>Ga0184623_10000445_pt1 | contig 17393 bp, 8 predicted proteins | sample PLM1_100_b1_FD_133138 | JGI IMG/M metagenome (GOLD analysis project Ga0184623, IMG submission 133138) | Groundwater sediment microbial communities from an aquifer in East River, Colorado, USA - PLM1_100_b1 | ecosystem: Environmental > Terrestrial > Soil > Riparian zone | place: USA: East River...
GACAAGTCGGTACTCCTCCACGATCAGGCAGAGACGATCATCACCTACGTGGGGACCAACCGTAACCACTTGCCGGTCGAGCCTAATAGCGGCCCCGGGATGCCATTCGTGGCCAATTATCAGGATCTCGATTGGTCGGAAACCGGGCGCCATACTCGGGTGAATCGATTTCAGAATCAAGGCAAGAACATCACCCTCCAGCCGGGTAAGTGGTACCTTTTCGAGTGGCACATCAAGCTCAGTACCCCGGGCGCCTCAGATGGCGTGACCAGGCTCTGGATCGACGACGCCACCAAACCGATTGCCACACAGACTCTACGCATGCAGTACACCGACATGCGGTGGCTACGGAACAACGACGCCGGTAAGCGGTTCGGTCTTTTGCGCCTGACCGTCTACCACCAGCGCTGCGACTTCGGTCCCGAGACCTGTCCACCGAATGGGCCTAGGATCCTGAATCAATCGCACCGGTGGGATGAGATCGTAATCAGCAAAAACCCCATCGGGCCTCTCGTTGAACGCGGGGATGCACTGACACGGGATGGCGGATAGAAGCCACTGCTTCCTGATCGCCGGTGTGGTGATAGTCACGGCGGTGGGGATGGCTGGAGTCGTTGGAGCCCCAAGCGTGCTCGCCGTGGAGTCTTTCTGTCCAGGCGGCGGCACTCCGAGCCCGAATGTCGTTATGTGTGAAGACTTCGCGGATAGCGCCGCCCGGACTCGATGGGACATCAACAGCCACAGAAGCAGCTGGCCTATTGATCAATTCGTGCTATGCACCAACGACAGTTTCGGCTTCAAGGATCGCTGCGCCGCCTGGAGCAATCATCTGGTCTTTGACGGTCAGTGGGGGTTCTGGGGATATGACGCGTGGAGACCTTTTCCATCGCAATCCGAATTCTACGTCCGCTGGTACCAGTTCATTTCGGACCCGTTCATCTGGGGCACGCTGGAGGACAAGTCGGTGCTGCTCCATGACTCGATCGATTCGATCACTGCGTACGTAGGAACGAGCCGAAACCACTTGCCGGTCGAGCCCAACAGCGGTCCCGGAATGCCATTCGTGGCGAATTATCAAGACCTGGATTGGCTCGAAACCGGAGGTCAAGCCACCCTTGTCAACCGGTTTCAGAATCAGGGCAACAACATCACGCTGCAGCGGCGCCGGTGGTACCTCTTCGAGTGGTACATCAAGCTCAACACGCCGGGGGTGTCGAATGGCGTGACCAGACTCTGGATCGACGACGCCACTCAACCGATTCCTGCGCAGACGTTGCGGATGCGTTACGAGGACATGCGGTGGCTACGGAGCAGTGACACCGTCAGCTGCGACCCGGTTCCCAACACCTGTCCGAAACGGTTCGGCTTCCTGCGCCTCTCTGTGTACGACCAGCGGTGCGACGGCGCGCGCAACACCTGCCCGCCAAACGGGCCCGCGATCCTGGCCCAGTCACACCGATGGGATCAGATCGTGATCAGCAAGGCTCCAATCGGGCCAATTCTCGGGAGCCGTCCCCCCGCAGCGCCGACTGGCCTGAGAATCGTCAGATAACTAGCGAAGCGGCGCTTCGCCGTCACAATCATCATTGCCCTCAGGTCAGGGTGCAGACACCCGATACAGCTCCTGGCTACCACTACGTGATCGAACTTCATACTTCCATTGAATCCCGGAGGACGAATTGAAACCGGTTGCGGTCATTAATGAACCGATCATTGCAGAAGGCGAAACCACAGTGGCGGTGATGTCAGATCGTGACATCCTCACAGCTCGCCACCAAGGGCGAGCGCTGGTATCGCACCTGGGGTTTTCTTCTGCCGAAGCCACACTCGTCGCGACCGCCGTCTCCGAGTTGGCGCGCAACATCCTCCTGTATGCGAAGGAGGGAGAGATCGTTCTGAAACCCCTCGAAGACAATGGGAGGCAGGGGATACTCATCATCGCCCGTGACGATGGCCCGGGCATCCCAGCGGTCCAGCAGGCTGCGATAGCCGCCGGAGGATTGAGACTCGGCCTCTGCGGATTGAGACGCCTGGTGGACGAATTCGAAATCGTCTCGAATGTCGGCGAAGGCACGACCATTATTGTGAAGAAATGGAAAGCGTGAACCGCACGGCGAATTCGTGATCGATCGACGTCGCAGGCAACGGTGGTGCAGGCGCACGCCCGTCCCCCGAACTCTTTCCGCCGCAAGGCTGTCCCGATTGCGGACCGGTCTGGTTCGGCCACCCTGGCCCCACGCCGCCATCCGCGTGTCTGTGATAAACGCAGGGACGCGCTTCCCGCCCTTCCTTTCCCCGCACGGCTCGCACGAACCGACGAATGGACTGCGATCGTGAGCCAGTCACACCGATTGCATCAGATCATGATCAGCAAGACTCCCATTGGGCCCATCGGCGGAAGCCGTGCCCCTGTGGCCGACGGGCCTGAGCATTGTCAGGTAGAGGAGATCATGGTGCTAGACAACCGATGTAGCTCCTTGCCACGACCACATGATCAAACTTCATGCTTCCGGTGAATCCCGCAGGATCATCGGGCGAATAATTCTGAAGCCAAATCCAGTTGAGGTCGAGATTGGCATCGCTCCGCCAACGGAACCCCTCGAACGGACTACCGTTTGGATTCTGCGTGAAGTTCCCCCCTGACCAGGTGCCGTTGGGGAAACCCTGACCGAGGTGGCTCACCTTGATGCCATCAAGCCAGATCGCATGTTCTCCGTTAAAGGCGGTGACGGGATTGTTGAGTTTTACCATGTGCTCCACGCAGACCCACTGACCCTCCGTGGCCTTCACATTCGGATTGTTCAGCAGCGTATTGCCCCAGTAATTTCCATCGCCGGAAATCCGCATGTTCATCCAGTAGTTGTAGTGGTCGAAATGAGAGGAATCGTCAGATTGCTCCGCTGCTGCCGCGAATCGATCGTTGCCGACGGGTTTGATGCCTGCCCGCGGATTAGGGTATGTAAGTGGCGGGTTGTATCCTCCCATCCAGAGGCCGTCATGCCGATACTGACCGCTCGTCGGGTACTTGATGTAGTAACGGACATAGAGCGTGTCGTCAATACCGGGACTGAACAGTTTGTAAAGATGGCCGCCGTTGCTGACGCCGCCACCGGTCCACGGGATGTTCAGCGACTTTGATCCCGTGCTGCCTGGCACAACATCTGAGTTGAAAGACATCGCTGAGCCGTTGAGCACATCCGTCCATCGAGCGTAGAGGTCTGCGGTGGTTGGTTCCTCGAACTTCTCTACGAAAACAACGTCTGGGTGGTTCTCAATGCCTGTATCGCCAGGGTAGAGCGCAGCGATTCCGCCACCCGGCGGTGGCGGTCCACTATTCGAAACGGTCACCGTCCTTCCGCCAGAGGTCGTCTGATTTCCGGCCGCATCACGGGCGACGGCCGTCAGCGTATGGTTGCCATCAGTCGTGGTCGTGGTATTCCAGGAGATCGAGTAGGGCGAGGTCGTATCTTCCGTGCCGAGATTGTTCCCAGCGAGCTTGAATTGTACGCCCGCCACTCCGACGTTGTCTGAAGCCGTTGCCGAGACCGTGGTAGCCGTGCCGGAAACTGTCGCACCAGACGCGGGAGCTGTCATCGAAACACCGGGAGCAACGGTGTCTCCGGAAGACCCACCAGAGGGCCCCGGCCATGTGTCGTTGCGGATTTGAAGGGCTGAGTAATACCAGTAGCGGCCCGTGTCGGCTGCTCCATACTGACCGTTGTTGCCCAGCCCGAAGTCGTTGGTGTAAGTGGGATTCACGCAGAAGTCATGTCCTGCGGCGTAATAGGAGGCAAGGGTCCAATCGTTCCGGCCATTCCAAGAGGCGGACCCAAAATCCGATTGCTGGAAGTTTGCGTCTGAAAGGATCAGGTTACCTGCCGCGTCGTAGACGCGCGGATGGACCTGGATGTGATTGGTGTTTGTATAGTGGACATAGTACTCGAACCGGTACCATTGTCCGTTTGAAAGCGCGAGCGGCGGCCCCCAGTGGCTGATCGGATAAGTGTACCCACAGCCATACATGCTGATGACAAATCTCCAGCTCGAGGTGCCACCCATCTTTCGCATGTACGTCAAGTTCCAGAACTCCCAGGTATCCGTCGTCACGACGTGGTCACCCGCGCTCGAGGTGTCATCGTTTTTCATGTAGTACCGGACGTAGTAATCGGTAGACTGCGCTTTGAAGTTGTCGAGTTGGAGGTTGGCGGCGTAGGTCGACCCTCGTTGCTGCACGCGCAGGGCGTTGTGTCCGTTCGCGCCGCCCGACACCACCGAGAGAAGCTGCACGCTGCTGCCGTTATTGAATTCCCAATAGTTCGGCCATCGTCCGCCATCAGTCACAGCATTTCTCGAAGTTCCACTCGCGGTGTCCCAGTTGCTTTCGAAGATTACCCCACCCGGCGGTGGTGGTGGTGGCAAGGTGTTCGAGACGGTCACCGTCACTCCGCCGGAGGTCTTCTGATTCCCCGCCGCATCCCGGGCGACGGCCGTCAGCGTATGGCTGCCATTACTCGTGGTCGTGGTATTCCAGGAGGTCGAGTAGGGCGAGGTCGCATCCTCTGCGCCGAGGTTGACGCCGTCGAGTTTGAACTGCACACCGAGCACGCCGACATTGTCACTCGCCGTGGCTGTCACCGTGACGGTGCTCGAGACGGTCGCGCCAGCGGTTGGGGCACTGATCGAGACCGACGGCAAGGTCGTGTCGTTCGTCACCGTGACATTGACACCGGCCGAGGTCGTGACGTTTCCGGCCCCATCGCGAGCCGCGGCCGTGAGCGTATGCGATCCATTCGTTGCAGTGGTCGTGTTCCAGCTGACAGAGTAGGGCGACGTCGTATCCTCGGCGCCGAGGTTGACGACGCCGTCGAGCTTGAACTGGACGCCGCCGACGGCGATGTTGTCGCTCGCGGTGGCCGCGACCGTGACGGTATTCGAGACGGTCGAGCCGGCAGCCGGGCCACTGATTGAGACCGCGGGCGGCGTCGTGTCGGTAGGCGGATTGCCCACGGGCGCGTTCATGTCAGTTTGGATCTCGGTCGACGTGAGCGCTCGGTTGTAGAGGCGCACTTCGTCGATGCGGCCCTGGAAGTACTCGCCCCAGACGGCGTTCCCGCCGATGCGCAACGGGCTGGTGGAGTTGACCATCGCGCCGGTGACCGCCTGACTGCTCACCTGCTGCGCGTTGACGAACAACCGCAGGGTCGCCCCGTCGTAGGTGGCGGCCAGATGGGTCCAGGTGTTGAGCGGAACCTGCGAGGTTCCCGGGGACTCGTAGTAAGCGCCAGCGACATTGATCGTGACGGCCGGGTTCGGGTCGTTGTTGTGCGCGTACAACCCGTAAGCGAGGTCACCACTCCCACTTCGCTCTTTGACGAGCGCCGTGCGCCAGCTGCTCATCGCCGCCGGGTTCACCCAGGCCTCCAGCGTCATGCCGGTCGTGAGGTCGAGCGAGTTCGAGTCGGCAACCGTCACCCAGTCATTCACGCCGTCGAAGGAAAGCGCCTGGCCGAAGCGGCCGGCTGTCGTCCAGGTTGCGCCGGAAGTCGTACCGGTGTTGCCGCTGCCCGACGCATCGGTCGCCGTGGCGCCGGTGCCCTCGTCGAAGCTATAGGCTGCAACAAGCCCGGCCGGGGTGGATGGGAGGGAGTACGTAATGTCCAGGAAGGGCCGAATAGTGGTGACGGAATTTTCCATGCTCGCGAAGAAGCGGTAGCGATCGCTCTGCTTGGAAGGATCCGAGTTGAGCAGGAGGCCGAAATTGGTCGCGGGGTTTGCCTGCCATTCCTGCACCATCGCCGTAATCGTCCACGCCTTGTCGCCAAGCACCTTGTCAATCGCCCGTGTGTCGTACGCTGGAGAGATGTTGGCCTGGGCGAGCGGAACGTTGTTGTAACAGCACGCGTTTGGTGTCCATGCCGTCACGCCGTCGGTCGTGTAGCCGGTGGTCGTACCAATGACAGGATTCTTTCCAAGGATTTTGTGCGCCGTGACCGTGTACGTGGGATCCGTCGTGCCATCACTCTCCACTAATGAAAGACGGAGCGTCGCCGTCTGCACCACGGCGCCGGCCGGAATGCCCGTGAGGTCGAACTTCATCACAATCGCATTGGCCACCTGGAAGTTCGGCCATGTGTACGTCGTCAGGGTGGTGTCGGCGCTGTAATTCGTTGCGTTGATATTGAGGGACGTGTCCTGCGGTGACACGCGCAAGCTCCCGGTCGTGGCGGCCGCGCTGACTGAGTCCATGGCCAGGCCGGCCATGGTCGGGACGGATGCGGCGGGAGTTGCCGCTGAGGTAGCTGCCGCCGCCGGAGCGATGGTGCGGGGCTTCCGACCGGCGAGGGCGGCGTCAATCGCATCGAGATCGGCGCCAATGTCTTTGCCGTCGGTCCCGCGATTCTTATGCGGACTGAGGTCGGAAAGGCGGTAATTCCGACGGGCGAAATCGACAAATCCCACCTCATCCAGCGACGAAGGAAAGAAGTTGTTGGTCGGATAGAGACCGGCAGTGCCCCCGACGAGGACGTTTCTTTCGAAGACAGAATCTGGAAAATATGTGGTGAGGGTTTCGAGACCGGTACCGGTCGCGGCCCCATGAACGCCGTACAGACTATGAGTGCTCAGGTTGTTGCGATAGATGAAGCGCGTGTGCTTCCCGCCATCGGCGAAGCCGATCGAGCCATCCTGAAACCCGGTGTTATGGTCGATGACGAGATCGTCGATGCCCTTCAGCGCCTGGAACAGCTGCCCGGACCCGCCCCAGCGAGCGCTGCTGACATCGTCGAACAGGTTGTTCTTAATCAGGATCCGATGCGTGAGCCGGCTGGGGAAGGTGTCGTCCCACCCGTACATCGCGATGCCGGCGCCGGCGTGGCGCACGATGTTGTTCGTGAACGCCACATCTTCGACCGTCGACCAGGGCGCGCCGCCGTTCTCATTGCGAACGGCAAAGACGATGGAAGCGCCATCCCGCCCGTCCTGCCAGGTCTGCTCGAAGAGGTTGCCGTCGATCAGCACTCGCCGCGCGTTTCTCAGCTCGAAATGGTTCTTGACCGTCCAGGGTGTCCCCGCATAGCCCGGTTCTCCACGTCTCCAGCTCAACAACTTGAAGAAGTGGTTGCGACGAATCTCGATGTCGGACGGAACGAGGTCGGCGATCGCTGGATCGGCGCCGCCGAACATGACGTTCTCACCGGCGGCTTCGAGATAGTTATTGACGATCTTGAAGGGGCCGGGCCCATTCCAGCCGACGATCGCCTGCGAATCTGTCCCGACTTCGTGGACGTCCGAGATGTACGAGTTGATGATGGCCGTCCAGGCGCTGTTCAGGGCAAAGCCGCGCCGAAGCGCGCCCTTTGCGCTCCCGTGAACATACACACGGTCGAAGGTCAAATGGTGCGGGACCTGATCGAGCGAGCCTTGCGGGCTCGAACCGGCTCCGAGCTCGATCAGTCCGTCGGTGGACGACGCGTTGGCCGCGACCGTGAACTCAACGCCGACAAAGCGGAAGTGGTGAGCGCCGGGCGCGGTGTCCAGCGCCGGCCGCACCCCATCGCTCACGATTTTCGGCAGCACCGACTTGTAGGCAGGTGTGATACGTGTTCCCTGCGGCGGCAAGCTGCGGTTCGGAGCAGAGGAGCGCACAACAATCCACCCATTACCAGCCTTGTTCGGCAGTGTGAACGGACCAATGAATGTTTTGCCCATGGCGAGGGTGATGACGTCGCCTGGCTGAGCGAGGTTGAGTGCGGCCTGCAAGTCGCCGCCGGCGGGAACGTGGATGGTCCGCCCGGCAGCTGGCACGTCGCTCGTCTCGACGAGCTCCAACGGTTGCGATGGCGTTTGCGCGGCGGGCGTGTAGATCGGAATGATCAGAAGCACAGCCCCCGCGAGCCAGCAGCACTTGGTGAGCAGTGATTTGGTGAGAAGTGATGACGAAGGGGAAGGAGAGAGGGAAGGAGAGAAGGAACACAGCGCGCGCCACCTGGTGGAAATCATGGAACCCCCTTGTAACCGTGCGCATGTCCACGAGTCATGGAGCCAGCGATGTGTTCCTCACTTCGGCAGCTCGGCGTTCGGGATGGCCGATCTAATCCGCGGCTTGACCCAGCATGCGTTGCGACGCGTGTGCCATGCCCAGCAAGGACCAACGCGCACAGTTCGACGCTCTACTCAGCAAGCGAAGTGCCACGATGCGCTCACGATTGAGTGAGGAGCTCTCTCTCGATCAACTTGTAGGACCGATCGATCAACTTGTAGGAACGTGTGGATCAACTTGTAGGAACGTGTGGATCAAGTTGTCAGACGTGAACTGTCGGATGATCGAGATCGCAAATCCTGTGAAGGAGTCAGACACCTTGAAGCTGGCTGCAGCAATTGATCAATCGCTCACGGCGGATCGAGCAACGACCGTCGCGATCATGTCGGACGGCGACATCCTCATTGCCCGCCACCACGGACGAGCACTCGTGTCGCAACTAGGATTCTCTTCTGCCGAAGCGATACTCGTCGCGACCGTTGTGTCGGAGTTGGCGCGCAACATTCTTCTGTATGCGAAGGAAGGAGAGATCATTTTGAAGGCCTTGGAGAATCAAGGGAGACACGGGGTCCTCATCATCGCCCGCGACGATGGTCCGGGCATCTCCGATGTCCAGCAGGCTGCGATCGCGAGCTACTCGAATTCCGGATCGTTGAGGTTGGGGCTCTGTGGACTGAAACGTCTGGTGGACGAGTTTGAAATCGTCTCGACGGTCGGCAAGGGTACGACAGTCGCGATCACGAAATGGAAGGCTTGAAACGCACCGCAAGGTGATGTCCGTGCACGTTCATCAGGACCGTGATCATACCGGTCTCGCGTGATCGGGCTCGACCTGCTGTCGAACTTCCACAGGATGTCGTCATCGCTGACTTTGCTGTCATCGTTGATCTTGAATTGTGTCCCGCTGCACGCGCGGTCTTCATGGATGATTCTGTTTCTGTAATCCTGGACCGCTCCCGCCACCTTCCGTCGGCTGGCTGAAGCGCTCAGCCGATCCCGCACGCGAGATCCTCTCGCAACGATGACCGTGTTCATTGCGAACGCGGCGCGCCTATCTTCAATCACGCAACTCGCAACCTGGACGATTCCAGCCGAGCGACGCGCGTCTGTGTCATGAGACGCCTGCTGCAATGGAAGCAGAGCGGAGCTCTGCGAATGTGACGTCGAGTACCAGGCGAGTAGGTCGTGTCGAACAAATGTGTAATGTGTGTGAGCGCTGTTTGAATTCAGATCTGGCGGCTAGTACAAATGTGGCATGTGTTCTGCTTTTACCCTGATAGAGGCTGATAACATGTCAGCATGCCCGACAGAACGAACGCCGACAGGATGGAATCGTTACATCGGATACTGGATAGGACTCCGGTCCGGCACGATATCTACAACCCGAACCGTCGAATTGATGCAAACTGGTCCAAGTATCTTCCTGATGCAGAAGATGAAGCACTTGTAGCGGTTGGCCGCCAGCCATCGGCCGACAGTACACCGCCGATTCCTTCCGAAGCCCGACCTCTTCGGCGTCCCGACATGTGAATCGTGCCCATCCGAGAGCCCATGTGGCTACCGGATTCGCACAGCGATTCACACAATGTGTCTCCAAGGCTGGGTAACGGACATGCGAGTCACGATCATCAAGTCGCCGGAAGGTGACATCAACGGAATGAGCGCCGTACAATGGCAGGTCGGACGAACGTACGATTTGTCCCCGAGCATCGCCAGCGTCTTGATCGTGGAAGGTTACGCGCGCCTGGAAATGCGCTCCGAAGAGAACCGCCGGCGTGTACTCCGTTTTGACAAGCCAGACCGGCGCAGCTCCGTACCGTATCGCTATCCGCGCTGACGCCAGCCTTCGGCCTTCAGCCTACAGCCTTTCAGCCTACAGCCTTTCAGACCACAGCCTTCAGACCACAGCCCTTCAGAAACGTGATCGCCGAGCGCTCGCCCGCATACAATGGGTGGCGGCGTCCGCTTTGCCCGGACGCTGAACCGGGTTTGGACGTGCCCTGGGAGGCGCGCCCGCAAACCAGATGCGCGACAACATTCTGCTGGTCGAAGACGAAGAGGCGCTGCGGATGACCCTGGGCGACCGTCTGCGCAGCGAGGGATACGGCGTTGAATGCGCAATCGACGGCGAGGCGGGATTCGAGAAGGCGACCCTTCAGCCCTTCGACTTGATTATCCTCGACGTCATGCTGCCACGCAGAGACGGATTCACGGTTTGCCGGGATATCCGCCAGTCCGGCCTCATCACGCCGATTCTGATGCTGACCGCGCGCGGCCAGATCGTGGACAAAGTGGCCGGACTGAAGATTGGCGCCGACGACTACGTCACCAAGCCGTTCAGCATGCCGGAACTGATGGCGCGGATCGAAGCGCTCCTCAGGCGTGCACCGAAACAGCCGGCTACGGGGGCCGGCGTCTCTCAGTTCGGGTCGATCCGCGTCGATATTCGGGGAACCGAAGTGACCCGGGACGGGAAGGTCGTGAACCTGTCCGCGCGTGAGTTCCAGCTTCTTCGCTTCTTTCTCGAGCATCCGGGGGTAACCCTGTCGCGCGAAGACTTGTTGACGGAAGTCTGGGGGTATCATGCGGAAATCTTCACGCGCACCGTGGATGTTCACCTTGCCAGCCTGCGACAAAAGCTGGAAGATGAGCCGAAACAGCCACGGTTCTTTCTGACGGTGCAGGGACTTGGGTACAAATTCAAGCCCTAGTGGCGCTAGCCACCACCGGCGCCGTGTATGCGTTCGTGATCAGGACTTGAGCGCTTCATGAAGCTTCCGCTGAAAGAACGAGCCTTGTCGACCGTCGTGATCGTTCCGATCGCGATCGTCGTGATGGTCGTGGCGGTGTTGCAGTACCGATGGAGCAACGCGGTCAGCGAGGCGACCGGCGTGCGGCTGGCCGACACGTTGCAGTTGTCGATGATCAACTGGCACCTGGATTTCTTCCGTAACTTCTCGGAAGTCTGCCTGACGATGCGGGTCGATCCGGACAATGATGCGGACGGCGATGTCAACCAGTATGCGCGCCGGTTCGAGGAATGGCGGGCGGTCGCGCGATACCCCGACCTGGTGTCGGGCGTCTATGTTCTGCGATCGGACCAGCAGGCGAATCCCCAGGCGCTTCGCCTGAATATGTCCTCTCGACGGTTCGAGCCCGACCAGTGGCCGTCGAGGCTCGTGCCGCTGCGCCCGGACCTGGAACACGCCGCTTCGAATCTCGCGCCGCAGATCGGCCAGCCCGGCGCTCAGCCGTTCGCTGAAAGCTTCTACAACTTCGGAGATGCGCTGAAAGGCTGGCGGTTCGAGCCGCGCATTCCGGCCCTTCTCCATGCGATCGATGGCGACCTCTCCGGGACTGACGGAAAGGCACGCGACGTGGCGGCTTGGTTCGTCATCGAGCTGAGCGATGCCGTCCTGCGGACCAGGATTCTGCCTGATCTCGCTCATCGATATTTTCAAGGCACTGACGGGCTCGATTACCAGGTCGCGGTCGTGGCCGGCAACAGTCCGCGGAACGTGATCTATTCCTCCGACCCGGACTTCGGCCAGGGCGACGTACCTGATGCCGACGGCACGATGGATCTGTTCGGGCGGATTCGCAGCAAGGCCGTTGGATCCCCGATCACGGTCTTTCATCGACCTTCGGAAAACCAGGGGCCGACCGCGGCCGTCGGGATCAGCTGGTTTCCGCTTCTTCGCCAGGTGCCTGAGGATCAGGACTGGCAGCTCGTGGTGAGACACCGGCGGGGCGGATCGCTGGGCGCATTCGTGGCGGAGATGCATCAGCGCAATCTGGCGATCAGCTTTGGTGCCCTCCTCCTGCTGGTCGTCAGCATGGCCATGTTGATCGTGTCGAGTAACCGGGCGCAGCGACTTGCCAAGCTGCAGATGGACTTCGTCACCGCGGTCTCTCACGAGCTGCGGACGCCTCTCACCGTGATCAGCTCAGCGGCTGACAACATCACGCACGGGGTCGTCGAAGGAAAAGAGCAATTGAGGCAGTATGGATCTGTGATCGGCAATCAGGCCAGACAGCTCTCCGGTCTGGTCGAGCAGATCCTCCTCTTCGCGACGACACGGCAGGCCCCCGAGCGTTACAGTCTTCGACTGTTGAACGTGTCGGAAGTGATCGACGCGACACTGACGAGCACGGAGGGGCTGATCAAGGCGGCTCAATTCACGGTCGAGCGGGAGATTCAGCCGAACCTGCCCCCGGTCACCGGCGATCTAGTGGCACTCTCCCAGTGTCTCCAGAACCTGATCACCAATGCACTGAAGTACGGCCGAGATGGAAGATGGATCGGCATTCGAGCTGTGGTCGCGCCGGACGCGGCGGGCCGCAAGGAGGTGCAAGTCAGCATCTCGGATCGGGGCATCGGCGTCGATCCGGCGGATGTGTCGCGCATCTTCGAGCCTTTCTATCGGAGTCCGGCCGCGAAGGCGGCACAGATCCACGGCACAGGGCTGGGGCTCACGCTGGCCAGGCGAATGGCCGAAGCCATGAAAGGGCAGCTCACCGTGACCAGCGAACCACGACGCGGGAGCACGTTCACCTTGCATCTGCCCAGCGCAGATCAGGCACCCAGGCAGGCCGGGATCGAAGTGGCCGCGCAGACGACACAGCCCGGCTAGGGATGTTTACATCCTTACAATCTCTGTGTTATGTGACCTTCCCTTACTACCGACTATCTCCTACGCACGAATTCTTCTCACCGAACTGATGCTTGTCCTGTCGCCTTCAGCCGCGACTCCGTAAGCGAACACCGGCGAAATCAGCGGCATCGCGCGGGGCCAAGCTTGTCAGCGGCTTCTACTGTGACGCGGGTGGCCACCACTGGTGGTCCGGCGTGTCATCCGGCCTTTCCCGATACCTGACGTCACTTTTTACAAGGTCCTTACATTTCGATCGGCTCAGTAACGGTAGGCTTCTCCCTCAGGAAGCCGGCTTCATACAGATTCGGGCGGAAAGCTACCCGCATGACGATTCTGTGCGTGGTGCGCCGGCTCGGGCCAATGCGTGATGCGCCGCTGTTTCTGTGTGCGCCGCACCGCATGTGCTTGGAGGTCATCGCGTGGACAGACGTTGCCGTCGTTGGACGATACTCTTCGAACGGTTCGTCATCATTGGCCTCATCCTGTTGGCCCTGGGCTCCTTCGCGGTCGCGCAAACGAATACGGGGGAGATCGCCGGCGTCGTGAAAGACAGCTCGGGTGGCGTGCTTCCCGGCGCTACCGTCACGGCGCGACACCCCGCCAGCGGCACCGTCATCGAGCGCGTCACGGATGCTGAAGGACGGTTCTTCTTCCCGGCGCTTCGCATCGGCCAGTGGGAAATCACCGCGGTGCTGTCCGGATTTGCCCCACAGACGGAAAAGGTCGCGCTTCAGATCGGCCGGACACTCGGCCTGGAGATCACGCTTAGCGTGGAGGGTCTCGCTGAACAAGTCACGGTCGAGAGTCGCGCGCCTCTCCTCCAGACGAGAACGGCCGAGATCAGCGACGTCATCGAGAACCGTGTGGTCGTACAGCTTCCGCTGAACGGGCGGAACTTTCTCAACCTGGCGCAGTTGAGCGACGCCGTCGTCATTCCACCGGGCGGGACACGTGGGGAAGCACTCCAGCAGGCGGGAACGCTGCCAAATGTCGGGGGTCAGCGATCCGGGCACAACATCTATCTGCTGGACGGTACCAAGGTTACCGACGAGCTGTTCAACAACCTTGTCATCAGCCCGTCAGTCGATTCCATCGAAGAGTTCAAGATTCAAAAGTCGATGTATCCCGCGGAGTTTGGTGGCAAGGCATCTGCCTTGGTCAACGTCGCGACGAAGGCGGGCACGAACCTCTTCCACGGCAGCGTCTTCGAGTTCCATCGCAACGACGCCTTTGACTCGACGAACTACTTCAATCCGGTGGGCCAGCCCATTCCGCCATTGCGCCAGAACCAGTTCGGCGGCGCGATCGGCGGGCCGATCGTGCAGAACCGGACGTTCTTCTTCGGCAGCTACGAAGGCCAGCGGATGCAACGGTCATTGACGCGCACGTTCTCGGTGCCGCCCGCCTCCGTTCGCGCTGGAGATTTCTCGGGCACCATCTGCGACCCGCTCACGATCCCGACCACCGGCGTCTGCACGCCGTTTGCGAACAACCAGATTCCGGCAAGCCGCATCGACCCAATCGCCACGGCGTTCTTGCGCAACGTCCCGCTCCCGACGTCGGGTGCGACGCTCCAGAACCTTACCTCCGTCGAGAAACAGGACCGACAACTCGATCAGTTGAGCATTCGCCTCGATCACCGGCTGACGGCCGCAGACCAGCTCTTTGCCCGGTTCAGCACCTTCGATGCGGAGGAGACCCAGCCGTTCGGTACGAGCGCACTCCAGGAAACGCTCGTGCCCGGATTCGGGCGGTCGTTGACGACCAAGACACGTAACCTGGTGGCCAGCCACACGCCCGTGTTCGGGAAGTCCGTGCTGAACGAGCTACGTTTTGGCTGGATGACCGTCGAAGGTGGGCAGTTGAGTCTGAATCGGGGCACCAACTTCGCCGGACAGGTCGGCCTGGCGGGCGTGACGAGTGATCCCCGCGACGTCGGCTTCCCGCAGATTTCTACAGGCGGGCTCTATAACACCATGGGCGATCCGACGGTCTTCACAACGCGCGACAACCAGCACTTCGAGCTGTACAACAACGTCACGATCGATCGCGGCGCGCACCGGTTGAAGTTCGGGGCGTACTATTTCCATCTGCAGCTCCGGCCAGAACAGCCGGACAACGCCCGCGGTGCCTTCACCTACACCGGTCAGTTCACCGGCAACGCGTTCGCCGATTTCCTTCTCGGGTACCCGACGTCGGCGACATCGGGGATTGGTCGCGGTGACGAGAACGGACGCACCAACTGGCTCCATCTCTACGCGCAAGACGACTGGCAGGCGCGCAGTAACCTCACCTTCAACGTCGGCTTGCGGTACGAGTTCAATCAGCACATGTACGACGTCAACAACCGGCTGTCGTCCATTGACCTGTCGCTGCCGGGCGGGCGCTTCGTCATCGCCAGCGACGAAACAGGCGCGATCGATCCGAGCGCGCAACCCTTGCTGCGGCTTATGCCGATTCCCTACGTCACGTCCGAGGAGGCCGGGTGGGGTCCAGGGCTGATGGAGCCGAGCGCCGTGCGGCTGGCGCCGCGTGTCGGCTTCGCGCTCACGCTGGACGACTCCCGTGCCGTCGTCCGGGGCGGCTACGGCATCTTCTTGAACCAGTGGGCCTACAGCGTGCAGACCGCTTTTGCGCGCAACCTCCCTTTTTTCTTTACCAAGCAGGTCGACGTTCCGGTCCAGCAGCAGGTTCCGACGCTCCAGACGCGCGACATCCTGACGAGCAACGCCACCGGCACCATCGGCGCGAGCATTATGGATCACGACTACAACGTCGAGTACAGCCAGACGTGGAGCGGCGGCATCCAGTACGAGCTGTTTCCAGCCACGATGGTGGAAGTCTCGTACATGGGAACCTGGACGCTTGGCGCGGACAATGCGACAGTCCGCAACGTGCCGGAGCCTGGGGCGGAGCCGATTCAGGCACGCCGGCCGATTCCGCAGTTGAGTCGCATCAACGCGATCCGGTTCGACGGCAAGTCGATCTATCACGGCGTGACGTTCAAGGCCGAGCGCCGGCTACGCGACAACTACGCTTATAACGTCAGCTACACCCTCTCGCATTCGAAGGACGATGCGTCGAGTCCGGGCCCGACAGAGTCGGAAGCCAATGTGCCGCAGAACGTGCGGAACGTCTTCGATGAGACCGGCGAATGGGCGTACTCGAGCTTCGATCACCGGCACCAGGTGATCGCGAACGGCACCTATCAACTCCCCTTCTTCGCGGGCGCGGGCGGCCTGACGGAGGCCGTGCTCGGCGGCTGGCGCGCGAACGCCATCTTCAGCGCGCAGTCTGGAGCACCGTTTACGGTGAACCTGAGCGTCGATCAGGCCAACATTGGCGCAGGGCCGGCTCAGCGTCCTGACCAGCTTCGCGATCCGAACCTGCCCGCCGGGCAAAAGACGCCTCAACGCTGGTTCGACACATCAGAGTTCGTCCTGCAGGCGCCGTTCACGTTCGGCAATGCTCCGCGCAACAGCGTTATCGGACCGGGTTACACGAACGTCGATTTCTCACTCGCGAAAACGTGGAGGCTGCCGCGCACATCGGAGCTTGAATTCCGGTGGGAGATCTTCAACCTGTTCAACCGGGCGAACTTTGATCTCCCGAACCGGATCTTCGGCACCGCGAATTTCGGTCGGATCTTCAGCGCGAAGAACCCGCGCGAGATGCAATTCGGCGTGCGCCTGGCGTTCTAGGCCCGACCACGCCGCGTCAGCGTGCGCGAAGTGCTTGTCAGTCTCAGCGGCTCGTGCGTTTCACTGGCTTATGAGTGCGTGTAGATGTACGTGTACGAGCGGGTGAGCGTGTCTGCGGGGAGCGCTTCACGGTCTGTCGCCGATGTCGTGGCGCCTTCGCTTTGACCTTTGTGGGCGTCGGGACCTTTTCGCCCGACCAATGTTCGTAGACGGCGCGGCCAATTTGAGCAATCGCAGCCGATTGCGCCGAAGCCGAACGCGGCGAGCTCGAGCCTTTGATGAACACGGCAACAGCGACATGTCCTTTGCCGCTTGGCAAGGTGATGATGCCCGCGTCGTTCTTGCAACAATCGAGTGTGCCGGTCTTGTGCGCGACCGGCGTGCCGTTTGGAAGCAGTCCCTTCAGACGGCCCTCACCGGTCTTCGACTGCTCCATGAACTCCACCAGCAAATCCGCCTGTGGCTGCAGGAGGCCCATGCGGCGGTGAATGATGAACAGAAGGTGAGCCGTTGCATCGGGCGTGGCCGTATCGCGCGGGTCGCTGAGAAATCTGGTCAGACCTGCTCGCCGCTCGGCCGGGGTGGCGCGATCGAGCAATCCGCGAACCACTGGGAAGGTCCAAAGCTCTGGTGGAAGGGTAGTTGTCACGCCCGCTTCGTCGAGCATCATCTCCACCACCGAGCGATCGACGCGAATACCGGTTACTCCAAGACGCCACATCCGCTGTGTCACCGCCGGGGGACCGCCAGCGAGCTCGAGGACCGTGTCACTGGATGTGTTGTCACTCTTGACAAGCATCAGTCGAAGCAGATCGCGCGCAGGCAGCGTGACGGTGCCGTTCTGCATGAGACCTGGTAAGACGCTGTGTCCCGTGCGTAGGTCTGTGGATGTGACAGTGACCAGCTGATCCAGTGAGGCGTGCCCCAGCTCTACCCGGTGGAGAAACTGAAGGGCGATGGGGACTTTGTACACACTGGCCATCGGAAACGGTTCGGCGC
>Ga0184623_10000447_pt1 | contig 17392 bp, 15 predicted proteins | sample PLM1_100_b1_FD_133138 | JGI IMG/M metagenome (GOLD analysis project Ga0184623, IMG submission 133138) | Groundwater sediment microbial communities from an aquifer in East River, Colorado, USA - PLM1_100_b1 | ecosystem: Environmental > Terrestrial > Soil > Riparian zone | place: USA: East River...
ATAATTAGTAACAGAATTATGTATTCTTGTTTTATTACTGACGTATGAAACCTTTCTTATCCATGTATGTCTCCCGTGCCCACTGCTCCATTTCTTTGTCCGACAGTTCGGCTCTTGCTTTGAAGATAGAATCTGCATCTTTTCCCACAGGATTTCTTAGCTCTGGGTTGGGTGAATTTAGTACGTCTAAAATTGTTTGAGCAACTTTGGAAGGGTGAGAGGAATAAGCAGTAATTGACTCAAATCCTTGAAAGACTTGTTGTACCTTCTTGGCGTACGGAGATTTATTTGAATCAAAACCTTTGGCGGACTTACTATTATCCAAAAAGCTACTACTGACATATCCTGGCTCAATCAATATGATATTTATGTTGAAGTCATCAAGTTCTTGTCTCAGAGATTCTGTGAAACCTTCTATGGCAAATTTGCTTGCATGATATGCAGTTAAAAATGGAAGTAGGCCTACTTTTCCACCAACAGAACTTACATTTATTATTGTACCTTTTCCCTGTCTTCTCATAGTTGGTATCACTGCTTTTGTGGTTCTTATCACACCAAAAACATTTGTTTCAAACTGCTGTTTTATCTCCTCAAGGCTTGATTCCTCAAGAGGGCCAAACAAGTCATAGCCTGCATTATTGACGAGAATATCCATCCTATCGTTATCTTTGACAATCTTGTCTATGGCTTTATTTACGGATAAATCGTCGTTTACATCTAATTGAGCTACGTTTAGTTGGAGATTTTCCTCAGAGGCAATTTTTATGAGCCCGTCGCTCTTACTCATATTTCTCATAGTTGCATATGTTTTGATTTGGTTTCTTGCTAACAGAAGAGATGTTTCATAACCTATTCCACTTGAACTACCTGTTACTACAGCTACTTTTGCCATATCATTCAATTATCACGTTGTAATATATGAATATAAGTCAAACAATGATAAAATCTATTCTCAAGCGACCAGGTCCGTGTTAATCTTTTGAAGTATCAGTTAACGGATGAAGACTATAGGCATTTGAGGCTATCAAGATGCTTAAAATGAAGGTCTATTTGATAGGTGCGTGACCGTTGAAAATCCTCATCTTGGTGAGTGACTACATCATTATGCGATTTCGTTTTGTTCTAGACTTTTGTGTCAACATGTTAATATAGTAAATTTATCAGTTCAAATATATGAAATACAGAAGCAGAACAGAAATAATATCAATGATTCTTGAAGCAGCAAACGGTGGTGCAACAAAAACAAAAATCATGTACAAAGCCTTCCTCAGCTATGCTCAATTGAAAGAATATCTATCCGTACTTATCGAAAATAATTTACTCGAATATTTAGAAGGTGTACAAACATACAAAACTACTGAAAAAGGATTTAACCTCTTAAAGATGCATAACGAGATTGGAGAGCTTCTACAATCTCCAATAAGAGAGTCAAGAATACAATAAGATAAAAAATGGTGGGTTCAACTTTTAGAACTCTAGCGTTATCGGTTCCACCGAACCCGATATAAGATTTACATATTTGTAATATATTTCCTATAAATATTATAAAATAAGAGAATTTTAGTTTGTTACTAATGTAACATACAGCCGCGTTTCCTTTAATTCCTAATTTATTAATTTCCTAAATTGAGTCTAACTAACAGACTAAATTGATCACAACGGCTTGGTGATAAGATCCACTAGGAACATTGGCCCATGCCCTAAGCTGGAAATAAACTGGTATTGATTGTCCACCAGGTATCTGACCTATTTCCCAACCAACTATAGGCTTTTTGTTATTATAATCAAGATTTGCATCAATAGCAACACGAGTCACGTCTGGTCCAGGAATAGTAGGGTTACCCGCCGCATCACTAATCCAGTCACCACCGTAAATCATAATTTTTGCAGGTGTCTGCGGTCCTTGCGAAGTCCCTTCATATTTTATAGTAACTTTCTGCTCGGCGCTATCCTGACCGGGAGTAAGTTGTCCGTAATTTATCGGAACACCAGATACAATTTGCAGTCCACATGTTCCTGCCGTTGGACCTGCGGGTGCAGCAGCACAGTCTTCATCAGCAGCATCAATCTTTCCATCATTATCATTGTCTATCGTATCATCACATATCTTCTCGGTCTCAGTTGTTGAAGGCGCATTTATCGTTACTCCACTCTCAACTTTTGCCGCATCAACAAAAACAAACGGAAATAGATACGCCTGAAAGGCAAGTCCAATAAACAGCAATATTATAAGTTCAACTTGATTTTTCACAAGTAAAATTAATTCATCTTATATTTAACAATTTTTGGCACACTCCTCATAGTTCTCTAATTGGACTAGTGTGAAATTCTACATGGTTCCCACCGAACCCGAATGTTGTTACCAGAATTAGTAAACGTATGCATGGTTTTAAGTATGGTATACTTGATGCTAATCTAAAGTCAACTCTTCTAAAATAAGGTTGTGACATAACGTACTATTTGTAGATGAGGAACGCAACTCTTATCACCGATAGTTTCAAGCAAACATAACTGCTAACAATAACCACTATTGATCCAATTTCAGACTGTAGTATATTAATTCTGAGTGCCAATGTGTTAAATGGATATCCTTATATATTTCATAATATTACTCGCCAATATTGAAAATTATTGAGAGAAAGTCAGAGGTTAATAAAAAAAATGCCTTTGAAGTCAAGATACCTGCAATTTTAATTGCTTCAGTTTTACTAATCGGTACCCTGATACCGACTACACTAGTTCCAGGACTCTTGTGGAATCAAGTACTTGCTGACACTGTCACTGGAACCGACGGAGATGACAATCTAAGCGGAACTGATGGTGATGACGAGATTGAGGGTAAAGGTGGAGATGATAACATTGATAGTGGAGATGCAACCGGAGGTGATACCAATATTGGAGATAACCGTGAAGGCGATGGTGATGGTGGAGATGATGTAATAAACAGTGGAGATGGGGGTGATAATAATATTGGAGATAATAATGACGGTGATGGTAATGGAGGAGATGATGTCATAAACAGTGGAGATGAGAAAGATCTCAATACTGGGGATAACCGTCAAGGTAACGGTGATGGGGGAAATGATGTCATAAACAGTGGTTCAGGAGACGATTTCAACACTGGAGATAACGATGGAGGTAACGGTGATGGTGGAGACGACGTCATAAACAGTGGAGATGGAGTCGATGTCAATGTTGGAGATAACGACCGCAGTGGTTTCGGTGCTAATGGTGATGGTGGAAATGATGTCATAAACAGTGGTTCAGGAGACGATTTCAACACTGGAGATAACTTTGAGGGTAATGGTGATGGTGGAGATGATGTTATAGACAGTGGAGATGGGGACGATATCAATAGAGGAGATAACGCTGGTAATGCCGGTGATGGTGGTAATGATATCATAAACAGTGGCTCAGGAGATGATTTCAATACTGGAGATAACAGCAATAATGACGGTAATGGCGGTAATGACTTTATTAACAGCGGCTCAGGCGATGATACCAATATTGGAGATAATAGTGGGGATGGAGGCGGTAATGGCGGAAATGATGTTATCAACAGTGGAGATGGAAATGATTTCAATGTTGGAGATAACGCGAATGAAGATGAAGATAGTGAAAATTTTGGAAATGGTGGAGATGATGTCATAAACAGTGGAGATGGAAATGATATTAATATTGGAGATCACGAGAATGGTGACGGTAATGGTGGAGACGACACTATAAAAAGTGGGAAAGGTGATGATACTAATTTTGGAGATAACCAATTTGGATCAAGTGCGGGAGGAAATGATAAGATAAATGCCGGTCAAGGTGACGACGAATTAACCGGTGGTGGCGGGTCTGACAAATTCAAGTGTGGCAAGGGAGATGACACAATAACAGACTTTAACTCCGCAGAAGGAGACAAAGCAACCGGAAACTGTGAAATTAATTAGAATAGACACCAAAAGGCACTATCCCTTTCATCTTCTTTTTAACTGAACTAGTGTGGAATTCTACATGGTTCCCACCGAACCCGATATAAAATTTACATGTTTCTAACATATTTATTAAATATTATATAATATACACGGTATGAAATCTGTTACTAATTAAAGATATAGTCTATCCTTTAATTTCTAGTTACTAATCTCATAGATTGAGTCTAACTAACAGAGTAAATCGATGGTAACGTCTTGGCGAAGCGATCCAGTAAAGCTATTAAGGCTAGCGTCAGTGGCACCGGCCGGCTTCATCTGGAAATAAACTGGTATTGATTGTCCACCAGATATCTGACCTAATTCCCATCCACCACTTGATAAAGCCTTTTTGTTATCATATTCAAGATTTGGGGCGATAGCGACATGAGTGATCATTGTTGGGAATATAATAGGGTTACCCGCCGCATCACTAATCCAGTCACCTGCCTTAATCATAATTTTTGCAGGTGTCGGCGAAGTCCCTTCATTTTTTACGGAAACTATCTGCTCGGCGCTAACCTGCCCGGGATTAATTTGTCCGTAATTTATCGGAACACCAGATACAACTTGCAGTCCACATGTCCCTGCTGGTGGTGGGAGACAGGTTACTTCATCAATTGCTCCGTTACCGTCATCATCTATGCCATTATTGCAGATTTCATTTGTTGGAGGGGCAGTTTCATTTGTTGGAGGGGCAGCTCCTTTTATTGTTACTCCACTTTGAAATTTTGCCGCATCAACAAAAACAAACGGAAATACGTATACCAGAAAGGCAAGTGAGACTAACAGAATTATTTTAAGCTCAACTTGATTTTTCACAAATAAAATTTATTTATCTTGTATTTAACCATTTTTTACAAAACATAGTTGTTCACATATCAAAGTCGATAATTCTTCCCAAGGAAACAAATTATTATTAACATGGATTTTCCAACTTATTCAGAGATGAAGATCTCACTATTTGATCTTTCATTCATGATGCCGCTAGTTACCACACTTGTAATTACGATAACTATGAGTATATCAATCCAACAAATTGGCGCTTTCCAACAAGTTGCTGGACCTGTTATCATTAATGTATATCCAGGTGAGACCAAGTCATTTTCATGGGGATTACAAGCTGGAAATAATGAAACAAGTATGTTGAAACTTTATGCAGACGGAAACGGATCAGAGTTTCTTTCCTTTCCAGAGAGCTTCAGGCTTGCCCCGGGTAAGATTAATTATATTGTCGGCAATGTAACTATTCCATTTAATCATCCTACTAACACGACGTTAAATCCAATAATACATTCAACCTTATCCGAAAATGATACGACAAACGTTGGAGGAGGTAATGCGGTAAATGTTGAGCTATCGAAGATCTTAACGATAACAATTGGCGCAAATAAGACACAAGCAATAAGTAATCTAACATCTACGCCTGCTGTTCAAAAAGCACCTCTAATTGGTTTCTTAACAAAAGGAACAATAAACTCTCTTATTACATCGCCTACAACCAAGTGGATAGCGAGTGGCAACTGGAGTATGAATGTAAACAATGGCAATGTAACGTTATTTGAAACTAAAATGACTTGGAATAATATTAATGGAACAGATGCCCATTCGCATGAATTTCAAAACTTTAAAGTTAGTAAACCAATTTCATTGAATCAATCAGACAATAACATTTCCATTAAAGGATTAATGAATGTGGGAACTAATCACAGAGTCGTATGGAAAGATATACCTAGCACAATAGACATTAAGGGAAAAAAGACAATTTCTATTTCAGTGGACGATAACATGACTAACCAACATTTTGCTTCACAACCAATACTTGGAGTGGTTAAATCGTTCCTTATTTGTTCAGATATTCCAGGTCCAAATATGGAGGTCTTGGCTCCTTGCAGTCAACCTAATTCGCTAACTAGCTCTGCTTCTCCCTTAAGTGGTGAAGCTTTAACAGGAGTCCAACCGAACTTACCTTCACAACCGGCTTCAATACCGACGAATGTGTCTGAACAGTTGAATCAGGAAGAACCTCAAAGCCCGCCTTCCGCCATGCCGAGTCTGCAATCAGGCGACGTTCCCCCAAATAATTTCAGTCTTAATCTTAGTAATACAACTACTAACAATTTTTTGATATATGAAAATAGTACGTTAGGATTAAAAGTAAAGTATCCTTCGGACTGGATATTAAAAAAAGGTAGCATAGTTAGTCCTTTATTAGATATAGTTACTGTATTGTCTCCTAGCAGTGACGATGATTCATCTTTTACCATAAGTATGCACAAACTGGAAGGACTAGGGATGACCATTGACACCTTTGCAAATAATACGATCAGTAATTATGAAAAAGAGATTAATGGTTTCCAATCAAATCTCTATAATCCAGACAGTGCACTTTCAGGCAATCCTGCTTATCAGATAGACGGCACATACATTGATGACAGCTCTATAAAACGGCATTTGACGGAAACTGGCACACTCTATAATAATAAAATATACATTTTTCAGTTTAACTCAACAGAACCAAAATCACCAAATTATTTATCAACAGTTGGGGAAATAGTTCAGTCGGTACAGTTTGTCCCCAATGTTTCAAAATCTCCTCAATTAAGTAGTGAAGACCTATCTTCCCCTCAATCTACCCAAAACTGTGAAAACATTCCTCTTGTCAGTGCAAATGCAAGTGGTTTTGAAACAGATCCCAAGGATTACAATCCACCCATTGACGCGATAGATGGGGATTCGAAGACATGGTGGGCTAACCAAGGAATTCCATCATGGTTGCAGATTGACTTGGAAAAGGCAACCACCCTGTGTATTATTGAGATAGCTTGGAACAAAGGGGATGAGAGGACTTATGAATTTGCTATAGCAACATCTAGTGATGGAACGTCTTTTACTGACGTATTTAACGGTAAGAGCACTGGAAAGACCCTATCTTACGAGAAGTATGATATTGCCAATTCTACCTCAGACGTCAAGAACATTAAGCTAAGTTTTACTGGCAGCAGTTCCAAAAGTGGCTGGGTAAGCATTAAAGAGGTCAAGGTAATAGGAAGATGAGTCCAAGATCTATATTACCAATTGTCTTAGTCTTAGTAGTACGCCTGTCGCCAATTGCGTTGACTGGTAGTAGTTTTGCTTTTTTCTGACTAAACAATACTCCACAATTGAGCTACTGCAACGTAAAATATGCGTTGCTAAATGGATTCATCTGAAATAGAGTTGAATAAATGAATAGAGCTTTAGTCTGGATCTTTTTCAAAATGTCCAGTAATATCTATTTATTATAGCATATATCATTCAAGCAGTAATCTATTGAGCAATATTTGACTAACTTTTGCTCTGTTTTCCAAATCGAGATTGATTATAAGACATGATTTCTTTTTAAACTGCTCAGTTAGAGGATGTTGAATCTTTTGATGTACAACAACAATAACTTTCTTGTCGACATCAAGTAAACTCTTCACGGAATCTGTGAACTCACCTGATTTGAGTTCCATAGGACCAATCTCATCACAAATGATTACGTCAGAATTCTTTACCGCATTACTTAGTCTTTCAGCAGCAAAACGGCAGCCCGCAAGGTTAACAAAATATTTACCAACTTTAGGACCATTTCCAGTAATAGATGCCAGAACACTTGTGTCATTAGTCATAAGATCAATGAATTCAAATCCTATCCTAATATTGTTGGTTCTGAGCTCTCTAGAAACTATACCTCCTACATTAAGCTGTCTATCCTTTAATGCTCTGACAGCATCCATTACGACTGTGGACTTCCCGATGCCTGGAGCTCCAGTTATGACTGTAATTGTCATTATTCTTCATTGAACAAAGCTATTCAAGTTATTATTATTTTAGAATGACAATGTGGAAGAGCGTCATAGCCAACTCTGGCTCAGCCCCGATTCCATTGCCAAGCACTTGATTACTAGTTCTCTGCTGAAAATAGATTACATACACTAATCATTGCATCCTACGGAACCCGATTTAAAATTTACTTTTCTATAATCCTAGCATTGGAAATGACAGCATCAATTTTCCCGATATTCTCTATATCTTCTATAGGGTTAGCAGACAGGATTAGTATATCTGCTTGTTTGTGTGCTTCAATAGTGCCTGTCTGATTGATTATGCTGAGTGCCTTAGCACCATTTTTAGTAGCGATCTTGATAATATCCATTGGTTTTATTCCTGCTTCAGCAAGTAGTTCTAGCTCATGATGCAGACTTTTTCCTGGAACAAGTTTAAAGTTAGGGATATCTGTACCTGACAGTATCTGCACCCCTCTCTCATGCATAATTTTTGTTAGTTGTAGAACCTTATTCCAGCGTTGTTCATTCTGAGGATCGTAAGAACCTTGCTTTAAAATAGCTTCATATATGTTCAAGGTAGGATCTACTGGTATCTGGTTCTGGACCAAGCTGTCTATCATGTTTCTAATCTCTGTACTATTAAGATCCACCAGGTCAAGCCATAAAGAATGATCAAAGGGACCTCCCCCAGTTAGATTAAAGATTCGCTGCTTGTCTTCGGACAATAGGAATGGAGAAACGGGAACTCCGTGGGTTAGAAAATCCATTCCAAGATTTGCCGCATCAGTCCAAGATGTAAGATAGAGATGTCCAATGACTTTGATTCCCTGACTATGAGCCTCATCTATCGCAACTTTCAACAGTTCTGGATTTAGCCCAACATATAACTTGATAAAATCTACCCCTGACGTAGCTTGACGGCGAACTTCCTCTATAACCTCCTCTTCAGTAGTAACCTGTTTTTCTACAAATGGTACAGGTAGTTCAGGAGTGTTTAAAAGTCTACCAGCAGTAAACATTTCAGGTCCTGCTATCTTTCCCCTAAGTAAATCTTCCCTCAAGGATACAGATTCATTAGTGGGGCCTCCAGGATTTCTAATCGTTGTAATACCGTAATCTAAAAGCATACCAAGCATTTTTTCAGATGCAGCCTGGTCGTAGGAGTCTTTTAGTACTCCTCCGACATGAGCATGCATGTCAAAAAGTCCAGGCATGATATATTTTCCAGTTAGGTTTAGAAACCTTACACCTGTTTGTGTTCCATTCAAATTATTAAAATAGTGATTAAGATACTCACTTTGATTGGTTACTGCGATTATTTTGTTACCATTAATGATTACAACTGCGTCACTTTTCGGAGGTGAGCCAGTTCCATCTATTAACGTAGCACCATGCAAGATGAATACTTCACTACCATTGTCTGTACTCAGTGACGACAGAGACATATTATGATGGATCTCAGTTAATTCTATAGCCATGAGAGTGATACCACTCATTATCTCTGATGATGAAAACACCAAGAACGAAAGTAAGCCAACAGAAACTATGTTCATAAAGCATCCTTTCTCCATGAACACCATGATTTATCCGTTGTCCCACTGATGACAGTAGAAAAAAGAATGCTGAATTGAATCAATAAGATTATTTGTATAGGTTAACAATTTCTATTTAATCATATTAACCTTAATTCTCCACTGAATTGTCTCCAAATCGTTACGAATATTGCTACCCAATTAAAAATGAATAAAACTTGATTAGCTCATAGGGTACATATGCAAGAGTAATTTTTAGTTATATTAAATAGAATTTATGTGAAATAGGTTAAATAAACCCACCAAGGTTGAGTATCGGGTTAAAAAATAGAACGCTAGCATTATCAGTCCCACCGAACCCGAATATTATTGATACCACAAATAGTAAATGTATGCAAGGATATAAAAAAAAATAGCCGTAAATACAACATTGAGCTCTAATGATGTATTCCTGTCATCTAATACTCAAGTGTGCTGCAACAGTACACAAAATGACCTTTAAGACTTAAAAGCATAATCCTCTTCTGACTGCATCTAGGAGGATCCAATTTTGAGAGATCAGAAATAGCAATTCCAGGTCAGAAAAAGGACACATGTTATATTCAATGAAGGAGACATAGATATAATAATGGCAGAAATGTCCAAAGCAGAAATTACAAGATTTATTAGTCAAGGTACGTTCACGGGAAAACTCGCAACGCTTAAAAAAGATGGAGGTTCACATGTTGTTCCGATTTGGTTTGTATTGGATAAAGGGAATAGCAAAAAAGGAAGTAGTATAGAAAATATTGTTTTTACTACATATAGCGCCTCAGTCAAAGCTAATGATATTAGGCGGAACAATAGAGTAAGCATTTGCATAGATGATCAGAAACCTCCCTTTTCCTTTGTAACAATATTTGGTACTGCAAAAATACACCCTTACAAACAAAAGGAGGTTTTAAAATGGGCCACCAAAATAGCAGAACGATATATGGGTAGGAAAAATGCTGAAGCCTACGGCGAGAGGAATAGTGGTGAAGGTGCAGTGCTTGTACAAATAAATCCTACAAAAGTAATCGCAGAAAAAGATATTGCTGGCTGGGATTAATAACCATTTGTAGACCTTACCATGGCTTAGACCCACTTGTGCTGTTTGAGAAATATGCCACCGACCATTTCGTCACAATTTATGGAGAACCTTCGGCTGAACTCAGAAAACGCAAAAGCCGGAGGAGTTGACATAACGGTTTATCACTTTCTGGAAGGGCTCTAAATCGGATGAACGAATAGCCACATTATTTCACAATATATTAAGTATTTTACTCTCAATACTTATCGGGTTACAAATTCAGAACGTTAGCATTATCAGTCCCACCGAACCCGTGTGAATAAATTCGGAGATCCTTATTAGTCTCGGGACTAATTAGCTTGCATGAGCTGACTAATTTCAAACTCTTCAACTGGTTAACCAGCTCTAATTGATTCTTGCGTTCATTCTAATTTCCTGACGGTTCAAAATTAGTTGATCATTTTTATTCGGTGTCTGAATTTGGTAAAATGTTTGCATCTTTTGTTTGTATTTGTTTTTTAATTGTAAAGTAATCCCTTATCTCACTACCAGTATTGTCCAAGAAAGATCCTGTCAATAACGTATGAGGATTTCCATTATCTATTTCTATGTTTAGAAATCCGAATCTGTCAAGTTGTGTCGCCATATAAGGAGCCGTTCCATCCAATGGATAGAAACTTTCTCCTCCTGTTCCAACTATCGCAAATATGGTTCCCACTGTATGATCGTTGTAGTCTGTGGTAAAGTTATGTTTTACTATTGGCTCTGAACCGTCATCCAGATTAAATGATATCGGGTATGTTCTTTGATAGTTGTGGTTATGTGCATGTAATACCAAATCAACACCATGTTTTTCAAAGAGTGGGTGATAGACACTCCTTAATTCTTTCTCACCAGTATGTTTTGACGGTGATGAGTAAAATGGTTTGTATGATGTTACGATTATCCAGTTAACGTCTTTTTTGTTAGTCGTCTCTTCCAGATCTTGTTTTACGAAATTGTATTGAGCAGAGCCATTTTCAAATGGAGATTCTGATGCCATGACAAGAAAATGTACTTTACCATAATCAAAGGAATAGTACGGTTTATCTAACTCAAAGCTTTTGACAAATTGATCTAGTTTTGCTTGTCCATCAATGACATCGTGGTATCCCAGCGTTATGAATATTTTATTCTTGAGCGGTGAGATCATATCGAACCAACAATTAGCACTTTTCTGATATGAAAGGTCTCCCAAGGGTAACACTAATTCAGGATCATTCTTTTTCATATTTTCGACAGTTTTTCTTGTATTTGAAGTGCATCCAAAATCACCCGCTGCAGCGAAATTAAAGCTTTTACTAACGTTATTGCCGTCAGTATCAAAAGCAAAACCCTTGTAAATGTCTGTTTCAACCTGTATCTTATTTGGCTCATCTTTTGGCTCATCTTTTGGCTCATCTTTTGGCTCATCTTTTGGCTGATTGTCTCGAGCATTGTCATTCTTATTTTTTCCCTGCCCTTTACCAGGGTTGTCCTTTCCCGGCTTAGCTTGGATAGTTTGTTCATAATTTACTAAAATGTTAGATGAAACGACAAGAAATATTGCTGAAAATCCTATAATACACGCTATTTTTTGATATAGGGTCAGCATCAAATCAGTGATCTAATTGTTTTGAGATTATAAATAACTTCTCAGGTTTTTCTAATTAAAAATAAGTGACGGAAAAAACTATATCCAAATTAGGTACATGTTGTCAGCTTAATAGAAACATGGCTATTCATCTTGAGGGACTATTCTGTCCCGAAAGCTCTCAATAAGGGTTAAAAAGCACACGAGTATTACTCAATTTCACCATACATTACCTATTTTGACAATATTGACTAGTGTAGAATTTCACATGGTTCCCACCGAACCCGAATAATATTGATACCGTAATTAGTAAACATGCAAGGTTTAAAATTTGATGATTTAAATGTTAATTACTAATATAGCTGAATTTTAGTACTACTCAAGCAACGATCTTTAATAGTTCGTCGTTTTCTAGAGAAACTGTGACTAAAATACAAGTTAGTGCCAAGATGAAAATTACCCATGGTATGATGGAGGAATTCAAACAACAGGCAGCCAAATGTATCTCCATAGCAAAAGAGAAGGATCCTGGAACATTGCAGTATGACTGGTTTCTTAATTATGATAAGACCGAGTGTGAAATTCGCGAGGCATATGAAAGTTCTGAGGCGCTCCTAGCACACATATCCAATCTTCGTGAGCCATTGCGGATACTTTTTGAAAAATTTGCTTCAGATCACTCGGTAGTAATTTACGGCGATCCTTCGCAAGAACTTTTAGAAAATGCAAAAGCTAGGGGAATTGACATAACGATATTCTCCTTCTTACAAGGGCTGTAAATTGGCTGGGCGAATAACAACATTTCATCGTATATGACTATTTTGCTCTCTTCATTCCCTTTTCGAGTTGCAAAATAGTGTCAATTCTGTCCCTCATTCCACCGAACCCGAATAAAATTTACATCTTTTCAATATAATTCAGGTCACAACATACAAAGGAAACATACTCAAATTTTCCTCATACGTCATTTGTAGAATTTTATGTTCCTTCTTTTTAATTTGCCTATAAAAGTCTACTTATCCTGTCTACCAGTATCAAGTATATAGTTACCATTAATAGCAACTTCCGGGTACCTTGGATTTCTTTAACGCTTAAACAATACCATGTCTCTAAGAGTAACGATAAAGTTACATGTTTTTATCTAGAGCTGACAAAGAAAAAAGAGTAATCAAACTCCATACTTGATACTATTACTTACCACGGTTGATGTTACGTTATGTTAGAATGAGATTTGGATTGGAATAATAATAATTAACTTGGGGGTCCTTGGGTCAGGTACGTTGCTCTTTCTGGCTTTATTCTTACTATAATCCTTTTTTCATCAGGTGAACGGAGCTCGGTTGGATATTTATCAACGCCAAGGTATTTTTTTGCAAGTTTGTCTATGTGCTCTTCAGCACCTTCATTAGTCTGTTCAACAACTCTTCCTCTCACTACAACCATATGATATGGATTGATTTGATCAACCACGCAGATAGCTATCCTCGGATCTCTAGATATATTCTTGTGCTTTAATCTACCTTCAGCAGTGTTTACGATAATGTTGCCATCTTCGATGTCTACCCATATCTCGGTAACCTGTGGTGAACCATCTTTCATAAGCGTGCTCAAATAACCAAAATTTTTTCCTCGAAAAAGTTTAGACATAGGTTCTGTTATTTGGTTTCTATCCTTGTCCAACCGACCTCACTCCGGAAACTTGGCCCCGAACATGGGAAGGCCGCTCTTTGACTGCTCCTGGGTCGCCTCGTCTTGAATCACATCCCAGTGCTCGACCAGAATCTCGCCCTCGATGCGAACGATGTCGGCTGCAATCCAGTTCACAGGCTGGCCGAAGCCAGAAAACCGTCCATGGACGATTACGAAATCTCCATCGGCCACAATCGTTCCCGGTTCATACTTCAGTGTGGGCGGGATGCTCTTAATGAGGTTGAACAGGCCCTCGCGACCAGGCTCGATGTGAGCACTGTGCTGGATGTATTTGGGCGACCAATATCGCTCAGCCGCTACGTAGTCACGCTGGTTGAACAGTGTGTCGAAAGCTTCAAGGACAAGTGCTTTGTTTTTCTCTTCAATTGCCTTGCTCATTGAAATTCTCCTCCCCCGAAAGCCTATCAAGCTTTGACGTTATATTTGAGCCCATCCACCATCAACGGATAATTCAATGCCAGTGACGTAGCTGCTGTCATTCGAAGCAAGGAATTCTACTGCCTTGGCGATTTCGTCAGGAGTACCTGGCCGGCCTAGTGGCGTAATCCCGGCGAACTGAGACTTCATCTCGTCGATCTGCTGGTCGTTCCCAAGCCCATTCCAGATGGGTGTAATGACCATCCCCGGGCTGATCACGTTGACGCGTATCTTGCGATCCTTCAGGTCAACCGACCAACTTCGAGCGAAGGACCGCAAGGCCGCTTTAGTTGCGGCGTAAACGCCAAAAGCGGGTAAACCCTTGAATGATGCTACTGATGCATTAACCACTATTGAAGCGCCGTCGGGCATTAGCGGTAACGCCTTCTGAACTGTGAAGAGTGTACCTTTGACGTTGATGTCGAATGTCTTATCGAAGTGGGCTTCAGTGATCTGCCCCAGGGGACTGAGTTCAGCGACCCCAGCGTTTGCGAATAGGATATCTATTTGGTCTTTCTGTTGCTTGATAGTGTCATACAAACGATCAAGATCTGCGAGATTTGATACGTCTCCTTGAACACCTATGGCATTATCACCGATCTCCTTTACTGATTCATCGAGTTCGCTTTGCCGGCGACCTGTGATGTAAACATGTGCACCCTCTGAGGTGAACCTCTTTGCGGTAGCTAGGCCTATGCCGGTGCTTCCGCCTGTAATAACAGCTACCTTTCCTTCAAGCTTTTTCATGATTTCATTCCTTTGCTGTAGTAATTTTGTTTGATTCATACTCAATAGGTGTATATACACGTACTTATAAGTGTATCTACACGTATTTAATCTAAAAACCTTGTATGTTAAGGTATCGGGGTAAACCTTTTATTAGTAATGCGTGTATATCAACCTAGTCAAGAATGAAGGAACGAAATACTAATACAATACTGGAACAAGGAATGTCTGGAGGGTCCTGTACATGTGGTGAATTGAGGAAGGCAGCTAGAGCAATAACACTACTTTATGATAATGCATTCAAGTCAAGTGGACTGCTGTCCACGCAACTATTTGTACTAGATTTCATCTGTAACAATGACTCAATAAGGATTTCAGATCTTGCTAAGAAGCTAGGGCTAGATAGAACGACTCTGACCCGAAATCTATCTGTTTTGGAGAGACAAGGTTTTATCAAGATCTCGTCGGGAAAAGACCACCGAACGAGAATTGTGATGGCTACTCAAAAAGGACGTACCGCTGTAGCCAAAGCTCTTCCTCTCTGGAATGAAGTTCAAGACAAAGTAAAGCAACAAATGGGTGAAAACTCATGGCGTGAATTAATGCAAAATTTGGGCCATTTTGTAACAGTAGCTGATCAATTAATTGATCAAAACTAGAAAAATAAAACTGAGTATTTAGCGCTGCGACAATGCGAGTAAAGAATATGATTCAATTTTGAGGACTAAACATGATCTTTTACTAATTGAAAGAGAGCGAGGTAAAAAGAGCTGTTATAAATTAAAAGATGGGCGCGTTAAATTCCAAGAGTTCATTAATCGTAACTCTAGCATTATCAGTCCCACCGAACCCGAATAAAATTTACATGTTTCTAACATATTTTTTGTAAATATGCTAAATAGTATAATTTGAAGTTTGTTACTAAGTTAATATGCTAAATGTTAGAGTTCAAAAAATAATGAAAACAGGATACCAATTATTATAGCCACTTTCTTGCAGACTTCATATTGAAATTTTACTCCATGTGTCAAATTTTCATACGACACGAAAGTTTCGTCAGAAGTAAAGATAGGTTTCGGTACTACTACTGAGGATTGATTTATTATTTGCTTGTTGGATTGGATAGCTGATGTTGGGCTCAATGGGGACTCACGAGATTCGGTGATGCGGTGAGAAATATAACCACAAAGAAAATTATTAATAAATGTTCTTCTTACAACATTTTGTAGATAATTAACCAGTGGAGAATTAAGCTTGGTTTTGTCAATTTCAGCAATGAGATTCTAGAAATAAATAAAAAAAGTACTGAAGATACTAGTTACCAGTATCATCAGCGTTGTTATTGTTGTCCGTATTAGATAGTTTGTTTTCGAAATAGTTTGCATCTTCAGAACAGTGCACGATTTCTTGATCACCAAGTTTATCTCCTATTTTTCCTGCTAGGTCTATACAACCTTGAGTTTGTTTATCTGCCCCTTGATAAGCACCTGAATCTTGGAAAGCATCCAAGGAAATGTCTTCACTATCTACAACGTGATTTTTTATGTCATCAACTAGGTCGTTGAGATTGTCATACTCTTCAGGGTTGTTTGTGTTAGAATTGGAGGGCTGGTCATTATTATTAGCTTGATTGTTAGATGACTGAGTATCATCTGAAGTTGATGTATCGTCGGCTCCGTTCTGCATTATTTTTGATACGAATTCTTTGGCTTCAGCTTCCGTAAATTTTCCTGTTTTCACAAGTTCATTAATCAAATTGGTTTCTTTACGATCATCGGAAGTTGATGTACCGCCAGAAGAACCATATATTGCATCTACCGTGTCTTCTAAGATACCCAAGTATTTCGTGGGCACTAATTTGCCATTTTTATCAGAGACTAAATTAAAACTGGCCGTATCTACCTCCTGATAATCCCACCTCCAAAAAGCTGTGCCCCATGCATCTGCTTTCTTGAGAGCCCCGAGTATCTGTTTCGCATCCGTTTTCGTAAGCTCACTCAAACCTGGGTTGAGTTTGGGTATCCCGCCATCTTTTGTCCTTACAACATTATTCCACTCCCCAATGTATAACGGCACTCCAGTTAGGTCGCTTGTTTTCAAAAACATATCAAATCTCTTCTCCTGATAGCCATCTCCATGAGGAACTGCGTAGACACTTACTTTGAAAGTGATATTCTCCTTGTTTGAAGGAGCCATTTTTGCCAAGTTTTTTGGTGAGATGTTAATGTGGCTATTCAAATCGATTGGAACATTCATGCTGTAGATTATCGTTTTACTGGTGATATTTCTCAACTCCTTAGTTATAAAGGAATTAAATTTGCCTATTTTAGACCATTGAGCTTTATTGTGAACATGAGGTTCGCTTAGGATCTCGTACCCTAAAGTACTTGAATGATTATCGACTGTCATTACTATTTCCTTAAGAAATTCTGCCATTAGTGTCCAACCACCTTTTCCATCATTATCTTTCACAGATCTGTCCCACCAGTCCCCCCAAAAGACTTGCGCTGCTTTATCGGGAGTATTACCGCCACCGCCTCTGGAATATTTTGAATTACCTTCAAATAGAGACC
>Ga0184623_10000448_pt1 | contig 17388 bp, 16 predicted proteins | sample PLM1_100_b1_FD_133138 | JGI IMG/M metagenome (GOLD analysis project Ga0184623, IMG submission 133138) | Groundwater sediment microbial communities from an aquifer in East River, Colorado, USA - PLM1_100_b1 | ecosystem: Environmental > Terrestrial > Soil > Riparian zone | place: USA: East River...
CGCCCGGCTGGCAAGGCGGAGGAAGGAGGCGCACTGGGTTTGTGCGTCGACTGACGACAACGCCGCCAGGCGGGATGCGGGGCGTCGCGAGCCGGCGAGGGGTTTGCCAACAGGCTCTAAGCTCGCTGCCATGACTGATCGAGCGCAGATCGGCGTGACCGGCCTTGCCGTCATGGGACGCAACCTGGCCCGCAACTTCGCCCGGCACGGCTATCCCGTGGCCATCCACAACCGCACCTACGCCCGCACGCAGGCGCTGGTCGACGAGCACGGCCACGAGGGCACGTTCCTGCCGGCCGAATCGGTCGAGGAGTTCGTCCGATCCCTGGAGCGGCCCCGGCGGATTCTGATCATGGTGAAGGCCGGCCCCGGCACCGACGCGGTCATCGACGAGTTGACCCCGCACCTCGAGGCGGGCGACATCCTGGTCGACGGCGGCAACGCGCATTTCGCCGACACCCGGCACCGCGAGGCGGCGCTGCGGGAGCGGGGGCTGCACTTCGTCGGCGCGGGCGTGTCCGGTGGCGAGGAGGGCGCGCTGAACGGCCCGAGCATCATGCCGGGCGGGTCGGCCGAGTCGTACGCCGAGCTCGGGCCGCTGCTCGAGAGCATCGCCGCCAAGGTAGACGGCACGCCGTGCTGCACTCACGTCGGCACCGACGGGGCGGGCCATTATGTGAAGATGGTGCACAACGGCATCGAGTACGCCGACATGCAACTCATCGCCGAGGCGTACGACCTGCTGCGCAGCGGCCTCGGGATGCCGGTCGCGGAGATCGCCCGGGTCTTCTCCCAGTGGCACGAGGGCGACCTGGAATCGTTCCTCATCGAGACCACCGCCGAGGTGCTCGGCCACGTCGACGCCGCGACCGGGCAGCCGTTCGTCGACGTGGTGCTCGACCAGGCGGAGCAGAAGGGCACCGGCAGGTGGACCGTGCAGTCGGCGCTCGACCTCGGCGTGCCCGTCTCTGGCATCGCCGAGGCGGTGTTCGCCCGCGCGCTCTCCGGACATGCCGAACAGAGGGAACCCGCGCGCGTCTTGCCAGGGCCGGCGCCGGGCTGGGAGCCTCGCGACGCAGACGTTTTCGTCGAGGACGTTCGCGGCGCGCTCTACGCCTCGAAAATGGTTGCCTACGCGCAGGGCTTCGACCAGATGCGGGCGGCGGCCAATGAGTACGGCTGGGATATCGACCTTGGCGCGATGGCCACGATCTGGCGGGGCGGGTGCATTATCCGGGCCCGATTCCTCAACCGTATCCGCGAGGCCTATGACGCAGACCCGGCGCTGCCTTCACTGCTCGTCGCGCCCTACTTCCGCGACGCGGTCGGCGCGGCGCAGGAGGGCTGGCGGCGGGTTGTCGCGGGGGCCGCGCAGGTCGGCATCCCGGCGCCCGGGTTCGCCTCCGCGCTGGCCTACTACGACGGGCTGCGGCGCGACCGCCTGCCGGCCGCCCTGATCCAGGGGCTGCGAGACTTCTTCGGCGCGCACACCTATCGCCGGGTCGACCGCGACGGCACCTTCCACACGCTCTGGTCCGGCGATCGGTCCGAGGTGCCGGCCTGATCGCGCCCGCAAATCGGCGCCACCACTTGTGGCATTTCGTTGTGGGCGTGCGCGTGGCTGTGGTTACCTGGGTTCTTGGCGACGGTTAGTCGGTCGGTAGGCATCAGCAACTACGGGACTTCAGCAACTGCCGCAAGGGCAAATCCGCGGGCTGCCAATCCTCGCCCGCGCGAACGCGCGCAAGGAAGGGGAATGACGTGCCGAGGCCGCTTCCTGTGCCGGGGGCCATCACCGACGTGTTCAAGGCGTTGTCCGACCCGATGCGTTGGAACATCGTGTGCCAGATGGCCGCGGTGGACGAACTCGCCTGCACCACGCTCGAGACCACGCTCCCCATCACCAAGCCGACGATCTCCTACCACATCAAGGTTCTTTACCACGCCGGTCTCGTCCAGGTTCGCAAGGAAGGCCGCTACTACTTCTATCGGCTGCGCCTTGAGGTGCTCGACAGCGTGCTGCCCGAGATCAGCGGCCGGCTGCGGGCCGAGCCCGATGCGTTGGCCGACGCGGAGGTCGCGGCGGTGCGCTGAGCCGCTGGCGACGGCTGCGGCGTGCCCGGGCCGGGCGCATTGAGTTCTCGATGCACGGCCGGCACGACCCGCCGCAGGTAGCGGCCGAGACGCACAAAAGATTTGCCCTGCTGCCGGAAGGCGTACTGGATCGGCACCTCGGCATAGACGTATCCCTTGCCGAGCAGGTCCAGCGAGAGCACCTGCGCGTAGTTGTAGTCGTGCACGATCTCGGCGTCGGCCGCCGCGGCGGTCGAGAACGCGCGGTAGCCGCTCTGGCCGTCGGTGATATCCGGCCGCCGGGTCAGCCAGCGGACCCAGGCCGTGAGCAGCCGATTGCCCAGCCGCCGGTGCGCGTGCATGCGGTGGATCTCGCCGGCGAACCGCGACCCGACGACGTAGTCGGCCGTGCCGTCGAGGACGGGCTGGGCGACCCGGGGAAGGTCGTCGGGGAAGTACTCCCCGTCGGCGTCGAGGTAGACGATCGCGGCCGGCCCCCTGTCGACCGCCTCAGCCAGCCCGCGCCGGACGGCAGCTCCCAGGCCCAGGTTGGTCGGCTGCGCGACGACCAGGGCGCCTGCCGCCGCGGCGACGTCGGCAGTGGCGTCGGCAGAGCCGTCGTCGACGACGAGGGTCACCACCGTCCGACCCGCGACGGTCGGCGGCAGCCCGCGGACGACGCTGCCCACGGTGGCTTCCTCGTCATAAGCAGGGATGATGACGACGACCGGCGCGTCGGGCGTCGTCGGCCGCGGCGCCGGGCGGGGTGGCAGCGAGCGGGGCAGCCGGAACCGCCCCCAATACGACGGTGCCGGCTGTAGAAGCGCGAGCCCGCCGACGACGAGGGAGTAGGCCGTCTTGACGGCGTGGGTCGTGAGCGCGACCGCGAAACCGAGCGCAGGCGGCACGCCGACGGCGGCCAGCGCCGCCGTGGCAGCCGCCTCATACGAACCGATCCCGCCGGGAGTCACGGCGACAGACTGGGCGGCGATCGTCACAGCGGTCACCGCGACCGCCTCGGCCGGCGTCAGCGACACGCCGGCGGCGCGGGCCACCTCCCAGACGACGGCGGCCTCGAGCAGCCAGGCCGCGATGGTGGCGGCCGCCGCGGGTGGCCCGGCCCGGAGCGGCGGTCGCAGCCGCGCGAGCCAGGCCACCGCCCCGGCGAAGCCCAGCAGCAGGGCCGCGGCGACCGGCCACAGCCACGGCCCGGCCAGGTCGAGCAGCAGCCCGGGCACCGCGACCAGTGCCAGCGCCAGAACGGCGAGCAGGTCGGCGAGCCGCAGCGCCACCGTCGACGCGACGACCGGCCGGACCGGCAACTCCGTGCGCCGCAGCACGCTGGTGACCCGCAGCGCCTCCCCGAGCCGGAGCGGCAGGAGGTGGTTGCCGAGCAGGGACACGTGCAGCGCCGCCCAGGACTGGCCGGCGGACAGGCCGGGCAGAACCGCCGTCCAGGCCCACGCCCGCAGTCCGAACGCCACCGCGTAGCAGGCCAACGCCGCGGCGAGGCCCAGCGGGTCGGCCGGAGCCGCGCGGACCACCTCGCCGACCACGCCGGCCTCGGCGACGCCCACGAGGTAGGCGACCGCCGCCGCGAGCACCACGCCGCCGACCACCGCCCGCACCGCTCGTCCCACTGCCGCCCCTCCGTCGGTTAGATCTGAGGTTAGGCTAGCCTTACCTCGCCCAGAGACCGTAGGGAGGGTGATGGCGTGAGCTTGGTCGTGACGGGTGGGGCGGGGTTCATCGGCCGGACTCTGGTCAGCACGCTGGTCGTACGCGGTGAGCACGTGGTCTCCGTAGACCGGGCGCCGGTCCGCCCGCGCGCGGGGGTCACCGTGATCACCGCCGACCTCCTGGCCGACGACGAGCGGGTTGCCGCCGCCCTGGCTGCAGCCGACGCCGTTTTCCACCTCGCCGGCTGCCCCGGCGTGCGCGACGGCGGAGTTGACGTCGCCGCGCGTCGGCACCGCGACAACGTGCTGGCGACCGCCCGGGTGCTCCACACGGTTCCCCTCCGCACCCCGGTCCTGGTGGCGTCGTCCTCGTCGATCTACGGCGGGTCGCTGGGCCGCCCTTCGACCGAGACCGATCCACTCCGGCCTCGTGGCGGGTACGCGCTGAGTAAGGCCCGCGCGGAGCACCTGTGCGCCCGACGCGCCGCGGCCGGCGGCGAGGTCGTCGTCGTGCGGCCGTTCACGGTCGCGGGCGAGGGCCAGCGACCGGACATGGCGCTGGCCCAGTGGATCGCCGCGGCCGCCGAAGGCCGTCCGCTCTGCGTGCTCGGGTCGCCCAAGCGCAGCCGGGACGTGACCGACGTGCGGCAAGCGGCGCAGGCGTTCGTGGCGCTCGTCGAGCGGGGCGCGCGGGGAGTGGTCAACGTCGGCACCGGCGTCGCGCACCGGCTGGGGGACCTGGTCGACGCTGTCGCCGTCGCCCTGGACCGCGACGTCCGGACCTGCGTCGTGCCCGCCGACCCGGCCGACGTCAGCGCCACCCTCGCCGACACCCGCCTGCTACGCCGGCTCACCGGGTTCGTCCCCGAGACCGACCTGCCCGCGCTCGTCGCCCGCCAGGTCGCCGCGTCCGGTTTGGCGCGACCTCTGGAACTCGCGACGTGAGGCGCGCTCTGGTGGCCGTGTTCCTTCTTGCGGCGGCGGCATCGGCCGCCGGCATCGGGGTGCGGTCTACCTACGGCGGGCACGCCGCGGTCGACGAGCCGCAGTACCTCCTCACCGCGCTGTCCCTTGCGGAAGACCGCGACCTCGACATCGCCGACGAGCTGGCCGAGCAGCGATGGCGGTCCTTTCACGACGCCGAGCTGCCGGCGCAGACGGCTGTCCTCGCCGACGGCCGGCAGGTGAGCCCGCACGACCCGCTGCTTCCGCTGTTGCTCGCCGTGCCGATGGCCGTAGGCGGCTGGGTCGCGGCCAAAGCCGCACTCGCGCTGCTGGCCGGCCTCACGGCAGCGCTGCTGCTGTGGATCGCCGTGCGTCGCTTCGCGGTGCCGCTGCCTATCGCCGCAGCCGGTGCCGCCCTGGCGGCGACCTCGCCTCCCCTGGTTGTCTACGGCCAGCAGGTCTACCCCGAACTGCCGGCCGCGCTGGCCGTGCTGGTCGCGGTCGCCGCCCTCACCGGGAAGTTGCGCCCGCCGGCCGTCGCCGCGCTCGGGCTCGCGGTCGTTGCGCTGCCCTGGCTCTCGGTGAAGTACGCCCCGGTGGCGGCAGTGGTCGCGCTGCTCGGGCTGATCCGGCTGTGGCGTTGCGGCCGCCGGCGAGCGGCGCTGTCGCTCGCGGGCGGGCTCGGGCTGGCCGGCGCGGCGTATCTCGGCGCGCACCGCCTGATCTGGGGTGGCTGGACGGTTTACGCGGCAGGCGACCACTTCGCAGCGTCGGGTGAGTTCAGGGTCGTCGGCATCCAGCCCGACTACGCCGGGCGTAGCCTGCGGCTGATCGGGCTGTTCGTCGACCGCGGGTTCGGCCTGGCTGCCTGGGCGCCAGCGGCATTGCTCGCCGTGCCAGCGCTGGTGTGGCTGGTGCGGCGGCGCCCGCCCGGCGCGGCCGTGCTGGCCCTGCCGCTGCTCGCCGGCTGGCTGGTCGCGACCTTCGTCGCGCTGACCATGCACGGCTTCTGGTGGCCGGGCCGCCAGGTCGTGGTGGTGCTTCCGCTCGCCGTCCTTGCACTGCTCTGCTGGCTGCGCAGCGCCGGACGAGGACCTCTGCTCGCCGCCGGCCTCGCCGGGCTGGCCGGCGTGGCGGCCTACACCGCGCTGTTGCTCGACGGCTGGGCCGGGCAGCTGACCTGGGTGGTCGGCTTCGAGGCGGTCGACAACCCGATCTACCAGGCCTGGCAGGTGCTGCTGCCCGACTACCGGGGGGCCGGCCCTTCGCTCTGGGCACGGCACGTCGCCTGGCTGCTCGTCGTCGCCGCCCTTGCCTGCTGGGGGTGGCGCAGCGCCAAGAGATCCCGCCCTGCGGCCGGACAGCCGCCGGGCGTCGAGCCACGATCGTTGTCCATGCCAGTGAAGGGAGCTCATCAGTGATTCGTCCACCCCACCGCCGGTTCGCCGCGGCATTGACCGTGCTCGTTCCCGTATTGGCGCTCGGCTTGGCCGGGTGCTCAGACGACGGCGCCGACGTGAAGAACGACGGCGGCTCGGGCTCGGGGTCGGGCTCGGGCTCCGGGTCGACATCGACGTCGACGCCGACGCCGACGCCGGGCTAGGCCCACCACCCACCACCCACCACCCCCCACCCCACTTCCGCGATCTTGAGCTATTTCGGTGCTGGGAGCGCTCCCAAGCCGAAAAAGCTCAAGATCGCGGAAGTGGGGCGTCCAGGGCGTACCACACGTAGGCCCCGACCACCCGGTCGAGACCGAACCCGAGCCGCTCGAGCAGGCGGCGCGACGCGGCGTTGTCCTGGTGGACTTCGGCCGTGAGCCGTCGGCATCCCGGCTGCGTGAACGCCCAGCCCACGAGCGCGCGCACCGCCTCGCCGCCGTACCCGCGGCCGCGCCAGGGCCCGGCCAGCCCGTAGCCGATCTCAGCGGCGCCGGTCTGGTCCGGCGGGCCCTTCGTGCCGCACTCGCCGATGACCTCGCCGGTGGCTTTCAGCCGGACCAGCCAGCCAGCGTCGGAGCCGGTTTCGACAGCGATCCGCAACGCGTCCAGCGTGTCCTCGTGCGGCCACCCGGCCGCGGGACGGACGCCGGCCAGATAGCCGGCCACGATCGCGCGGGCCAGCTTCTCGGACACCGGCTCGAGCACCAGGCGGTCCGTCGGCAAGGGCACCCGGACCGCTCCGCACCCACTCATGCCCCCAGGTCTCTGGTGCGCAGCCGGTCGAGGGCGCCGGAGATCGCCGCGGCGGTGAGCCGGATCTGCCACTCGCGCGCGCCGTGCCGGCGGAGGACCGGCTCGATCGCGTCCGACGTCACGGTGTCAGGCGGTGTCCAGGCGACCCGCCGGACGGTGTCCGGGGCCAGCAGGTTCTCTGTCGGCAGGTGGTGCTCGTCGGCGATCGCGGCGATAACCGTGCGGAGCGCGGTGAGGCGCTCGGCCGCCGCAGGCTCCCGCTCGCCCCACAGCCGGGCCGGCGGCGGGCCGTCGGACGGCGCCGTCACCAGGGGGAGCGCCGCCTCGGACAGTCCGCGCGCGGCGTCGACGGCGGCGTACCAGCGCGAGAGGCTTGCTCTGGGCACCCGCGCGAACAGCGCCAGCGCGGCGAGGTCGCGGACCGACCGCGGCATGGCCAGCGCGGCGTCGATGATCGCGGCGTCGGCGAGGACGCGGCCCGGCGTCATGTCGCGGTCGCGGGCCATCGCGTCGCGGGTCTCCCAGAGCGACCGGACGACCGCCAGTTGACGCCGCCCCCGCGCCCGGTGCAGGCCGGACGTGCGACGCCACGGCTCGGGCCGGCCGGGTGGGGGCGGGGCCGCGACGATCGCGGCGAACTCTTCGCGCGCCCAGTCGAGCTTGCCCGCCTCGCGCAGCTCGCGTTGCAGCTCGTCGCGGAGCTCGATGAGAACCTCGACGTCGAGCGCGGCGTAGCGCAGCCAAGGCTCGGGCAGCGGGCGGGTCGACCAGTCGACGGCGGAGTGGCCCTTCTCCAGGCTGAAGCCGAGGACGGTCTCGACCATCACACCCAGGCTCACGCGGGGGTAGCCGAGCAGCCGGCCGGCCAGCTCGGTGTCGAAGAGCCGTCGCGGACGCAACCCGATCTCGGCCAGGCAGGGGAGATCCTGACCGGCGGCGTGGAGCACCCATTCGGCGTCGGCGATCGCGGCGCCGACCTCGGAAAGGTCGGGGCAGCTGATCGGGTCGATGAGGGCCGTGCCCGTCCCGCCCCGACGCAGTTGGACGAGATAGGCGCGCTGACCGTAGCGGTACCCTGAGGCACGCTCGGCGTCGACGGCCACTGGGCCGCTGCCGCTGCGGAAGGAGGCGGTCACCGCCGCGAGGGTGTCGCTGTCAGCGACGACGGGGGGCACGCCGTCACGCGGGGCGACCAGCGGGATCGGGGGGGTCGTGTCCGGGTCAGGCGCAGCGACCGGCGGGCTCTCCCAATGCGGCGCGTCGGTCACGAAACCCACCGTAACGCTGCGGGCACGGGCTTTCACCGCCTGCGCGCCCGCCGCGGCGGGATCGCGACCACGCCAGGCGAGAGCGGCGGCAGCCCTGCGGCGGTGCAGAGCAGCTCGCACCACCCCTCGAGATGGGCGGCGAGGTCTGGGGAAGCGCTGTCGACCGCCGGTGTCCACGAGGCTCTGACCTCGATCTGCGCGCTGGGCGGATGATCGGCCATGGCGCCGAAGCTCTCGGACGTGACCCGGGTCACGGTGCCGCCCGGCGCGACGTACGCCGCGCCCCGGGCGTCCAGCGCCTCAGTCAGCCAGGCCCAGCCAACGCCGGGCAGGAGCGGGTCGCCGGCGATCTCCGGCTCCATCTCGGCGCGGACGTAGCTCACCAGCCGGAAGGTGCCCTCCCACGCGTCGTGCCCGGCCGGATCATGCAGCAGCACCAGGCGACCGGTGGCGAGCTCTGCGCCGTCGACGATGACGTCGGCCGTGAACGCTACCGAGTGCGGCGCTAGCCGCTGCGGGGCCGGGGCCTCCTCGAGCACGACCTCGCTGCGGACCGGCGCGGCGCGGAGGCTCTCGGCGGCGCGGCGAAACACCTCGGGCAAGGAGTCCGCCGGGGACTCGGCAGGTGATCCGTCGACCTCATGCCGGGCAGCCATGATTGGCAGCGTACGGGGGGCGCGGCTCAGACCGAAGGCGCGACGCGCCCGGACTGCCGCTGGCGAGGCACCGGCGATCAGGCGACTCGGCGGGTGATGAGCTCGTAGTGGACCGAGGGCGCCTCGGCAGCCGCCGGCACTATCCCGACGAAGACCGCGAACCCGCACTCGACGCACACCCGTTCGGGGCAGTCGTCGCCGTGGCCGTCAGCGCATGGCGGGGCCTCGAAAGCACGCACCTGACCGCACTCGGCGCAACGAAGGAGCACCCGGTGCATGGCCTCGCCCTCCCATTGATCGATCGGCGTACGGAACGAAGGTTGCATGCCGGACCGACAGATCGGGGGAGGCGCGCGCGGCGTGTCGCGGGTTGTGCCGCATGGCAGGATCGAACCGTGCCCACGGACCACGCCGACGCTGCCTTCCTCCTCGCCTGCCGCGGCGAGCCGGTGCCCCACACGCCGGTGTGGTTCATGCGTCAGGCGGGCCGGTCGCTGCCTGAGTACCACGCCGCCCGCGCCGGCGTCCCGATGCTCGAGTCGTGCATGCGCCCGGAGTTGGTCACCGAGATCACCCTGCAGCCCGTCCGGCGCTACGGCGTCGATGCCGCGATCCTCTTCAGCGACATCGTCGTGCCGCTGAAGGCTGTCGGTGTCGAAGTCGATATCAAGCCGGGCGTCGGCCCGGTGATTGCCGACCCGGTGCGGACCTACGCCGACCTCGAGCGGCTGCGGCCGCTCGATGAGGCCGACGTGCCTTACATCACCGAAGCCGTGCGGTCACTCGTCGGCGAGCTGGGGCCGGTCCCGCTCATCGGGTTCGCCGGCGCGCCGTTCACGCTGGCGTCCTACCTCGTCGAGGGCGGGCCGTCGAAGCATCACGAGCAGACCAAGGCGCTGATGTACGGCGACCCGAGGCTGTGGGCCGCGCTGCTGGGCCGGATCGCCGCGATCACGACCGCCTTTCTCCGGGTTCAGGTCGCGGCGGGCGCACGGGCCGTGCAGCTTTTCGACTCGTGGGTGGGCGTCCTTCCGGCTGCCGACTACGAGCGGTCTGTCCTGCCACACAGCGCGGCGGTGTTCGGCGGGCTGGCCGATCTCGGCGTGCCGCGCATCCACTTCGGCGTCGGCACCGGCGAGCTGCTCGGGCTGATGGGCGCCGCCGGGGCGGACGTTGTCGGCATCGACTGGCGGGTCCCCCTCGACGAGGCGGCCCGCCGGGTCGGTCCGGGCAAGGCGCTGCAGGGCAACCTTGACCCGGCGGCGGTGTTCGCCCCCTGGGAGGTCGTGGCCAGCCGCACGCGGGAGGTGCTGGCCGCCGGGCGGGCGGCCGAGGGCCACGTCTTCAACCTCGGCCATGGCGTGCTGCCCGCGACCGACCCCGACGTCCTCGCCCGCATCGTGGACCTGGTGCACACCGAGGAGCCGCCGCCGCCCCCTTCTCCGCGATCTTGAGCTTTTTCGAGGTGGGAGCGCTCCCACCTCGATCAAAGCTCAAGATCGCGGAGGTTCTCCAGGCGCGGGGAAGGGGGCGGGCACCGGGCGGTTCCGGCGCAGTGCCCAGCGCGCCGGCAGCCACAGCAGGGCGATCAGGCCCAGGAACGGCAGGATCGCGCCGACGATCGTCAGCAAGACCGCGACCGCCATGGTGAAACCTTCCCAGCCGTTGCGAAGGCCGGCGAGGAACCCCAGCTCCGGCTTGTCGTCGGGCTCTTCCGCCGCCGGCCCCACCAGCGTCGCCGTGACCGTGGCAAGGTCGGTCTGCGCGGACAGTTGCTTCTGCCGGGCCAGCAGCGCGTCGAGGTCGCCCTCACGCCGGGCCAGTTCGGACTCGATGTTGACGACCTCGCCGATGTTCCGTGCGCGATCAAGCAGTGCCCGCACGCGAGCGACGCTGCGCCGCTGCGACGCGATCCGGGCCTCGACATCGACGACCTGCGTCGTCACGTCCGCCGCCGACTGCGTGCTGCTCAGCTTCTCGCCAAGCCCGGCGAGCTTCCCCATCACGTTGCGGAACTCAGCGGGTGGCACTCGGATCGTGAGCCGGGCGGTGGCGTCCGCCCGGTTGCCCGAGGAGTCCGACTGCTCCTCGGTCACCAGGCCGCCAGCTGCTGCGGCGATGCTCTCCGCCTCCTGGCCGGCTGCCGAGACGTCATCGACGCGCACGGTGATCTGGGCGGTGTAGATGATCGCGCGCTCGTCAGGGATCGCCCGCTGCTGCTGCGCGCCGGCGCCCTTCGCTGCGTCGCCGCCCTCGCCGCCCTCGCCGCCGGTGCCGAACGGTTCTGCGGCCGGCGCCTCAGCTGCGGGCGCGCTGCCCGCCCCGCTGTTCGCACGGTCGTCGCCGCCCACGCCGCAGCCCGCCACAGCGAACGCAGCCAGCAAAGACAGCCCTAGCGCGGGACCTAGCCGCCGCGACGTCCCTAGCATCTCCGCGTCCCTCCCTCGTTGCCTTGAGCACAGGCGCGGATGTGACGTTGCCAGGATGGGCCGCCGTTCCCCCTGGGCGGTCACGGTCGCATCACGAATCTGACATGGTTTAGGGCCGTGGACGTTGCTGCTGGCCCGCACATCGCCGTCGTCGGGGGCGGCATCTCGGGTCTCTCCGCCGCGTGGTTCCTCAACCAGCGGCTGGGCGACGCCGCGCGGGTGACCGTGCTGGAGTCGGCCGGGACGCTCGGGGGCAAGCTCCGCCTCGGCGAGATCGCGGGCGTGACCGTTGATGACGGCGCGGAGTCCATGCTCGCCCGCCGTCCCGAGGCCGTCGACCTCGCCCGGGCGGTCGGGCTCGGTCCCGCGCTCGTCCACCCGGAGACCACCCAGGCCTCGTTGTGGAGCCGGGGACGGCTGCGCCCGTTCCCGGCCGGCCAGCTGATGGGCGTGCCGGGCGACCTGCGGGCGCTGGCGGCCAGCCGGGTGCTGTCGCCCGCCGGGCTGGCCCGCGTCCCCCTTGACCGCGTGCTCCCGCGGACGGAGACGTCCGGCGACGTTTCCGTGGGGCGCTACGTCGCGTCCCGAATGGGCCGCGAGGTTGTCGACCGCTTGGTCGAACCGCTGCTCGGCGGCGTTTACGCAGGCCAGGCCGATCAGCTCTCACTCGAGATGACCGTGCCGCAGCTCGCCGAGGCGGCCAAGGGGGAGCGGTCCCTGCTCGCCGCCGTACGCCGGGTCCTGGCGGCAGCGCCCCGTGATCGGCCGGTTTTCGCCGGATTGTACGGTGGGCTTGGCCGGTTGCCGGCCGCTGTGGCAGCGGCGTCTGGCGCGCAGGTCCGGCTGGGCGCGACCGTGCGAGAGCTGCGCCGGAACCCCCACGGCTGGCGGCTGTCGATCGGGCCGGCGGCGTCGGCGACAGTCCTCGACGTGGACGCCGTCGTGCTCGCCGTGCCGGCCCGGCCGGCGTCGAGGCTGCTGGCCGAGGAGGTGCCCGCGGCGTCGGCGGAGTTGGCCGGGCTCGACTACGCCAGCCTGGCGGTCGTCACGCTCGCCTACCGCCGCTCGGCTTTCGCGGCGTTCCCTGCGGCACTGGCCGGCAGCGGCTTCCTCGTCCCGCCGGTCGAGGGGCGAGCGGTCAAGGCCGTGACGTTTGCCTCTGCGAAGTGGCGCTGGCTTTCCGAGGCCGCAACCGACCTCGCCGTGGTGCGGTGCTCGATCGGGAGGCACGGCGAAGCGCACCACCTGCAGCGTCCGGACGAGGCGCTGGTGACCTTGGCGATCGACGAGTTGGCAGCGACGACCGGGGTGCGCGAGCGCCCGGTCGACGCGCGGGCGATCAGGTGGGGGGGCTCGTTGCCGCAGTACCGGGTCGGGCACCGGAGCCGGGTCGGCCGGCTGCGGCGCGCCGTCGCGGCCGTGCCCGGGCTCGCGGTATGCGGCGCGGCGTACGACGGAGTGGGGGTGGCGGCCTGCATCGCCAGCGGAAGAGAGGCCGCGGCGCAAGTCGAGCGGTCGTCGGCCGGTGGCGGACAATGGGCGCATGGCTGACTCGATGGCTGACTCGATGGCTGACTCCGCGGTCGGCGCCGGCAAGCCCAAGGCGCGCGACTTGAACCAACTCATCCGCTACACGATGTGGTCGGTCTTTCGGGCGCGCGATCCGCTGCCTGACGGGCGGGGAGAGCTCGCCGGAGAGGTCGAGGCGCTGATCGAGCAGCTCGCCGCGAAGGGCGTCGTGGTGCGCGGCCTCTACGACGTCTCAGGTTTGCGCTCCGACGCCGACCTCATGGTCTGGTGGCACGCGCCCTCTTCCGATGATCTGCAGGAGGCTTATCAGCGGCTTCGGCGCACAGCGCTCGGCCGGCGGTTGGCGCCGACCTGGTCGCAGATGGGCCTGCACCGGCCGGCGGAGTTCAACAAGGGCCATGTGCCGGCGTTTCTCGCCGAGGAGGAGCCGCGTGCCTACCTGTGCGTCTACCCGTTCGTCCGGTCTTACGACTGGTATCTGCTTCCCGACGACGAGCGGCGGGGCATGCTCGCCGAGCACGGGATGATGGCGCGCGACTACCCAGACGTGCGCGCCAACACGGTGTCGTCGTTCGCGCTCGGCGACTACGAGTGGCTGTTGGCCTTCGAGGCCGACGAACTCTGGCGGATCGTCGACCTGATGCGCCACCTGCGCGGGTCGCGGGCCCGGCTGCACGTTCGCGAGGAGGTGCCGTTCTTCACCGGGCGGCGCCGGCGGGTCGCCGAGTTGGTCGCCACGCTCCCGTGACGAGGTGGCGCCTCGCTCAGCCCGACAGCTGCAGCGACTCCCGCAGCGCCCGGTCGTAGATGGCGGGGAAGCCGAACAGCGCCACCGTGGCCGCGCCCGCGAGCGCGAGCGGGTCGCGAAGGTGATGCCCCGCGCCGGGGTAGCGGCCCGGCAACGTCGTATGCTCGAGGCTGCGGAGGACGGATTCGCCGTACCACGTCCGGAACCGCTGCGCCCGCACGAACCACGCCATGCTGAGCCCGTTGAGCGCCAGGAACAGAGGGAGAATGGCATCGGGTCGCCCAGCGAGCAGGTCGGCGGCGAGCCGGACCACGCCGAGCGCAAGGGGCGCCGCTAGCGACCACGTGGCCAGCTGGGCGAGGCTCACCTTCGACACCTCGGCCACGAGATGGCGTTCGGCTAGCTCGCGGCCAATGCCCGTCACCGCGGGATGGTCGCGCAAAGCCCGGCGCAGATCGGAGAGCCGTCCGACGCCTTTGTCGACGCGCTCGGAGACAGCCAGCTCGACCGGTTGGCGGGCGAGTTGGCCGACCCAGGTCAACCGGCCGTCACGTTCGACCCGGACGCGTCCGATGTCGGCCAGGCCGGCCACCGCCGTGTCGACCACCCGGTCCGGGCCGCCGGCCAGGTAGGCGGTGTCGTAGACCCCCAGGCCGGGGGTCCCGTGCGACATCCGCGCCGACGAGGAGCGGACCTTCGCCAGGGTGTAAAAGGCCCCAGCCAGACAACCGCCGAGAAGGATGACGTAGATGATCAGGAACTGCGGTCCGGACACGCCCCATGGCTCGCTCACGTTGCCCCCTTGGCGCCGCGCTCACGTTGACGCCCCCACCTTGAGACATTGTGAACGGGATGGGGCCTGCTGACAATGGGTGAGTGCGCGAAAACTGGTAGTTACGACGATGATTCAGCGGGTTCCAGGGTGATGGAGATGGAGTTGATGCAGTAGCGGTCGCCTGTCGGCGTCTGCGGCGCGTCATCGAAGACGTGGCCGAGATGCGAGCCACACCGCCGGCAGCGGACCTCGGTCCGAACCATGCCGTACGACCTGTCGGTCAGCAACTCGACCGCTTCGGACTTGCTCGGTTGCCAGAACGACGGCCAGCCGTGGTGAACGGAATCCGGAAACTTCGTGTCCGACCGGAAGATCTCTGCGCCGCACGCGCGGCAGCAGTACACGCCGGGGGTGTTGCTGGTGAGGTACTCGCCCGTGCCAGCTCTCTCCGTGCCCGCCTCGCGGAGGACGCGGTACTCCTCCGGCGTTAGCTGGGCCTTCCACTCATCCGCTGTCTTCTCGATCTCGTATCCCATGGCCTCCACGTTAGTCCTGCTCAGCAGGTGTGTTCCACATGCAGTACGACACGTCGGTCCTCATCTAAGGTGGAAGACATGCGCTACGTCGGGGTGGTCCGGTTGTCGAACCGGACCGAAGAGACGACCTCGCCCGAGCGGCAGAGGGAGATCATCAACAGGTGGGCCGAGCGCCATGATCACGAGATCGTGGGCTGGGCGGTCGACCTCGGTGTCTCGGCGAGCATCAGCCCGTGGGACCGGCCCGAGCTGGGGGAGTGGCTGCGGCGTCCGGGCGAGTATGACGGCATGGTCGCCTGGCGAGTCGACCGTCTCGCGCGGCGGGTTCTGCATTTCGCCGGGCTGATCGATTGGTGTCAGAAGAACGGCAAAGACTTCGCGTCCGCTACCGAGCCGTTCGATCTCTCTACGCAGCTTGGCCGGATGTTCGCGCAAATGGTGGCCATGCTGGCGGAAGGCGAGTTGGAGGCGATCCGGGAACGGGTCAGCGACGCTCACGCCTATCTCCGCAAGGCCGGACGGTGGGGCGGGGGTGTCACGCCGTACGGCTACATGCCGGTCAAGCGGCCGGACGGCAAGGGCTGGGAGTTCGCCGAGGATCCGGACGCGGCTCCCATCCTCCGCGAGATCGTAAGCCGCGTGCTCAACAAGGAGCCGTACCTCACGATCGCGCGCGACCTGAACGAGCGCAGGGTGGCCGCACCGACGGACCAAGCGAGGATGCGCAGCGGTAAATCGGCCAAAGGCGTTCTCTGGCACACGACAACCATTCGGACGATGGTGACCTCTGAGGCGCTCTTGGGCCGCGTCACGTACGAGGGCAAAGTCATCCGGGACTCTGACGGGATGCCTGTGCAACGCGGTCCAGCCCTGGTGGATCACGCGACGTGGGACCTCCTCCAAGTGCGAGCTAAGGAACGCAACAAGCCGCACAAGCGGCGCGTGACTGGCGCGGCGTTGCTGCTGCACGTGGCTTATTGCACCGACTGTGGCGAGCCGCTGTACCAAGCCACATCGGTAAAGCGCGGTCAGCCGTACGCGTACTACCGGTGTCCAACCGGCATGCGCCACGGCGACCGGTCGGTCACCGCTCGGGCCGATCAACTCGACGAGGTGGTAACCGAGGAGTTCTTGGCGGCAGTCGGGTCCCTGCCGGTAATGCGTCGCGAGGAGGATCCTGGCGAGGACTACAGCGAGGAACTCGCCCAGGTCGACGCGGCAATGCGCGAGCTTCGGGAGGACCGTGCCGCTGGCCTTTACCGGGGCGAACGAGGCAGCGCCGAGTACCGGCAGATGTACACACGTCTGGAAAGTCGGCGTGAGCGTTTGGAGGCACTGCCGTCCCGGCCGCCGACCGTGCGCCTCGTCCCGACCGGAGAAACGTACTCCGACAAATGGGCCGACAGCGGCGCGACGGCGCGACGTCGGATGCTCTTGGATGCGGGAGTTCGGGCGGACGTGTCTCCCGCCGGAGGGTCGCATCTCCGTAGGCTCGATCCAGCGCGGGTTCGCGTCAGAATCGGTTTCCACGTGGACGGCAACGTCGCGGCCAGAGTTCAGGCCGCGCGAGACGAGGAGATCGCTAAAATGGACGAGGCTGGCATCCTCTCGTCCTGAGAGGATGCCAGCCTCGATTCACGCTTCGATTTCGATGTCTGGTCGAGGGTAGCGCGCTTTCACCAGTCTAAGCCGTCCTTTCGTCGGCATTGCGGCATGCGCCAGCTCGGCTGCGAGTTGGTTCGCCTTTGCCGCCAGGTCCCATGATCCGCTGCTGAATCTGAACCGGCCGAGATCAGGGGCCCGAGCGAGACGAAACTCAACGGTGACGTATGGCGTCAGGTGGTCATCGGCCGCCAGAATTACACCTGCGGCGATGTCGGATGGATGGTCGAGGATCATTTCGATTGAGACCGCTTCGGTGCGGACCTCTATTTCGCCTGTTTGGTTTGTAGGATCGCTTGTCGGCTCACCTCCGAATTGCTGGACAACGATAACCGCTATCCCCGGAGACCTCGTGGTGACGCACCACTTGTCGAGCAGCACGTGTCGACCGTTCACCGTCGACACGGCCTTGACGCGCCCTACGATGCCCCGGCAACCGGGGAAAGCGGCAGGCCATGTTGCGCAGTCGCTCACCTCCTTTCGTGATCACACTCCGTGTCCGTCCACGCGGTCGTCTCGGCGTCTCCGCGCGCCCACTACACGCAGGCGCGCGCGAGACGAGAGACGTAGACAAAGACGGAGACGACTATGTTGCGCTGTCAGTCGTCGTCGGCACCGCGCGCCACCGGCCGCGCTCGGTCCGCATGACCCGTCCGGCATCCGCATGGACCGCGAGCCGCCGGTATACCCAGGGTCGGCTCATGCCGGTTACTTGCCGGAGTTCTCCGACGCTCATTCCGTTTGCCGGTGCGTTGCGGAGGGCCGTCCACAGCTTGAGTTCTGGATCGTTCGCGTCGTCGTGTCTTGGTGCCCGCGGCCGGGGAATGGACGCCGGTTTCGTGGAAAGGTCGGAGAGTTCCGGCAGCGTGGGCCTGATCGACACGCTCGCACC
>Ga0184623_10000449_pt1 | contig 17383 bp, 19 predicted proteins | sample PLM1_100_b1_FD_133138 | JGI IMG/M metagenome (GOLD analysis project Ga0184623, IMG submission 133138) | Groundwater sediment microbial communities from an aquifer in East River, Colorado, USA - PLM1_100_b1 | ecosystem: Environmental > Terrestrial > Soil > Riparian zone | place: USA: East River...
CGTCGGAGAGCAGCGCGAGCAGCAGGTGCTCGGTGCCGATGTGGGGATGGTGTAACTCGTGGGCCTCGACCTGCGCGCGGATGACCACGCCTCGGGCCGCTTTGGTGAACCTCTCGAACATCTAGCCCTCCGGTGGAGTCGACGCCGGCGTGCGTCCGGCGTACCTCTTGTGGACCGCCTGCTTGCTGACTTCCAGCGCGTCGGCGATTTCCTGCCAGGACCAGCCGTGCCGCCTGGCGTTGTCGACCTGGAGCGCCTCCAGCGTCTCCGCCAGCCGGCGCAGTGCCAGCGCGGCGCGGAGACCGACCCTCGCGTCCGGGCCGCTCGCTGCCGCGGCCAGCTCTGTTGCCTCACCCATGTGTCAACTTTAGTTGACTAGGTTGGACGTGTCAACTTTTATTGACACCTCTCAGGGAGGGCTCAGCCGACGGACTTCGGGTGCTTCCTCTTGCCGCTGTTCCGGTCGCCATCCGAATCGTCGTCACCGGAGTCGGGGTCGGACGACGGGCTCGGCGTCGCCGAGGGTGACGGGGTGGCCGACGGGGACGCCGTCGTGGGCTCCGGCAGAGCGGTCGTAGCCGGAGCGCCCGGCACCGCGGCGGACGGGCGGCCGGACGGGGACCTGACCGGCGCGCTGTTCCCGGTGGCGTCGGGTTGGGATCCCGGCTTCGTCGTTGTGCCCGTGTTCGGCGCTGGACTGTTCGTCGGCGGCGCCGGCGTTTCGTCGGTCATCAGCGCGGCCGAGGCGATGAGGAGCGTCAGGACGAGTGCCAGCACGGCGAGACCGCCGCGGACCAGGTTGCGGGCCCTCCCGGCGCTCGGCGGCGGTACAGGTACGGGTATCTCCGCGGTGCTGTCGGCGCCACCCTGGATCGGCGCCGGGTTGGCGAGTGCCACCGCCGAGCCGTGCACGCCGTCGCGGAGCATCGCCGCGCACACGTCCGCTGACGGGCGTTGGTCGGGATCGTCGTTGGTCATCGCTGCCAGCAACGACGGGAGCGGGGCGGGAAAGCGAGTGGAGATGAGTGGTGGCCGGGACAGGCGCGCGATGGCGGCCTCCATCGCGGAGCCGGGGTACTCCTGCTGGCCGGTGAGGCACTCCAGCAGGACCAGCCCGAGGGAGTAGACGTCCGCCGGTGGCCCGACGTCGTGCCCGTTGACCTGTTCGGGCGCCATGTACGCGGCAGTTCCGACGGCGAGGCCGCTGGCGGTGAGGTGCGCGCCGTTCAGCAGCCGGGAGATGCCGAAATCGGCGAGGTACACGCGCTCTCCGTCGTCGAGGATGTTCGACGGTTTCACGTCACGGTGGACGATGCCGTGGCTGTGCACGTAGTCGAGCGCGGCCGCGAGCTGCGCCCCGATGCCGACCACGTGCTGGGGATCGAGCGGACCGTCGGCGAGCCGCTCCCGCAGTGTCCTGCCCTCGACGAGTTGGAGTACCTGGTACGGACGCCCGTTGTCGACGCCCGTGTCGTAGATGGCGACCACGGCCGGGTGCACGAGTGGCGCGAGGAGCCGTGCTTCGTCCTGGAACCGGCATTCGGCTGTCGGGTCGGCGCAGCCCCGGAAGAGTTTCACCGCCACGGGACGCTCGAGCACAGTGTCGACGGCGCGGTAGACGTCCGACGCGCCACCACCGCCCAGGCGTGGTCCCAGCACGTAGCGGCCCCTGGCAATCGTCGCGCCGGCCGATCCATCCGTGATGCTGTCGAGCACGGCTGGTCGCCCCTCTCCCCTCCGACGGTCGTGGGTTTCCGTTCACGGATCTCTATCCCCGTCGCTGGGATCTCAAACCGAGCGACTCTTCCCGTCACCTGGGGAGCGGGTCTAGCGTGCCCCCAGCGGGGGCGTGCACGGGTGCCTCCTGCGGTAGAGCCACTCGTCACGGGAGGTCATCGGAAATGCTCGAAACCCACCGTCGGGCACGCGCTGGCGTCTTGGCCGCCGGCACCGCACTCGTCGTCATCGCCGCGTTAGGCGTACCCGCCAACGCCGCGGACGACCGACCGATCAAGAGACCCAAGCCCGTCGCCGGCGCCCACGCAGGCCAAGCCGGGCTGAAGACGTTCGCGCAGCAGGAAGCAGTGGCCCGGATGGCGCCGTACGGCTCCGTCGACCCGGGCGAGTACGGCGACGCGCTCGGCAGCCTGCGCGGCCTACCGTCCAACGGCAGCGCCTGGGCCGAGGTCACCAACCAGCGGTACGACTCCAACGATCCGAACTACCGCGACCCCAACTTCTCCAACTCCGGCGCCGGCTGGGGCGACGTCGCCGGCCGGATCACCGGCCTGGCCGCCGGCAACGGCTGGATGTTCGCCGCCGGGGCCAACGGCGGCGTGTTCCGCAAGCGGGTTGGCTCGAACACCTGGACCCCGATCTCCGACGGCATCCTCGCGCTCTCCTCCGGCGACCTGCTCTACGACGCCAAGGGTGACGTGCTCTGGTACGCCACCGGCGAGGCGAACACCGGCGCCACCTCCTACACCGGAGCCGGCGTCTACCGGCTCGGTAGCGCGTCCACCTCCCGGCTGAACGACAGCAACCGGGTCGGCGGCACGGAGCTGGAGAGCCGCAGTATCAACCAGCTCAAGTTCGACGGCATCGGCAACATCTACGCCGCGACCAGCCGTGGCCTGTGGAAGCACTCGATCGATCCGCGCCGCCGTCTGGAGGCGTGGCGGAACGTGTTCATGCCGAACCCGGCGTCCGACACCGACATCACCAAGCCGTACGACAACATCATCAACGACGTGCTTATCCAGCCCGGTACCCGCGGCCGGGTGGTGCTCGCCAACGCGGCGTGGCGCTCGGGCGCGGCGTACAACGGGTTCTACCTCTCCACCAACGGCGGCACCCCGGGCAGCTTCGGCCGGGTCGCGCTCACCGGCGGCGTCAACGACGCGGACGTCGGCAACGCGGAGTTCGCCACCTCCGGCGACGGCAAGCAGTTCTACATGGTGCTGGAGAGCCCGCAGGGGCTCAACAGCGGCGGTAGCGCGCTGGGCGGCGTCTTCACCTCCCGGCGCGGAGTGACCGGCCCGTGGACCAAGATCGCTGACTCGCCGAAGCTGCTCGCCAGCGGATCGGCGCTGGACAGTTCGTACCTGCCGGGGATCCAGGCCTGGTACAACAACCTCGTCGAGGTCGATCCCACCAACCCGAAGCACGTGTACGTGGGCTTCGAGGAGGTCTACGAGACCGAGAACGGCGGCGCGACCTGGAAGACAATCGGTCCATACTGGAACTTCCCGTTCGACTGCTTCGACCCGGCGGACCCGGCTGGCGGCTGCCCGGCGACAACGCACCCCGACCAGCACTCGATCGCGATCGCCGGCGGCACGGTCTTCATCGGCAATGACGGCGGCGTCTTCTCCCGCCCGCTCCCTCCCACGGCGAGCACGGAGGACGCGCTGGGCCACGCCACCGACTGGCAGAACCACAACGCCACCCTGCGCACCCTGCAGTACTACTCGGTCGGGGCCGGTAGGGACCCCAACGGCAAGGGCTTCGCGGTCGCCGGTGGTCTGCAGGACAACGGCGGTTCGCTGCTGCGGGCCGGCGGCAACAAGCAGGTAAGCCCGTTCGGCGGCGACGGTGGCGACATCATCGTCAACCCGCGGAACGGCTGCGAGATTCTCGACGAGTACGTCTTCCTCGCCCTCTGGCTCACCAAGAACTGCGGCCAGAGCGACGGGACGACGAACGCGATCTTCGACATCACCGTGCCCGACGTGAACGCCCGCTTCACCGCGCCGTTCGGCGTCGTCCGGGGATCGAAGAACATCGGTGACGGAGCGAGCGAGCGCTGGGTCGCCGGCGGCAACTCGGTCTGGCACCACGACTACGGCTTCAGCTACACGGCCGCGCAGGCCGAGGCTGACGCCGACAACGGCTGGAAGCCGGCGTACACGCTCGACGCCACCGGCGCCCGGCTCGTCGTCGCCCTCGACGCGGTGGCCGACAAGGCGGCGCCGACGGACAAGAGCAAGGACACCGTCATCGCCGCGTGGTGCGGCCAGACCAACTGCAACAGCGCCGGCTTCACTCGCGGTGTCGCGACCAACTGGGGCGGCGCCTGGCACGAGCTGGACCTGACCGGCCTGCCGAACCGCTTCCCCGACGCGGTCACGTTCGACCCGGGTGATGCCACGAACTCGACGATCTACCTGGGCTTCAACGGGTTCAACCGACGGTTCATCGAGGGGCCGGGGGCGGGCGTGAAGCACGTCTACCGCGGCAACCTCACCAAGGCCGCCGACGGCACCGTGAGCGTGGCCTGGACCGATCTCTCGGTCGGGTTCCCGGACGTCCCGGTCACCGACATCGTGATCTCCGGCAACAAGCTGATCGTCGGCACCGACCTCGGGGTGATCGTCGCCGACAAGCGCGCCACGCCGGACACGATCCGGTGGCGTCGGGTCGGCTTCAACTCGGGCAGTGCCGCGTCGGCGCTGCCGCTGACCGCCGTCTTCGACCTGCATGTCGGGGCCGACGGGCAGCTCTACGCCGCGACCCACGGTCGCGGCATCTGGAAGACGCCGCTGGGTCTTCTGTAGGCGCGCGGCGGCCCACCGGGGGAACCCGGTGGGCCGCCGGTGCGTCTGAGCGCGGGAGGGAGGTACTGGTCATGGCGCTTCGCCCTGTCGTTCTGGTGGCGGTGCTTCTCGCGGCGCTTTCCGCCTGCTCGACCGACGAAACACGCACGCCCGACCGCGCCGTTCCCTCGCCTTCGCCGTCGGCGGCATCGTCGAGCGCGTCACCAAGCCCGAGCCCGACGATGCCGCCCACCACACCGCCTCCCGGTACCGCGAAGCCTGATCCGGAGCCGTCCATGTCCGCCGATCCGAACCCCACCGACCGGCGCGGCGGTGAAGGCCCCGCCGACCGTCCCGGCGACCGTGTCCGCGGGTACCGCGTGCTGGTCGGCACCATCGAGGCCGCCGCGCCGTGCCCGGTGCTCCGCGTCGGCGCCGAGCGGTGGTCACTCGTCGGGGAGCAGGCTCGTGGCCTTGCGGCTGGCGCGCGGTTCGAGATCCGCGGCACCGTGATGAGCCCGCCCCGCGGATGCCACACCACCCGCGCGTTGAAGGTGAGCCGGGCGATCCGTCGCTAGGCTGGCATCGGGAACATCAGCGACCCGGGAGTTCAGTCATGACGTTGGAACGGCCACAGGCACCGGACCCGTACTCGCTGCTGCCGGCGGTGGGCTCGTTCGAGGTCACCAGCGCCGAGGTGCACGACGGCGAGCCGCTGGGCAAGGCGCAGCTCGCCAGCAGCCACGGCGGCGATGACCTCTCCCCGCAGCTGTCCTGGCACGGCTTCCCGCCGGAGACCAGGAGCTTCGTCGTCACGTGCTTCGACCCCGACGCGCCCACCCCGTCCGGCTACTGGCACTGGACGGCCGTCAACCTGCCCGCCTCGGTGACCGAGTTGGCGGCCGGCGCGGGCGCCGAGGGTAACGCGGGCCTGCCGGACGGTGCGTTCCAGTGCCGCAACGACGGCGGGCCGAAGGCGTACGGCGGCGCGGCACCCCCGCCCGGCGACCAGCCGCACCGGTACTACTTCGTGGTCCACGCCGTCGATGTCGATCGGCTCGACGTCGACGACGACGCCAGCCCGACGGTGGTCGCGTTCAACCTCGCCTTCCACACGCTCGCCCGCGCCATCGTGGTCGGCACCGTCACCCCCTGACGCGCCCGGCGTGGCGGCGTGGTTATGAGTGCATGGTGGTGGTAAGCCCAGTCCATGCAGACCGCGACGAGGACAATGTGGAGCATGGCGCTGGTCCCGCTGCTGCTCACGGCGGCGTGCGGTACCGGCGACCGGGAGGCAGCGGTCGCCGCTGTGGCCCAACGGTTCTCCGCTGCCGTGCAGGACGGTGACGGCAGCGCCGGCTGCGCGCTGCTCGCCGTCGCCACCCGCGCCGAACTCGAAGCGTCCGCGGAGCGGCTGTGCCCGGCAGCGCTGGCCGAGGAGGAACTGCCGGCGCTCGGTGCGATCCGGCGGGTGAGCGTGAACGGCGTCGAAGCGCAGGTCCGTGGCGCCGGCGACACGGTCTTCCTGACCCGCGTCAGTCGCGGGTGGCGCGTGGTGGCTGCCGGATGTGTGCGGCGCGATCCTGCCCCGTACGACTGCGCGGTGAAGGGGAGCTGAGCCCGTGCGGATCGTCTTCACGACCTGCCTGGTCGTCGTGACGGTGGGCCTCGCCTACTTCATCGCGCTCGGGCTGATGCACCGATGACGGCGGGGCGAAGGTTCCTCCGGGAGAACAGCCTGAGCCTGTTCTTCGGTGGGTTGTTCCTGCTCGCGCTGATCGGGCAGGCCCTCGCGGGGCAGGCGGAGTTCAACGACCAGTTGCGGGTCGACGGCCGTCCACCGCTGTCGCTCGGCGCATACCTGGCATCATCCGCCTTCGCCGTGGACGTGGCCGAGAACTGGCAGTCCGAGTACCTGCAGTTCCTGCTCTACATCCTCGCGACGGTCTGGCTCGTCCAGCGTGGATCGTCCGAGTCCAAGGAGCTCGGCAAGGCTGGTATCGAGTCCGACAAGGACCAGCTGATCGGCGTCTACGCGCGACCGAACTCGCCGCGCTGGGCCCGGGTCGGGGGATGGCGCACCAGCCTGTATTCCAACTCTCTCGGCCTGACGATGGGCACGATCTTCCTGCTGTCCTGGCTGGCGCAGTCGATTGCTGGCGTCAGCGCCTACAACGAGCAGCGGATGCGTCAGCTCCTGGACCCCGTGGCGTGGCACTCGTACGTGTTCTCGGCGGACTTCTGGAGCCGCACGCTGCAGAACTGGCAGTCGGAGTTCCTTGCCGTCGCGTCCATGGCCGTCCTCGCCATCTACCTGCGGCAACGCGGATCACCGGAGAGCAAGCCGGTCGGTGCACCGCACACGGCGACCGGCGGCGAGAACTAGGCCCGCCGCCAGTCGCCGGAGAGCTACCAGTAGTGGCGTCGACCCGCGAGCGGCCGGCCCATCGATCCCATGACGAACAGGACCGCGCCGATGACGACGAGAATGATGCCGATCGTCGTGAGGATCGAAATGTCGAGCAGCAAACCAAGTACCACCAGAACGACGCCGAGGATGATCATGTCTGCTCCTGCCGTAGACGTGTGTGCAGACTTCCCCGCGTCGTACCTGCTCAAACCCCACCGGCCCGCGCGTGGACCGCGCCTGGCCCGATACGGCCTGACGACTTTTTGGGTGGGATCGGCGAGTCAGAGTCCACAATCCCACCAAACTTCGGTGAGCTGGGACGGCAGCTCGTCCGGCGCCAGGTCGTCTGAGTATTTCTGCTCCGGTGCGTGTGTTGCCCAGCTGGCAGGCTCGTTTCGCGGCGTCCAGGTCGGGCGTCCGGAACGGGGGACTGACGATGAGAACACTGGGCAGGATGCTGGTCGCGTTACCGCTGGTCGCCGCGCTCGTGGGCGTGGCAGCGCCAGCGGCGGTGGCCAAGCCGGTACGCAGCTTCACTTTCACGGCTGAGGCAGGCGCGCACCCGGTGAACGGTCGGAGCGGGCAATGGACGCCGCCGGACGCCGAGATCGACGTCCACGAGTTTGAGCGCGTCATCAAGATGCACGCCGAGACGCACAACGGCTGGGACTGGATCCGGGTGGAGTTCCGCGGGCGGGACGGCGCGGCGCTGCGGCGGGGCGTGTACCGCACGGACGCCAAGGCACGGCCGGACGGCCCACGCATGCTGGTAATCAGTAACGGACTGGGCTGCATCGACGACTACGGCCGGTTCACGATCACCCGGATCCGCCGGGACTCGTCCGGTCAGCTCAGCGCGCTCGATGCCCGGTTCGAGCACCATTGCGGCAGCGCCACCGCACCGGCGCTGCGCGGCGAGATACGGTACCGCGCCTGACTGCGGCGGCCCGGCAGGCCTCGACGCCCGCCGGGCCGCGCGGCGGATTCTGACGGCCTAGCCTCGGCCGCTCGCCTACGCTGCGTTCAGAGAAATCGTCGAGCCGGCCGGCCGGCGCAGCGGACGTCCCGTCGCCTGGCGTCGCTCAGCCGACCAGGTCCAGCAGGTGCGCGAGGCGTACCGCACAACCGAGCGGTGAGCTGATTCGTGAAACTCGCACTGATCGTCCGCACCGATCTCGACATGGGACGCGGCAAGATCGCAGCTCAGGTAGCCCACGCGGCGGTCGCTGCCGCGCTGCGTACGCAGGGCACGGCGGACTTCGCCGGCTGGCTCCGGGACGGCCAGCCGAAGGTCGTTCTCAAGGTGACGGGGGAGGAGCGGCTCCGCGAGCTTTGTGCGGCCGCCGCCGCGGCGGGCCTCGCCGTCGAGGTGATCCACGATGCCGGGCGCACCCAGGTAGCAGCGGGCACGTTGACGTGTGCGGCCATCGGCCCGGCTCCATCTGATCGGGTGGATTCGGTGGTCGGCGGACTCTCGCTCCTCTGAATCGCGGCCGGTCGCGGCGGTACCTGCCGTATGTTGGCGGTATGCCGTCCCGGCGGGAGATCCTCGACCTGGCTGGTCACGAGGTGGTCGTGACCAACCCCGACAAGGTGTACTTCCCACGTACCGGCCACACCAAGATGGACGTCGTCCAGTTCTACCTGGCGGTGGTCGCCGGCGCCCTGCGCGGCGTGGACGGTCGGCCGATGGCGCTCAAGCGGTATGTCAACGGAGCCGAGGGCCAGCCGTTCTTCCAGAAGCGGGCGCCGGAGTCGCGGCCACCGTGGATCGAGACGGTGGAGCTGAAGTACCCGTCCGGCCGCACCGCGCACGAGGTCGTGGTCCGCAACGCCGCCCAGCTGATCTGGGTCGTCAACCTGGGCTGTATCGACCTGAACCCGCATCCGGTCCGGGACGACGACCTCGATCACCCCGACGAGATACGGGTCGATCTGGACCCGATGCCCGGCGTGGCCTGGTCACAGATCCGGGACGTGGCGATGGTGACCAAGGAGGTGCTCGACGACGTCGGGCTGGTCGGGTGGCCAAAGACGTCCGGCTCGCGCGGCTTCCACATCTATGCACGGCTGGAGCGGCGCTGGACGTTCGACGAGGTGCGCCGGTGTGCGGTGGCACTGTCCCGCGAGATCGAGCGTCGGGCGCCCGACCTGGCCACCACCAAGTGGTGGAAGGAGGAGCGGCACGGCGTCTTCATCGACTACAACCAGAACGCCAAGGACCGCACCGTCGCCTCTGTTTACTCGGTCCGCCCCACCCCGGACGCCCGCGTTTCGACGCCGCTGCGCTGGGACGAGGTGCCCGGCTGCGAGCCCTCGGACTTCACGCTGGAGACCGTGCCGGAGCGGTATGCGCAGCTGGGCGACCTGTGGGAGGGGGTGGACGCCGCGGCCGGTTCGCTCGTGCCACTGCTCGAACTCGCCGAGCGGCAGGCGGACGAAGGGTTCACTGATGCGCCATGGCCGCCGCACTACGCCAAACAGCCCGGCGAACCGCCGCGGGTCCAGCCGTCCAAGCGCGCGGACGGCCGCGTGCCCGAGCCGGCGCCCGGCAAGGCCAGCGGCCCGACCGGTCGCCGGCGCACCACTATGCCCCTGATCGAGGTAGCCCGCGCCGCCACGCAGGCCGAGGCGATGGTCGGCCTGGAGCGATGGAAGGAACGGCACCCGGACGTCTGGCCGCAGCTGTCGCCAGTCGACGTCCTGGTCGACTCCATGCGCGGCAAGAGCTCCAACTGGACCCGTATCCGGCTCAACCTGCGCAACGTGCCCGAGGCTGACCGTCCGCCGCAGGAGGCGCTAGAGGTCGACTACGACCCGTGGGCGGCCGAGCGGGAACGCTGACGCCGTCAGTGGTTGCGGAGCGCGTTGACGAGTTCGCCACGGCTCATCGAGGACCGGCCCTTGATGCCGATCTTCTTCGCCCGCTCGTACAGTTCGCTCTTGGTCATGTCGTCGTAGCTGCCTGACTTGCCGCCCTTACGCCCGACGGAGCGCCGGGACGACCCGGCCGAGGCGTTCGCGATCCGTGCCGCCTTCTCCTTGCTGGCGCCCTCGCGGCGCAACGCCTGATACTGCTTCTCGTCCTTGATCTGTGCCCTAGGCATGTCACACCTCCGGCATGGGCGTATCCGCTGGTGGCCGGTGCCAAACGCCGGCCGGCCGCTACCGCAGGATTGTCCAGCGCGCCTCAACCGAGATTTCGCATCGGTCCGTCTGCGGCTGGCCCGTTCGTCGGTAAGGCGGACACCCCTACACACCACGGGAGACAGTCATGAAGACAGTGACATCGGCCGACGGCACCTCCATCGCGTTTGACCTGTCGGGCGACGGGCCACCGATCATCTTCGTGGTCGGCGCGTTCAACGATCGATCGAGGTGCGCGCCGCTGGCCAAGCTTCTGGAACCGCGTTTCACCGTGATCACCTACGACCGTCGCGGTCGCGGCGACAGCGGGGACACCGCGCCGTACGCGATCGAGCGCGAGATCGAAGACCTTGAGGCTCTCCGGAACAGCTCACTGAGCTGATCGCAGCGGGTCGTCGTGGCGACGCGGTCGAGCTGTTCCAGACGAAGGGTATCGGCCTTCCGGTCGAGCTCGTCGCCCAGCTGCGCGGTTCGCCGTTCTGGCCGACGCTCGAGGGTTACGCGCAGAGCCTCGTGTACGAAGCCACCATTACCCGTGACCTCTCATCGCCAACCGACAAAGCGCTGGCCGCCGTCACGGCACCCAGCCTGGTGCTGAACGGCGCGGAGACGTGGCCCGCTCTGCGCCAGGCGGCGCGGGCCGTCGCGGACGTACTACCCGGTGCGCGACACCGCATCCTGCCGGGAGGCCAGAACCACGAGTTCGACCCAGCCGTGGTGGCTCCGGCGCTGGAGGACTTCCTTGCCAGCCCCGACGTACGGTAACCGCGGGCAGCCGACTGGATAAGGAGGAACGATGCGGTACATGCTGCTGATCTGCGGCCAGGAGTCCGACATCGCGAGCCTCGCGGACGACCCGGCCCTGCCTGGACGTGGCGGCTGGGCCGACGAGATGAAGCGGCGCGGAGTCTTCCGGCTGGGGGAGGGGCTGCGTCCGGTCGCCGAGGCGACGACGGTGCGGGTGCGGGGTGACGAGGTACTGCTCACCGACGGGCCGTTCGCGGAGACGAAGGACCTGATCGGTGGGTTCAACGTGATCGAGTGCGCTGACCTCGACGAGGCCATCGAGATAGCGGCGAAGCACCCCGCAGCCAGCTTCGGGATGATCGAGATCCGGCCGCTTTGGGAACAGTGAGCGCCGAGGTCGAGGCGGCGGTCGCGGCGGCGTTCCGCGAGGAGTGGGGCCAGATCGTCGCGACCCTGATCCGGGTTACCGGCGACTGGGATCTCGCCGAGGAGTGCGCCCAGGATGCCTTCACGGTGGCGTTGCAGCGCTGGCCGCGCGACGGCATCCCCCGCAGGCCGGGTGCCTGGCTGACCACGACGGCGCGCAACCGCGCCACCGACAGGCTGCGCCGCGAGGCTGTCGGCGCGGCCAAGCTGCGGGAGGCGGCCATGATGTCGAGCCCGCGCGAGGCCGGCGACGACGAGGTCGCGGTCAGCGGCGTGCGGGACGACCTGCTGCGGTTGATGTTCACCTGCTGCCATCCGGCGCTGGCGTTCGAGTCCCAGGTAGCGCTCACCCTGCGCACGTTGGCTGGCCTGACCACTGCCGAGATCGGCCGGGCGTTCCTCGTGCCGGAGTCGACGATGTCGAAGCGGCTGGTCCGGGCTAAGCAGAAAATCATCGGCGCCGGCATCCCGTACCGGGTGCCGCCTGCGCACCTGTTGCCGGAGCGCACGACCGCTGTGCTGGGAGTGCTGTACCTGCTGTTCAACGAGGGCTACGCCGCCACCGCGGGCGCCGACCTGATGCGTCACGGCCTGTGCGGCGAGGCGATCCGGCTGGCCCGCACGCTCGCGGAGTTGATGCCCGACGAGCCCGAAGCGCTGGGCCTGCTCGCGTTGTTGCTGCTGCACGACGCCCGGCGCGCCACCCGGGTCGACGACGCTGGCGACCTGGTCACGTTGGAGCACCAGGAACGGACGCGCTGGGACACCGCTGAGATTGCCGACGGCGTCCACGTTCTTGAAACGGCGCTGCGTCGCGGCCGTCCCGGGCCGTACCAGGTACAGGCCGCCATCGCCGCGTGTCACGCCACCGCGACTGAGGCGGCCGACACGGACTGGGCGCAGATCGCCGCCCTGTACGGGGAACTCGCCCGGATGGTGCCGTCGGCGGTGGTGCAGCTCAACCACGCGGTGGCGATCGGGATGGCCGAAGGCCCGGCCGCGGGCCTGGCACTGGTGGAAACACTCGATGCATCCGGGGCGCTTGCCGGCTATCACCTGCTACCGGCCACCCGCGCCGACCTGCTCCGCCGCCTCGACCGCCGAGCCGAGGCGGCTGCCGCCTACCGCCAGGCTCTCGAACTCGCGGCCACCGACGCCGAACGCCACTACCTCACTCGACGCCTGGCCGAAACCACGAACCAGGACTGACCTGCCAGCCCGCCGGCGCAAAACCAAGCATCTGTCCGACTGCGGCCCGCAGAAGGAGCCCACCCATCTGGAGCGGCTTGCTCGCCAGAGCGGGTCAGGCGGTGTGGTGTCACCGCGGATTGGCGAGGCGGAGCGCGTCCGCGACCGTATCCAGCGACAGCAGCCTCCAGCGGTTCGCGCCCGGCGACTCCGTCCACTCGACCGGGCCGGCCGCGAGCCGGGACGGGGGCAGCGGCACCCACGATCCGCGCCCGTGATGCAGCGCTCCGGCCGCGGTGAGCTCGGCGACAATGTCACTGTCGAGCGGTCCGCCGACGGAGGTGAACAGCAGCACGCGACCGTCGGGAACCGCGGCGACGGGGCCGAGTAGGTCGTATTCGGCAAGTACCGCCTGGACGCGTCGGGCCGTGGGTGTACGAAGTTCGACCGCGTCAGCCACGTACCCCGTCGGGAGAAGTACCGCGTAGGGCCACCTCCCCCACCGTGCGGCCACGGCGCCGAGGTCTCGCGTCAACGCCTGGGTCGCGCTCACCTGGCACCGCGTTGTCGAGCTACCGGCGGCCTCCGCCAGGGTCGGGTGCAGACCTTCGGTCGTGCAGCCCTTCTGCGTGCACAGGTAGCGGGCTTGAGCCGGATCCCACCAGGCTCCCGGCGCTACCGGCCAGCCGGCGCCGACATAGGCCTGCGCCGCTGCGACCAGGCGGGGCAACGGCGCGTTCGGGCGGATCGGAATCATCGGCCAGCACGTAGGTCAACGCCGCTGTCCCAGCCGGAGCACGTCGAGACCAGCGGTAATGCGTCGAATGTGGGCCCCGCGATCCGCGACACCTCGCATGACCGCCCCAGCGGAGGGCCGCAGGACAGCTGCGGCGGCGCCTGGTGACTGTCCGGCACCGCACGCTCGGCTGTCTGCGTTGCAACCCGTCGCGTTCCGTGTGCCGTCATCTCTCTCAGTTTTGTCGATCACGCAGCGTCAAAAAGGGCTATGCCCTGCGCTATCGTGCTCGACGGCCGGTAACGATGCAAGAGCGGATGCACGTGCAACGGACCGTGCTGGGCGTGAGATGCGGTCCTTCTCGACCCGACCTGCCCGGACAGGTCGGGTTCTCAGAGGGAGGAGTCGGAGCGGCGCCGGTTCCTTGTCAGTTGGGCGTCGGCTACGCGCAGCGCTTCCAGACGAATCGGTAGACGGCGTCGACGCGGTCGTCCGACCAGTCCGTTGCCATGAAGCTCGCCGTGTCCGGTTCCGACGTGCCGGCCGTTACGCGCAGTTCGGTGTTGACGTTGAGGTTGCGCTGGGCGTGACACGGAGACCAGACCAGGTCCGCAACGTCGAACCGATCAGACGTTCGCCAGTAGTCGCTGTACGGGCCGGTGAAGCGATGTTCCGCGGCCTTGGTCGCTGAGGATCCCTGGAAGTAGTGGCTCCACCTCTGCAGCCCACTCGCGCCGCGCAGCAGGCTCGCGAAGCCGCGATGACGGGCCGCGACGATGGCGTACGTGTACCCGTCCGGACGATCGATTTCGAGGTTGACCTGGCAGTTCTTTCGGAAGTCGGTCGGGTCGGCGCCGATGCCTGCCCGGGCGAGGTATTCGCTGTGGTAAGTCACGGTGAAGCCCGCGTTGTGCGGTAATACGTTCACCTCGGCGGTGCCGCCTGCGCACCCCGAGCCGTTACTGCTCGCCACGGCAATGGCGACCCGGCCTGCCGGGGCCGGTACGAACGACGGATCGGCGGCGCTGTTGCTGTGGTCACCGGCGTAAGCCGGTCCGGCGAAAAGAAGAGCGACGGCGGCGGCTGATGCGACAAGCATCGTGCGGCCGGTGCCGCTCAGGTTGACTGTCATGAGACCTCCCAGTTACGCGGTGCGGCGCTGCCCAAATGCCCCGGTACGCGCGCAGCATCGCCCGGTTGTCGTCGCGGCGGCTCCGCCGGCGGGGTTGGTGCCAAATGGCTTGTGAGGTCGATCTCGGGACGGAAGCGTAGCGATGCGTTCGAGTCGCTACAAGCCTTTCGTACTTTTCCGACTTGAAATGCTTCGATCGAATTGGATCGGGTTTGTCACATTGGTGGTGGGGTGGGCTGCTTCTCGGCGGCGAGCCAGCCGCGCGGGGCGACCGGGCACCCGTCGTCGCGGGGTATCGGTCCTGGCCACGGGCTACGTCACTATCCAATGAGGAGGCGGGTGTCCATCGTGTTCCATCAGGCCGCTTGCGATGTCTACCGCTGGGCGTTCGTGCGTGCGGCGTGACTCAGACGCACGGTCGAGGGCGACCTCCATCCGCGCCGGCCGCTACGTGCACGCCCGGCGTGCGGTCCTTCGAGTTCGGCCTGGCGCGTTCACCTGCCGCCGATCGGTGGTTGGAGTTCGCCGGTGGGCGCGATGGGGCAGGCAGCCGGGCCGAGATCTTGCGTTGACAGGCCGCGGACGAGGGTGAGGGCTCGCCGGTCCGGGTCGAGCGCCGGCAGCCCGCGGTTGACCATGCGGGTCGGGACCAGCGAGCCATTGACCCATGATCCGTCCGGGCGGAGCGTCACCTTGAGGATGCCGCCGATGCCCTGCACCCCCGCACTCGTGAGCACCCGGTACCCGGCGAAGTTGCCCATGCTGTACGCGATCAGCCGGCCGTTGTACCACTCCATCGCCCGCATCACGTGGGGACTGTGCCCCACCACCAGATCCGCTCCGGCGTCGACAACGGTGTGCGCGAACCGCAAGGGGTCTCCGCGGTTCTCGCCGAGGAAGGTCTCCGTCCCCGGCCGGACGTGGGTCTTGTCCGCGCCTTCGCCGCCGGCGTGCATGTTCACCACGACGATGTCCGCACCGGCCGCTGCCTGCTTGACCAGCGAGGCGGCGGCCGGGATATCCACCACGCTCTGCGTCCAGTGGTAGGGGGCGAACCCCAGGACCGCGACGCGCACGGAGCCGATCCGCAGCAGCGTGATCTGTCCTGGCGCGCCGGTGTGGTGGACACCGTGCGTACCGAGCGCGGCCCGGGTGTCCCGCAGGCCCTTCGCTCCGTAGTCCCGGGTGTGGTTGTTGGCCAGGTTCACCACCGTGAAGCCGGCCTCGCGGATCCACCGGCCGTAGGACGGGGGCATCCGGAAGGCGAAACAGCGGTCGACCGGCTTGCTCGTGGGCGTCGCAGTCGGCGTGGCCGGCGCGGGGCCCGGCGCGTTGGTCCCGCTAGGCGTGGCGGACGGCGTGGGGCTCGGACCCGCGCACTTCGTCGTACGGGTGTCGTCGGTCAGCGCACCCTCGAAATTGCCCATGACGACATCGCCGCGGAGTTCGGGCTTGACGTCGTCGAAGAACGTCCTTCCGCCGTTGGGCGGCAACTTCGGCGTCGAACCCATGATGATGTCGCCGACCGCCGCCAGGCTCACCGTGGGGCCGGTCGGGCTCGCACCAGCTGGCGCGGCCTGGCCCGAACCGGACACCGGCGGCACGGCCGACGTGCGATCCCGATCGCCACCCGCCGTGAGCGTGATGACGATGGCCGACCCTGCCGCCAGCAGCACCGCCGCCCCTGCGGCGAGCCATCGGCCGGGGGGTAACCGCTTAACCCTCCGATGTCCACCGGAGGACTGTTCCGGTCCGCCACCATCGGCCGCCCACACGCCGTCCACACCAGGCATGAACAGCCCTTCCCTGATCGACGCTCGCCGGAGCGCCTAACGGTACTGCAACCCAGTGATGAGTTTCTGGCGTCGGACCGTCGGAGTTGGCCGCCGCCGAACGACGATATGGATGTGAGCCATCGGCCGAGCGTGCAGCCTGACCCGGCGTTCGCGTTGCTCGAGATCTACGAGGCGGCGCTACCACAGGTCTACGGCTACCTCGTGTCGAGATCGGGGCAGCCCAGCGCGATGATCTCTGTATCAGGCGTTCGTCGCCAGGTCGCGCTCGATCTTGGCCACCGTCGTAGACATTGCGCCCACCCAGGTCGGGAGCAGGTCGCGGTCGAACCGGGCGGTGGGTAGGGCGAGTGAGATCGCCGCCGTCGGTTCGCCGGCCGGATCGTGTAGCACCATCCCCAGCGCCGTGAGCCCGGCCTCGGTCAGCTGGTTGTTGATAGCGAAGCCACGCTTGCGTACCAACGCCAACTCGCGGCGTAGCTGGCTCAGGTCGATCTCTTCCGGGGACGACTCGTATAGCGCGGTCACGTGGTCGGGCGGCAACGAGGCCAGCAGCGCCTTCCCTCCCGACGCCAGATGGGCCGGCAGCATCCGGCCGACCCGGTCGCCGGCGCGGAGGATCTGGTCGCACTCGACCGTGGCGACGAACCGCACCTCCGTGCCGGCGAGCACCATCAGGTTCGCCGACTCCCGTACCCGCTGCACGAGCGCGTGCAGATGGGGGAGGGCCGCCCGGCGCAGCAGCGGCACCGGCGCCTCGGAGGCCTGCGCCGGGCGCAGCACCGCACCCGCCCGGTAGAGCCGGTCGGCCCCCTGCTCAGCGAAGTCGCGGTAGACGAGCATCGCCAGCAGCCGGTGCGCGGTCGACCGGGATACCCCGAGGCGCTCCGCAGCATCCGTCACCCGCATCGCGCCCTCCTGTTGCAGGAGTTGCGCCAAGTGCAGCGCGTGGTCTACCGAGTCGATCGCATAAGGCGGTTTGTTCTTCACAACAGAAAACACTATCCCACCCATCAGAACGTCCCGCACGGTGTGACGCAGGACGCACACCATTGCCCCCTCGGCGCGCAGAGCCGCGTCACTCGTGACCGCCCTCTGCTGGGTGATCGTCGTCTTCGACGGTTACGACCTCATTGTCTACGGCACCGTGCTCCCGCAGCTGCTCGTGGAACCCGGCTGGGGCCTGACCAAGTCGGGCGCGGGCCTGCTCGGCAGCCTCGCGTTCGCCGGCATGCTGATCGGCGCGGTGCTCGCCGGCACCGTTTCCGA
>Ga0184623_10000450_pt1 | contig 17289 bp, 13 predicted proteins | sample PLM1_100_b1_FD_133138 | JGI IMG/M metagenome (GOLD analysis project Ga0184623, IMG submission 133138) | Groundwater sediment microbial communities from an aquifer in East River, Colorado, USA - PLM1_100_b1 | ecosystem: Environmental > Terrestrial > Soil > Riparian zone | place: USA: East River...
ATCGGCGATCTGGTGAAGCCGGAGCAGCGCATCGCCGCCTTCGGGATGTACCGCTTCGCCATCAACCTGGGATTTGCGTTCGGCCCGGCGGTGGCCGGCCTTCTCGCCGACCGATCGTTTCTCTACCTGTTTCTCGGCGACGCCGTCACGTCTCTCGGATACGGGATCATCGCCCTCATCGCACTTCCGCACGGCCAGCGCAGTCACGCCAGCGAAGAGAAGTCGGGCGAGGCTCTCCGCGACGCGCTGCACAACAAGCGGTTCGTCCTCTTTCTGCTATCCACGCTGTGCGTGACCTGGATCGAGTTTCAGCTTCCCTCGACGCTGCCGCTTTACGTGCAGGACCAGGGCTTCACCGCTTCAGCTTACGGAATGCTCATCTCGCTGAACGGGATCCTGATCGTGTTCTTCGAGCTCGCCATCACCGCCTGGACGCAGCGCTTCGCGCCGCAGCCGATGATCGCGCTCGGATACGGCCTGTCGGCGATCGGGTTCGCCCTGACGGGATTCGCGCACACGATGCCGGTGCTGGCGATGACCGTGGTGGTCTGGACGATCGGCGAGATGATCTACGCGCCGGTGACCGGCGCATACGTCGCGAATCTCGCTCCGGAGCGTTACCGCGGCCGCTACAACGGACTGTGGGTCGGGATGTGGTCCGTGGGCATGCTCCTCGGGCCTTCTCTCGGGACGCTGATCTACCAGCGCGACCCGATGGTGCTGTGGCTCACGTGCGGAATCGTCGGCGTGGCCGGGGCCGCGCTCGCGCTCGTCAAGCCGCGCGAAGCCACATCACGTTGACGAAAGGCCGCCGAGACGGCGGCACTACACGGAGTGCTACATTGTTCGTATGCAACGAGGCAACACGATCGTCAAACTCCTGATCGCCATCGCCGTCATCGCGTTGATCTGGAAGGTGGGCATCCCGAAGCTGAAAGAGCTTCGCGGGCCGGGTTCCACCAAGAGCGCCGCTTCCCATGACACGTCCTGCGTCTCCGCCGCGGAGACCGCGAGCGAGGTGTGGGGGTCGGGCCTGCGGAATTTCGTCAACCCGCCGTACGACATGGCGGCGTGGGACGAGTTCCGCAACCGCACAGGTGACGCGATCAGCGCCGCGGAACGGGACTGTCGTTGCAACGACGACTCCTGCACAACCGCGAAGACCGCGATGAGCGAACTGCGCTCGCTCGTGAGCGAGATGGACAGCTCGATCCGCAGCGGCGGCCCCCCTCCCGCCGGACTCGTTCAGCGCCAGGAGCAGATCGACAACGCCATCAACGCCGCGCGCGATCTGGTTAGACAGGGAAGATGAGACTGCCGGGTGGGCGATCGCTCACCCTTGCCGTTGTCCTGACGCTTGCGGTCGCGTTTCTCACGAAGAGCGGCCCGCCGGAAGGCACGCCGAATCCTCCGGGAAGCTTCTCCTTCGCCGTTCTCGGCGATGCACCCTACTACTTCCACGAGGACCTTCGATACCGTCTGGTTCTTCGGTCACTCGACGCGCACGAGCTCAGCTCCATCATTCATATCGGCGACATCTTCTGGCGGCCGTGCAGCGACGCGATGTACGTGAGGAATCTCGATCGATTCAACGATCTCCGGCATCCGGTCATCTTCACTCCCGGAGACAATGAGTGGACCGATTGCTGGGAGCCGGGATCCGGCGGCTTCGCGCCGCTGGAACGCCTCAATCGGATCCGGCAGATATTTTTCGCAGTCCCAACGCGCAGCCTCGGATCGAGACGCATCGCACTCATCAGCCAGGGCTCGGAGTTTGTCGAGAACGTACGCTGGGAACAGCAGCGCGTGATCTTCGCGACCATCCATCTCGTCGGCAGCAGGAACGGAACGAAGCCGTTTCCCGGGCGGACCGCGGCCGACGATGAAGAAGCCACGCGGCGAACGGAAGCGGCGGTGAAGTGGCTACGAGAAACGTTCGCCGCGGCGACTGCGACCGATGCTCGAGCGGTCGTCCTGGCCTTCCATGCCAGCCTCGCGATCAAGCGGCCGGTTGGGCATCACCATCGCCAGCCTTACGAGCCGTTCATCGCCGCCCTCGAAGAAGAGGTGGAGCGGTTTCGAAAGCCGGTGCTGGTCGTCCACGGAGATGATCATCAGTATGTCGTCGATCATCCGCTGAAGCGTCTGGCAAACTTCACGCGAATGCAGGTTCCAGGCTCCCCCGACGTTGGTTGGGTCCGTGTTGTGGTGACGCCGGATGCGAAGTCTACGTTCGCTTTCGAGGAACACGTGGTGCGCCGATGGAAGTACTGGTAGGTCCGTCCCGGGAATACGGCCCTCCTCCCTTCCCGGTGGTGGTGCTTCACGGTGGACCGGGAGCCGCCGGATCCGCGGCCGGATTGGCGCGCGGGCTCTCCAGGTTTGTCAGCGTCCTCGAGCCGATGCAGCGAGCTGACTCCATCGCCGGGCAGATTGCGGAGCTTCACGCAATGCTCGAGACGAGGGCGCAACGTCCGGTCGTCCTCATCGGTTGGTCGTGGGGTGCAATGCTGGCGTGGATGTTCGCCGCGACACGGCCGGCTGACGTCTCGAAGGTGATCCTCGTTTCATCGGCGGCGTTCGACGAAGAGTCGGCAGCCCAGATCATGCCGACGCGGTTGGGACGTCTGGAGAAACGTGAGCGGGAAGAGATCGCGCATCTGACGGAGCCTCTCACCACAGAATCTCTGGCGCGACTCACCGAGCTTCTGGATAAGGCAGACGACTATGCGCCCATCTCCGAACCTAATGAGAGGATCGAACTGGACGCGCACATTTACGACCGGGTGTGGAGCGAGGCAGTGCGCCTTCGCCGGAGCGGGGAACTGGCGGCCATGGGAAATCGGATCACGTGCCCTGTCATCGCCATTCACGGAGAACACGATCCGCATCCGATCGATGGAGTAGCGAGACTGCCGAACGTCAGAGTGATCACGCTGCCGCGCTGCGGTCATACTCCATGGAGAGAGAGATTCGCGCGCGATCAGTTCTTTCAGGCGCTTCAATCGGAGCTTGAATGACGCTGGAAGAGGAGGGGCTCCGCAGGTGCGAAGCCCCTCCGGGTTGCCAGCTAGGGGCAAGCCGCCGTTTCTGGTACGAATGCTGTGAACGGAGTGTTCGTGACTCCGGTAACGGTCACGTCGTCGATGTCCCATCCCGGAGCTCCGACCGTTTCATCGGCGCCGACGCGGAACCGGATCATGATGCTCTGACCGGCGTACGTGAGGCCGAGGTTGCGCGTGACCGTCGCGAAGTTCGGCCAGCCGACAATCCGGTTGACGAACGCGGGGCGGTTCGTGCCGATCGGAGCGCTGGTGACCGCATTCGTCGAGCCGTTGTATGAGCCGACGCCGATGTCTGTCCACGTCGCGCCGCCGTTGTTGCTGAGCTCGATGACGCCGCCGTCCCAGTTACCACCCTCGAACGAGAATCGATGCTGGAAGGAGATCACGAGCGGATCGGTCCCTACGTTCATCATCGGCGAGACGAGCACCTGTTCATCAGGAGCGAAATCTTTCACATCGTCGTTTTGTCCGTTGTTGTCCGGTCCCCAAAAGACGTGACGAATCGGCGAGAGCGCCCGCCGCTGCCATGCGTCGATGTTCGGAAGCTCGATCGGGTCGCCGGAGATCGACCAGCCGTGATTCGCGCCCTCGACCGACTCCGTCGCGGACGCCTGCAACTGCTCGTCGTAATTCAAGCGGTGTGTGGAGACAACGTTGAACGGCGTCGGCACTCCGAGCTCCGGCGACGCGATCGCGATCTGGAAATCTGTCGTTTCGATTCCGGCCGCGCCGTTGACGGTCACGCGAATGGAGCCTGTGCTCTCGCCGTCTTTTGGGACCGGCGGGAAGCTGACCACGTTGCCCTGCGGGAACGTCACGTGCGGGTTGCTCGACGTGACCGTCAGCGTCACGTGGTTCACGTTGTTCGGGCCCTGGTTCGTGAGCGTGATCGTCAGCCGTCCGGTCTCGCCGTTGTCCAGCACGCCGTCGGAGTCACAGGAACTGACGTCATCGGCGAGCTCGGCACTCACCAGCTCGATCTGGGCGAGCTCCCAGATGCCTCGACCATACGTGGCGATGCGCATGAAACCGCCATCGGGCGGCATGTAGATGTCGTTGACGCGCACCGTCGGAAGTCCGTTGCCGAACGGCTCCCAGTTCGCTCCGCCGTCGGTGGTTCTGTAGATGCCGACGTGCGTCGCCGCATAAAGCGTGTTCCCTGATGCGTCGCGCGGATCGACGTACACGCGCGTAATCGGCAGATCGGGAAGTCCATTCTGCCTCGGCGTGAACGTAGCCGTCGACCAGCTGTCGCCCGGATTGATCGACGCTTTGATCACGCGCACCGCGCCCGCCGCCTGCGCGACGGCGGTGATCCAGAGATTCTGATTGTCCTGCCAGGTGACGTTCGTGACGAAGCCCAGGTATCCGGGTACCTTCGTGATGAGATCAATGTCAGTCCAACTGGCCCCGCCGTTCGTCGTAATGTCGAGGAATCCACCCGCCGCTCCGAGCGCAATGCGATTCAAGTCAGTCGGGCTTACGCCGAGGTTGTATGAGCTCGAGCGGAATCGCCGTGTGGGCGGCAGGCCAGGCGAAACAGGAGGGGTGGCAGATCCGATCAGCAACCAATTCAGTCCGCCATCGTTGGTCCGCCACACGCGCGAAGCCGTAAAGTGGAAGAACACTTTGCCGGTGGCATCGAGGTTCGCCGGCGCGGCCACGACTGCGGTGAAGAAACCGGCACCAGCAGAGTCGGCCAACGCGCCCCTCGGGACCCAGTTCTGAAAGACGGTGGGATTGACGGTGAGGTTCGTGCGTATGCCCGAGCCTTGCGAGCTGCCGAGGATACTGTTCGTGTTTGCCTGGCTGTGGGCCGCTCCCATTCCGTCGCCGCCGATCACCTGGTTGTGGATCGTGCCGTTGTCGGTGCGGAGGCGCGTGCCGTTGTCCTGCGTGCCTCCGATGACCAGATTCGGGAAGCCCGGATTGCCGGCGACCGTGTAGTACAGATGCGACGCCAGCCCATTGTTCTTGTCGCTGCTGAACGTCGCGCCGTTGTCAGTGCTGACGTTCAAGCCACCGTCGTTGCCGAGGATGATCGTCGCCGTTCCGGTTGTCTTGAAGGCGGCGGCATGATGATCCGCGTGCGCATAGGGCAACGTCGGGAACTGGCTGTAGAGCCACCAGGCCTGGAGCGTCCAGCTTCCCCCCCCGTTTGTGGTTTTGGCGGCGGCCAGGGTGCCGCCGATCCACACCGTGTTGCGTGAGGGATCCGTCGGATCGACGAGGATCGACTGGTTATACCAGCACTGTCCGACGCAGATGTTCATGTTGTTGCCGCCGGACGTGGGCACGGCATTCAGGGGGATCTTGGTCGAATTGACGCCGTTGGCGACCCAGGTCTGTCCTCCGTCCGCCGAGCGGTAGACGTCCCGCATCGCCGTGTCTCCCTGGTTGCTCGAATAGGCGTAGACGACGTTATCCCCGGGTACGCCCACGCCCAACGTCGTGCGCCCGTTGAGGCTGAAGACGTTGCCAGCATTTGTGATCGGTGCCCAGGTGGCTCCGCGATCGGACGAAAGGAAGAGCGTCGTTGGCTGCCCGCACTGAAGGCCCACATTCGCTGCCGGACACGGCTGCGACGAAACGAGCCACCCCGCGCTGGTGCGCTCGATGCTCCACACCGACCTGCCGTTGAAGGTTGAAACGGCCGCATACGTCGCTCCCTCGTCGGCCGACCGATACAACCCGTTGTCGGTCGCCACGAGGACGATGTCGCGATTCGTGGTCGTATCGACCTTGACGTCGCGAACGGAGACGGCGTTGCCGAGCTCGATCAGCGGATCCCAGGTCACGCCGCCATTCCTCGACTTCACCATGGAGCCACCGACGAGGATCTGATCGTACGGATCGCCCAGACCGAGGTAGAGCGTGTTCGGATTCCGGCCGAACGCGACCGATCCGCCACCCGTGGTGGGCAGATCGTCTGTCAATGGCGTCCACTCCGTGTTCGCCGATGTCCAGTTGTTCGTCCGCCACAGACCGCCGCCGGAAGTCAGAAAGTAGACAACGTTCGGGTTCGTGGGATGAGGCAGGACCGTGCGCGCGCGCCCGCTGTCGCGTACGTGACCGGTAAAACTGCCGTTCTGCTCGTAATCGGCACCGGTCGGCCCGATGTTGACCCATTTCGGTCCCGGCGCATTTTTCTTGTCCGAGTGATTCTTGCCTTCCTTCATCGCGGTGGCGCGGAACGCCGGCGTGACCAGGCCCCAGGCCCCGCGCTGCCACTCGAGACGAAGGGTGGCGTTGTCCTGCTCGACACCGTCCGATTTCGCATCGGGGTCTTCTTCGGGACGGGTGACCGGGGGCGTGGAATCGTTCGGCCTGTTTTCTTGCGCTTCAGCCGACGGACTCAGAAAAGTGATGAAGAGCGTAATGACGAATGCGAGAGCTGCCTTATGCCAGGAGAGTGTCCTCATTGAACCTCCGCGAGATTAGTCTTGATGCTACGAAAGCCCTTCACGGGGCAGTGCAGCGGCCGTTATGAAAGCGATTCATTTGACAAATTGCTAAAGGGAGGCCGCAGTCTAGCACTGAGCTACTAGGTTTTCACTGCCGACTTTTCGATCTTCCGCTTGATCCGAGCCAGCAGCTCCACGGCGGCGGAGGCGTGAGGGTTGATCCAGCGATCGTAGATCACCTTGATCGGCAGCGGGCCGAGTCGGAGATCCCGGCACGGAGTGGGGTATTCTGCGGTCGAACCCGATTCAACGGCTGCCGCAAATCAAACGCCACAACGGTGATCAACCAGGCAATCTCTCACTACCGCATTCTCAGGAAGCTCGGCGCGGGCGGTATGGGCGAGGTTTATCTAGCCGAAGACACCAAACTCAATCGAAAGGTGGCTCTCAAGTTTCTACCCCTTCATGCCGCTCTGACTCCAGAGAGAATGCGCCGCTTTCACGTAGAAGCACGCGCCGCTGCCACGCTGCATCATGGAAACATCGTCCACATCTACGAGATTGGGGAAGCAGATGGCAAGACCTTTATCGCCATGGAGTTTATCGACGGGCAGACGTTGCAGGAGCGCATCAGCGGCGGTCCGCTGGACACCAACGAAGTGCTTCGCGTCGGCATCGAGACAGCAGATGCCCTCGAGGAGGCCCACAACGCCGGCATAACGCACCGCGACATCAAACCCGCGAACATCATGATCACATCGCTCGGAAAGGTGAAGGTACTCGACTTCGGCCTCGCGAAAGTGAGGCAGACAGAATTCGAAAACGCAGCAAGTGGCCTCCCCACCGCCGTCAACACGACCCCCGGCGTAGTGATGGGGACCGTTGAGTACATGTCGCCCGAGCAGGCTTTAGGACATCACGTCGATCACCGCACCGACATCTTCTCTCTCGGGGTGGCGCTGTACGAGATGACTACAGGGAAGCGACCGTTCACGGCTGCCACGCCAACCGAAATGGTTGATCGCATTCTCCACGCCCAACCGGAGGCAACCGGGCGTCTTACCGACGGCAGTCCGGCGGAACTCGAGAGGATCATCCGGAAGTGCCTGGAGAAAGAAAGGGAGCGCCGATACCAATCGGCACGCGAACTGTTGACGGACCTGCGGAATCTCCAGCGAGACATCACCTTGCCGCTCTCGATTCAGAGACGCGGGCGTCAAACACCGATGCTGGCGCGCCGTCATCTGTACGTGCCGCTGGCGTTGGCTGTCCTCACCCTCATCGGATTCGGGTTCTTTCGGCTGGTAACGAGACACAAAGTTATCGATTCAGTCGCCGTCCTGCCTTTCGCCAACACCAGCGCTGACGCGAGCATGGAATATCTCTCGGACGGGATTACCGAGAATCTGATCAACCGGCTCTCGCGGCTTCCTGCGCTCCGCGTCGTTCCTCGCAGCACAGTGTTTCGATACAAAGGGCAGGAGATTGACCCGCAAGCAGCCGGCCGCGCTCTGGGCGTGCGCGCGGTTATCGTGGGCAGAGTCGTCCAGCGTGGAGACACCCTGCAGATCGGCACCGAGCTGATCGACGTTGTGAACGAATCGCAGCTTTGGGGCGAGCAGTACAGCCGAAGACTCGCGGACTTGCTGACGATCGAAGAAGACATCGCTCGCGGAATTGCGGAAAAACTGCGGTCGAGGCTCAGCGACACCGAACAGCATCAATTGACCAGGCGCTTTACCGAGAGCAACAAAGCCCACGAACTCTACTTGAGAGGTCGGTACTTCTGGAACAAGCGCACGGAACAAGGAATGCGCAAAGGCATCGAGTATTTTCGTGAGGCGATCGAGTTAGACCCTGCCTACTCGCTGGCTTATGTCGGGCTGGCCGACTCCTATAACTTCCTGGGCGCTTTTGGGATTGCCGTGCTGCCCCCCAGAGAAGCGATGCCCAAAGCCAAGGCCGCGGCGATGAAGGCTCTGGAAATCGATGACTCACTTGCCGAGGCTCACACCTCAATCGCCTTCGTCAGGCTCTACTACGATTGGGACTGGCCCGGCGCTGAAAGAGGCTTTCAACGAGCCATTGAGCTCAACCCGAACTATGCGCCGGCGCACCAATGGTACTCGCACCTCTTGATGGCCAAAGGGAAAACCAGCGAATCCATCGCCGAGGCCAGGCGTGCTGCGGAACTCGACCCGCTCTCACTCCCCGCCAATATGAACCTTGGCTGGCAATATTACTGGGCGAGAAACTACGACTTGGCGGTTGAGCACTTACGCAAGACTTTAGAAATGGACCGAAACTTCGAGCAAGGGCACTGGGCCCTCGGGTGGGTTTACGAGGCGAAAGGCATGTTCGAGGAGGCCGCCGCCGAATTCACGGAAGCGACCGCCCTTTCAGGCGGCACTCCTGTACCGCTAGCGGCGCTTGGGCACGCCTACGCCGTCTCCGGGAAAAAAGCCGAAGCGATCAGGCTTCGTGAGCAGTTAGAGGAACAATCGAAGCTGCGTTATGTCTCCCCTTACTGGATGGCGACACTTTGTGCAGGCCTCGGCGAGCACAGCCAGGCGTTTTCATGGCTGGAGAGAGCTTACGAGGAGCGCTCGGGCGGGCTTATCTGGCTTGCCGTCGATCCAAGAATGGATGGCCTACGCTCAGACTTCCGGTTCTCAGCTCTCAAGCAGCGCGTTGGATTGCAGTAGGTCACGTCAATCCCGCGCTTCGATCTCCCGCTTGATCCGAGCCAGCAGCTCCACGGCGGCGGAGGCGTGAGGGTTGATCCAGCGATCGTAGATCACCTTGATCGGCAGCGGGTTGATGTAATTCCAGCGCAGGCGGCCTTCCCGTTTCACGATGATCAGCCCGGCCTGCTCGAGGACGCGCAGATGCTGCATGACCGTGCAGCGATCGAGATTTCGGAAATGGCTGCAGAGCTCGCCCGTCGTTCGCCGCTCCGACTTCAACAGATCGAGGATCCGGCGGCGGCGGCGGTCGCCCAGCGCTTTGAAGACCCGCTCCTGTTTTTCCGCGCTTGACATGTTGTAAAAATATAACATATGGTGCGCACACCACGACGGAGGAGTGAAGTACTTACTCAACTTCTTCGGGTTGAACACCGCGTCGAAGACCTCGCTCCGATCGTGAAAACTCCAGGCCCCGTGCACGTGAAGGACGTCGTCCCCAACGAGCTGATCGTGTTCACCTGGGAGGTGGAAGGCGGCGGTTATGACACGCGCGTCGAGATGAAATTCGAATCTCTCGATGAGCGCTCAACCCTTCTGACGATCACGGAGTCAGGATGGAAAGAAAATCCAAAGGGGCTCAAGAGCTCGTATGGCAACTGCCATGGCTGGACCCAGATGAGCTGCTCCCTGAAGGTGTACATCGAGCACGGAATCAATCTTCGCGAAGGTTTCTATTGATCACATCGAATATTACGAGCGTCGAGATGGGGCCTTTGTGTGGGCCAGTTCGTCCTGAATTCGCTCAGCCAGAAAAACCTTGAGCAGCGATTGGTACGGAACGTCCTTTTTGTTGGCCAGTCGTTTCAGCTGGGCGATCATCCCCTCCGGCAGGCGAATGGAGATGGTCCGAAGTGTCGGCCGGAGCTTCGGCAGTGTCGCTTCGGAGGCTTTCGACCAATCAACGTAGTCGGTCGAATCCTCTCGGCCCCAGAATGCACGCTCTTCAGCTTCGCTACTGAATTTCGGAATCTTTTTTCGAGTAGAACTCATATGCCCGGCGCTCCTTCATCGTCATGTCTCGCGCAGAGATCGGCCGAATCAACTTTCGCCGAATCGTGAAAGCCACAAACAGCAACCGACCGGCCTCCGTGCGCCCAAGCGCGTAATATCTTCGTTCGCTTCTCGAGTGCTGGTCATCAGGTCTGACCATCAGCGGCCGATTGAGGAAGACTTCTTCACACTCCCAAAACGGCACGCCGCGCGTCTCCCAGTTCTTGTCCAGGTTGTCTTCATCCCAATCGAACCCGGTGCACTCGGCCAGCGGGTCGCGCTTCATCGCCGTTCAACGTATACGCGAGACATATACATTCCGTCAAGCTGCGTGGAACCGGCGGGCGCTGCTCGTTAGCCGAGAATGCCTCTCCACTTCGATGCAGCGCTGTCGTAGCGCGGGAACACCGTTGACAGGCTCGCCACCCCGAGCTGTTTCGTGAGCAGCTCGCCGAAGACGTCGCGGAAGTCGGTGGTGACGGCGAGATCGCGCCCCCTCTACGCGCACCGGTAGACTTGAACCTCTCGTCCGTGAGAAGACTGCGTTCGCATCCCCAAGGAGGTTCCATGTGCCTGTTCTTCAAGAGAGGTGTCGCGGCTGTTCTGGTTGTCGTTGCGGCCTTCTCTGATCCATCAGGCCTTCATGGACAGGCGCCTCCTCCGCCTCCGCTTTGTCCACCTCCTCTGCCTTCGCATTGTCCACCTCCTCGGTCTCCGCTTTGTCCACCTCTTCCGCCTCTGCCTCCGCCTCCGCTTCCTCCACCCCCGCCTGAACTGACGATCATGACGTTCGCCGGCCTGCAAGAGCCGACTGGCGTTACCGATGGTATGGGCAGCACGGCGCGGTTTGCCTATCCGAGAGGAGTGGCAACCGACAACATGGGGAACATTTACGTCGCTGATTTGGTGAACGGAACCATCCGGAAGATCACGCCGGCGGGAGCGGTCACGACCCTGGCGGGTCTTGCGGGAAACCGCGAGAGTTGCGACGGGACAGGGAGCGAGGCGCGATTTACCGCCCCGTCCGGGGTCGCCACCGACAGCAGCGGGAACGTCTATGTTGCCGACATCACGAACTCGGCGATCCGGAAGATCACCCCGTCAGGAGTCGTGACGACCTTGGCGGGTCTTGCGGGATCGGTCGGAAGTGCCGACGGAACTGGGACGGCGGCGCGGTTCTCTTCCCCGGTCGGAGTGACAACGGACAGAAGCGGGAACATCTACGTCGCCGATCGAAACAACTATGCGATCCGGAAGATCACGCCAGCGGGAGAGGTCACGACGCTGGCCGGCCTTGCGGGAAGCAGAGGGAGTGCCGACGGAACCGGGAGCGTAGCGCGGTTCTACTATCCAGAGGGTGTCGCAGCCGACGGCGGCGGAAACGTGTATGTCGCCGATACATCCAACCATACGATCCGCAAGATTACCCCGGCGGGAGTGGTCACGACGCTGGCCGGCCTCGCCGAGAATCGCGGGAATGCCGACGGGACAGGGAGCGCCGCGCGGTTCAGTGACCCAGCCGGACTGGCAATCGACAGCAGCGGGAACATCTACGTCGCCGCGGGCCATACGATCCGGAAGATCACCGCGGCGGGAGAGGTGACGACGCTGGCCGGTCTTGCGGGAGCCACTGGAACCGGAAGCGCCGATGGGATCGGGAGCGCGGCGCGGTTTTACAATCCGTCCGGAGTGGCAACCGACGGCAACGAGAACATCTACGTCGCGGATACATTCAACTACACGATCCGAAAGATCACTGCGGCTGGGGAGGTGACGACGCTGGCGGGGCTCGCCGGCTTCGGTCAGAGTGCCGACGGCACGGGGACCGAAGCGCGGTTTTACCTCCCGTATGGCGTCGCAGTCGGGAGCAGCGGGAACGTCTACGTCGCCGATTCGAACAACGAAACGATACGGAAGATCACGCCGGCCGGAGAGGTGACGACGCTGGCGGGTGTTGCCGGTAGCAGCGGGAGTGCCGACGGGCCCGGAAGCGCGGCGCGGTTCGCATTCCCCCTTGGAGTGGCGACCGACACCAGCGAGAACATCTACGTCGCCGACAGCAACAACGCCACGATCCGGAAGATCACGCCGGCTGGAGTGGTCACGACGCTGGCGGGTCGTGCGGGAAGCTTCGGGAGTGCCGACGGAACCGGAAGTGCGGCGCGGTTCAGCGGACCGGTCGGAGTGGGAGTTGACAACAGCGGGACTGTCTATGTCGCCGACAAAAACAACGCCACGATCCGGAAGATCACCCCGACAGGAGCGGTCACGACCCTTGCGGGTCGCGCGGGCGCTCCCGGAAATGCCGATGGAATCGGGAGCGCGGCGCGGTTCTTCGAGCCGTATGGCGTAGCAATCGACAGCACCGGGAACGTCTATGTTGCCGACTTTGGGAACTCGGCGATCCGGAAGGTCACGCCTATTGGAGCGGTCACGACGATCACCGACGCGACCCTTATCCACGCCTCTCCGGCCGGAGTGGCAATCGACAGCAGTGGGAACGTTTACGTTGCCGGTGCGGGCAGCCACACGCTCCTGAAGATCACTCCAGCGGGAGCGGTCAAGACGCTGGCGGGTCTTGCCGACACCCCCAAGGGGAGTGCCGACGGGATGGGGAGCGCCGCGCGGTTCTCGTTGCCCTTCGCGGTGGCGGTCGACAGCAGCGGAAACGTCTACGTCGCCGACACCGACAACCATTCCATTCGCGTCGGGAAGCCAGTCCTTGCGGATGTCGCCACGATCGACATCTCCAGCGGGTTGGTTGGCGCTGCGCGGCAACTGGGCACCTCGCCGCAGACGGCGGGCGCGTGGCAATGGAGTGTGATTCGCCGCCCGGTCGATGCCGTTGCCGATCTTTCGTCCACGACGGTCCGAAATCCAACCTTCACGCCGGACGTACCGGGACTCTTCAGGTTCCGGCTCATCGCGACCGGAGGCGCGGCCACGAGCATCACCACGGTGGACTTCACGAGCCTCGCTCAGGGCGGCGGGCGGCGGCGCGCAGTCCGCCGCTGATCGGCTTCATCCCCGAGGGGAACAAGTATCTGTTTACGACGCCCGGAGCAGGGCGCCTAAAAGTAGCTCCGCGTAACCTTTAGGCCCGACGTCAATAGAAACCTCCATTCACAGAAGCAGGTTGTGGAGCGGAGTCGCGACAAAAGATGCGGCGATCGCACCGAAGATGCGTCCTCTCCGGAGGCACGGCAGCCATCGTCGGTTTGGGGGATCGGAGGTCTTCTCACACCACTTCTTCTGACACGATTCGAGCCGCATATGGCCATCACCGTCGCGGCGCTCCCTCACCTGATCGCCACTGCAACGCGATACGTTCAGTACCGGGAGTGGGTCGATCGCGCGGTCCTGTTCCGCGATGGGCGGACTCCTCGGCGCGCTTCTTCAAGCCGATGTTCGTAGTCCAGTGCTGACTACGGTTCTGGCGATTCTTCTCACCTCGACCGGCATCACCAACCTGACGGACGTTTCTTCGCGGTGGCACCGGCGATCGCCGGGCTACCTGGCGACAGGCACGGCCGTGACGCATCTCAGATACCGCGCGGACCCCGACCGCCTGCCTCTCGTTAGCCGAGAATGCCTCTCCACTTCGATGCAGCGCTGTCGTAGCGAGGGAACACCGTTGCCAGGCTCGCCACGCCGAGTTGTTTCGTGAGCAGCTCGCCGAAGACATCGCGGAAGTCGGTTGTGACGGCGAGATCGCGGCCCTCGTACAACTGCGATGAACTGAGTCCGGGCCACTGGCCGTAGACCTTCCCACCCTTCACCCCTCCGCCCAGCACGACCATCGCCGTGGCATGACCGTGATCGGTTCCGCGATTTCCGTTTTCGCGAACGGTGCGGCCGAACTCTGACGTCGTCACCAGAACCACGTCCGCCATGCGCGACCCGAGGTCTTTGGCAAACGCGGCGATGGAGTCGGAGAAGTTGCGGAGGTTGTTGGCGAGCTGCCCCTGCGTGCCGCCCTGACCGGCGTGCGTGTCCCAGCCGCCGACATCAGCGAAGGCGACCTCCAGACCGACGTCCGACTTGATGAGCTGCGCGATCTGCTTGAGCGAGCTCCCGAGCGGATTGTTCGGGTAGGCGGCGCCGTTCTGCGGCTGCAGCTTCGCCGGATTCGCTGACTTGAGGATCTTCGACGCTTCGAACGCGTCGCCGCCGTACATCGACTCGAACGACGATGCCATCTCGCCGGCGCCGCTGATCCCGAACTGCGACACGTTTGCAATCGCCAGGGCATCGGCGCTGCCGGAGAGAATGCGCGGGAGTGTCGTCGAGACGGCGACGGCGCGCAGAGGCGAGCGGCCCTTCCGCGGCCCGATGGCGCGAGCCAGGAAGCCATCCTGCGTGGACTTCACGCCTGGCGTCCCACACTCCATGAAATCCTGTGCGTCGAAGTGCGATCGCGAGCTGTGCGGACTTCCTACAGCATGAACGAATGCCGCGCTGTGGTCCTTGAAATGCGGGAGGAGCGAAGCCATCGAGGGATGAAGTCCAAAGAACCCATCGAGATCCAGAGCGCCCGCTTCATTCCCCGGCCGCGGAATGGCGATCGATCGACGCGCGTCGTAGTACGCCTTCTCCGCGTACGGAACGATCATGTTCAACCCATCGACCGCGCCGCGCTGAAAGATGGCGACGAGAACCTTCTTCCCCTTTGTCGTCCCGGCCTGCGCCATCCGCACGAAGACGTTCGGCAGGAGCGCGCCGCTGACGAGAGCGAGGCCTGATGTCTTGAGAAAAATTCTGCGATCCATGACGTCATCCTTCATCTGTCATTCCGAGCTGCGTAGACGGCGAGGAATCCCCCGCGTAAGTGCCAGGCACGTCGGCGGGGGATCCCTCCCCTTCGCTTTGCTCAGGGTCGGGATGACACGTATTCATTGCTGTTGAAACTCCGGTGATCCGAGGAGCAGCCCCGTAACGACGGCCGGCCCGTCGCCCTCTCGCTCCGCGATGGTCTTCTTCGTCTGTTCGCTCAGCTCGATGCCAGCCAGCGGCGCTTCGGCGAGTAACACGGACACACCCGGCATCTTGTTAGCCGCCAGCGCGAGCGCGAAGTTGAGGCGGTTCATCAACGCGCCGCTGTTCGTCCAGGCCTCCGCAGTATCGGAATATCCCGTCGGCGGCTGCGCGCCATAGAGCGGTTGTCCGATTTTCTGCAGCTCGCGAGCGAGCGGCAGCGGATTGATCAGGCTCCCGTTGACCGCGCGCACCGCCGAAATCGCGTACTCGAACGGCGACTTCATCTTGGCGCGGTAATACTGCGGATCCCAGAACTCGGGACTGTCAATCACCGCCTTCACGGTCTGCCGCAGATCGCCGTTCGTGTCGCGGAAGCGTTTCGCCACGCGCTCGACCAGCGACTTCGGCGGATCATCCGCCACCAGCCGCTGGCAAAGCTTGTAGGCGATGTAATGCGCGGTCGCGGGGTGGGTAGCGAGGACGTGGATCATCTTCTCCCCTTCCTCGATCCCGCCGCCGGCCGGGAAACGAACGCCCAGGACTGTCTTTGCTCCAACGTCGTGAAGCGGACGGCGAAACATGAAACCGGTGCCTTCCTTCGGCCGGCCGATCGTCCAGCCGGTGAAAACGCGGGCCAGCTCCGTCACATCTTTCTGCGTATAGCCGCCGTCGACGCCGAGTGTGTGCAGCTCCATGATCTCGCGCGCGTAGTTTTCATTCAGGCCAGACGCAGGCCTCAGGCCGCGGGCCCCAGGCCTCAGGAGACCGCCACCCGTCCCCTCGTTCCCCCGGGGCCTGAGGCCTGACGCCTGGGGCCTGCGTTGGCGGTTCTCCGGAGCGGCGACGGAGCGCGCGTTGTCGAGGTAGAAGAGCATGGCCGGCGATTTCGCCGTGGCCATGAGCAGTTCCTCGAAGCTTCCCCAGATGTGCGGCCGGATCGTGTCGCGCTCGTAGCTCGTCAGGAGAAAGCGATCGATTCCTTTGCCGATGAACACATTGAAATGGTTCATCCAGAAGTCGACCATCACCTCATTGAGCTGACGCTCGGAGGCCGTGGCGCGGATAATGCGCTGTGAGATGAGGTCCGCGGTGACCTGTCGGGCCTCTCGGCGCAGCTCGCGCATGGCCGGGTCGTTCTTGTCTGCATTCTCTTCATCCTTCTTCTTTTCGCGACGAAGCTCGACGATCGGCTTGTAGAACTTGAGCATGATGTCGTTCGCCGACATCGCCAGGGTCGGGTATCGCTTCAACTGCGCCTCGACGGCGCTGTCCGCGATCCTCTCGGGGTGAAGCTGCTGCTCGATCCACTTGTTGACGCCGGTCTGAAGCACGCGGTCGACATCTGCTGGTCGCGGCCCGAAGCCGAGCCGGTTCAGCGCGTGAAGAGCGCGCTGGCGCTCGGTCAATTTGCTCTCGCTCGGGCCTGCTCCCATCAGCAGAAGGATTGAAGAGACGAGAATGATGAAACGTGCCGGTTTCATAACGAGTTAGACGTATTACGACTGAAGGCGTTTACTCGTTGAATCAGATCCGGGGGACGATCCAGCGCCGTCCTGCCACGGTCACGGCGTCCGCCTCGAAGCCGAAGAGTGTGCGGATCAGATCGGAGTCGACGAACTTCTCGGGCGGCACGTCGGCGGCGACCGATCCTCCATGCATCACGATGACACGATCGGCGTACGCCGCTGCCCAGTTCAGATCGTGCGAGGCGAAGATCACGGTCGCTCCGGTTCGCTCGACGATCGTCCGAAGCAGCTTCGAGAACTGCTGCGCGTGTGCGACGTCGAGCGCAGTCAGCGGCTCGTCGAGCAGGATGAGGCGCGGGCGGCTCGCCAGAACGCGCGCCAGGAACACGCGCTTGCGTTCGCCGCCGCTCATCTCGTCGAGGAAGCGGTCGCCGAGATGGGCCGCATCGCACATGGCCAGAGCCTCGCGCGCCGCTTCATAGTCGCTCTCCCCTTCCCATCCGAAACGGGAGAGGAACGGGGCGCGTCCTGACACGACGACGTCGATGGCGGGCATCGAGAACGCGACGTCCGGCTCCTGCGGCAGATATCCGACCGCCCGCGCGTAATCGCGCGGATTCCATTCGCTCAGCGCAGCGGA
>Ga0184623_10000452_pt1 | contig 17256 bp, 14 predicted proteins | sample PLM1_100_b1_FD_133138 | JGI IMG/M metagenome (GOLD analysis project Ga0184623, IMG submission 133138) | Groundwater sediment microbial communities from an aquifer in East River, Colorado, USA - PLM1_100_b1 | ecosystem: Environmental > Terrestrial > Soil > Riparian zone | place: USA: East River...
AACTCGGTGAGAAGGCTGACCGTGGTCACCGGCCACGGCCACTGCGTGTGCTATACTTTCAGGTCTTAAAGGCTAGGTTTTTCAAGGATGTAGGCGCGTAGCTCAGTTTGGTTAGAGCGCCTGCTTGACACGCAGGAGGTCAGTGGTTCGAGTCCACCCGCGCCTACCAATCGCCTCTGCCAAGGCTTCGGCGAGCCTCGACGTAGCTTGAAGTCCTCCTTCGCAATGTCCATGTCACAGATCACAGTGACGCTGCCCGACGGCTCGAGTCGTGTTGTGCCGGGCGGAACGACCGCTGGCGCGCTCGCCGCCGAGATCTCGCCGCGTCTGGCGAAGGCCGCGCTCGCCGCGACGGTCGACGACCGGATGGTGGATCTTTCGTACCCGCTGGAGCAAGATGCGAAGGTGCGGATTGTCACGGCCGATTCGCCCGGTTCGCTGATGCTCTATCGCCACAGCACGGCACACCTGCTCGCCGCCGCCGTCACGAACCTGTTCCCCGAGGCCCAATGCGGGATTGGGCCGCCGACTGACGAAGGATTTTTTTACGACTTCGTGGTCCGTCGGCCGTTCGTACCGGAAGATCTCGAAGCCATCGAACAAAAAATGCGCGAGCTGGCGGCCGCCGACCTCCCGTACGAGCGCCAGATGTGGCCTCGCGAAGAGGCGATGGAGTTTTTTCGCCAGCGCGGCGAACCGCTCAAAGTGCAGCTGATCGAGGAAAAGACAGCCGGACAGTCGCATGTCTCGTGCTACACGATTAGAGACAGAGAGACGTTCGTCGACTTCTGCACGGGTCCGCATGTGCCATCAACGGGCAAGCTGAAGGCGTTCAAGCTGTTGACGACATCCAACGCGTATTGGAAAGGGGACGCGCGCAATCACCCGATGCAGCGGATCTATGGGACCGCTTTCTTTAGTGAAGGTGAGCTCAAGACGTATCTGGCGCGGCTGGAGGAAGCGAAGAAGCGCGACCATCGCAAGCTCGGGCGTGACCTGGGCCTCTTCATGTTTCACGCCTGGGCGCCCGGCGCCCCGTTCTGGCTTGCGAAGGGGACGACCCTGTGGAACATTCTCGCGGATTACATGCGCGGTATATTGTTTCCGCAAGGCTACGTCGAGGTGAGGACGCCGCTCATCTACAACAAGACGCTCTGGGAAACGTCCGGCCACTGGCAGCACTATCGCGAGAACATGTTCGCGATCGAGGGCGAGGGCGAGCAGATGGCCGTCAAGGCCATGAACTGCCCCGGACATTTTCTCGTCTTTGCCTCCGACGTTCGCAGCTACCGCGACCTCCCGATCCGCTACCATGAGCAGACGCCGCTCCACCGGAACGAAGCATCCGGCGTGCTTTCGGGGCTCACGCGCGTGCGACAGCTCAGTCAGGACGATGCCCATTGCTTCGTGATGGAATCGCAGATCGGCGAGGAAGTCGAGAGACTGCTGCGTCTGGTGCAGCGCGTTTACGCGGATTTCGGCTTGACGCCGGAAATGAAGCTCTCGACCCGGCCGACCGAGTTCATGGGATCCCCCGAAATGTGGGAACATGCAGAACGCGAGCTCAAGCGCGCGCTGGAGGCTGTCGGGGAGCGGTTCGAGATCAACGAGGGCGACGGGGCCTTCTATGGCCCAAAGATCGATTTCCACGTGACGGATGCGATCGGGCGGAAGTGGCAGTGCGCCACGATCCAGTTGGACTACGCGCAGCCCGAGAACTTCGACCTGAAGTACATCGGCGCCGACAACGCCGAGCATCGTCCGGTCGTGATTCACCGCGCGATTTTCGGGAGCTTCGAGCGGTTCATTGCGATGCTCATCGAGCACTATGCGGGGGCCTTTCCGCTGTGGTTGGCCCCGGTGCAGACCATTGTGCTGCCGATTGCCGATAGACATCGCGAATACGCGGAAATGGTGCGCGCCCGCCTTGCTGCTGCCGGCCTGCGTGTCGAGGTGGACGGCCGCCAGGAGAAAATGAACTACAAGATTCGGGAAGCGCAGCTTCAAAAGATTCCGTACATGCTGGTCATCGGCGATCGCGAAAGCGCGGATTGCACGGTGTCGGTCCGCGGACGCGCGGACGGCGACGTCGGCGCGTGGTCGATCGACAAGTTCATTGAGTGGGCCAGGACGGAGGCCGGCACGAAAGGCCGTTTAACGGTGAAGGCTCTGGCCGCTGTGAAACCCGCCGAGCCGGTCGAATACGGCGGCTCCGAATCGGCTATGCCCAGGAGGTCGTTATAGCTTTCGACAGAAGTCCGCGCCGCGACGACCGCGTGCGCACTAACGAACGCATCCGGGTCCGGGAAATCCGGGTCATCGACGACGGCGGCCAGCAGCTGGGCATCATGGCGCCGCAGCAGGCGCTGGCTATCGCGCGACAGAAGGGGTTGGATTTGGTCGAGATTTCCGCGACCGCCGTACCTCCGGTCTGTCGGATCATGGATTACGGCAAGTACCAGTACCAGGAACAGAAACGCGCACGAGAGGCGCGGAAGCATCAAAAGGTCATCGAGGTCAAAGAGATCAAGTTCCGGCCCAAGGTCGATGAGCATGACTATCAGTTCAAGAAGAAGCACATCGAGCGCTTCCTTGCCGACGGCGACAAAGTGAAAGCGACGATCTTCTTCCGCGGCAGGGAAATGGCGCACCCCGAGATTGGCCAGCGCATCCTGGAACGGCTGATCGACGAACTGGCAGATATTGCGGTGCCGGAAAACAGCCCTCGACAGGAAGGCAACCAGATGCACACGATTCTGTCGAAAAAGCCGGGCGCCAAGATTCCGGCAAGAGGCTGAAACCTGCAGGATCAGATTCATGCCCAAACTGAAAACGCATCGCGGCGCCGCCAAACGGTTCAAAAAAACCGCTACCGGAAAGTTCCTCCGGGGCAAAGCGTTCAAACAGCACATACTGACCAGCAAGACGAGGAAGCAGAAGCGTGGGCTGCGCGGCACGGCCGTGGTGGCAAAAGCCGACTCCGCAAAGCTGGCGAGAATGCTGCCGTATAAATAGCCGTAGCGTCAGGAGATCGACATGCCTCGAGTGAAACGCGGAACGGTCCGGCGCGCGAAGCGGAAGAAGCTGCTCAAGCTGACAAAAGGGTTCTATGCGAACAAGAGCAAGCTGTACCGCGCCGCGAAGGAATCAGCTGACACGGCGCTGAAGTACGCGTTTGTCGGCCGACGACGCAAGAAGCGTGACTTCCGGCGCCTCTGGGTGATCCGCATCAACGCAGCGGCGCGCGAGAACGGTCTGACGTATGGACAGCTCATCAGCGGGCTGAAAGCCGCCGGCGTAGGCCTCGATCGGAAAATGCTGGCGGATCTGGCCGTCACCCAACCTGCCGCGTTCGCCAAGCTCGCCGCGCAGGCCAAAGAGACGAAGGCGCCCGCGACCGCATGATCGACGCGGCCGAGCTCGACCGCCTGCGTGCCCAGTTCGTCGATGAACTTGCGCGTGCCGGGTCGGACCGCGACATCCAGACGCTCCGTGACAAATACCTGAGTCGCAAGCAGGGCGTCATCGCGGGTCTCATGAAGTCGGTGGCGAGCGCGCCGCCCGAGGAGCGGCCCCGGCTCGGCGGCCTGGCCAACACCTTCAAGCAGGAAATCGAAGACAAGCTGGCGGAACGGCGGGCGGCGGTCGACGCCGGCCGCCCGCCCGCCGGATCTGTCGACATCACCCTGCCCGGTCGCACGCTCGCGATCGGTCATCGTCATCCCGTGACGATTCTGCGCGAGCGGGTCGAATCGATCTTCGTCCGCATGGGCTATCAGGTGATCGACGGCCCCGAAGTCGAAGACGACTATCACAACTTCGAAGCGCTCAATATTCCGGCCGAACATCCGGCGCGCGACATGCAGGACACGTTGTATCTCGGGGCGCCTCTCGGGTCCGGTACCCTGCTCCGCACCCATACGTCGGGCATGCAGATCCGCTACATGGAGACGCATCAACCTCCCGTGCGAATCATCGCGCCGGGAAAGGTGTACCGCCGCGACAACCTCGACCCAAGTCACACGCCGATGTTCCATCAGATCGAAGGGCTCGTCGTTGGTGAGGATGTGACGATGGCAGATCTGAAGGGCACGCTGGTGGGGTTCCTGCGGCAGCTCTTCAGTGCCGATACGCAGGTGCTCTTCCGCCCGACGTTCTTTCCATACACGGAGCCGAGCGCCGACATCTTCATCGGCTGTCTGCTGTGCGGAGGGTCGGGCTGTCCCGTCTGTAAGAAGACGGGCTGGCTCGAAGTGCTTGGCAGCGGCATGGTACATCCCGCCGTCTTCGAGGCTGTGGGCTACGATTCGGAACGATATACCGGGTTTGCATTCGGCGTCGGCATCGAGCGGCTGGCCCTGCTGATGTACGGGGTCGACGACATTCGCGCGTTCTACGAAAACGACCTGCGCTTCCTTCAACAGTTCCCGTCGTGAGACTGCTGGTTTCCTGGCTTCGTGACTTCGTCGACGCGACGATGCCGGCCGACGAGCTCGGCCGCACGCTCTCGATGCGCGGATTCGAGCTCGCGGGGATAGAACCTGCTCCGGACGGCACTTCCGTCATCGATCTCGAGATCACGGCAAACAGACCGGACTGCCTCAGCGTCATCGGGCTGGCGCGCGAAGTCGCGACGGCGTTCCAATTGCCGGTGCGTCAGTTCTCGCGTGACGCATCGCCGCCGCCGGGAATCCCCAACGCGGCAACCGCCTCGGGGGTCCCTCTGCGGCTGGCAGCGCTGGAGGTCGGCTCGAACCATGAACGTATTCGAGTGACTCTCGAGGATCCTGTGCTCTGTCCGCGTTACGCCGCGGCCGTGGCCGAGGTGACGATCGGACCATCTCCTGCGTGGCTCGCGGGCCGACTGCAAGCCGCCGGTGTTCGACCCATCAATAACATCGTCGACATCACGAACTACGTCTTGCTTGAGCTTGGCCAGCCGATGCACGCGTTCGACCTGGCACGGCTCGTGGGGCCGGAGATTCGGATTCGACGCGCCAGAAATGGCGAGCGCGTGCGGACGCTCGACGGCATGGATCGCCTGCTGACGCCGGACATGCTCGTGATTGCCGATGCGAAACAGCCGCAGGCCCTTGCGGGTGTCATGGGCGGGGCCGAGTCCGAGGTCAGCTCGGCCACGCGTGTCATCGTCTTTGAAAGCGCGAATTTCGATCCGAAGTCGGTGAGAATCACCAGCAGGAAGATCGGATTGAAGACGGAGGCGGCCGCGCGTTTCGAGCGTGGGGCAGACATCGGGGCCCCGGTCATGGGCATCGAACGCGCCTGCGCCCTGCTGGAGGCGATCGGCGCCGGGCGCGCAATCGGGCCGGTGATCGATTGCTATCCATCACCGTTCGCGCCACGGCGAGTACCGCTTCGTCGAGCGCGAATCGCACGGCTGCTGGGTAAGACGGTCGACGACCGCCTGGTCGAGCGGTTTCTGACGGGGCTTGGGTTCACGCTCGCGAAGAATGCTGAAGGCTGGGACGTGTCGGTCCCGAGCTTCCGCGTGGATATTGCCCGTGAGGCCGATCTCATCGAAGAAGTGGCGCGGCACGACGGATACGACAAGCTGCCGGCGACATTCCCTGCGCTGAGGAATCCGCCTCCTCCGGCCGATGCACGTGTCGAACGGGATCGGCAAGTCCGGCAAATCATGACGGCGGCGGGTTTTACGGAAGCCGTGACGTTCAGCTTTGTCGCGGCAGACGCGGCGGCACGGTTCAGCGACGGCGCTCCTCCACTGCCGATCGCGCATCCATTGTCCGAGAAATTTGCTTCGTTGCGCCCCTCGCTCCTGCCCGGACTGCTCGAATCGCTGGCCTACAACCGGCACCGTGAGCAACATGACGTCCAGCTTTTCGAAATCGGGCGGCGATTCTCGCCGAAGGTGGGCGAGCGGCGGACGGTTGCGCTCGTGTGGACCGGCACCAGCGCACCGGCCCATTGGAGCGGCAGTCAGCATGCGGTCGATTTCTTCGACGTCAAAGGTGTGGTCGAGGGATTTTGCGCACGCATGGGCACGGAGCCTGCGATCGCACGGGCAACTCGTTCGTATCTCGTTGACGGTCGTGCGGCCATGGCGCAGATCGGGAGCGCGGAACTGGGAACGTTCGGCCAGCTGTCGCCGAGTGTCGCGGCCGCAGCCGATCTTCCGCCTCAGGATGAGATCTACGTGGCAGAACTCGATCTCGATGCGATAGATGCGGCAGCCGGGCCACGCCAGGGGGTCCAGCCGTTACCCCGCTTTCCGTCAATCGTGCGTGATCTGTCGATTCTCGTCGATGACGCCTTGCCCGCAGCGGTCGTTCGTGGCACGATCCGTTCGGCCGCGCCCAAGACACTTATCGACGTGCGCGAATTCGATCGGTATCAGGGCAAAGGTATTCCAGAGGGCCGCGTCAGCTTGTCGCTGCGGCTGACATTCCGCTCGCCGGAGCGGACGCTGACCGATGCAGAAGTGCAACGAGCGATGGACTGGATCGTGGCGGCCCTGATGAAAGAGCATAAGGCCGTGCAAAGGTAGGAATTCAGATTTGGGAGGCCGCGAATGGCGAAGCCAGCGACACGTTCCGTGGATCTGGAACCGATTGATCGTCTCGAGGAGAAGATGCGGCTGCTCGTGTCCACGGTCGAGCGTTTGAAGGCCGAACAAGCGAAGGCGGCCGACGAGAACGCCAGGCTGGAGCGGGAACTCGAGGCAGCAAGACACCGACTCAGCGAGGCGGAAGCATCGAATACCGAGATGTCGAACCTGAGAGAAGAGCGCGATCTGATTCGCCATCGTGTCGCCGACATGCTCGACCAGCTCGATGCGTTGAATCTGTAAGAGATGTGAGGAAAGACATCTATATTCTTTCTTATGTCGAACACAGACACAATTCCCGTCGAAATCCGCGGGCAGCGATATCCGATCCGTAGCAACCTCGACCCGCGCTACGTGGCCGAGCTGGCGACCTACGTCGACGAAAAGATGAGAGCCGCCGCCGAATCGACCCCGACGACCGATGCCCTCCGCCTGGCGGTGCTGGCCGCGCTGAATATCGCTGACGAGTACTTCCGGTGCCAGGAAAATCAACAGGCCCGGAAAGGCGCGCTCGCCGAGCGAACACAGCAGCTTGAACAGCTCGTGGATCACGCGCTGCGACTAGCCAGCGAATAGGCGTCGCTGTAAGTGTCTGCATTCATTAGTGCGCATGGGGCCCCACCCCCATCCCTTCCTATCTCCTCCCTTTTTAGACTAAGATCCTCCGGCAGTTATTGAGATCCCTGCTTTGCGCGTGATGGTTACGAGGCTCGCTTGAGCCAACGTTAAACCAAAGCGAATCGCGACGCCGCGTGGTGTGCATGCCTCTGCAACGAGGAAGCCTGAAGCGTGGCTCTCACAGCGGTTCCACCTGCTCACGCAGGTTCATGCGACCTCGCCACACGGCAAAGCGGGGCCTTTCTGTCGCTCCTTCCGAGTCCTCGTCGTTCGCGGGGTGTGTGTCCCGCGCAATCCCGGGCGGGCTCCCAGCTCGGCACGCACGCCGGTGACCCCGGGCGAACCCTTGCGACCCAACCCGGGAGGTTTTGTGCTGACGCAGGCATTGAAGATTGGAGATGCAACATCTGCAATCATTCAATGCCGCATCGTGACACTTGGGTATTCCTATGAGCCTCTGGCTCGGCTATGTCGTCAATCTCGTCATCACGGTCGTGGTTGCGATCGCCATCTTTTCTGTCTGGGTGGCGAATCGGAAACGCATCGCCGCCGAAACAATAGGCCATGCCGAAGAACAGGCGCTGCGAATCATCCGCGACGCAGAACGCGAGAACGAAACGAAGAAAAAGGAAGCGCTGTTAGAGGCCAAGGAGAAGGCGCACGATCTGTTGGTCGAGGCCGACCGGCAGGCACGAGATCAGGAACGGCGCACGACGGACGCTGCGCAAGCCTTGGCGCGCCAGGAGACGTTGCTCTCCGATCGAATCACTGGCGTCGACCGACGCGAGAAGGACTTACAGAGCAAGGGCCAGGCGCTGGCGGAACGCGACCGCCTTGCTGCCCAGAACGCGGCCAAGTACGAGGAACTCGTGAAGGCTCAGCAGCACGAGTTGGAGCGCGTGGCCGGCCTGACGGCTGACGAAGCAAAAGAGCTGCTGCTCAAGCAGATCGAGTCGGACGCGCGGCGCGATGCCGCAAACCTCCTCAAGCGGCTCGACACCGAGGCGCGCGAACACGCGGCCGCCCGCGCCAAACAGTACATCACCGAAGCCATCCAGCGCAGCGCGGCCGAACACACAATCGAGACGACCGTGTCGGTGGTCGACCTGCCGAGCGATGACCTGAAAGGTCGGATCATCGGGCGCGAGGGACGAAACATCCGCGCGCTCGAGCTGGCCACCGGCGTCGACCTCATCGTCGACGACACGCCCGGCGCGATCATCCTGTCGGGATTCGATCCGTATCGGCGGGAGATCGCGAAGCAGGCGATTGAGCGGCTGATCGCAGACGGCCGGATCCATCCGGCGCGCATCGAGGAAGTCGTCGAAAAGGTGAAGGCCGAGATGGAAGAAACGGTACGCCGCGATGGCGAAGCCGCGGCGTTCGAGCTGGGGATGCACGATGTCAATCCGGAGATTCTGCGCCTGATGGGCCGGCTGAAATTCCGTACGAGCTACGGGCAGAACGTGCTGAATCACTCGAAGGAAGTCGCGTACCTGGCAGGCATTATGGCGCGCGAGATTGGGCTCGACGCGCACGTCGCGGTGCGCGCCGCCTTTCTGCACGATGTCGGCAAGGCGATCGATCGCGAGCTGCAGGGCACGCACCTCGAGCTCGGAATCGATTTCCTGCGCAAGCATGGCGAAAGCGAAGCCGTCGTGATGGCGATGGCCGCACATCACATGGATATCGACTGGCCGTCCCTCGAGGCGATGATCGTCCAGGCCGCCGACGCGATCTCCGCGGCCCGTCCGGGGGCGCGGCGCGACATCCTCGAGTCGTACGTCAAACGCCTCGAAAAGCTCGAGGGGATTGCGGATTCCTTCAAAGGCGTCTCCAAGGCATTCGCTCTTCAAGCGGGACGCGAAATCCGCATCATGGTGGAAAGCGAGACGATCACGGACGAAGAAGCCGTGTGGCTCTCGAAAGACATCGCTCGTCGGATCGAGAACGAGCTCGAGTACCCCGGACACATCAAAGTCACCGTCATCCGGGAAACCCGCGCGGTCGAGTACGCGAAGTAAAGCGCCTGCGGCCGCTGCGACGAGCGAGTCTTTCATTAAGGTTCGTGGGGCCCCACCCCCACGAACTGCGTCTCGTGCATTCGCACTCGCCGGGGCTCAGGGCTGCCGCCGAGGTACAGCCGCGAGCGAGAGCCTTCAGCCAGGCGCGACGCACCACGCGGAGCGTCCAGCGCGCGGGGGTGGGGTCCTCGCGCGCCACAAATGATGATGGGCCCCGCGAGTTCTGAATAAGACGACGCTCGGATCGGGGAACTCGGCTCTCCGTCTCTAGGCGAACAATTGATGAAGTTCTCCACCAAAGAGGAATTGCACGAGCATGCTGTACATCAGCGCGTCGAGCAGGGGCCTGTGCTTTCCGGCGCGGCCATGCCGAGAGCCGAAAGCGGAGAGCCGAGAGCCGAACTGACCGTCGCCGACCTCGGCGAGCACGCGCTCATCGAGCGCATTCGCGCGCGGGTGCCGCCTGCACCCGACTTCGTACCGGTCGGTATCGGCGACGATGCGGCAGTGGTCGAACCGGAGCGCAATAACCTCGAGGTCATCACCACCGATTGCCTGATCGAAGGCATCCACTTCGATCGCGCGTTCGCCTCAGCGTTCGATATCGGTCACAAGGCACTGGCGGTGAACCTGAGCGATTTGGCGGCGATGGGAGCAGCACCGCGCGTGGCGCTCCTGTCGCTCGCGCTGCCAGACTCATGGCCGGCGGCGGACTTTGATGCGCTGCTGGACGGCCTGCTCGCGCTTGCCGAACGGGTCCGCATCGCGCTGGTCGGCGGAAACATCGCACGCTCGCCGGGACCGCTCGTCGTCGATCTGACCGCAATCGGCACGGTCAAGCCGCGCCGGTTGATCACGCGTGCGGGCGCCAGACCCGGAGACGAGCTCTATGTGAGCGGAACGCTTGGCGCAAGCGCGGCGGGCCTCGCCTCACTTCGCGCCGCGCGAGCAGGTTCGGCGATGCCACGCGCAGAAGGCTGCGAAGCGCGCCATCTCCGTCCCCAGCCGCGGTTGCGGCTTGGCGCGTTGCTTGGCCGGACGCGAACAGCTCGCGCCTGTGTCGATTTGAGCGACGGACTGGCTGACGGTATCCGGCAGCTCGCAACGGCGTCCGCCGTCGGCGCCACGGTCGATGCCGGCGAGATTCCGATCGATGCGGAAGCTCAGGCCTGGTTTGAAAGACAGGGCCAATCTGCGCTCGATGCGACGCTGCAGGGCGGCGAAGACTACGAGCTACTATTCGCTGTTTCGCCGCGAAACCGCCGCCGGTTTGAGGCGGTACGGAGGCTGGTTGGCGATCTGCCGATAAGACGAATAGGACATATTATGGCCAAACCTCTGATTGAGCTGCGACGCAACGGCCGAGTCGAAGAACTTCCGACGGGATTTGCGCATTTCGCGGGAGGGTCGAGGTGAGGTACGCGTTGCGGCGCGGCCTGCCCATGTTTCTGGCGGTTCTCAGCTTCGTGCTCTTGTACGAGGCGACCGTCGCCGATTCGCGCTTTGCGGCACGAACGGCGGCGCTCCTCGAATCGACAACCCTGCCACGGCCCGGAGCGCGCCTCCGCTTCACGGCCACCGCCTACTGCAAGGGATCCATTACCGCTTCCGGTGTGCCACCCAGAACCGGTGTCGCCGCAGCCGATGCCGACCTGCTTCCTGTCGGCTCGGTCATTCAGGTGGACACAGGCGAGCCTCGTTACAGCGGCGTGTACACAATCATGGACACAGGACCGGCCGTGCAAGGTCGGGAGATCGATGTGTACATGTGGAGCTGTTATGAGGCGCTGGAATTCGGCCGTCGCCCCATCCAGATCGTCGTTCTGCGACTCGGCTGGAACCCGCGGGAAAGCAACCCCGTCACATCCGATTCGTGGTTCCGGCAGCGCGAGCAATCTCTTGAGCCGCCGCCCCTGCCATCGACGCCGATTCCTGTTGCTCCGCTCATTCCGCAAGAAGCGCCAGACGGCGGTCAGTAGTCCGCACTCGGTAGTGAGTAGAACTGGTTTCAATCCCTGTAGAGGCGGGTCTAAAGATCCGCCGCTACAAGATGTGGATATGAAACCGGCATCGAGTCAGTAATCAGCATGCGCCTATCGACTCCTAGGTCCTACTTACTGGCAGCTGGCTCCTGACTACTGGTTGCTGGTTACTCGCCACTTCTTTGTACTGCAGTTGAAACAGCTTGAAATAGATCCCGCGCTGCGCGAGCAGATCCTGGTGGCTGCCCATCTCGCGAAGCTGACCATGGTGAAACACAAGAATCTTGTCCATGTCCTGAATGGTCGACAGTCGATGTGCGACGGCGAGCGTGGTGCGTCCGGCCATGAGCACGCGGAGCGCGTCCCGGATCAAGAGCTCGGTCTCGGTGTCGACGCTGGAGGTCGCTTCGTCGAGCACCAGAATCCGAGGATCGAAGGCAAGCGCGCGGGCAAACGAGAGAAGCTGCTTCTGACCGACTGAGAGCGTTGCGCCGCGTTCGGCAACAGGGCTGTCGTAGCCTTGGGGCAGCGCGGTGATGAACGGATCCGCGTGAACCGCCGCCGCGGCGCGCCTGACCTGCTCATCGTCGATATCGGTGCGCCCCAATCGGATGTTGCCGGCGATCGTACCGGAAAACAGGTGCACGTCCTGAAGGACCAGGCTGTAAAGCCCTCGCAGCTCGTCCAGGTCCATGTTCCGCACATCGACGCCGTCGATCAGAATGCGGCCGCGGCTCACGTCGTAGAAGCGCAGAAGCAAGCTGATGAGCGTCGTCTTGCCGGCGCCGGTCGCTCCCACGATGCCAACACGCTGACCGGGTTCGACTTCGAACGAGACGTCTCGCAGCACGTACTCCTCTGCAGCGCCTGGTTCGACAAGCGCACCACCAGCGTCCCCCGTTCGTCCTGCCACCTCCGCCGCAGGCTCCGGCGTGCCTGAACGAAGCGCAGCGCGGAGTCCGGCGTCTGTCGACGGTTCGACGAGGCTCACCGTCGACCCCGAGCTTTGCCGAAGGGTCGACGGCGCACCCTCTACAGCACGGTAGCTGAACCAGACATGGTCGAACACAATCCGTCCAGACTGCGCCCGGCGGACGGCAGGTCCGGCCGGACTCGCGATCGCCACCGGCGTGTCGAGCAGCTTGAAGACGCGCTCGGACGACGCCATGGCCGATTGGAGCGTATTGAATTTTTCCGACATGTCGCTGATCGGTTGAAAGAACCGCTGTGAGTACTGAAGGAACGCAACCAGCGTCCCAAGCGTCACCGTCCCGTTCAGCGTCCAACCTCCTCCGAACCAGATGATAAGGGCTGCCGCCAGGGCGCTGATCACTTCGATCGCTGGATAGAAGACCGCGTAGTAGAAGATCGACTCGACGTTCGCGTTCCGATGATGACGGTTGACGACGTCGAATCTGGCGAAGTTCTCCGATTCGCGGCGAAACAGCTGAACCGTGGCCATGCCCGTGATATTTTCCTGCAGGAACGCGTTGATCCGCGCGATCCAGGTGCGCACCGTTCGGTACGATTCACGAACGTTCCTGCGGAACCACTGCGTCACGACCAGGATGAGCGGCAGCACCGAGAAGGCCACGAGCGCCAACCGCCAGTCCATCACGACGAGCATGACCATGATGCCAACCAGCTTGAACGCGTCGCCGACCCCAGACACCACGCCGGAGGTGAACAGATCGTTCAACACATCCACGTCCGTGGTTACGCGCGTCATCAGTCTGCCGACCGGATTCCGATCGTAGAAAGCCAGATCGATGCGCTGCAGTTGCTCGAAGATGCGCAGGCGAAGATCGAACATGATGCGCTGCCCGGTCATCTGCAGCGTGTAGGTCTGAATGAAATCCAATGCGAACGACCCGGCCAGAATCGCCAGGAAGAGCAGCGCAAGGCGGTCCATCCCCTCGAACTGTTGGCGGGCAATGTGATCGTCGATGACGATCTTCATCAGATAGGGCTGTGCAAGTTGCAGCAGCGACGCGCCGCTGATGGCCGCGAGCGCGATGCCAACCTGCAGCTTGTACGGCCGCAGAAAACCCAGCAGCCGCCGCATCAGCCGCGCGTCGTAAGCTTTACCGAGGACTTCCTCGTCGTGGAAGGACATCGTCAAAAAAGAATTCAGAATACAGAATTCAGAATACAGAATGCGAATATCAGAATACCAAGCAGAGAACCAAAACGCTGGAATGCAGCGTGATCTATTCTGAATTCTGTCTTCTGTATTCTGTATTCCTTCTAAGAAGCCGCGAGCTCCTCTTCCAGCAGCTGCTTCTTGTAAAGGTCCGAATAGAGGCCGCCGCGCTCGACGAGCTCCTGATGCTGGCCGCGCTCGACGAGACGTCCGCGATCGAGCACGAAAATCTGGTCGGCGTCGCGCACGGTCGAGATCCGGTGCGAGATGAGAATCGACGTGCGCTGACGCATGACCCCCCGCAGGCGCGACAGGATCTCCTCCTCCGTATACGTATCCACCGCCGACAGCGCATCATCCAGGATCAGGATGCGCGGATCGACAAACAATGCGCGCGCAATGGCGGTTCGCTGCTTCTGTCCGCCGGACAGCGTGATGCCTCGCTCACCCACCATCGTGTCATAGCGCTTCGGAAAGGTTTCGACGTCCTTATCCAGACGCGCCACCGCCGAGGCCCGTTCGACAGCGTCGAGCAATGCCGCGCGATCGACACCGTCGGCACCGTTCAGGCCTGCCGACGCGCCAAATGCGACGTTTTCGAGCACCGTGTCCGAGAAGAGAAATGGCTCCTGCGGGACGAAGCCGATGGCGCCGCGGAGCGTCGCTAACGGTATCTGACGAACGTCCATGCCGTCGATGAACACGCTTCCGGGCGGGGGATCGTGAAGGCGCGCGAGCAGGTTCACGAGCGTCGACTTTCCGGCCCCGGTCAGGCCGACAATGGCGACCGTTTGTCCGGGTTCGATCCGCGCCGAAATACGATCGAGGACGATGCGTCCGTTGTACGCGAAGGTCAGATTGCGCAACTCGATGCCGCCGCGAATGGCCGGCGCTTCACGTCTGTCGAATGCCGAATCCCGATCTCTGCTGTCTGTTATCGCGACGTCTGCATCGAGGATTTCGAGGATGCGTTTCCAGGACGCCATGCCCCGCTGCAGCATATTGGTGACCCAGCCGAAGGCAATCATTGGCCACGTGAGCCGCTCGAGATAGGCATTGAATGCGACCAGCTCACCGAGCGTCATGCGACCGCTGATGACTTCACGGCTGCCCAGCCAGAGCACGAGAAGCGCTGCCAGCCCAAGAAGCAGTGCGATGGTCGGGAAGAACATGCCTTGCAGCCGGATCACTTGACGATTGCGGCGGACGTACTCGTGATTCGCGTCGGCAAACCGTTGAATTTCAGCCTGCTCCTGCCTGTACGCCCGCACGACTCGTACTCCGGAGAGCGACTCCTGAACGACAGCGCTGATATCCGAGAGTTGCCCCTGGACTTGTTCAAAGCCGCGATGTATCGCGCCTCCGAAGAACTTCACCGAAATCGAGATGAACGGAAGCGGCAGCAACGCGATGCCGGTCAGCCATGGATCGATTCTCACCATCAGCAGGACCGCCACGATGAACACGATGATGGTATTGGCGGAGTACATGATCGCCGGACCGATCATCATGCGCACTGCATTCAGATCGTTCGTCGCGCGTGACATCAGGTCCCCTGTGCGGCGCGCCTGATAGTACGCAAGCGGAAACAGCTCGAGCTTCGCGAAGAAGTCGTTGCGAACGTCGTATTCGATGTCTCGGGACGCGCCGATGAGAATCCGGCGCATGAGAAAGCGAAAGTAGCCGCCGATGCACGCGAGGCCGAGCAAGACGGTTCCGTAGAGCGCCAGCTTGCTCCGAGTCACGCCCATCGTCAGGTCATCAATCGCGAACTTCAGAACCCAGGGCGAGAGCAGCACGATTGCCGATGTCACGACCACACACCCGAGACCAAGCAGAAACGCTTGCTGATAACGCTGTATGTAGGGAAGAAGGCGCCGGAACTCAGCCACATAGCGAGTATAGACGAACAGCGCCTGCGGCCTGAGCGAGGCGCCGGCGACAGCCGCGACCGTGTCCGGGTCGCCAGGCGGCTGCCCCCTTGCGGACCGCGCGTCGGGGTGCCCGTACGACGGAAGCGTCGCCTCCACCCACGCCGCCCTCACATAGCTGGGCCCCGCGGGCAGGTTAAGGTCAGTTTGAGCGGTCTGTAATAATTGACATCATGTGGGCCGGCGCGTCACGATGACGGGCATGAAACTGCGCGGCGTCTTCCCTCCAATTCCCACCCCGTTCGCCGGAGACCTCGTCGAGCATGCGGCGCTGGCGGCCAATGTCAAGCAATGGATGGGAACGAAGCTGAACGGCATCGTCGCGCTCGGGTCGAATGGCGAGGCTCCCCTGCTCGAGGACCGCGAGTCGGACGCCCTCATTACGACCGTGCGCGATGCGGTGCCTGCCGACCGACTACTGATCGTCGGCACCGGACGAGAATCGACCGCCGGCACCATCGCGGCGACACGCCGCGCTGCCGAGCTCGGTGCGGACATGGTCCTCGTGCGCACGCCGTCGTTCTTCAAGAACGTCATGACGAGTGACGCGTTCGTTCGGCACTACACTGCGGTCGCCGATGCTGCGCCGGTGCCGGTCCTTCTGTACAACGTCACGATGTACACGGGCGTCAACCTGCTGCCAGACGCGGTTGCGCGTCTTGCTGACCACGAGAACATCGTGGGCATGAAGGAGTCAGGCGGAGACATCGCGCAGATCGCGGAGTGTGTGTCGCGCACGCCGGACGGGTTCAGCGTGTTCGCCGGGTCCGCTACCACGGTTTTCGCCGCGCTTTGTGTCGGAGCTGCGGGAGCGGTCCTCGCGCTCTCGGCCGTTCTCCCAGACTTGTGCGTGGAATTGTACGAGCTGGTTCAACAGGCGCGATATGAGGAGGCGCGAGCTCTTCAAGAGCGGCTCACGCCGCTCGCCCGCCTGCTTGGCTCCGTTCACGGTGTACCTGGCCTGAAGTACGCGCTGGATCAGATCGGCTACCGTGGAGGCCCGGTGCGAGGGCCGTTGCTGCCTCTCTCACCTGAGGCTGGCCGCCAGATCTCCCAGCAACTTCTGGCGCTTGGGGTCCTGACGGGGTAAGATTCCGCGTTACTTCGACTCCACAGCCTGGATGGAGAAATGAAAGGGGAATTCTCGTGATTGAGAGGGATACCGCTCAGCGGCGGCAGGAAGAAACGCTCGCACCGGTGGCAAAGGGAGCCACGGTGCTCGATATGAACGCGTACCAGTGGACCGTCTTGCTGGCAGCCTGGCTGGGCTGGGGCTTCGACATATTCGACAGTCTGCTGTTCAACTATGTGGCGCCCAATGCGGTGCCAACGCTCCTGGGCATTCCGATCGGCACGCCGGCGGCAGCGGCCGCGACGCTGCGGTGGACCGGCGCGCTCACCTCGCTGCTCCTGATCGGCTGGGCCGTCGGCGGGATCCTGTTCGGTCGCGTCGCCGATAAGATTGGCCGCACGCGGACGCTCCTGCTGACGATGATGATGTATGCGGTGGGGACGGCAGCCTGCGCGGCGGCGCCGAACATGGCGGTGCTCGTGCTGTGTCGGATTGTCGCGTCGCTTGGCATCGGAGGTGAGTGGGCGGCTGGGGCCGCCATGGTCGCCGAGGTTGTGCCCGAAAAACGCCGTGTCGAAGCCGGCGCGCTGCTGTACACCGCCGCGCCGTTCGGTCTTTTCCTCGCGACACTCGTCACCTTTCAGATTCAGGGTGTCTACTTCAAGGGCAACCCCGAAGTTGCGTGGCGTTATGTGTTTCTGTTCGGCCTTGTGCCGGCCGGCGTCGCATTCCTGGTGCGGCTGTTCATAAAGGAGCCCGAGCGCTGGGCACGCGTGGCTCAGGTGCGAACCAAGGCACCGAGGCTGGCGGAGCTCTTCACGCCGGAGTACCGCTGGATCACGGTGAGCGGTCTGCTGATGGCGACGGTGGCCCTGGTGACCTGGTGGAGCTGCAACGCCT
>Ga0184623_10000453_pt1 | contig 17197 bp, 18 predicted proteins | sample PLM1_100_b1_FD_133138 | JGI IMG/M metagenome (GOLD analysis project Ga0184623, IMG submission 133138) | Groundwater sediment microbial communities from an aquifer in East River, Colorado, USA - PLM1_100_b1 | ecosystem: Environmental > Terrestrial > Soil > Riparian zone | place: USA: East River...
GAGCAGCTCGCGGGTCGCTGGCGGGTCAAGGACGCCAAGCTCATTCCGCTCTGGGAGGCTGCCCGCTCGACGCTCCGGTCGTTCGATCGGTGGTCGGCGGTGCACGCCCCGCGCGCCCAAAACTCGGCAGCCGACGCGCTGGCCAACGAGGCGATCGATCGCGCCCAGGCGGGCGGCCCTGCATCTGTCGTGCGCCGGCCGGGAACCTGAGCCGCCGGTCAGCCGTCGGGGCGCCCGTGAAAACAATTGCTCTCCTCCTCGTCGTGGTTCTCGCATTGCTCCTGGCCGCGTGTGGCGAATCGGATCTGACCCGGGAGGCGCGTCCGACGACTCTCGCCGGCTCCGCCTGGCGGGTCGTCGCTGTCAACGGCCGGGCGCCGATCGCCGGCAGCGAGCCGACCGTGGTCTTCGCGGCAGCCGAGGTCAAGGGGTCCGCGGGCTGCAACTCCTACGGCGGCCGCTACGCGTACGAGCCGTCGACGGGCGCTATCGCCTTCCACGAGCTGGGAATGACAGCGATGGCCTGCGCCGAACCTGCCCGGAACGACATCGAGGCGCTCTTCACCCGGGCGATCAATCAGGCGGCGACGGCATCGATCGATCCGGAGGGGCGCCTCGTCCTGAGCGGGCCGGGCGGCGAAGTCGTCCTGACGGTCGACGCGGTTTCCCAGTAAGGGGTCGGGCTCACCGCCCACGGTAGAATTGGGCGTCAGCGAGGCGGTCGGATGGTCGCGCGCATCAAGGGGCAACCTGCGGTGCGTGAGGAAAGTCCGAGCTCCTCAGCGCAGGGTAGCGGGTAATTCCCGTCCGCCGCGAGGCGAGGACCAGTGCCACAGTGACGATGCCGGCCCCTCGGGGCCGGAGTGAAACGGGCAAACTCTACCCGGAGCAAGGCCAAATAGGAGGGCGCAACCCGGTTCGCCGGGGGAGAGGTGCGCTGCCCAGCCCTCGGGTCGGCCGCACGAGCCGGCGGGTAACCGCCGGCCACAGATGGATGGCCATCCCCGCGTCGGGCGAAAGCCCGGTGTGGGACAGAACTCGGCTTAGAGACCGCCTCGCTGACATCAGCCGCCGCATGGCGGCTCATGCGTGCGTTGCCGGCTGCGAACAACCCCTACGAAGTTGATGACGATAGTGCGCATACAGACGCGAACTACGGTGATCAGAAATCGGGACCCTGTGTGGGATCTGGAGATCGAAGGACGGCCGCGGCGAAAGGCGGCTGTCTAGTCCTCGTCGGGGCGGAAGGTGTGCGGCGCGGTGCAGGCGTTGCAGATCGGGGACGCGGAGTCGAGATCGCCGAGGGGGATCGGGACCCGCCGGTCGGGGAGCAGGCACTCGACGTCGTACAGCCGCTCGCGGCCGAGATCGACCTGGATCAGCCGGCGGAATGTGCAGCGCTTGATCCGTTGGGGCGCGAGGCGATACGCCTCCGGATCCGGCGGGACGATCGGCAGTGGCAGGGCCATCGAGTTGGCTGGGCCTCGAGAGGGGCTGGGCACGTTCCCCGGTTTGGGCGGGGAGCCTAACACCCTGCATGTTGCGACGACAACCTGCCAAACGTACTAGACTCCGCGCCGGGCAACCGAGGGAGGCATACGGAGGGTTCGTGCGGGAGGCCTCAGGCCGGTCCGACCCGGCCGACGATGAGTGGCATGTGACCGTCGATCGGTCCCATCCGACCGATCGTTCCGTGAACCCCGCTACCTGTCGGTTCCTCCGCACGGTCGATCGCGCCGCTCTGCTGGGGCCGCCCGTCGAGGCCCCGGATCCCGCCAATCGGTGCACGGCCGTCGGGGCGCCGACGCCCCAGTCGGCTCGTCAGCAGGAACTCGTCTGCCTGACCTCCGGCCACAGCAACTGTCCGCGTTACCTTCGTGGCGAGCTTCTTGCGACCGAGCCGGTCGTCCGGGCGGCGGTCCAGCGAGGCCCGTCGTCGGCGGTGATCGCGGCGGCCCTGCTGCTCGTCGCCGCGTCGGCCGCATCGGTCGGCTTCCTGCTCGTCCGAGGAGGGCTGAGCATCCCGACCGCCTCGATCGCCCCCGGCAACGTCGCCGCCGTCACCGGCAGCCCCTCGCCGTCATCGGCCGTCGCGCTGATCGAGTCCCCGAGCCCGATCAGGCCGACTCGAGCACCGACTGCGTCGCCACCACCCACGACGGCCCCGACGCCGACGATCGCCCCGACGCCGGCCCCGACCACCACTCCGACCGCCACTCCCAAGCCGGTGCCGACAAGCAGTCGCTACGCGGTCCTCGACCGGTGTCCGAACACGCCCGATTGCTGGATCTACACCGTCCGCTCCGGTGACAACTTCGTGAGCATCGTCAACTGGTTCGGGGTTCCCTACCAGACGGTCCTCGACATGAACCCGGGGATGGGCGACCCGACCGCGATCCGGGCCGGCGACAAGATCCGCATGCCGCCGCCGACCCGCTGAGGTGGCGGCCGTAGAGTTCGCCGACTTCGAGGCGCTGACGTTCGACTGCTACGGCACGCTCATCGACTGGGAGGCCGGCATCGCCGGCGCCCTCGGCGGCATGCTGTCAAAGCACGCCATCGCACCCGACGCGGAGGAGCTCCTCCAGCGCTTCGCGGGGCATGAAGCCGCGCTCGAGGCCGGCCCGTATCGGCGGTACCGCGAGATCCTGGCCGAGACGGCTCGGCGGGTCGGCCGCGACTATGGCGTGGAGCCGTCGCAGGATGCGGTCGAGGCCTTCGCCGCGTCGGTCGGGGAGTGGCCGGCATTCTCGGATTCCGTCGCCGCGCTCGCCGGACTCGCCGGGCGCTATCGGCTCGGGGTCATCACGAACTGCGACGACGACCTGTTCGCCATGTCCAATCGCCGCCTCGGCGTCACGTTCGACTGGGTCGTCACCGCCGAGCAGGCCGGGAGCTATAAGCCCGACCCGCGGAACTTCGAGCTGGCGTTCGCCCGGATGGACGTGCCGCGCGAGCGCATCCTCCACGTCGCCCAGAGCCTGTTCCACGACCACGTCCCGGCCAAGGCGCTGGGCCTGACGACCGTCTGGATCGACCGGCGACGCAACCGCCCGGGGTTCGGAGCGACGCCACCGGCCGATGCGACGCCGGACCTCGCCCTGCCCGACATGGCCTCCCTCGCCGCGGCGGCGCTGGCCGACTGAGCCCGGCCGCACCCCGGCCGCGTCCTGGCCGCGACCACGTCTCGGCCCGACCCGCGTGGCGCATCTCATCAGTTTTGCCCATTGACGGAGCCTCTTCGCGCGCTATGATGCGGAGAAGTGGTGAGAAGTGGCCCAAAGTGGGGTAGCACAACCCACCGGCCGCTCCCGACCAATCCGCAAATGGGGAAGCCGTCAGGTGTTCACCGGCGAGTACCGGCACTCGGTGGACGACAAGGGACGAATCGCGGTCCCTTCGAAGTTCCGCGCCCAGCTCGACAGCGGTGCGGTCGTCTCGCGCTGGCTGGACTCGTGCCTGGCGATCCACGCCAAATCCGGCTGGGACAACCTCGCCGACAAGATCGCGACGCTGCCGATCACCGACGAGCCTTCCCGGCTCTTCTCCCGGTTCATCTTCGCCGGCGCCGTCGAGGCGTCGCTCGATGGACAGGGTCGGGTGCTCATACCTACCTACCTGCGCGAGATGGCCGGCCTCCAGGGAGAGGCCGTGATCGTCGGCTCGCGCGACCACGCCGAGATCTGGGCCCCGGCGCGCTGGGATGACTACCGGCGTGCCCTCGAGGACCCCGACAAGCTCGCGAAGGCCCTCCAGGGCCTCGGGATCTAGGCGGACCACATGCGCTTCCAGGATTCGCTCGGTATCCGTTCGTTGAAGGTGGTGGAGAGATGAAGGTAGGGCACCTGCCGGTGCTGGCGGAGGAGGTCATGTCGATGCTCTCGCCCGCTTCCGGAAGCCTTCAGATCGATGCCACGGTCGGCGGCGGTGGGCACACCGAGCGGATCCTGGAGGCGACCAATCCTGATGGCCGCCTCCTCGGTCTCGATGCCGACGGGGCGGCCGTCGCCAGAGTCGGAGAGCGCCTCGCCCGCTACGGCGATCGGCTCGTTCTCCGCCAGGCGAATTTCCGCGAGCTCCGGACGGTCGCGCCAGCCACGGGCTTCGCGGCCGTCGACGGCCTCCTGTTCGACCTTGGCCTGTCGAGCTATCAGCTCGCGGACACCGAACGCGGCTTCGGGTTCCGGGCGGGCGGCCCGCTCGACATGCGCTTCGACACGGGCCGCGGTGTCCCGGCGGCGGAACTGCTGGCGACGCTCGACGCGGGCGAGCTGACAGCGCTCTTTCGTCGGTTCGGCGAGGAACCGTATGCACCGCGTATCGCCCGGGCGATCGTCGAGGCCCGCCGGACCGCTCCGATCACCACCGCGGATGAGCTCGCGGCCGTCGTCGAGCGCGTCGCTCCGCGAGGCGCGCCCGGACGGCGCCGAATCCATCCCGCGACGCGCGTCTTCCAGGCGCTCCGGATCGCGGTCAACGAGGAGCTCGATGCCCTCGAGGAGGCCCTCGCGGCGGCGGTCGACCTCCTTCGGCCGGGCGGCCGGCTCGTCGTCCTGAGTTACCACTCGCTCGAGGACCGGATCGTCAAGTGCTTTCTAGACGCCGAACGCAAGGGCTGCATCTGCCCGCCGTCGGTGCCGGTCTGCGTGTGCGGCCGGACGCCGCGCCTTCGACTGGTGACGAAGCCCTCGCTGACCCCGACGGACGCCGAGATCGCAGCCAATCCCCGCGCCCGCAGCGCACGCCTGCGGGCCGCCGAACGCATCGCCGCGTGACAGCCCAGGTACCGGAAGGAGGAGTGACGTGAGCAAGCGACACCAGGCCAGCCGTCGTCGGTCGTACGGACGCCGCCAGCATGAGCTGCACGAGCGGGAGGTCCGCCGTCACTTCCCCGAGCCGCCCGACAGCGCATCTGACGACGCCGGCGCCACGTCCTCGAGCGATCCGTTCGCGTTCATGGATCCGCGCACGCCGCGGCTCCGCTACGCAATGGGCGACTAGGCGTGGCGATCTACGAGGGCGCCCGCCCCCAGTCACAGCTCTTTCCGGGGCGCGTCAGGCGACGCGAGATCCCGGCGGCCCCGTCGCGCCGCCGGATTCGCGGCGCCGTTCGCGCCCGCCGCCGCTCGAATCGGCTGTCGGTCCTGCTTGGCGGGATCGTCATCGCCTTCGTGCTCGCGTTCTTCTCGCTCGCCCAGTCCGTCCGTGTCTCTGCGACCGGCTACGACATCAATCGGCTGCTGACTGAGCGCGACGCGCTGCTAACCCAAAAGCAGGAACTGCTGTCCGATCTCAACCGGCTGGGGCGTGAGCCGGCGATCCGCAAGAAGTCCCTCGACGCCGGCCTGGGTCAGCTCGCCGAGCCACTCGTCCTGACCGGCCGCTGACCGAACGCATCGAAGATGCTCGGTCGCACGGATTCCCGGCGGCGCCTCCTGTTCCTTCTCATCACCTTCGCGGTGGTGGGAGCATCGCTTCTGACGCGCCTCGCGTACTGGCAGCTCGTCCAGCGCGACCGGCTCGCATCGGAAGCGTTCGCCCAGACGACGATGCGGCAGGTGTCACCCAGCCGGCGCGGTGATATCTACGATCGGAGCGGAGTGGTCGTGCTGGCCACGACCGTCGACCGCGAGCGGCTCGCCGTGATGCCGTCAGAGCTCAGCCCTGCACGGCGCCGGGAAGTGGCAACAGAGCTCATCACGCTGCTCAGGCTCGGAGACGACGAAGCGAAGCTCCTGAAGACCCGGATGGCGTTGGACAAGAAGTACGTCGTCCTCGCCCATGGGCTCGACAAGAAGACCGCCGACCGGATCCGGGCCGCCGCAGTGTCCAAGCAGATCGAGGCGGTGCTCCTGGAATCGGAGCCGGTGCGCGTCTATCCGCACGAGGGCGCTGGGCCCGATTCGACGCTCGCAGCCCACCTCCTCGGCTTCGTCAACCGGGACGGCATCGGCCAGTACGGCGTCGAGCAGTACTACCAGGCCGACCTCGGCGGGCAGCCGCGAATCGTTCACGCCGAGCAGGACGTCGCGGCCAGGGCCATCCCGGACACCATCGTCGTCGAAGACGCGGGCCTACCCGGCGAGGACATCCGACTGACGATCGATGCAGGGCTCCAGCTGGCGCTCGAGGGCGAGGTCCTGGCCGCCTGGGCGGCCGACAGGGCGAAGAGCGTGTCGGCCGTCGTCATGGACCCATATACGGGCGAGGTCCTGGCCGAGGCGACCTATCCCTCGTACGACGGCAACGACTACCGCTCGATCGCCGCGATCGACCCGACGCGTTTCATCGATCCCATCGTCAGCTCCGTATACGAGCCCGGTTCGGTCTTCAAGATGCTAACCGCGGTCGCCGGCCTCGAGACCGAGACCGTCACGACGAAGTCGAAGATCAAGGACGTCGGCACGCTCAAGCTCGACGGCGGTCGGACGCACGTCGACGACGCCGACCACAGGGGTATGGGCTGGATGACGTTCGAGGACGCCGTTGCCTATTCGCGCAACGTCGTCGCGGCCAAGGTGGCCCTCAGCCTCGGCGAGACCACCCGCGAGTCATCGGCCATCCTCCATGAGGCGTGGTCGCGCCTCGGGTTCGGACAGCAGACCGGCGTCGACGTCGCCGGCGAAGTCCGCGGCCTCGTCAACGACCCGACGATCAGCCCGTGGAGCGAGATCGACCTCGCCAATGGCTCGTTCGGGCAGGGGATTGCGGTGACCCCGATGCAGCTCGCGACCGCATTCTCGGCGATGGTCAACGGCGGGACGCTCGTCCAGCCGCACGTCGTCACCGCGATCGGGACGAGGGAGATCGATCCCGCGCCACGCGGCCAGGTCATCGACCCGGCGCTGTCGCACACGCTCATCGCGATGATGAATCATGTCGTCACAGAGGTCCCGTTCTACCGCGACCGGACGCTCGTCGAGGGCTACTACGTCGGCGGCAAGACGGGCACGGCCCAGATCTGGGATGCGACGGCCCGGGAAGGCCTGGGCGACTGGAAGCACAACCTTTTCAACTACAGCTTCGTCGGATACATCGGCCGGGATGCCGGCGTCCCTGATCTCGTCGTCTCCGTGAAGATCAACGAGGGGACGCCGACGATCGCCCGGATCGGCCAGCTGGAGATGCCGGTCATGTCGTTCGAGCTGTTCCGCCGCATCGCGACCGATGCGATCACCCGCCCCGGGCTGCTGCCGGAGCGGCGGATGCCGGTCGAACCTCTGACCGCCGACCGGTGACGAACTCGTATGCGACACTGGAGTCCGTGACCGATCCAGCGTCGCAGGCCCCGTCGACCGATGGCGCCGCCGCTTCCGGACTGACCACCGACGACCTTGCGGGCGCCACGGGCGGCCGGGTTCTCGCGCGCTCGTCGCGAACCGTCCTGGGCGCGGCTGTCGACTCGCGGGAGGTCGTTCGCGGCAACCTGTTCGTCGCCCTCCCGGGTGAGCGGACGGACGGCCACGCCTTCGTCGCCGAGGCGGTGGCGCGGGGAGCATCCGCGGTCCTCGTGGCGCGGGCACCTGAGGGCATCGAACTCGCATCGGCCGGCGCGTCGGTCATCGAGGTTCCCGACACGCTCCGCGGCTTCCACGCGATCGCTGCAGCCTGGCGCGCCCGGTTCGATCCGCTCGTCGTTGGGGTGACCGGCAGCATTGCCAAGACCTCGACGAAGGAGGCGATCGCGACGGTTCTGGCGGGGGACCTCGTGACCCTGAAGAACGAGGGCAACCAGAACAACGAGGTCGGCCTGCCGCTGACCGTGATGCGGCTCCGCCCCGATCACCAGGCAGCGGTCCTCGAGATGGGGATGTACGTCGGCGGCGAGATCGCGGACCTGGCGCGCATCGGGCGGCCGGAGATCGGCGTCGTCACCGCCGTCCAGCCGGTCCATCTCTCGCGAATCGGGACGATCGAGGCCGTCGAGCAGGCGAAGGGCGAGCTCGTCGAGGCCCTCCCGGCCGATGGTGTCGCGGTCCTCAACGCCGACGACGAGCGGGTCCGGCGGATGGCGTCGCGGACGTCGGCGCGGGTCGTCACCTACGGCTTCGCGGCCGATGCCGCCGTGCGGGCCGAGGAGGTCGAATCGGCGGGAACCGAGGGGATGCGGTTCAGCCTTGTCGCCGACGGAGCGCGTCGATCGGTCGCCATCCCGACGCTCGGCCGGCTGGCGGTCCATAACGCCCTGGCCGCGGCCGCGGTAGGTCTCGCCTCCGGCATTGCACCCGAACGGGTGGCTGCCGCCCTCGCCCGCGGCTGGTCGGCGCCGCACCGCGGCTCCCTCGTCGAGGCCGGCGGAGTCACGATCGTCGACGATTCGTACAACGCCTCGCCGGCGTCGGTCATTGCGGCCCTGGACCTGCTGGCGGGGATGCCCGGCCGGCGTGTCGCCGTCCTCGGCGAGATGCTCGAGCTCGGGGAAGGCGCCGAGGCGGGACACGAGCGGGTCGGCGTCGCGGCCGCGGCCGTCGCCGAGCTCCTCGTTGTCGTGGGCGCGGGCGCGGCCGGGATCGCTCGCGGCGCGCGCGACACCGGCCTTGCCGCGGAACACGTCGTCGAGGTAGGGGACCAGGCGGAGGCGCTTGCGGTGCTCGAGGAACGGCTCCGGTCGGGGGACGTGGTCCTGGTCAAGGCCTCGCGCGGCATCGAGCTCGACCTCCTCGTCGACGCGCTGGTCGAGTCGCGGGGCGCCGGCCGGTGACGATCGAGCTCATCCAGGGTCTGCTGCTCGCGTTCGCGATCGTCGTGATCCTCATGCCACCGTACATCAGGCTGCTCCGGGCGACCGGCTTCACGAAGCAGATCCGGGTGGAAGGCCCCGACAGCCACCAGGTAAAGCACGGGACGCCGACGATGGGCGGGCTGCTCCTGATCGTGGTCGTCGTCGCCCTGTTCCTGCTCCTCCGTGGCGTCCCGGAAGCGGGGATCAACGCGCCGCTCGCGGCACTGGCGGGCGTCGGCCTGCTCGGCGCGTTCGACGACTACCTCAACGCGAAGACCGGGGAGGGGATCCGGGTCCGGCAGAAGCTGATCTGGCAGGTCGTGTTCGCGGTCGCGGCGGCGTTCCTCATCCAGCGCGTCTACGCGATCGACCAGATCGCGGTGCCATTCCTCGGCCCTGTGTTCGTCGACCCGGCTATCTACGTCAGCTTCGCCGCCTTCGCGATCATCGCCGCCAGCAACGGGGTGAACATCACCGACGGCCTCGACGGCCTGGCCGGCGGAACGCTGGTCTTCGCCTTCGTCGCGTTCCTGCTCGTGGCCCTCTTGAACCAGCCGGACCCCCAGCCGAACCTCGCCTTCCTCTGCGCGCTGATCATCGGAGCGTTGCTCGGCTTCCTCTGGTTCAACGTCCATCCGGCCCAGATCTTCATGGGCGATTCCGGATCTCTCTCGCTCGGGGCGACGCTGGCCGTCATCGCGCTGATCACCGGCCAGATCCTCGTCCTGCCGCTCATCGGGCTCATCTTCGTCATCGAGACCGCGTCGGTCGTGCTCCAGGTCGCCTACTTCAAGGCGACCGGGGGCAAACGGCTGTTCCGGATGTCGCCGATTCATCACCATTTCGAGCTGGCCGGCTGGGACGAGGAGAAGATCACGCTCCGCTTCTGGATCGTCGGGATCCTGTCCGGGCTGCTCGGCGTGACGCTCTTCCTCGCCTCGATCCGGCAGCTCGAGTGAGCGCCCAGATGACGACCGAGCGACCGATCGACCTCGACGGGCTGACGCTCGACGGCGTTCTGGGCGGAAGTCTGCGCGGTCGCCCGGTGACGGTCCTCGGCCTGGCCCGGAGCGGAGGCGCCCTGGCCCGGTTCTTCGCCGACGCCGGTGCGGACGTCACGATCTACGACGGCCGCCCCGCGTCAGGACTGGCGGATGCCATCGCGGCGCTCGAGGGACGCCCCGCCCGGATCCTCGCCGGTCCGGACGTCGCCCCCGAGGCTGCGTGGGCCGACGCGGCGCTCGTCGCGACCTCGCCGTCGATCAACCCGGACTACCCGACGACCGAGCCGGTCCTTCGAGCGGCGCTCCAGGGTCTCGTCGCTCGGCACGTCGCGGACCGTTCGGCCGCTCCGGCACTCGTCTCCGAGGCCGACCTCTTCCTGCGCCTCTGCCCGGCCGCGACGATCGGGGTGACGGGGACCAAGGGCAAGTCGACGACGTCGTCGCTGATTGCCGCGATCCTTGCCGCGGATCCCGACCATCCGGTCGTGCTGGGCGGCAACATCGGGATCCCGCTCGTCGAGCGGCTGCCCGAACTTACGCCGGAGCACCGCGTCGTCATCGAGCTGTCCGAGCTCCAGCTGCCGACGTTGTCCCGCGGCACGACCGTCGCCGTCTACACGAACGTCACCTCCGACCACCTCGATCGTCACGGCTCGCTTGAGGGCTACCGCGCCGCGAAGCGGCGACTGGCGGAGCTCGTCGACCCCGACGGGGCGCTCATCCTGAACGGCGACGATCCCGTCGTCGCCGGGTACGCGGCCATCGGGCACGCCCGAACGATCCTCTACCGGTTCGGGCCGCCGCCGCCCGGAGGCGTCGGCATCGACGGTGACTGGATCGTCGGCGACGGCGTCGGGCGAGTCCTGCCGATGACAGAGCTGGCGATCCCCGGCCGCCATAACGTCTCCAATGCGCTGGCCGCCGTCAGCGCCGGGCTCCACTTCGGGATCGCCCCTGGCGCGATTCGGCCGGCCGCCGCCGCCTTCACTGGCGTCGAACACCGCCTCCAGCTGATCTCGATCCTCGACGGCGTGCGGTTCATCAACGACTCGCAGGGCACCCAGCCTGACGCGGTCATCGCCGCGCTTCGCGCCTTCGATCCACCCCTCGTCCTCATCGCCGGCGGCCGCGACAAGGGCGTCGACCTGTCAGCGCTCGCCCCGGTCGTCGCCAAGCGGGCAGCCGCCGCGGTCCTCATCGGCGAGAGCGGCCCGACCCTCGAGGCGATGTTCCGCGCGGCCGGACTGGGGCTGACGCGGCGGGCAGGGAGCATGGAGGAGGCGGTTCGGGTCGCGCACGGCCTCGCGCGCTCGATGCGCGACGTCGGCGGCCCCCACGCGACCGTCCTGCTCAGCCCGGCAGCCGCCAGCTTCGACATGTTCGAGGACTATGCCGCGCGAGGCCGTGCCTTCACGGAGGCCGTTGTGCGACTCGGAGATGAGCGGCTGGAGGAGATCGAGGGATGAGCGCGACCCTCCCGGTCCCGCGTGCTGACGTCCGGTCGGCCCGGCCGCCCGCCAAGCAGCGGACCGAAGTGTTGAAGCGCGAGCGCCACCAGGCCGACTACACGATCCTCGTCACGGTCATCGCCCTCGTCGCGATCGGCATCCTGATGGTCTACTCGTCGTCGGCCATGAAAGCCTATCTCGAGGAGGATGACACCCTGGGCATCGTCGGTCCGCAGATCGGCTGGGCCGCCCTGGGCGTCGCGGCGATGGCGACAATGATGCGGATCGACTACCGCTACCTCCGGATGTTCTCGGTGCCGGTCTACATCGTCGCCGTTGTGCTCCTCATCCTCGTCTTCGTGCCGAGCCTCAACATCGTTGTCGGCGGATCGGCTCGCTGGCTCAAGATCGGCCCGCTGCCCGCCATCCACCCGGCCGAGATCGCGAAGCTGGCCATGGTCATCTATCTCGCCCACTGGTTCGCCAAGCGCGGAACGAAGGTCAGTGGCTTCTGGTCGGGGACGATCCCGTTCCTCATCATCACGGCCCCGATCCTCGCGCTTGTCTTCCGGGAGCCGGACCTCGGCACGACAATGGTCCTCGGCCTGACGGCGGTGACGATGTTCTACCTCGCGGGCGCGAACCTGGCCCACCTCGCGGCAATGGCGGTGCTCGCTTTATTCGCGATCGTTGCCGCGGGCCTGCGCGGCTACCAGATCGAACGGATCCAGGCCTGGCTGAACCCGTGGGCGGACCCGATGGGCAAGGGCTTCCACACGATCCAGGGCCTGCTCGCGCTGGGCCTCGGCGGGCTTTTCGGGGCCGGACTCGGCGAGAGCCGGCTGGCTGGCGGCCTCTTCCTGCCGAACGCGAGCAACGACTACATCTTTGCGATCATCGGCGAGGAGTTCGGGTTGATTGGGGCGACGATGGTGATCGGCCTGTTCGTCCTGCTTGCGTACTCTGGCATCCGGGTGGCCCTCGCCGCGCCCGATACGTTTGGTGCGCTCCTCGCCGCCGGCATCACCGCCTGGCTGTGCATCCAGGCATTCATCAACATCGGTGTCGTCGTCGCCCTCATCCCGGTTACGGGTATCACGCTACCGTTCATCAGCGCCGGGGGCTCGTCGCTCACCATCAGCCTCGCCGCGGTCGGCATCCTGCTGTCGATCTCGCGAGAGACCATCGAACGAGGAACCTGGAACGATGCGCCTGCTGATCGCGGGCGGCGGCACGGGCGGGCACATCTACCCAGCCCTCGCCGTGGCCCGCTCGCTCCGCGATCGCCCGAACGCGCCTGAGCTCGCCTGGCTTGGCGGCCACCGCGGCTTGGAAGCCGCCCTCGTGCGGGCGGCGGGGATCCCCGTGCGGCGGCTCGCCCTTCGCTCGCTACGGTCCGTCGACATGAGCGTCCACGCGATCCTCGACCCGATCCGGCTGGCCGTCTCCGTGCCGCAAGCGGCGGCCATCCTCGCCCGGGAGCGACCGGCCGCGATCTTCACGACCGGCGGCTACGTCGCGGTGCCGACACTCCTGGCCGCCGCCCCGCTGCGCATCCCGGTCGTCCTCTGGGACGGCAACGTCGTGCCCGGTCGGGCGGTCCGGCTGACGGCGCGGCTGGCCGATGCGATCGCGGTCTCGCACGAGGCAACCGGACGGACCCTGGCGAGGGCCGGCGCGCCGTGGTTCCTGACGGGGACGCCGATCCGGGACGTGACCGCCCTCGACCGCGCTGCGGCCCGGGCTCGGCTCGACCTCCCGCCGGACGCCCGGGTCATGCTGATCTTCGGCGGGTCTCAGGCCGTCCGCCGATTCAACGCGGGCGTCACCGAGGCGCTGCCCCGGCTCGTCGAGCGAGGCCATATCCTGCACGTGACCGGCGACGAGGCCTACGCGGAGGCCCTCGCGGCCCGCGGCCGGCTACCCGCCGACCAGCGACCGCGCTACCGCCCGTACCCGTTCCTGCGCGACGAGATGCTGCCTGCCCTCGTGGCCGCCGATCTCGTCGTCGGGCGGGCGGGGTCATCGACGCTGGCCGAGGTGACCGCCCTGGGAATCCCGTCGGTCATCGTCCCGTACCCGCACGCGGCCGGCCACCAGACGGCGAACGCCAAGGTCCTCGCCGAGGCGGGCGGGGCGCGGTTGATCCGGGACGAGGACTTCGACGCCGAAACCCTCGCGGAGGCCGCCGACCTTCTCGCCGACGACGCCACCCGCGCCCGGATGGCCGACGCCGCCCGGGCCTTCGGCCGGCCCGGAGCCGCCGAGGCGGTCGCCGAGCTCGTCATGGCCGCCGCCGAACGCCGGCCGCTGCCCGATGCCGCCGATATCGAGCGCCTGTCGCGCGGTATCGCTCGATGACGGCCGCGACCGAGAGCGGCTTCGACCCGATCGCGATCGGGACCGCGATCCAGCGGCGGATCGGGGTCAAGACGGTCCGCGACGAGCCGCTCGCGCGGTTCACGACGATGCGCGTCGGCGGCCCGGCGGACCTCTTCGCGACTGTCCACAACGTTCACGAGCTCCGCGCGCTGATCCGCTTCGCCCGCAGCCGCGAGCTGCCGCACACGCTCCTCGGGCGGGGCAGCAACGTCGTCATCGCCGATGCCGGGATCCGCGGCCTCGTCATCCAGGACCGGGCCGAGGGATCGAAGGTCGACGGCGACCGGTACGCAGCGGAGGCCGGCGTGCCGATGGCCCGGGCGGCGACAGAGACCCAGAAGGGCGGCCTGTCAGGCCTCGAGTTCGGGCTGGCGATCCCGGGCACGGTCGGGGGCGCGGTCTGGGCGAACGCCGGCGCCCATGAGAACGACGTTGCGGCGGTTCTCGAAACGGCCGACGTGCTCCTGGCCGATGGGACGGAAGCGCGCCTCGAGGCCGAGCAGCTCGATCTCGGCTATCGCCACAGCCGGTTCAAGGTGCCGATCGCGGAAGGTGCCCCAGCCGACCTCGTCCTCGGCGCAACGTTCCGCCTCACCGCTGAGCCTGCCGAGGTGATCAAGAGCCGACTCGACGACATCCGCCGCTGGCGCCAGGCGCACCAGCCGCTCGGGCTGCCGTCCGCGGGCAGCGTGTTCCGGAATCCGACCGACGGGCCGTCGGCCGGCGAGATCATCGATAGCCTCGGCCTCAAGGGCCTTCGGATCGGCGGCGCGGTCGTGTCCGAGAAGCACGCCAACTTCATCGTCAACGATCAGAAAGGGACCGCGGCAGACGTCCGCGCGCTGGCCGAGCGCGTCCGGGCGGAGGTCCTCGAGCGCACGGACACAGCCCTCGAGTTCGAGATCGTCTTCCTCGGCGACTGGGGCGCTTCGTCGTGACCGCCCCCGGTCGACCGCCGATCGTCGTCCTCCTCGGCGGTCCGTCCGCGGAGCACGACGTCTCGATCGTGTCCGGGACGGCGATCGCCGAGGCCCTCGCCGAGACAGGCCTCGACGTCGAGCAGATCCTCATCGATCTCGACGGCCGCTGGTGGCGGCTGCCGGCGGGCCATCGGCGCGAGGGCCGAGCGCCCGCCGACTACGACGATCCCGTCGCCGTCGCCGCGACCGGTCCCGAGTCCGTCGGAGCCGCCATCGACCGTCTCGCCGCCGCGACGCCCCAACCGGTCATGTTCGTCGCTCTCCACGGCCCGTTCGGCGAGGACGGCACGGTCCAGGCGCTTCTCGAGGCGGCGGGTCTGGCCTACACGGGATCCGGCGTGACGGCGTCCGCACTCGGGATGGACAAGGCGATCTTCAAGCGGCTCGCGCGCGGCATCGGCCTGCCGGTCGCCGACTGGCGGGAGGTCCGGGCGGCGCGCTTGGACGCGGACCGGGCCGGCGTCCTCGCCGAGCTCGAAGCGTTCGCGGGCGGAACGGCCGACCCGCGGCTCATGGTCAAGCCCTCGCGACTCGGGTCGTCGGTCGGGATCACCCTGGCCCACGGCCCCGACGAGTACGGGCCTGCGCTGGACGAGGCCTTCCGGTTCGACAACGTCGCGCTCGCCGAGGCGTATCTCGCGGGCGCCCGGGACCTGGAGATCAGCGTCATCGGCAACGACCATGCCCGCCTCGAGTTATTCGGCCCCGGCGAGATCGTCGCCGGCCACGAGTTCTACGACTTCGCCGCGAAATACACGCCAGGCCTCTCGGAGACATCGCGGACTGCCGAGGTTTCGCCCGCGACGAAGGCGTCGATGCTGAAGATCGCCCGCGATGCGTACCGGGCGGTCGGGGCGGAAGGCTTCGCCAGGGTCGATTTCCTGCTTCGCGGCGACGAGATCTTCCTCTCGGAGATCAACACGATCCCGGGCTTCACCCCGATCAGCCTGTTCCCGACGATGCCGGCCGAGGGGGGCTACTCGTTTGCCGACGTGTGCGTCAAGGTCGTCGACCTCGCGATCGAGCGTCACACGGCGGTAGCCGGCGGGCGGCTCACGCCGTCGGACCTGCCCCGATGACCGCGGCGACCTCGATGACCGCGGCGATCGCGGCGACCGCAGCGACCTGCCCGAACCCGGGGACGTGAGCGCAGTGACCCAACGGACGTTCCGCAGAGCCGGCGGCCCGGGGCGTCGGACGCGCCCGATCCGTCGGGCGTCGGCGGGCCTCACCCCGACCCGGGCCGGGGCGGCCCTCGCGATGCTCGTTTCGGCCCTGGCCGTCTACGGCCTGTCCGCGACGTCGGCCTTCGGCTTCGCCCGGCTCGAGATCGAGGGAGCGACCATCACCTCCGAGTCCGCCGTCCGGGAGCGCCTCGAGCTGGCCGTGGGCCAGAACCTCTTCGAGATCGCCACGGAGCCGCTCGAGGCCCGCATCCGCGAGATTCCCGCGGTCGCCAAGGTCGACATCTCGCTCGGGTTGCCCGACACCGTCGCAGTCCAGATCGTAGAGCGTGTGCCGATCCTGGTCTGGCAGATCGGGGAACGGCGCCTGCTCGTCGACGACTCCGGCCTGCTCTTCGCACGCCTCGACAGGTCGCCGCCCGAATCGGTAGCCGAGGTGCCGGTCATTCTCGACGCCCGGGCCGGCTCGGTCAGGCTCGGCGTCGGACGCCCGATCGACGCTGTCGATCTCGACGCGGCGACGCGCCTGGCGTCGCTGACGCCGGCCGCGGTCGGCAGCGCCGCGACCGGGCTGTCGGTTGGCGTGACCGACGGGAACGGCTTCGTTCTCAACTCTGTGCCCGAGAGCTGGGTCGCGGTCTTCGGCTTCTACACCCCGAGCCTCCGTACGACCGAGCTCATCCCGGGCCAGGTCCAGGCGCTCCGCGAGCTCCTGCTCAGGGTGGGCGAGCCGACGGTGGCGACCGTAATCCTCGCCGACGACAGCACCGGCGTGTACGTCCCCAAGCCGTCGGCAGCGCCCGCGCCGTGAGGGCGCTGAGCTGCGAGGGGACACGCTCGGGTTGCCGCCCTTCGCTCGCGTCGAGTAGCCTTGCCCAAACGCACCGGAGTGAGGGCGGCGCCGAGTGTTCTTACCCCTGGCGGGTCTCCTCGTGGGCGTTCTCGCCGGTCTCGTTCTCGACGTCAATGTCAGTTTTGAGTTCAGCCGCTACACGGCCGTGGCGATCCTGGCGGCCCTCGACTCGGTGCTCGGGGCCGTCCGGGCCGAGCTCGACGGCGTCTACGACAATCGAATCTTCATCAGCGGATTCATCGCGAATGCGATCGTGGCGGTGATCCTCACGTTCATCGGCGATCGGCTCAGCATCGACCTTTACCTGGTGGCGCTGATCACCTTCGGGTTCAGGATCTTCAACAACGTGGCGCTCATCCGGCGCCACTTCGTGTAGCGGGAGGTACGGACGACGGCGGTGGAGAGAGAAGCGGTCCTCGTCGGGGTCGACGTCGGCACGTCCAAGGTCTGCACGCTCATTGGCGAGGTGAGTCGCGACGGCCGGCTGACGATCATGGGCCACGGGACCGTCCCGTCGTCAGGACTCAAGAAGGGCGTCGTGGTGAACATCGACCAGACGGTCCGATCGATCGCCGAATCGGTCGAGCGGGCCGAGCGCCTGTCGGGCTGGAAGATCGACCGGGC
>Ga0184623_10000454_pt1 | contig 17174 bp, 5 predicted proteins | sample PLM1_100_b1_FD_133138 | JGI IMG/M metagenome (GOLD analysis project Ga0184623, IMG submission 133138) | Groundwater sediment microbial communities from an aquifer in East River, Colorado, USA - PLM1_100_b1 | ecosystem: Environmental > Terrestrial > Soil > Riparian zone | place: USA: East River...
GCCTGCGGTGCCAAGCCATCAGGGTGGCCGGGGTGACGATGCGGTGTTTCCGCAGTTCCCGCGGGAGCAGCCGGGCCAGCGCGGACAGGATCGCGCGGTCTGCCCACGATGGCCGCGGTCGCCGGACCTGACGACGCAGCACCGAAACCTCGTGCCGCAGCACCATGAGCTCCACGGTGAGCGCGCTCCTGCGACGCGCCAGCAGCGCTAGCCAGCCGAACACGCGGACCAAGGCCAAATACAGCAGTCGAAACACCACGATCAGCGATCCTGGCCTACCCCTGCGAGAGCAGCGAAGTCGCAGGTCGACGGCCTGCGCCGAGTCCTGGCACGGTACAGGCCGCCCACGGGTCGGATGAACACCAAGCCGTCTGGTGTTCAAGGATCGCGCGCAGGCCCCCCGTCGGTCTTGGCGCCAGTCGGACCGCGCCTGAGTCCGTTGCGCGGAGTGCCCGGGATATGACCGGCTCAACTCGCCCAGCCTCAGCGAAGGCAAACGATCGCGCTTTCAAGGATGCGCAAAAGGCCCTGCCGCGCACCTTCGTCGGGCCATGCGCATGAAGGTGATTCGCCGCTCGGCTATCAACCGAAGCGCGAACCGAACACCCGTGCCGAGGCGTTCAGCAGCCTTCGGCAAGCTGAATATTATATCACGCACAGCACCAGTGGACGGTCTTTTCGATGAATGGGCGACCGGCCGCTCTGCCGGGTTTAACGGTCGACGAGCGGTTGTTGTCGGCTGTCGCGGGGGCCGTTCGTCGACAGCAGGCAGCTCGTCCGCGTTGCGCGAACATCGTTCTAGGTTGCCGGTGTGAGACCATTGTCATCCTCCTTGGGATTCATCTCCTTCCGGTCGCGCGCCCGGTCACATTCAAAGACGCCCGAAATTGGGAGCTAACATGAACGTTGGACCGACTGCGCCGCAAATCGCCGCTGGGCCATCCGCGGCCGAGAAACGCGAGCCGATCGCCATTGTTGGCATCGGCTGCCGGTTCCCGGGAGGGGCGAGCAGTCCAGCCACTTTTTGGCAGTTATTGCTCGACGGCGTCGACGCTGTGGGTGAGATCCCCGAGGATCGTTGGGATGTTGACGCCTTCTATCACCCTGACCCCCAGCGGCCCGGCAAGATCTACACCAGGCGCGGGTCATTTCTCCACGGCGTCGACTTGTTCGACTCGGAGTTCTTCCACATCTCGCCGCGGGAAGCTGCCTCGATGGATCCCCAGCAACGACTGTTGCTGGAGCTCGCCTGGGAGGCGCTCGAGGACGGCGGGCAGGTGCCAGGTCGATTGGCCGGCCGTGACGTAGGCGTCTTCATGGGCGTGTGCAACGCGGACTATACGGAGCTGCGCCGCCCGGATGTGGAGTCGATCGACTCCTACACGAACGCCGGCGGCGCGCTCAGCATTGTGGCCAACCGCATCTCGCACGCCTTCGACTTCCGCGGTCCTAGCCTCGCCATCGACACCGCGTGCTCGTCGTCGCTCGTTGCCGTCCACCTGGCGACCGAGAGCCTGTCGCGCGGTGAGTCGGCCTTGGCGCTGGCGGGCGGCGTCAACCTGATGTTCAATCCTGGGCTCAGCGTTGGATTCGCCAGGGCGAGCATGCTTTCCCCGCGCGGGGAGTGCAGCTCGTTCGCAGCGCAGGCGGACGGCTACGTGCGTGCGGAGGGCGCCGGCGTCGTCGTGCTCAAGCCGCTCGCAACGGCGCTGGCCGACGGCGACCCGGTTTACGCGGTGATCCGGGCGACCGCGGTCAACCAGGATGGGCGGACTAACGGGATCTCGCTGCCGAGCGCCGACGCCCAGGAGGCATTGCTCCGGCACGTCTACGCGCGCGCCGGCATCGCCCCGCAGGCCGTTCAGTACGTCGAGGCGCACGGGACCGGCACCCCCGTTGGCGACCCCATCGAATGCGCGGCATTGGGTCGGGCGCTCGGCGCTGGTCGGGCACCCGGCGACGAGCTGCGCATCGGTTCGGTCAAGACCAACATCGGGCACGCTGAGGCGGCGTCGGGCATCGCCGGCCTGATCAAGACGGCGCTGGCGTTGCGGCACGGGCGAATTCCAGCCAGCCTGCACTGCGCCACGCCCAATCCAGCCATCCCGTTCGCGGATCTGCGGTTGACCGTGCAACGCACACTCGCGCCGTGGCCGGACGGCGCCCTTCCGGCGATCGCCGGTGTCAACTCGTTCGGCTTCGGTGGCACGAGTGCGCACGTGGTGCTCGCAGAATACGCGGCAGCTGCGGCAGTGCGGCAGGCTGCGGTTGCGCAGCACGATGCGGCACCGCGGCTCCTGCCGATCTCCGCGCGCAGCCCGGAGGCCTTGCGTACGAACGCCAGCGCCCACGTCGACCTGCTCGACACGACGCCGTCCCTCGACGACGCTTGCCACACCGCGGGCGCCAGGCGCGAACATCACCCGTACCGGCTCGCCGTCGCCGGGCGCACGACGCACGAGATGCGTGAGTCGTTGCAGGCTTTCCTGACCGACGATCGGCGCCCTGGCCTTGCGCAGGCCGAGCGGCCCGCCACTCAACGCCCGCGACTGGCTTTCGTGTTCTCGGGCAACGGATCGCAGTGGCCGGCGATGGGCAGCCAGCTGCTCGCGTCCGAGCCGGTGTTCCGCGACGCGGTGGCGGCCTGCGACGCGCTGTTCCACACCGCAACGGGTTGGTCGATCGCCGACGAGTTGCGGACCGGCTCGGTCGAGCGGATGGCGCGGACGGACGTCGCCCAGCCAGCGCTGCTCGCCGTGCAGCTCGGCTTGGTCGCGCTCTGGCGATCGTGGGGCATCGAACCGGATGCGGTGATGGGTCATAGCGTGGGCGAGGTCGCCGCTGCGCACGTCGCCGGCATCCTCACCCTCGAGGACACCGTCGATGTGATGCTGCACCGCAGCCGGCAACAGCAGCGAACGGCCGGCAGCGGCGCGATGGCCGCGATCGGCCTGCCACCCGCCGACGTAGTGTCAGCGCTGGCGCCGTACGACGAGGCGCTGTGCGTGGCCGCAGTCAACTCGCCCCGGTCGGTCACCGTCTCCGGGGACCGGGCGGCAGTGCGAGATCTGGTACGCTCGCTGGCCGCCGCCGGCGTATTCGCCCGGGAGCTGCCGCTCGACTACGCGTTCCACAGCAAGCACATGAGCCCCATCCAGGCGGACCTGCTCGCCGCGCTGGCCGATCTGCGGCCGCGTGCTGCAAGCCTGCCGTTCGTCTCCACCGTAACCGGGTATGAGCTCGCGGGCCCCGAGCTGGACGCGGAATACTGGTGGGACAACATCCGCCAACCTGTCGACTTCGCAGCGGCCGTAGGCGAGCTGACTTCCACGGGCGACACCGTGTTCGTCGAGATTGGCCCGCACCCCGTCCTCGCGCACTACGTCGGCGAGTGCTTGGCCGCCGCCGAATCCGCCGGCAGCGTGCTCGCCTCGCTGCGCCGAAACGAAGACGAAGCGATGACGATGGCCGGAACGCTCGGCGCGCTGTACACGCTGGGGGTGACGCCCGCCTGGACGACAGTCAACCCACCCGGCCGTCATGTCCGGCTGCCGGCATACCCCTGGCAGCGACAGCGCCACTGGCAGGAGGTCCGCGCCTTGGGCCGGCCGATATCGGGCAGCCGGGCACATCCGCTGCTCGGGCACCGCATCGACACGGCCCAGACCTGCTACGAATCCCAGCCCGATCCGGCACTGCTGCCATACCTGGCGGACCACAAGGTCGGCGGCGCCGTCGTTTTCCCGGCGGCCGGCTACCTCGAGATGGCGCTCGCCGTGGCCGACGGCGTGGAGGGTGCGACCGACGACGGAACGCTTGTGCTGACCGAGTTCGAGCTCCGTCGTCCGCTGCTCCTGCCGCTGGAGGCACGGCCGCCCGTCGTCCATGTCACGCGGTCGGCCGAGGACGGTCAGCTCCGCATCCATAGCCGGGACGGCGACCGTGCCGACGACTGGGTGCTGCACGCCATAGGCCGGGCGGCGAGGGCGCGGCGGACTGCGAACGCCGGGCGGATCGACCTGGCCGCGATCCGGGATCGCTGCCCGCGCGAGCTGCCTGCGGACGTGCTCTACGCGCGGGCGGACCAGCACGGTGTGCAGTACGGGCCGCGCTTCCGGGCGCTCGACCGGGTATGGGGCGGCGCCGACGAGGCGCTCGGCGAGGTCCGGCCACCGATGGCGGTCGAGGCGGCGAGCGACAGCTACCTGTTCCACCCAGTTGCGCTCGACGCGTGCTTCCAGACCGTTTTGACCTGCATTCTGTCGGCCCGGGACGGCGAAGGCCACAGAGCGTACCTCCCGCTGAGGGTCGACCGGCTGTCGCTGCATCGTCGTCCCAGTGGCAGCCTGCTTTGCCATGTGCGCGTCGTCGACCGCGGTCCCAGCTACCTGCACGCCGACCTGACCATCGTCGCCGCTGACGGCGAGATCGTCGCCGAGCTCGCCGGGTTCCGGCTCCGGGCAGTGGATCTCGGCCAGGCAGCCTCGAGTCGACGTGCCCACGACCACGTCTACGAGGAGCGGTGGGTGCCCAAACGCCGGCTGGGCGCTGGCACGCGGCGGAGCGCCACGGGCCTTCCGTCTCCTCGTCTCCTGGCCGACCTCGACCAAGTCCTGCCGGACCACGCCAGGCGGAGCGCCGAGCTGGAGCGGCCCCGGCACTACCGAGAGACGATCGCTCAACTGGACGCGTTGTCCACTGCGTACATCGGGACGGCGCTTGCCAGCCTCGGCTGGCGGCCGCGCGCCGGGGAACGGGTCGGCGTCGCCTCGCTACGGGAGCAGCTGGGCATCGACCCCGCCCAGGAGCGGCTGCTGGGCTACCTCCTCGGCATGCTCGAGCAGGACGGCGTCCTGACGCGGGCGGGGGATGAGTGGAAGGTGCGCCGCCAGCCGGACGAGGTCGACCCCGCGCCGTTGTGGGCGCAGGTCATGGCCGGCCATCCGGGTTATCTCGCCGAGCTGATACTGCTCGGCCGCTGCGGAACTCGACTGGCCGAGGTCCTGACCGGTCGCGCCGACCCGCTGGAGATCCTCTTCGGCGACAAGGCCTCGGCGACGCTCGAGCACTTCTACGAGAGCGGCGCCACGCTCCGGATGTGCAACGCGCTCGTGGAGGGGGTTGTCACGAGGATCGTCGCCGAACTGCCCGCCGGCCGGTCCCTGCGGGTCCTGGAGATCGGCGCCGGCACCGGTGGAACGACCACGCGACTGCTGCCGCTGCTCCCCGCCGACCGCACCGAGTACGTCTTCTCCGACGTGTCGGAGGCGTTCCTTCGGACCGCCGAGCAGCGCTGTCGGGACTTCCCGTTCGTCACCTATCAGACCCTCGACATCGAGCACGACCCGATCGGCCAGGGCTTCGGCGAGCACACGTTCGACCTGATCATCGCGTCGAACGTGCTGCACGCGACGCGGGACCTGCGCCGCACGCTCGGGAACGTCCGACGGTTGCTGGCATCGGATGGCCTGCTTACGCTCGCCGAGATCACCAACCCGACCCGCCCGCTGTTCCTCATCTTCGGCCTGCTGCGGGGATTCTGGCTGTTCTCCGATACCGACCTGCGCCCGGACCATGCGTTGCTGCCCGCGCAGCGATGGCTCGACGTGCTGGCCCAAGTTGGCTTCCAGGACCCGGCGGTGCTCGCCGAGCCGGAGCCCACCGCCGAGGTGTCGGTCCTGCTCGCCCGGGGCCCCCGCATCGAGGCGAACGTCGCTCGGCCGGCCGACTCCAGGCCGCGCACCTGGCTGGTCTTCGCGGACGCTGGCGGCGCCGCCGAGCAGGTGGCCGGGCGGCTTCGGTCCGGCGGCGACCGCGTCGTTCTGGCCAAGCGAGGCGAGGGCTACCAACAGGCGGCGGGCAGCTTCGTCCTCCGGCCAGGCAGCGCCGCCGACCTGGCCGAGATGTTCGCCGCACTGCGCCGACAGCAGGTCGCGGTCAGCGACATCGTCCACGCCTGGAGCCTCGACGCCGCGGACCCTCAACTGAGCGCCTCGACACTCGCGGCCGGCCAGAAGGCAGGATGTCTGAGCACGCTGCACGTCGTTCAGCAGCTCGCCGGCGACGACTCCACCGACCCGCCGCGGCTGTGGCTCGTCACCGGCGGGGCCGTGCCGCTTCGCCCTGGCGAGCACCGCGTGTCGGTCGCCCAGTCGCCGCTGGTCGGGCTGCGGCGGGTCATCTTCAACGAGCATCCGGAGCTCCGCTGCACGCTGGTGGATCTTTCCCCGCCTGAGTTCGTCGCCGGCTCGCCGCAGTACCGCGCGGACGACCTGGCGCAATTGTGCGACGAGCTCTGGTCCGACGAGGACGAGGACGAGGTCATGCTCCGCGGCCAGGAGCGGTTCGTCAACCGCGTGGAGCGGGCGCCGGTGGCAACCGGCCCAACCAGCCCAACCGGGGGCACAACCACCGCTGGTGGGGGCAACTACCGATTGGCCGTCGCCACGCCTGGAACGCTGCGCAGCCTTTGCGCGCGACCGGCGCCGCGGCCCGCGCCAGGCCCCGGCCAGGTCGAGATCGAGGTGGAGACCAGCGCCTTGAACTTCCGCGACGTCATGTTCGCGATGGGGTTGCTGCCGCCGGAAGTCATCGAGGTCGGCTACCGACTGAGCCTTGGCAGTGAGGCCGCCGGGCGGATCACGCGGATCGGCGAAGGCGTGAGCGACTTCCATGTCGGCGACGAGGTGATCGCGATCGGGCGCGGGCACTTCAGCCCGTACATGCTCGCCGAACGAGACTTCGTCGTGCCAAAGCCGGCCCACATCGGTTTCGAGGCCGCCGCGACGATGCTCGCCGCGTACTGCACCAGCCACTATGCGCTGCGCACGCTCGGTCGCCTGCGGGCCGGCGAGCGGGTGCTGATCCACCACGGGACCGGCGCCGTCGGCCTGGCCGCCATCCAGATCGCACAGGCGGTCGGCGCCGAGGTGTTCGCGACCGCGGGCAGCCCGGAGAAGCGGGAATACCTGCGTCTCCTCGGCGTCCCGCACGTCATGGACTCCCGGTCGCTGGCGTTCGGCGACGAGATCATGCGGAGCACAGGCGGCGAGGGCGTGCACGTCGTGCTGAACTCCGTCTCCGGGGACGGCCTGCGGGAGAGCTTGCGGGTGCTCGGCCGGTTCGGCCGGTTCCTCGAACTCGGCAAGCACGACTTCATGAGCAACAGCCAACTCGGGCTGCGGCCATTCGAACGGTGCCTGTCCCTCCACGCGATCGACCTGAACCAACTGCTGCTCGACCGGCCGTTGGTCCGTGCCCAGCTGGCCGAGATCGGCGCGCTCATCGACGCGGGCGTGTACCGGCCGCTGCCGTACCGCGTGTTTCCCATTCGACAGGCCGCCGCTGCGTTCCGGCAGATGCAGCAGGCAAGGCACATTGGCAAGTTGGTCATCTCGATGCGCGACGGCCGCCCGCCTACGCTGGCGCCGCCGCCCGACGACGCCAGCGCGTCGGGCGGGCTGTTCGCGGCTCGGCCCGACGGCACGTACGTGATCACCGGTGGTCTCGGCGGCTTCGGGCTGGCCGCGGCGCGTTGGCTGGTCGAGCGCGGAGCGCGGCACCTCGTGCTCGCCGGGCGGCGGGGAGCGGCGACACCGGCGGCAGCCGCCGCGGTGGAGGAACTACGGGAAGCGGGGGCTGAGGTTCTCGTGGCAGCGGCCGACGTGAGCGACGCAGCGCAGCTTCGAGAGATGCTCGACTCGGCGCGGGCCGCCATGCCACCGATCCGTGGCGTGCTCCATGCGGCGATGGCGCTCGACGACGGTCTGGTCCGGAACCTCGACGACGCGCGGTTCGCCACCGCGATCGGCCCGAAGGTCCTCGGCGCCTGGCACCTCCACGAGCAGACACTGGCCGACCCGCTCGACCTCTTCGTGTTGTTCTCCTCCTTCACGTCGGTCACCGGAAACGCCGGCCAAGCCAACTACGTCGCCGGCAACGCATTCCTCGACGGCTTCGCGGCGGCCCGACGGCACCAAGGACTGCCGGCCCTGACCATCAACTGGGGCGGCATCGCCGAGGTCGGCTACGTCGCCCAACTCGGCGAAGGCGCGGCACGGCTGTTCCGGAAAGGGATTCGGGCCATGGACCCATTGCTCGCGCTCGACACCATGGGCCAGCTTCTCGAGGAGGGCCGAGTCCGAGCGGTAGTCGCCGACATCGACTGGACGCAGGCAGCCGGCCTTTGGCAGGCCGACACCCAACGCGCGGCTCATCTGTTCGAAGTCGACGAGGGCGGCGCTTCGGCCGGCGGAGACGAGGACCGCGTGCTGCGCGCGGTCCTGGCGGCCGACGACGACCAGCCGGCAGCGGTCACCACCTGGTTGGCTGACCGCCTGGGCCGCGTGCTCGGCTGCGCGGCCACGGCCATTGATCCAGACCGGTCGCTCGTCGAGGTCGGGCTCGACTCGCTGATGGCGATGGAGCTGCACATCCGGGTCCAGCAAGATCTCGGCGTCGATGTGCCGGTGCTGGAGCTGATGCAGGCCAGGAGCCTGTCGAACGTGGCGGCTAACGTGGTCGAGGCGCTGCGGGCGCGCCCGCCGCAGCGCGCCCGGCCGCAATTGGGGAGCGCGGCGTGACCGCAACCGGCGCGCCCGGTCTACCTCTGACGGCTGCGCAGTTGGGCGTGTGGTTTGCCCAACAGCTCGACCGGGACAACGCCAGCTACAACATGGGCGGCTATGTGGAGATCCGCGGGCCCATCGAGCCGGGCCTGTTCGAGGCGGCGCTGCGCCAGGCGATCCGCGAGACGCAGTGCCTGGGGGTGCGGTTCGAGGTGACCGCGGGCGAACCACGGCAGGTGCTCGCGGCCAGATCCGGTAGGCCGTTGGAGGTCGTCGATGTGAGCGCCGCCGCCGATCCTCGGCGGGATGCCCTCGCCTGGATGGCGGCAGATCTGGCCCGACCGGTCGACCTCCACAGCGGTCAACTCCTGTGCAGCGTGCTGTTCCGGGCCGGGCCGGACCTGTCCATCTGGTACAGCCGGATCCATCACGTTCTCATCGATGGCTACGGCATCTCGTTGTTCACCCGCCGCGTCGGCGAGATCTACACCGCGAAGCTCAGTGGCCGGTCGGCGGGACGGCCGGCGTTCGGGTCCCTGGCCGACCTCCTTCGGGATGAGGCCGCCTATCGGGCGTCGACGGACTACGAACGCGACCGGAAGTACTGGTCGGCCCGCTCGCGCGACCTCCCAACGCCGCCGAGCCTTGCGACGCGGCCACCTCTCGCCCAGCCGGGCTCGCGTGTGCTGCGGGAGAGCATGGATCTGCCTGCGCCGCTCATGGCCGGGCTCCAGCAGGCGGCGCGCCGCAGCGGGCTCACCTGGACCTCGCTACTAATCGCTGCGGTCGCGGCCTACCTTCACCGGCTCACGGGGCAGACCGATCTGGTCCTCGGGCTGCCGGTGACCGGCCGCGGCAGCCAGATCGCCATGCGAACCCCGGCAATGACGGCGAAGGTGCTCCCGCTCCGGCTGACCGTGCACGGGTCCATGAACGTGCTCGACGTTGGCGCGGCCGTCGCCGCGGAGATGTCGGGAGCGCTCGCGCATCAGCGATATCCCAGCGAGGCATTGCGCAGGGATCTCGGGCTGCCGCTAGATGGCGACAGGTCGTTCGGGCCGGTGGTGAACATCGCAGCGTTCGACCTCGAGCCGCAGTTCGGCGACTTGGCCACGACCGGACACGACCTGTCCGCCGCTCCGGTGCGCGATGTCGCGCTCCGGGTCCATCGCGGCGCCGATCCGGGTGGCCTGTCGGTCGAGCTCGCTGGCAACGCGGACTGTTATGACATCGACGAGCTGTCAGCGCATCAGCGGCGGCTGCGGCACTTCCTGGAGGCGCTGGTCGACGATCCAGACCTGCCGATCGGCGCCGCCGACGTCGTGACCGCCGAGGAACGCCGAACGCTGCTGGTCGACTGGAACCGCGTGGCGGACCCAGAACCAGTGCAGGAAACGTTGCTGGACGGTCTCGAGCGGCAGGTCGCGCAGACCCCCGAGGCGACTGCGCTGATCCGCTGCGGCCGCGCGCTGTCCTATGCCGAACTGCACGCGCGGGCCAATCGGCTGGCCCGGCTCCTCGTCGATCGAGGAGTGGGGCCGGACCAACTGGTGGCCGTGGCGGTGCCGCGCTCCGTGGACATGGTCGTGGCCGTGCTTGGCGTGCTCAAGGCCGGAGCGGCCTACCTGCCGATCGATCCCGACCATCCCGCCGAGCGGATACGGCTTCTGCTCGCCGACGCCGCGCCGGTGGGTGTGCTCGCCACGACCGCAACCACGACCGCTGCCTCGCTGCCGACCGGCTGGCGGCTGGTGCTCGACGAACCCGGCGTTGTCGCAGCGCTGGCCGGCTGCTCCGCCGTCCAGCTCACCGACGAAGACCGCCTGACGCCGTTGCTGCCGTCCCATGCGGCGTATGTCATCTACACATCAGGCTCGACCGGCAGCCCCAAAGGCGTGGTCGTCGAGCATCGGTCGGCCAGCGCGTATCTCGCCCATTGCATCATCGCCTACCCAAGCCTGCGCGGGACCGCGTTGCTGCAGTTCCCGCTCTCCTTCGACCCGAGCGTGCCGGCGTTGTTCGGCCCGCTGCGCTGCGGTGGCCGCGTGCACGTCGCCACCCTGGAGGAGGCCGCGCGGGGCGCGCCGGTCGAGCACACGTTCGTGAACGCGACACCCAGCCACCTCCCGCTCCTGGCAGCGTCGCCTGACTGGTCCTCGCCGACAGGCGACCTCGTGCTCGGCGGAGAGCCATTGCACGGCGTGGCGTTGTCGGACTGGCGGCGCCGTCATCCCGGGGTGACTGTGACCAACGCGTACGGCCCGACCGAGACGACCGTTGGCTGCGCCTCGTATCGCATCGAGCCCGGGGCGGACCTGCCTGCTGCTGCGGTGCCGATCGGCCGCCCGCTCGCGTACGTCCGCGCGTATGTGCTCGACTCCGAGCGGCGATTGGTGCCGCCGGGCGTCGTCGGCGAGCTGTACGTCGGCGGCTCCGGCGTGGCGCGTGGCTATGTGCGGCGGGCGGAGCTGACGGCCGAACGGTTCGTCTCCGATCCGTTCGGCCCGCCGGGCACCCGGATGTATCGCACCGGCGACCTGATGCGGTGGACGGCCGATGGCCACTTGCACTTCGTCGGCCGAGCCGACGACCAGATCAAGGTGCGCGGCTTTCGGGTCGAGCCCGGTGAGATCGAAGCGGCGCTGGCCCGGCATCCTGATGTGGCGAGGGCCGCCGTGACGGTGTGCGAGACCCCGTCGCCCGGCGACGAGGCCAGCCCCCCTCGGCGGCTGGTCGCATACGCTGCGCCCGCGGCTGGTCGTCGGCTCGACCCGGTTCGCCTGCGGGCACACCTTGCCGCGCACCTGCCGGCGCACATGACACCGGCCGCGATCGTGCCCCTCGACCGACTGCCACTGACCGGCAACGGCAAGCTCGACCGCGACGCCCTGCCGACGCCTAAGTTCGCCCCGGCGGGCAGGGGACGGCCGGCGCGCACCGCCGTCGAGGAGTTGCTCTCCGGACTGTTCGCCGACGTGTTGGGCGCGCCTCGGGTCGGCGTCGACGACGACTTCTTCGGCCTTGGCGGCGACTCGGTGCTCGCCGCACGGCTCGTCAGCCAGATCCGCGACAGGCTCGGCATCGAGGTTTCGATCCGCAGCGTCTTCGAGCGACCCACAGTGGCCGGGCTGCTCGAGCGGCCCGCGTCGAGCCTCGCCGGCGACTCGTTCGACCCGCTGCTGCCGATCAAGCCGGGAGGCTCCCGGCCACCCGTCTTCTGCATCCACCCGAGCGAGGGGATCGGCTGGGCCTATCACCCCCTCGCCCGCCATCTTCCGGAGGACCAACCGGTCTTCGCCGTTCAGGCGCGCGGAATAGGACAGCCGGCGGTCCTGCCGAGCAGCCTGCCGGAGATGGCCGGCGATTACGTCCGCCTCATCCGCGAGGTCGCGCCGGGCGGGCCGTACCACCTGGTCGGTTGGTCCTTCGGCGGGCATGTCGCACAGGCCGTCGCGGCGCGCTTGCTGGAGATGGGGGAGGAGGTAGGGCTGCTCGCCATTCTCGACGCGTACCCCGCAGGGGCCCAACCCGCTGACCGCATACCCGGCGAGCGGCAGGTGCTGGCCCAGGCGCTGCGCCTCTTCGGGCGGGACGGCGATGAAGCCTTCGGCGAGTCCCTCGACGAAGGCCAACTCCGTGCGCGGGCCTTGGCGATCGTCGCGGACATCCTCCGCGAGGAGCCAGGGCCGGCCGCCGACACCGCGGTCCGGTCGGCGGCCTTGCTGGACGTCCTCGTCAACAACATGAAGCTGATGAGCGGCCACTCCCCCGGCGTCGTCACCGGAGACGCCCTGTTCTTCACGGCGACCCGCGGCCGTCCCGTGGGAGCGCCGACGTTCCGGGCTTGGCAGCCGCACGTGCGCGGACGGATCGACAACCACGACGTCGATTGCGCCCACCACGAGATGTTGCGGCCCGGTCCGGTCGCTGAGATCGGCCGAGTGCTCTCGGCAGCGCTCGGCGTTGGCCGCCCTGCTGATGCGGTGATGGCGTGACTGCCGTCATCGACCTCGCCCCGGCGAGGGATGCCGGCATCGGCTTCGACATAGGCATCGGCGGCCGGGTGAAAATGGCCGGCGGCCCAGTGGACACCTACTACCAACGCGCAGAGCCGCTACTCACGCGGGGCATCGCTGGGGCTGCGGAGGCGTACGACAACTATCTCGCGCTCCGCGCGGATCCGCCGGCACACCTACGCGGGGCCTTCTTCCCGAGCGTCGGGCACGAGCTCACGGCCCGACTGCGCGGCCCGGGCCTCTATCGGCACCTGCGCATGGATCAAGGGCCAGGCGGGACCTTCACGGCGTTTCACTACCGGCCGCTGGGTGCCGGCGATCAGCCCCACTTGCATCTCGGGAACGAGACGCGGCACGCGATCCTCGAGGAAAGCGTGCGGCGCCAGGTTCTTGGCGGGCAGTTGGCCAGCCTCGCGAAGGAGGTGGCCGCGGGTTATGCCAGCGGCGACTTGGCCGGCACCCTGCAGTTGCTGCGCCGATTCGGCGAGCAGGCTGCAGCGCACGATGTGCGGTTGCCCGATGGCGGCGTCGGCAGCCGGTGTGGATTCTTCCTCGTGCGTCCGGTGCACGTGCCGGACAGCGCGCTGCATGTCGATGTCCGCACCGAGATACAAGCGGCGCTCGACGCGGTGACGGCGCGAGCGGTCGCCGCGCAGCGGGCGATCGCGAGCGGCACGCCGTACGCCGAAGCCGTCGAGCAGGCCCGATCGGGTGTTGCGCTGCGCCCTGCCGACCTGGATATGGGCGTCGATGCCATCTACTTCCAGCCGGACTGCTTCGTCGACACCACCGGACGCGTCGCGGTGGACCGGATCAACTTCCCGGACGTCGGCCTGTTCCTTACCGAGCTCGACGGTGCAGGGAACGCGCCGCTCCACGCGGTGCAGGAGATCGTCTGGGCGTTGTCCGACCAGTTGAGCCACGCCTTGGCCGACCGGCTGCCCCCCGGGCGGGTGACCATCGTCGCCAAGGACGACGCCGTCACGAGGTCGGCAGACACGCTCGAGCTGCTCGAGATACGCGCCCTGACGCGGATCCTCTCCGGGCTCGGGTACGAAGTCGCCGTGCGTGGCATCGCGGACCTAGCCAACCTGGACAAGCGAAGCGCGATGTTGGTGCTCAATCCAGACCCGTCGGCTCCGACGTTCGCGGCCTTCACCGAGTTCGTTATCCGCAACGACGTGCCGGCGTTTCCCCACCCGCTCCTGAAGACCTTCGAGGCGAGCGCGACCACGCTGCCGTCCGTCACGGTGGCCGGCCGGCCCTTGACCGAATTCCTGGCGCTCACGAAGCCGAAGCGGATCGACCCGAGACACGCCGGGAGCATCCACTCGCGACTGTTCCACCTGCTGGACAGGGCCGGGCTGACCGCGGACATCCTGCACGTGAGCGTTCCTGGCCACCCGACGCCAACGCCGGTCTTCCGTTACTCGCTACACAGCTTCATGCAGGTCTACAACGCGGTCCACCGGGCGGAGCGACACGGCGTCAAGGTCGACGCAATAACGATCAGGCCCATCCCCTTCGACCGAGACAGCGCCATCTTCGAAGACGCGTATGGGAAGCGGCTGGCTGCCTTCCGCCTGACCTGCACGCGCTGACCGGGCCAGCCACCTACCGACCGGGAACGCGACGACACGCGACGGCAGGTTGCCCGCGCTGGCGCGTTGCCGGCGCACCCGCCGCATCGGGCCGGGCGGGCTCGCCATCAAGGCCCAGCAGCCGGGTCGTATCGTTGACCATGCCCGTGGCTCTTCTGCGGTGATCGGACTGCTTCGACAACAGAAATGATCACTGATTTGCCATAGGCCCTCATCACCGGGCGCATCTGCCCAGTGGCACCCCAAACTGACACTGCCGTGTGTGAGAGCCTAACTGGTCATCGCATCGCTGCGACGGTCAGTGATGTCGAGGAGGTGGACGCCGACGGTGGCTGCCACCCGCGCCCCAGGGCTTGTCAGAGGCTTGCAGGAACGCGCGGCCCAGGCTTTTCCCGCGGTCTGTCTCGATCACCTCGACGGGTGGTGGTTGCGCTATGGCGACAGCGGCGCATGGTGGGCCAGCTCGGCGTTGCCCCACAGCGATGTCGTGCCGGAAGAACTGCCAAGCAGGATCCGATTCGTTGAGGAGTTCTACGCCGGTCACGGCACGCGTGCCCGGTTCCAGATCAGCCCGGGGGCTTGCCCGGCCGGCCTCGACGACGCTCTGGCCGAGCGCGGTTACCGCATCGACTCCCCGATGTCGCTGCAATCGGCTCCGACCGCGCACATCATCGACCGGCTACCAACGGGTGAACCGCCGATCCGCGTGGACGATCAGCCGACGAACGCCTGGTTCGAGACATGGCTGGCGGCGCACGGCACCGGAGGCGACTTCGGCCCCGAGCGGGACATGCTCCGCCGAGTGGATCGACCGAGCGCCTACGCCTCGATGCTGACCGCGGCCGGTGTCATCGCGGCCGGCCGCGCGGTCACCGAAACCGGCTGGGCAGGCGTGTTCGGCATGGCCACGCTCCCGGACGCCCGCGGCAGAGGCGCCGCCAGGCAAGTGCTCGCCGCCCTCGCCCACTGGGCCGCCGACCACGGCGCCGCACACATGTACCTCCAGGTCGAATGCGACAACACCGCGGCGCGGCGGTTGTACGAACGCGCCGGTTTCACCGAGCTGTGCCGGTATCACTACCGCACGGGAAGGCGTGTCTCCTGAGCCGACAGCTATGCCCGGCCGCTGGCAGACCCTGGACCGACGTCGCTGTTCCCGAAAGACGGGCGGCACATCGTGCCGGTGAATGCGTGGGCACGGAGGGCCGAAGGGCTTGAGTCAGGCGACACGGCAACGGTCCGCCCGGCCGTCGTTGTCTGACCAGCCGGCGGCTCGGCGGTACGTTGAGGGAATGACCGATCGGATCAGGGCGCGGCAGTTCTATGAGTCTGCCGGCGTCGAGGACTGGCGCGTGCTGTGGGGTGGGGAGTGGGCGTGCGCGCACTTCCGGACCGGGTCGTTCGGGGTCGGCGTCGCCCTGGTGCAGGCGATCGGCGAGCTGGCCGCCGCCGCGAACCACCATCCCGATGTCGACCTGCGGCCTGACGGCATGACCGTACGGCTCTTCACCCACGACGTCGGGGGCCTCAGCAACCGCGACGTCGAGCTGGCCCGGCAGATCTCTGCGGCGGCGCGCAAGCTGGGCGCATCCGCCGACCCGACCGCCGTGCAGCATGTCCAGGTCGCGATCGACGCGCTCGTCAGCGCCGAGGTGCGGCCGTTCTGGCGCGCCGTGCTCGGGTACCAGGAAGTCGGCGACGAGGACCTGCTCGACCCCCTTCGCCGCGGGCCGTCGTTCTGGTTCCAGCAGATGGACGCGCCACGCCCGCAACGCAACCGCATCCACATCGACGTCTACCTGCCCCACGACCAGGTGGAGGCGCGCATCGCGGCCGCGCTCGCCGCCGGCGGCCACCTGGTCAGCGACGCGAGAGCACCCGAGTGGTGGACCCTCGCCGACGCCGAGGGCAACGAGGCCGACCTGGCCATCTGGGGATAGGAAGAGGGTCGCGGAGCCGTCGGGTATCTTGGCAGGTGAAGGGGAGTGGTCCCGCGCCGGTTCATCGACATGCTGGAGTCTTGACAGGTTCCCGGCGGCCGGACCCTCACCAGAGGGTGGGCGAGACCTTCGACCACAGGTGACGTATGCGTTGCCGCAGGGTCGAGGTCTTGGGGCAGCAATCTTCCCGGTCCGCGTCTCGGCGGCACGCGGAAGGGCAAGCAGACCGTGATTCATTTCGTGTTGCTCGTCGTTTGCGCGGCTGTGATCTACCTGTCCTGCGAGTGGTTCGTCAACGCCGTCGAGTGGCTGGGGCATCGGCTCAAGGTCGGGCCGCTCGCCGTGGGCACCATCCTGGCCGCCTTCGGCACCGCCCTGCCCGAGAGCGTGGTCACGTTCGTGGCGGTGGTGTTCGGCGCCGACCCGGCCCAGAAGGACATCGGCGTCGGCGCGGCCATGGGAGGACCGCTGGCCCTCGCGACGGTGTCCTACGCGGTCACCGGCTGGGTGCTGCTCGCCCGCCGGCGGAAGTCTGCCGCCGCGGTCGCCTCGACGGACCGGACCGGCAAACTCGCGCCGCCCGGCATTGCGCACGCGGAGGAGAACCTGGGCGACACGGCCAAGCTCGCCCGGGACCAGACGTGCTTCCTGGCGATCTTCGTCGTCAAGGTCGCCCTGGGCTTGGTGGCCTTCGCGCTCAAGCCGTGGCTCGGCCTGCTCTTCTTCGCCGCGTACGGGGTGTACTTCTGGAAGGAGATCCGCGGCGGAGGCCAACCCGGAGACGCCGAAGAGCTGCGCCCGCTGCTCCTGCGGCGCCGTCACACTGTGCCCGCCACCTGGGCGGTCGTGGTCCAGACCCTCGGTTCCTTGGGGGTTGTCTTCGTCGCTTCCCAGCTGTTCGTGCACCAGCTCGAGGCGATCGGTCCGATCCTCGGCCTGCCGGCGGCGGTGACCGCGCTGCTGCTGTCCCCGATCGCCACCGAACTTCCCGAGACGATGAATGCGATCATCTGGGTGCGCCAGGGCAAGACGCCGCTCGCGCTGGCGAAC
>Ga0184623_10000455_pt1 | contig 17146 bp, 22 predicted proteins | sample PLM1_100_b1_FD_133138 | JGI IMG/M metagenome (GOLD analysis project Ga0184623, IMG submission 133138) | Groundwater sediment microbial communities from an aquifer in East River, Colorado, USA - PLM1_100_b1 | ecosystem: Environmental > Terrestrial > Soil > Riparian zone | place: USA: East River...
CGCCAAGTTCTGGAAAATCTTCTTGGCCAGTTCGACCGCCGCATAACTGACCGACACGGCGTTCTCGGCAATCCTGGTTTCGGTCCGCACCCGCTTGCCCACTGAGATCGCTTTCTTGACGACCTTATTCAGCACCACCCCTGTTGACTTCTGGGCCAGCCCCGCCTCGAATGCATCCTTGACCTGCCCCAGAATCTGCGGTTCGCCGATGACCATGGAATCCAAACTGGCCGCGACCCGGAACAGATGCCGGATGGCCTCTGCGCCATCAAAGCGATAGAGATGGGGCTCGATCTGCTCCACGCTGACGTCAGCGGCGACCGTCACCATATACTCCCTGAGGGATTCCAACCCATACTCCACGTCCTTGACCACAGCGTAGAGCTCGACGCGGTTGCACGTCGAGAGAATGACGCCTTCGTCGATCCCCGGCCATCGCTTGAGGCGCGCCAGCGCCTCCGGCAAGCGCGCGTCAGTCACCCCCAGCCGCTCCCGCAACTCAACCGGTGCCGTCCGATGGTTCAGTCCGAGCGCAATGATGTTCATTGGTTACGCAAAGGGATGCTGCCCCTTCAGCATGACGCCAATCAGGGTAAAGATCACGCCCGCAAACCCGACCACCGTCAGATACGCGGCCTTTTTGGCGCGCCAGCCTACCGTGACGCGACCCAACAGCACGACGAGATAGAACAGCCACGTCCCCAGCGCGCCGACCTGCTCGGCGTTCCAGTTCAGAAACGACCCCCGGGAAAATTCCGCGAACAGCGCGCCGGTAATGATCCCCAGCGTGAGCAACGGAAATCCAAGAGAAATCGCCTTGCCGTTGAGCTCATCAAGGAAATCCAGCGCCGGAAGTTTCCGGTACAGACTGTCCAGATGCTTGGACTTGAGCATGTGCTCCTGGATCAAATACATCAGCCCCGCAATGAAGGCGATCGCAAACGCAACGGTGCCCAGCAGTGAAAACGTCACGTGCATCCACACGTTGCGGAAGATCGGCTCCAGCGCCACGATCTCTTTGGGCAGAGCGGCCGCTGAAATCAGGGAAATGAACGCCAGCGGAAGGATGAAGGAACCCAAAATATGAATCCGGTAGCGCAGCTCGACCACTAAAAAAACCAGCACCAGCGCCCAGGAGAAGAAGGACAGCGCTTCATGCATCGACGTCAGGGGAATATGCCCCCCTTCGATCATCCTGGACACCAGCGCGAGCGTGTGAAAGAAGAAGCCGATGCCGGCTACCGCGAACGCCGCCCGCGTGCCTTTTTCCCATCGGCCGGCCAGTTGGATAAGAAACAGAGTGGTTCCCACGAAATAAAGAAGGAGCGTGACCTCGAAGAACAACACGTTCATGGCAATCACAAGTCCGCTGAATGTTGAGGGAATTTTATGCAGAGAGGATCAGATTCCCCGGGTGGCATTATAGAGACAGGTCGGAGGGGGAGTCAAGCAAACGGCCCCTATCCTCCCGCTCCCGCCGTCGCGCCCCCGCAGATATTCACCGCCTGCCCGGTAATGCCGGCGGCTTGTGGAGAGGCCAAATACACCGCCAGATCGCCCACCTCTGAGGCTTCCACCATGCGCTGAATGGGAATTCCCTTGACGGCCTGACGACGGAATTCTTCCATGCTGATACCCAGCAGAGCGGCGGTCTCGGTGATACCCTGCCGCGCCATGTCCGTATCCACCCACGTCGGGCACATGGCGTTCACCGTGATTCCGCGAGCAGCCACTTCGAGCGCGAGGGCCTTCGTAAAGCCGATAATCCCGTGCTTGGCCGCGCAGTACGCTGCGTACCCCGGCACGCCGAACCGTCCCAGAACGGACGAAAGGTTGATGATCCGCCCGTGTTCTCCATCCTTCATCTGCCGCAGAGCCTGCTTGGAGCACAGATACGCGCCCGTCAAGTTTGTGTTCAGAATCGCGTGCCAGCGGGCATCGTCCGGGTCCGTCATGGGAGTCCGGCCGGAGACGCCGGCATTGTTCACCAGAATGTCCAGCCGCCCATAGCGGCTGACGACCCCCTCAACAGCGGTTCGCACGGAGATCGGCTCCGTCACATCCGTTTGGATGGCCAGCATCTCATGGCCGGCTTCGCGCGCAGCCTTGCTTCCCGCTTCTAAATGGGCGGGGTTTCTGGACCCGATGGCGACCCTGGCGCCTTCCCGAAGAAACGCCAGCGCAATCGCCAATCCAATTCCCGTCCCCCCTCCGGTGACCAGAGCCACTCGATCCTTTAGCACCATGTGGCTTGTTTCCCCTGTGAGGCGGCGGCAAGAAAGTCGCGCAGCGCTTCGGCCGTGCTCGGAAAGGCCAACTCCGTCCATGGGATCGCCGTTGACCGATAACAGCGCGCTTCCAGCGTCTCGTCACCGGCCGCGAGACGGCCGCCGACCACTTCCGCGGTGTACACGATGATAATGACGGGATACTTGATGTAGGAATACACATTCAGCAAACCGGTGAGGCGGACATCCAGGCAGGCTTCTTCACGCGTCTCCCGAATCGCCGCATCCTCGGCACGCTCCCCGCGATCCACAAGTCCGCCCGGGAAGACCCACTTGCCGTACGCAGGTTCGATCGCCCGCTTTACCAGCACGATGCCTTCATCAGTCGAAATGATCGTCCCGACGGCAACCTTGGGGTCGATATAGAAAATGAAGCCGCAACCCGTACAGACCAAGCGATCCGGCTCGCCTGCCTTAATGGAACGAGGCTCCAAGTTGAGCCCGCATTTGGGACAAAACGAGTATTCCATACAGAGCTTGCTCGACCCCGGGTACCCGTTGCTATTCCGATGCAACGGGTGAACCGATCAAAAGCGACGGGATATCCAATACCTCCAGGCAGCCGGGCATCTTAGCACAACGGGGTATTCTGAAAAAGGCGCCACGACCGCCCGCGTCCTTTGCCGCGCCGGCTCAATTACGCTAGGATGCGTTCCATGGACGTTTCCCGCACAGGTCGCCTCTATATCGTCAGCACCCCGATCGGCAACCTGGAGGACATCACGTTCCGGGCGGTGCGCATCTTAAAAGAGGTCGGCATCATCGCCGCCGAAGACACCCGCCACACGAAGCAGCTGTGCACGCACTTCGGCATTCACACCCCCTTGACCAGCTATCACGATTTCAACAAGGAAGAGAAAACCGCCGTCTTGCTCCAAAAGCTTCGGTCCGGCACCGATGTTGCGCTTGTGTCCGACGCGGGCACTCCCGTCATCTCCGACCCCGGATACTTTTTGATCACCCGTTCGATTGAAGCCGGCCTCCACGTCGTACCCGTCCCGGGACCGTCGGCCGTGTTAGCCGCGCTCGCGGTCGCGGGTTTGCCCACAGATGCATTCCGATTCGAGGGCTTTCTGCCGCGCAAGGAAGGGGCCCGCGCGAAACGGATCGCGAGCCTTCGGGACGACCCTGCGTCGTTAATTCTGTTCGAGAGCCCCCACCGTATCGAGAAACTCCTGGCGGCGCTTCGCGCAGGACTGGGGAATCGCCGCGCCGTGCTGGCCCGCGAGCTGACGAAGCGGTTCGAAGAATTCCACCGAGGGACCTTGGACGAGTTGCTGGCCCAGGTTCGAAGCCACGCCCCGAAAGGCGAGATCACACTCGTAGTGGAAGGGGCAGCCAAACGAAAGCGAGCGGAACCAGGGAATCACGATGGAAATGAAAACGCGGCCTTAGGAGAGGATACTACCGCTTAAAAACGATCCGGCGGCGGCCCTTCGACCACCGCCGGACGTCACCACTTACTCCTTCACTCGATGTGTACGCGCGTCACCACACCGAATGAGACCAACCCGTGAGGACTAAAACCCGAGCTTCCTACTTCTTAGGAGCTGCACCACCCGCTGCAGGCGTTGTCGCCTTTTCGTAATCCGACGACGTGTCGTAGCAGTTGAAGCACGTTCCGCCGATGCCACCCATGTCGGACGAGTCCTTGCTGTATATCGCACGATCCGTGTCCGGATTGTAGCCGGCCTGAGGAACCAGGTTGGTCGGATTATCGGCCTTCCGAAGGACGGAGATGTCGAGCGCGATGGGATTGCCCTGTGGAACGTCAGACGCAAATGCCCCCTGCCCTTTTTTCGTGAAGTTCCGGTAGGCCTGGACTTCCACGTCGTTGCCGACTCCGACTGCCTTGAAATTCGCCATATTGGCCTTTTCATTCAACTCAATCGTGACGAGCGCCCCGCCACCGGTCTCGACGTAGATCTTTCCGGCGGCAAGATCCTTGCCCCAGAGACGCCCATAGATCGTTTCAGGCTTTGCGAGCAGCGTACGCATATACGCATCAGTCACACCGCCGGCTGCTCCGCTGGGCCGGAAACCCTCCTGTATGGCTTGCTTTTCCTGGGCCACTGCCTTCTCCTGGGCCATCGCCGTACCTGCAACCATCATGGAGAAAAGGGCAAATGCACCGATTGCTAAGAACTTCTTCATATGGTTCACCTCCCCTCAGAACTATGTATGATGACCGACGGCGCCTGAACGCCGCCACCTCCTCCCGAGGCACTACCCGTACTCAGTCGATAAGGCGACGGAACTATAGCGCAGGCCTAGAGGCCTGTCAAGGGGGAAGAACGACTGAATTTGAAGGACTTTTCGGTATAGCTGGCCGTGGAAATTCCAGGGTTGAGCAAGCATGGTTGGGACTACTTGAGGTATTGAATATCCGGGCATTTTTGATCGTTTCACCCGTTGCAACCAGGAGCAACGGGTACCCGGGCACGAGCAAGCGAGGAGCGCCTGCGGCTTCCATAGCCGCGAAGTCTTGGCTGAGCGGCGTTCTAATTGGTGCCCGGGGGGAGGGTCGAACTCCCATGAGCTTGCGCTCGCGGGATTTTGAGTCCCGTGCGTCTGCCATTTCGCCACCCGGGCTCCGGCGTAAGCTTCAGCGTTTCTAACATGATACCCGTAAACCGTCAAGGCAAGTGCAGCAGTCATGAGTCTTGTGCTAGAATCGCTTCCGTTTAACGTGAGGTATTGAATATCCCGTCGCTTTTGATCGAAGCTCCGGGTCGAGCAAGCTTGGTTTGGAGGGAATCACTGTATGGCACAAGTTCAATGCGTCCGCTGCGGAAATTTGGGCGAAGCGATCACCGAGCCGTTGTTCTTGGGCAAGCTGGAAGCTCAAGTGAAGGCGAGCATCTGCGCACCCTGCTGGGCCGAATGGGTGAAAATGCGAGTGATGGTCATCAATGAGTACCGTGTCAACCTCGGCGACGAAAGCGGGCGGGCCCTGCTCCGAGAGCAGATGCTGTCCTTCCTGAAACTGCCGAAACCCGAACAGCCAGCGCCGTAATAGACTCGTCAGCCCCGGGCATCCATTTGACAATGACGAGACGAAAGTGATAGATATCACGTATCTTTTAAAAGGTGCCGGATGCTGACCCAGATGCATGTGCGGGGGTTGATGTTTGACCCCTATACGAACGCCTATATCATTATTCTCCGGGACGACAGCAACACCGAGATGCTGCCCATCTGGGTGGGAAAACCCGAAGCGAGCGCCATCAGTTTCGCCATGGAGGGAGTGACAACCCCCAGACCGATGACCCATGATCTGATGAAAACCGTCTTGGATACCGCCGACGCCAAAGTCATCAGCGTGGTGGTCACCGACCTCAAAGAAAACACCTATTATGCGAGGGTTCATCTCCTGTATGAAGATTCGGAGTATTCGATCGACGCCAGACCGAGTGACGCGATTGCTCTGGCGTTGCGATCAAAGACACCCGTCTTCGTCAACGATGACGTCATTCGCAAACACAGCAACGAAGAGATGGACCGCTGGTTGGAAAATCTCAAGCCCGAGGATTTCGGCAAGTCGGACGCGTGACAGGTCCCTAATTCCTATCAGCAACGGTTCCCGATCAAGTCACAATGGAGCGTGAGTTGGTTAGACTGACGGTGCAAGGGGTCATGCCCGACGCGATCCCCAATTCAGACAGCCAGGTCGTGATCCTGCAAGACGAAAGCAAGGCCCATACCCTTCCCATCTGGGTAGGACTGGCGGAAGGGACGGCGATTCGTCTGGCGATGGAAGGGGTCGTTCCTCCGCGGCCGCTCAGCCATGACTTGATCCGGAACCTCACCGAGCAACTGGGGTTGAAAATCTCGAAGGTGGTCGTGACGGACGTGAAGAATAATACCTATTATGCGTCGATTTACCTGAATAGCAAGCAATCGGAGCTGACCGTGGACTCGAGGCCGAGCGACGCCATCGCCTTGGCCTTGCGGACCAGCAGTCCGATCTATGTCACACAAGATGTCCTGGACAGGCTGGCCCCGGAGAACGTCGATCCCTGGCTGAAGATGCTCGGGTCGAAGGAGTTCGGCGGCACCGCCTAGGACGAGGAGCGCCAGTATCATGACAAGAACCTATTCCGCCAAACCGCTGGACATTACACGGAAGTGGTACGTCGTGGACGCCAACGGCAAAACCCTGGGCCACCTGGCGACCCAGATCGCCATCGTGCTGCGGGGCAAGCATAAGCCGACCTTCACGCCCCACATGGACACGGGCGACCACGTGATCGTGGTGAACGCCGAGAAAATTCACCTGACCGGCGACAAAGTCCGGACGAAAACCTATTACCGGCATTCGGGCTATCCCGGAGGCTTGAAGGCAGAGACCGTCAAAGATGTGCTGGCCCGCAAACCGTCCGAGATTGTGGAACGTGCGATTAAGGGCATGCTCCCCAAGAATCCTCTCGGGAAGCAAATGGCTCGAAAACTGAACGTGTACGCTGGCCCGACGCATCCGCATCAGGCGCAACGGCCGGAAGCCTTGACTCTTTTGATCTGAACAGGAGATTGTGCCGCCATGACCTTGAGAGACGCGACAAACGCGACGGGGAAACGGAAACGCGCCATCTGCCGGGCCTGGATCCAGACGGGCTCCGGTAAGTTCACCGTCAACGACCGGGCCCTGGAGTCCTATTTCCCCAGGGCGACCCATCGCTCGGTGGTGACCTACCCGATAGAGATCGCCAACCTCCAGGGCAAACTGGACGTGATGGCAACGATCGAGGGGGGCGGGAATTCCGGCCAGGCGGACGCGCTGCGGCATGCCCTGTCCAAAGCCCTGGTGACAATGGATCCCGCCTTGCGTCCCGCCTTGAAGAAGGAAGGCTTGCTCACCAGGGATTCCCGCACGAAGGAGCGGAAGAAGTACGGTCAGAAGGGAGCCCGCAAGCGCTTCCAGTTCTCGAAACGGTAAAGGGGCGATCACCCTTAATTCATTAAGGGAAGGCCCCGCGGCCTTCCCTTTTTTATTGGAGCCTGTCGATGACAACCGTCGCAGTAGTCGGTGCCAGCGGGTATGTGGGGGGAGAACTTCTGCGTCTCCTGTTGCATCATCCCAAGGCCAAAGTTGCGGCCGTGACCTCCGAGCAGTCAGCGGGAAAACCGGTCCAATCGCTCTTCCCTAACCTGATGGGGCCGGAACTGCTCTGCGAACCGCTGGACCCGCACCGGATAGCCGCCCGCGCCGAGGTGATCTTCCTGGCCCTCCCTCACACCCAATCCGCAGGGCCCGCGCAAAAGTTTCTCGCCGCCGGCCGGAAAGTCATTGACCTGAGCGCCGACTTCCGGCTCAAGAGCGCACCGGCCTACGAGACCTGGTACGGGACACCCCATCCTTGTCCAGACCTCCTCCGGACAGCCGTGTATGGTCTGCCCGAACTGCACCGGGACGCGATCCGCTCGGCGTCGCTGGTCGCATCGCCCGGGTGCTATCCGACCGCCGCAGTCCTCTCACTGGCTCCGTTGGTGAAGCAACAGTTGCTGGGTGACCAGATTGTCATCGATGCAAAGTCCGGCATCTCCGGCGCCGGCCGGACCCCAGCGCTCGCCTATCACTTCCCTGAAGCGAATGAGTCCATGGAAGCCTACAAGCTGGGAGCGCACCGACATATTCCTGAGATCGAGCAGGAGCTTGGCGCGACGGTCACCTTTACGCCTCACCTCGTCCCCATGACGCGGGGCATTCTCAGCACCGCGTACGTGCGCCTCCGACATGCCCGCACGTCGGACGATCTACTCGCGCTCTACCGGGAGTTCTACAAGGGAGAGCCTTTCGTCCGTGTGTTGAATCCGGGACAGTCGCCGAACCCACGGCATACCCGCGGCGCAAACTTCTGCGAGGTGTCGGCCTTCGTCGATTCTCGGACCGGAATGGCGATCCTCATGGCCGCCCTCGACAATCTGGTGAAAGGTGCCGCCGGCCAGGCCATCCAAGCGTTCAATCTGATGCAGGGCTGGGACGAAACGCTGGGATTGCAGGACTCGGGTCTGTATCCGTGATGAACGTCGTCACAGGAGGCATCACCGCCGTGTCCGGCATCCTGGCTGCCGGGATAGCCGCCGGCATCAAGAAGGGCGAGACGCCCGACCTCGCGCTGATCGTCTCCGAGAAAGAAGCGGTGATGGCCGGCGTCTTCACGACCACCAAGGTCGTCGCCGCACCAGTAGTCTTGGCCCGCCAGCGGCTGCGTCGTGGAAAGGGCCGGGCCATTCTCGTGAACAGCGGAAACGCCAATGCCTGCACCGGACGCCGGGGATACCAGGATACCGTCAAGATGGCCGCTCTGGTGGCCAAGGCTTTGAACGTGGCGCCGGAAGACGTGTGGGTCGGCTCGACCGGTGTGATCGGAAAACCGCTTCCGATGGACAAGATCGAAACGGCCATTCCGATCCTCGTTCGCCGTCTTCATCGCGGCGGAGGAGAGGACGCCGCGCGCGCCATCGTGACGACCGACACCACGTTAAAGATGGCCGCGGCCTCGGACATGATCGGAGGGCGACCGGTCACCGTCGGCGGGATCGCCAAGGGGTCCGGCATGATTCATCCGAATATGGCGACGATGCTCGCCTTCTTGGCCACCGATGCACAGGTGCCCCGCACGGTCCTGCAGCAGAATTTGCGACAGGCCACAGAGCGATCGTTCAATCGGATTCCAATAGACGGCGATACCAGCACGAACGATATGGTGCTGTGCCTGGCAAACGGCCTGACGGCCAACCGGCCGTTCAAGCCCGGAAGCGCCGATGCGCGGCGGTTCCAGGCGCTGCTGGAACACGTCTGCCTCGACCTGGCCAAAAAGATCGCCTGGGATGGAGAGGGCGCCACCAAACTTGTGGAGCTGTCGGTGAAAGGGGCCCGGACCGCACACGACGCTTTGCTGGTTGCCAACACCATCGCCACGTCAAGCCTCGTCAAGACCGCATGGTTCGGCGAGGATGCCAACTGGGGACGCATCATGGCGGCGATCGGCCGGTCTGGAGCCCGGATCGCCGAAGACCGGATTGCGATCCGGTTCGGTCACGTTCCGATCGTCCGTCGTGGGATCGGGCTTGGACAGCATCTGGAAGAACAGGCGAACGCCGTCATGAAGGCTCGTGAATTCACGGTCACGGTCGATCTGGGAATGGGGAAAGCCGCCACCATCGTCTGGACGACAGACCTTTCACCGGAATACATCAAAATCAACGCCTCCTATCGATCGTAATCGCAATCTTTTATCTTGAAAAATCAAGCGCTAGCATGTTACTTTTCACAATGTTAGACCGGTCCGAAACCGGCAAACGCGCCCGCGCTGCACAAGCGGCGGGAATTACTAACAATCTTGGCACGTCCGTTCTGTGCGGACGAGATGTCGGTGCCCTAAGGACCTGAGAAATCCTCCCGCCACGTCCTCCGGGACAGAGGCGGGTCGCGCCGGCAGAAGAAAGGGGGTGACGGTATGGGAGCGATCACGATCAAGGAACTGCTGGAGGCCGGTGTCCACTTCGGCCACCAAACCAATCGATGGAATCCGAAGATGAAGCGGTATATTTTCGGAGAGCGAAACGGCATCTATATCATCGACCTGCAGCAGACCCTCGGCCGCTTCGACGCCGCCTATGACTTCGTCCGGCAAACCGTCGCCCAAGGGGATTCGGTCCTGTTCGTCGGCACCAAACGGCAGAGCAGCGATATCGTGGAAGAAGAGGCCAAGCGGTGCCAGATGTTTTACGTCTCACAGCGATGGCTCGGCGGCATGCTGACGAACTTCAACACCATCCGCAAGAGCATCGACAAATTGCGCAAGATCGAGACGGCGTCGGCCGACGGCACCTACGAGCGCCTGCCCAAGAAAGAAGTGGCCAAGCTGGAAAAGGAGCGCCTGCGGCTTGAAGTAAGCCTGGGAGGTATCAAAGGGATGAACGCCCTCCCCGGCTGCATTTATGTCGCCGACACGCGGGGCGAGCGCATCGCCATCCTGGAAGCACGTCGGTTGGGCATCCCCGTCATTGCCATTGTGGACACGAACTGCGATCCCGACGGGATCGACTACCTCATACCGGGCAACGACGACGCGATCCGCTCCGTGAGACTGGTCACCTCCAAAATCGCCGACGCCGTCATTGAAGGGCTGCACCTGCGCGCCCAGCGCGCCGAGGAGGAGAAGCCCGGCGCTATGAGCGCGGCCGAGATGCGGACCGTCCAGGCCGCCGGCGCCGGAGTCTAAGATGGCAGGAGACAGCGCGCTCGTCAAAGAGCTTCGGCAGAAGACCGGAGCCGGCATTATGGACTGCAAGCAGGCCCTGGTGGAAAACAGCGACGACCTCGCCAAGGCCGTCGACTGGCTGCGGCAGAAAGGGCTTGCCTCGGCCGGAAAGAAGGCCGGGCGCGCCACAGACCAGGGGGTTATCGCGTCGTACATCCATCATGGCAGCAAGGTCGGAGTGCTCATCGAGGTCAACTGCGAAACCGACTTCGTGGCCCGCAATGATGAATTTCAGTCCCTGGTCCGTGACCTGACCCTTCAGATTGCGGCCTCGAAACCGGTCTATGTCCGCCGTGAGGATGTCCCTCAGGAGATTGTGGACAAAGAGATGCAGATCTACCGGGGCCAGGCGAAGGAAATGGGCAAGCCCCAGGCGGCTTGGGAAAAAATAGCCGCCGGCAAGCTGGAAAAGTTCTACCAAGAAAAATGCCTTCTGGAGCAACCCTTCGTGAAAGACCCCAGCGTCAAAATCGCCGACCTGCTCACACTGAAGATCGCCAAGATCGGAGAGAATATCGTCTTACGCCGATTCATTCGATACGAGCTCGGCGAGGAGGAATGAGTCGCCCGACGTATAAGCGCATCCTTCTGAAGATCAGCGGAGAAGTTCTTGCCGGCGACCAGTCCTTCGGTCTGGACGCCAAAATGATCGAGTACATTGCCTCGGAAATCGCGGAGGTGGCTGCGCTGGGCGTGGAAGTCGCCGTCGTCATCGGAGGCGGCAACATCTTCCGCGGCATCGACGCCGCCGACGGCGGCATGGAGCGGTCCTCCGCCGACTACATGGGCATGCTGGCCACGATGCTCAACGCGCTCGCGCTTCAAAGCGCACTTGAAAAACAAGGCGTCGCGACCCGCGTCCAGTCCGCGATTGAAATGCACCAACTGGCCGAAGGATACATCCGGCGGCGCGCGATCCGCCATCTGGAGAAAAAGCGCATCGTGATCTTCGCAGCCGGCACCGGTAACCCCTACTTCTCCACCGACACCGCCGCCGCCCTGCGCGCGATGGAAATCGGCGCCGAGGTCATTTTGAAGGGCACCAAAGTATCGGGGATCTACGACGCCGATCCGATGAAAAACCCCAAAGCCGTCAAATTCGACCGGTTGTCCTTTCTGACCGTGATCGATAAGCGCCTCAAGGTCATGGACTCCACCGCCATCTCGCTATGCATGGATCACAACCTGCCCATCATCGTGTTCAACGTGAAAGAAAAAGGCAACATCAAGCGGATTGTCGAGGGGGAACAACTCGGCACGCTCGTCAAGGACGAAGTCGGCCAGGCCTAGCTTCACGAGGGACTGTATGCAAGCCATGCTGAAGAAAAAAGCCACGGAGAAAATGGAGGGCCAGCTCGATCATCTGCGCCATGAGATGGCCTCGATCCGCACGGGCCGCGCCTCGCTCGGTCTGCTGGACCATGTCACGGTGAGTTACTACGGCACGGCCACACCCCTCAAGCAGGTCGCGACGCTGGCGGTGCCGGAGAGCCGGCTGATCACTGTCCAGCCGTTCGATCCACAGATCATCAAGGACATCGAAAAGGCGATCCTGGCCTCCGATCTCGGCCTAACGCCGGCGAACGACGGGAAGCTGATCCGCCTGCCGATCCCGCCGCTGACCGAGGACCGCCGCAAGGATCTGGTCAAGCTTGCGAAAAAGATCGCCGAGGAAGTCCGGGTTCACATCCGCAACATCCGCCGGGATATTCTCGAAGAGATCAAGAAAGCCCAGAAGGCCTCCCAGCTCACCGAAGACGAGGCCAAGAAGTCCCATGATGAAGTCCAGAAGCTAACGGATGCCTACATTCTCAAAGTGGACGAGATTGTCAAGAAGAAGGAGGCGGAGATCACCGAAATTTGAATCCCACCGTCGTCGAGATTTCCCTTCCCGCCCTCCGCCACAATCTTCACGAAGTCATTCGCCGTGTCGGCGGAGCCAGAATCATGGCGGTCGTGAAAGCCAACGCCTACGGCCACGGGGTCGTTCCCGTCGCACAAGCTCTGCTGGCCGCCGGCGCGCACCAATTGGGCGTTGCGAGGGCGGCGGAGGGTCTTGAACTTCGGCATGCAGGCATCACCGCCCCGATTCTGGTGATGGGCGAAGCCGTCCCGGACGATATTCCGGCGCTCCAGCGTTTCAATCTGACCCTTGTGCTCCCGTCGCGCGAGGCCATCGAATCCGTGGCCCGCCTCGTCGACTCCCGATCCGGTCCTCTGGGCGTCCACTTGAAAGTCGACACCGGCATGGGACGGCTGGGGCTCACGCAGGAAGACATGCCGGTGGTGCTCCGCTCAGGCCTGCCCTCTTCATTGCGCCTGGACGGGCTGATGAGCCACCTGGCCTCGGCGGATGAACCCGATGAAGCCACGTACACGGAACAGCAACTGGTGCGATTCCGGACGATTCTCGATGCCGCGAAATCCTCCGGGCTGACCTTTCCCTCCGCGCACATCGCGAACAGCGCGGCCATCCTGCGCTTCCCTGCCAGCCACTACGATATGGTCCGGCCCGGCCTCATGCTCTACGGATACGCTCCAAGACGAATACCTGTGCCCGAGCTCCAGCCCGTCCTCACCTGGAAGACCCGCGTCATCCAGGTCAAAAAAATGGGGGCTGCCCAACGGGTCAGCTACGGCGGCACCTTCGTCACCCAGCGTCCCTCCACCTTGGCCATCCTCCCGGTCGGGTATGCGGACGGCTACAGCCGCGCCCTGTCCAACAAGGGCCACGTGCTCATCGGAGGCCAACCAGCCCCCGTGGCCGGACGTGTCTGCATGGACCTGACCGTGGTGGACGTGACGGAGCACCCGACGGTCCGTCCCGGCGATGAGGCCGTCCTCTTGGGACGGCAGGGCTCGGCCGTGATCACCGCGGATGACCTGGCGGCCTGGCAGGACACCATCAGCTACGAAGTCCTCTGCCAGATCGGACCACGAGTTACGCGAATCTATCGAGAAGATTGACGCACCTCCCCGCTTGCCTGCCCCCTGAAAACTCGCTATAGTACCGGCACCTCGGTTATTTCACTGAAAGAGGCGCACTGATGGACACCGCCGTGGCTCGGATCGAGGACACCGTCAAAGGGTACGTCGGGACGGTGCAGGAATTCGCGCAGCTCTGCGGAACCGCCATGACCGCCGTCTTCCGACCGCCCTGGTATATCCGGGAAACGGTCTATTACATGGACCGGATCGGGGTGGGCTCTCTCTTCATCGTCATTCTGACCGGCATCTTTACCGGCATGGTCCTGACCCTCCAAGGCGCGATCCAGCTCGAGCCCTATGGCGCCGTACCCTATGTCTCGCGGTTGATCAGCACCTCGGTCGTCCGCGAACTGGGGCCCGTGCTCGCCGCCCTGATGATCGCCGGGCGCGTGGGATCCGGCATCGCCTCCGAACTGGCGTCGATGCAGGTCACCGAGCAGATCGACGCCCTGAGGGCCGAAGGCACCGACCCCATCAAGAAGCTGATCACCACGCGCCTGCTCGCCTGCCTCATCATGGTGCCGGTCCTGACCATCATCACCGACGGTGTCGCCATGTTCGGAGGCTACCTGATCGCACGTTTCTCTCTGAGCATCGACACGTTCTTCTACTGGACGTGGGCCTTCGAGGCCCTCCGTCCCATGGATTTCGTCTACGGACTGATCAAGCCGTTGGTGTTCGGCTTTATCGTCTGTATGGTGGGATGCTACGCCGGTCTGGCCACCTCCGGCGGCACCGTCGGCGTCGGACAATCCACCACGCAGGCCATGGTGACGTCCTCCATCCTCATCCTGATGTCCGATTTCTTCCTGACGAAGCTGTTCATCTTCCTAGGATTCTAAGCCATGATCCGGTTCACCAACGTGTGCATGATGTTTGACGGCCGCCCGGCTCTCAAGGATTTCACCATGGAGATTTCTTCCGGAGAGACGGTGGTGATCCTGGGAGGCAGCGGCGGCGGCAAGACGACCATGCTGCGCCTGATCCTGGGCCTGCTTCGCCCAGACTCCGGCTCGATCCTCGTCGACGGGCAGGAGATCGTGGGACTCACGGAGAGGCAGATGGTCCCGATTCGGGCCAAAATCGCCATGGTCTTCCAGGGGTCCGCCCTGTTCGACTCGCTCACCGTCCGCGAGAACGTCGGCTATCGTCTCTACGAGGAACAGGCGCTTTCGGACGACATTATCGAACGGTTGATCGTTCTGTCTCTGTGTTTCGTCGGACTGGAGGACACGCTCGAGAAGATGCCGGCCGAACTCAGCGGCGGCATGAAAAAGCGCGTGGCGATCGCGCGCGCGTTGGCATGCAATCCGAAATTGATTCTCTATGATGAGCCGACGGCGGGACTGGATCCGATCAACACCCACCTCATCAACGAACTGATCTGCAGGTTTCAGAAAGAGCAACACCTCACGCAGGTGGTGGTGACGCACGACCTCGAAACGGCCTATCGCGTCGCGGACCGTCTGATCATGCTTCACCGCGGGGAGAAGATCTTCGACGGCTCCGTCGACCTGCTCCAAGCCTCGGACGATCCGCGGATCCGGACGTTCCTCAAGCCTGAAGAAGTGCTGACGGAGCCGGGCTGCTTTCCGTGCAAGGACGGCGGCATCCGGATAGCTCAGCCGGAGGCGGAAACCATACGGGGAACACCGGCATGATGCGGCGCACCGAAAGTACCTGGTCACAACTCAAGGTCGGGATCGTGATCCTCCTCGCGATCGCCGGCATTCTTGTGGCCATCATGAACCTCAACGAAGGCATGGGTCTGTTCACGCGCGGGACCACCTTCCGCGCGTACCTCAGCGACAGCCAGGGCATCAAGGTCGGCGCGCCGGTCCGGATGAACGGCGTGGACATCGGCAACGTAAAGCATGTGGGTATCGAAACCGGCAAAGGCCAGGTGGAAATCCGGTTCACCGTCAGCAACGCGGTACGCCCGCTCCTGCATCAGGACGCCGCCGTCCTGATTCGTCCGATGGGCCTCCTGGGGGATAAATATCTCGATCTCCTGCCCGGCTCACTTGCGCAGCCTCCTCTGCCGAACGGCGCCGTTCTGAGCGGACGCGGCGAAGCCGACATTACCAGTGTGGCCGGCAACGCGACCACCACATTGCAGAGCGTCGACCAAACCTTGCGTGAGCTCCATGTCATCCTTGCCAACATCAACGAGGGGAAAGGCACTGCCGGCAAGCTCATCAACGATCCGGCGCTGTATAACCAGACCGCCCAGTTGATCCACAAGATCGACACGCTGACTGACAAGACCAGCCAATTGCTCGCCAAAGTTGAGCGCGGCGAGGGCACGCTGGGCAAGCTGGTGACGGACCGTGCGCTCTACGATCGTGCGACGGCGGCCGTCGATGAACTACAAAAGCTAGGCGCCTTGCTCAATCAGCCGGACGGCACCCTGGGGAGACTCGCGCGCGATCCGGCGCTATATCAACGATTGGAAGGGGTCACCGCGAAGAGCGAAGCCCTCGTGGGGAAAATCGAGCGCGGCGACGGCACGCTCGGAAAACTGGTCAACCAGGATCAACTGTACAAGAGGGCCGACAAGGTGCTCACCGAAGTGGAAGCGCTGATCACGGACATCAAGAAGGACCCGAAGCGCTACTTCAATTTCTCCGTCTTCTAGGTTTTTAGTTTCCTGCCGAGACGCTTCTCCACGCTCATGACTTTGCCGCCGAGCCTGCCCTTGGCGCCCTTGCGGTAATCCACCTTGATCGAGCAGGAAATGCGGTTGCAGTCTTTCTTCATTCGCGCATAGCACTGCTTGACGACGCCAAACACGTCGTCCCATTCTCCTTCCAGCACGGTGCCCATGGGGTTGAGCCGGTAGTCGACCCTGCTCTGATCGACGATCTCCAAGGAGCGAGCCACGTACTTGCCGACGCTCTCCCCCTTCCCGAGGGGCGACATGCTGAACTCCAACAAGACCATCGTTCACGTTCCTTTCTTTATGGGGACTGGCTACTTTTCTTCTTTATGTCCAAGAAAAGTTGCCTGTCCCCGTCTTCTGTCTCCCCGAACCCATTTATCGTGACCGGCGTCCCGACGGCTCCACTCGTCGGCGAGAGAAAAAAAATACCGATACTCCCCGCGCCCTGAGCAGACTGCGTGACCGAGAGCACATTGCCGACAGCATCATAGGCGTACACAGCGACGTTCTTATTTCCATCTACGGCCACTGATAACCGGCCAAGGTCGTCATAAAAATACTGCGCCTGATCGGCCGGAATCGCCGCAGGCCACACCAGCAGCATGGGCAACATGAGCACGAGCGCCACCCAGGCGAGCTGTCGTATGAATCCGTTTCGCGTCATCAGTTCCTTACGAATCTACCCTTCACTCATGTAAATCGAGTCTGACCCCATTTTTTCTATTCTTGGTTCCATCGGCGGAAATGGAGCAAATGCCCCTCCTCCGAGAATTCCGTTTGGCCTACCGTCTTAAGCCAATTGACTGGAGAGTGACCCTTGGAAACAAGCTCTTCCAAAACATTGTGAAGCACTACAGCCTTGGTAGAAATCAAGCCAAACAACGGAATGGTAGTCGCGGCAACTGCAATCCGGCCATCTGCGATCAACTCAAGGATCGCAA
>Ga0184623_10000456_pt1 | contig 17137 bp, 15 predicted proteins | sample PLM1_100_b1_FD_133138 | JGI IMG/M metagenome (GOLD analysis project Ga0184623, IMG submission 133138) | Groundwater sediment microbial communities from an aquifer in East River, Colorado, USA - PLM1_100_b1 | ecosystem: Environmental > Terrestrial > Soil > Riparian zone | place: USA: East River...
GAAGAGGATGTCGTTGACCAGCGTCGACTTGCCCGAGCCCGAGACGCCGGTGACCGCGACGAAGCAGCCGAGCGGGAACGACACGGTGACGTTGCGGAGGTTGTGCTCCTTCGCGCCGTGCACGGTCAGCGACCGGGCTGGATCGATGGTGCGCCGGATGTCCGGCACCGGGATCGACCGCCGCCCCGCCAGGTAGTCGCCGGTCATCGAGCTCGAGCTGGTGAGCAGGTCGTCGACCGTGCCCGACACGACGATCTGCCCGCCGTGCTCCCCCGCCCCAGGGCCGATCTCGCCCACCCAGTCAGCGGTCCGGATGGTCTCCTCGTCGTGCTCGACGACGATGAGCGTGTTGCCCAGGTCACGCAGCCGGACCAGGGTGTCGATGAGCCGGCGGTTGTCGCGCTGATGCAGCCCGATGGAGGGCTCGTCGAGGACGTAGAGCACGCCGACCAGCCCGGAGCCGATCTGGGTGGCCAGCCGGATACGCTGCGCCTCTCCCCCAGCGAGGGTCCCGGCGGGCCGATCGAGGGTGAGGTAGTCGAGGCCGACATCGAGCAGGAACCCGAGCCGGGAGTTGACCTCCTTGAGCACGCGCTCGGCGATCTGCCGCTCGCGGGGGCTCAGCTCGAGGTCGTGCAGGAACTTCGCGCACTCCGCGATCGGCATCGCCGCGATCTCGGCGATTGACCGGCCGCCCATCGTGACGGCGAGCGACACGGGCTTGAGGCGGGCGCCCCGGCAGGTGTGGCACGGGACCTCGCGCATGAAGCCCTCGAACCGCTCCCGGCTGGCGTCGCTCTCGGCCTCGGCGTGGCGGCGCTCGATGAACGGGACGACGCCCTCGAAGGAGGTGTAGTAGGAACGCTCGCGGCCGTAGCGGTTGTGATAACGCACATGAACCTGGCCGGGCAGCCCGTGCAACACCGCCTTGCGGCCCGCCGAAGGCAGCCGCTCCCACGGGGTGTCGGTGCGGAAGCCGACGGTCTCGGCGAGCGCGGTGAGCAGCCGGTCGAAGTAGTCGCTCGTGTGCCCGCCGGCCCAGGGCGAGATCGCGCCTTCGTCCAGCGACTTCGACGGATCGGGCACGACCAGCTCGGGATCGACCTCCATGCGCGTGCCCAGGCCGGTGCAGTCGGGACAGGCGCCGTAGGGCGAGTTGAACGAGAACGACCGGGGCTCCAACTCCTCGAATGACAGGTCGTCGTAGAGGCAGGCCAGATGCTCGGAGAAGACGCGCTCGCGATGCGGATCGGTCTCGGGCAGGTCGACGAAGTCGAGGGTGACCATGCCGCCGCCGAGCCGCAGGGCGGTCTCGACCGAGTCGGTGAGCCGCTGCCTGGCCGACTTCTTCACGGTCAGCCGGTCGACGACCACCTCGATGCTGTGCTTCTCCTGCTTCTTCAGCTTCGGCGGCTCGGCCAGCGGGTGGACCACGCCGTCGACCCGGGCCCGGCTGAAACCCTTGGTCTGCAACTCGCGGAACAGCTCGGTGTATTCGCCCTTGCGGCCGCGCACCACCGGCGCCAGCACCTGGAACCGGCTGCCCTCGTCGAGCTCCAGGACCCGGTCGACGATCTGCTGAGGGGTCTGGCGCGCGATGGGCCGCCCGCAGACCGGGCAGTGCGGCCGGCCGGCCCGGGCGTAGAGGAGCCGGAGGTAGTCGTAGACCTCCGTGATCGTCCCGACCGTCGACCGCGGGTTGCGGCTGGTGGACTTCTGGTCGATCGACACCGCGGGCGAGAGGCCCTCGATGAAGTCGACATCGGGCTTGTCCATCTGCCCCAGGAACTGGCGGGCATAGGCGGACAGCGACTCGACGTAGCGTCGCTGGCCCTCGGCGAAGATCGTGTCGAACGCCAGGCTCGACTTGCCGGAGCCGGACAGTCCGGTGAAGACGATCAGAGAGTCGCGGGGCAGGTCAAGGGAGACGTCCTTGAGGTTGTGCTCGCGCGCACCCCGGATGATGAGACGGTCTGCCATGCGAGGGGCAAGCCCTTCGGAAAGGTCGGCTGGGGGAAGTCAGCTGAAGGTCGATTAGTGTCCCCCGTCATCGTAGGTGGGGGGTCCGACAGTTTCGCGGTGGGCGGACGCCCGAACCCCGAGGGCCGGGTTGGGGCTAGGTTGCAGTGCCATGAGCAAGACGACCCAACTGCCGGAGCTCGATGACCTCGCGACCGCAACGTCCCACGTGCTGGAGACGGCACGTGGGCTGTCCGATGCCGACCTGCGCGCGCCGTCGCTATGCGTGGGCTGGACCCGCGGGCACGTCCTGACCCACCTCGCCCGCAACGCCGACGGTCTGGTCAATCTCCTGACCTGGGCGCGCACCGGCGTGGAGACGCCGCAGTACGTCTCCGCCGAAACGCGGGACGGCGACATCGAAGCGGGGTCCGGCCGACCGGCCGCCGAGGTCACGGCGGACCTGGCGGCAGCCTCGGATCGGCTCGCCCAGGCGATCACGCAGTTGCCGGCCGACCGCTGGGACGAACGGGTGCGCATGCGCTCGGGAAGGGAGGTCACGGCGTCGCGGATCCCCTGGCTCCGGCTACGCGAGGTCGTTATCCACCACGTGGACCTTGACGCCGGCTACACCCCGGCGCACTGGTCGCCGGAGTTCGTCGAGCGGATGCTGCGCGGCGAGGCGCGGCGCCTCAGCGAGCGGGCGGATTTCCCCGAGGTAACGCTGCGCGACATCGACACCCACCGCGTCTGGTCGGTCGGCACGGACGGGCCTACCGTCACTGGGCCGAGCCCAGCGCTGCTCGCCTGGATCATCGGCCGCTCCCCTGGGGACGGGCTGACCGTCGAGCCGCCCGGTCCGCTCCCAACCCTGCCGCCTTGGGGCTAGCGCGCCCCCCAACACCTCCGCGATCTTGAGCTTTTTTCGCGTGGGAGCGCTCCCATCTTAAAAAAAGCTCAAGATCGCGGAGGGTTAGGGGCGGCGGCCGGTCCGCGAGATACTGGCCAACTGTGACGACCTACCACGGAAACGTCCGGGTCGGCGGTCCGGCCGACGTGCGCGAACTGACCGGCCTGGTCATCTCCAAGGTGGCGGTCGGGCCCTACGACAACAATGCCTACCTGCTGCGTTGCCGCGACACCGACGAGCAGCTGCTCATCGACGCGGCCAACGAGGTGCCCACGCTGTTGCAGCTCGTAGGCGACGACGGGTTGGCCCGGGTCGTGACCACGCACCGGCACGGCGACCACTGGCAGGCGCTCGCGGCGGTGGTCTCCGCAACGGGCGCTCGCACGGCGGCCCATCCGCTCGACGCCGGGGCGATCCCGGTGCAAACGGATGATCCGCTCGAGGACGGCGCAACCGTGCCGGTCGGCGCGGTCCAGTTGCGGGTCATCCACCTGGTGGGGCACACGCCGGGGAGCGTCGCGCTGCTGTACGACGACCCCAAAGGGCGACCGCACCTGTTCACTGGCGACTCCTTGTTTCCCGGTGGCCCAGGGAAGACGACGAATCCCACCGACTTCAACTCGCTCATGGACGACCTGGAGGCCAAGCTCTTCGGCGCCCTGCCGGACGAGACCTGGGTCTACCCTGGCCATGGCCGCGACACCACGCTCGGCGCTGAACGCCCTTCGATCCCCGAGTGGCGCGCCCGCGGCTGGTAGCTCGCGGGTCCTCAACTTGACGCGAGATAGCCGGCCGCGAGCAGCACGGCGAAGCCGCCGAGTATGACGACCGGGATCAGGCCGAGCACCAGGCCGGTCATCCCGATGGCCCGGCTGCCACCGCCGACATTCGCCCGCCGGATCGCGACTGCGCCCAGGACGACAGCGAGCAGGCTCGGGATGCCGACCGTGAACCACGACAGGAACAGCCCGAACAGGCCGAGGAGCAGGCTCGCCACCGCCAGCCCAGGACCTGGTCGCCCCGAGGGCAGCGACTGCGCCGGCCAGGGCGGCTGGTACGGCGCCCGGCCGGGCGGATCGTCCGGGCGGCTTGACGCCGGGTCCTCGCTGGCATTCACGACGTCAGCCGGCCGCCGCCGCGAGCGACCGGGCGTAGTTGACCCGCGCGTTGTAGTCAGCGATCTGCGTGGGGCTCGAAACGGGCAGCTGCACGGCATGGACGAAGCCGGGCGCCAGCACGGTGACCTGCACGAAGCCTTCGGTTCGCTGCTCGCGCACCAGCAGGAACAACAGGCCGAGGAAGCAAACGACGAAGAAGACGACGGCGAGGACGATGGCCCATGGCGGGATTCCCTCAGTAGTCCGCGACATGTCGGTGAACGTCCAGGTCACTTCCCGGACCGGCCGGGTGCCCGACGGCGTGATGACGGAATCCGCCGTGCATGCGATATCTCCTATGGTCACCAGAACAGCGGGTTGCTGCGAGTAGTAGTCAGGTGCAGTCATGGCGCAGGACTTTAGTGGTCTGCCACCAGCGATCACAGCCCCGATGCGGACCGACCGCCACATTCCGGGCCCGCCGGAGGCGCAGCACGGTCGCGTGGTCAGGGTCGCGGCGCAGAGACGTCCGAGGGCGGCAGCACGCTGGCCCGACGTTCGCGCCCGGTCTTGATCAGGCTCAGCACGGTGGTGAGCGTCAGCGTGCTCAGGATGATCAAGAGGCTCAGCCAGATGGGGATTTCGGGCGCCCACAGGAACGGCTCGCCGTTGTTGAGGAACGGCAGGCTGTTGGTGTGTAGCGCCTCGAGCACCAACTTGACCCCGATGAAGCCCAAAACCATCGCCAGGCCGTAGCTCAGGTACACCAGCCGGTTGAGCAATCCGCCGATAAGGAAGTAGAGCTGCCGCAGGCCGAGCAGCGCGAAGGCGTTGGCCGCGAACACGAGAAACGGCTCCTTGGTCAACCCGAAGATCGCCGGGATCGAGTCGAGCGCGAAGAGGAGGTCGGTCGTTCCGATCGCGACCATGACGACCAGCATCGGCGTGAAGAGCCGGCGGCCCTCGACCTGCGCGGTCAACGCGGCGCCGTGGTAGATCGGGGTCGTGGGCAGCACCCGGCGGACCAGCCGGAGGACGAGGTTGTCCCCGGGGTCGCTGGGCTGCTCGGTTCCGCTGATGGCGAGGTGCACGGCGGTATAGCACAAGAAAGCGCCGAAGAGGTAGAAGACCCAGGAGAACCTTGCGATCACCGCGGCACCCAAGGCGATGAACAGCCCGCGCATGATCAGCGCGAGGACGATGCCGACGGTCAGGACGCGCTGCTGGTACGCCGCGGGCACGGAGAACCGCGACATGATGATCACGAAGACGAAGAGGTTGTCGACTGACAGGCTGTACTCAGTCAGCCATCCCGCGTAGAACTGGCCGGCGTAACTTCCGCCGTGCAGCGCGAGGATCACCAGCCCGAACGCGATCGCGGCTCCGATGTAGAACACGACCCATGCCGAGGACTCCCGCAGCGATGGCTCGCGAGGTCGGCGGCCGACGACGAACAGGTCGAACGCGAGCATGATGGCGACGACCAGGATCGTGGCGAGCCACAGCCAGGGCTGAACGTTCACTAAGGGGCGTCCCTCCGGTCGGCGACTGGCGTCCCGGAGGTCTCTTCCGCCCGTGCGGGCCGATGGCGCCGGGCGAGCCGGTCCAGCCGGTCCAGCCGTGATGACGACGCCACCGCGAAGGAATACTCCCCTCCACCTGCGGTCTATTCTCTCTCACCACGGCGCTGAGACCCAAACCGTTCATGCCCGATCTGAGGTTTCAATAAGACCGATTCGACATAAAGGGCGGCGATAGCGGCCGCCAACCGGTGCGGATCGGTCTCGTCGATGCGCTCGGCCAACCTGCCGCTGAGCCATAGCGCGGCGAAGCCGTGGACGAGCGACCACGCGCCGACCGCCACGACCTCGGGGTCGCGGCCGCCGAGCCGGCCCTCCTGCCGACACCGCTCGATGGTCGTCTGGAGGAGGGAGTACGCCGCTTCGCTGGCGGCGACGAATTCCGGATCATCGGCATCGAGCAGGTCGACGCGGAACATCACCTCGAACTGCTCGCGACTGGCGAGCGCGAATCGGACGTAGCCGCGGCCGACCGCGGCAAGCAGCGCCGCCCCGTCGGCCGGGGCGCTCGACGTGACCTCGGCCACAACGGACTGCGCGAGCCGGCCGTAACCGGCGGTGGCGAAAGCCGTGAGCAGGCCGGCCTTGTTGCGGAAGTGGTGAGCCGGCGCGGCGTGGGAGACACCCACCCGCCTTGCGACCTCCCGCAGCGACAGACCGGCCACGCCACGCTCGTTGATCGTCTGCCGGACGGCCTCGAACAAGGCGGCCGGCAAATCCCCATGGTGGTAGCTCGCGTCCCGACCCTCCGCCGCGCCGCCCATGCCGGAATCTTGACAGCCCTCGCGACCAGGATCTAGACAATGTCAAGTCCTGCGGCACCGCGCGGGGAGGGATCCCAAGAGGGAGGCAGCATGTCACGGCCCGTGCACTTCGAGATCCATGCCGACGACCCCGGACGGGCCCGGGCGTTCTACGAGCGTGTCTTCGGCTGGGGCTTCCAGCAGTGGGGCGACAACCCGTACTGGCTGGTGAGCACCGGTTCGGACGGACCAGGCATCGACGGGGGCCTACTGCCGCGCGAGGGTCCTCCTCCGGCAGACGACGCGCCGGTCTCGTCGTTCGTGATCACGATGGACGCGGCCGACCTCGACAAGACGATCGCCGCGATCGAGGAGGCCGGCGGGCGGATCGTCGTTCCGAAGCAGGCAGTCCCCCGCCTTGGCTGGTTGGCCTACGGCAAGGACACCGAGGGCAACATCTTCGGAGTGTTGCAGAACGACGAGTCGGCCGCCTAGGGCCCTTGGTCGCTAGGGGTCTGCCGGCTCAGCCGACTCCGGCGGCGTGCATGCCGCGCAGCTCCCGCTTGAGCTCGGTCACCTCGTCACGCAGCCGGGCCGCGAGCTCGAACTGCAGCTCGGCCGCCGCCGCGTGCATCTGGTCGGTGAGCTGCTGGATGAGATCGGCGAGCTCGGCTGCCGGCATGCCCGCAAGCTCCTTCGCGTGCCGTCCCACGTCGCCGCGCCCCGAGACCCTCGATGACAAGCCCGGGACGGGCGCCTTGCCCCGGCTCTGCTGCCGGCCGGTGCCGCCGATGAGCTGCGAGGTGTCGGCATCCTCACGGGCGATCGAGTCGAGGATGTCGCCGATCCGCTTGCGCAGCGGCTGTGGGTCGATGCCCATCTCCCGGTTGTAGGCCAGCTGCTTCTCGCGACGCCGGTTGGTCTCGTCGATGGCGAGCTGCATCGAGGGCGTCACGCTGTCGGCGTACATGTGCACCTGGCCGGAGACGTTGCGCGCGGCTCGCCCGATCGTCTGGATCAGCGAGGTTCCGGACCGCAGGAACCCCTCCTTGTCGGCGTCGAGGATCGACACCAGGGACACCTCGGGCAGGTCGAGACCCTCGCGGAGCAGGTTGATGCCGACCAGCACGTCGTATTCGCCCAGGCGCAGCTCGCGCAGCAGCTCCACCCGGCGGAGCGTGTCGACCTCGCTGTGGAGGTAGCGCACGCGGATGCCGAGTTCGAGCAGGTAATCAGTGAGGTCCTCGGCCATCTTCTTTGTCAGCGTGGTCACCAGCACCCGTTCGTCACGCTCGGCCCGCACCCGGATCTCGTGCAGGAGGTCGTCGATCTGCCCCTTGGTCGGCTTGACCACGACCTCCGGGTCGACCAGGCCAGTGGGACGGATGATCTGCTCCACCACGCCGTTGGCCCGCCCCAGCTCGTAGCGCCCGGGGGTCGCCGACAAGTAGACGGTCTGGCCGATGCGGGCGAGGAACTCCTCCCACTTGAGCGGCCGGTTGTCCATGGCGGACGGGAGCCGGAAGCCGTGCTCGACGAGCGTGCGCTTGCGGGACATGTCGCCTTCGTACATCCCGCCGATCTGCGGCACCGTCACATGGGACTCGTCGATGACCAGCAGGAAGTCTTCGGGGAAGTAGTCGATGAGGCAGTTGGGCGCGCTGCCCGGCGCGCGGCCGTCGATGTGCCGGGAGTAGTTTTCGATGCCCGAGCAGAAGCCGACCTGGCGCATCATCTCGATGTCGTAGGTGGTGCGCATGCGCAGCCGTTGCGCCTCGAGCAGCTTGCCCTGCCGCTCGAGCTCGGCCAGGCGGTCGGCCAGCTCGAGCTCGATGCCCTGGATGGCCCGCTCCATGCGCTCGGGACCGGCGACATAGTGGGACGCCGGGAAGACGTAGAGCTCGGAGTCGTCGGTGATGACCTCCCCTGTCAGGGGATGCAGGGTCATCAGCCGCTCGATCTCGTCGCCGAACATCTCGATGCGGACGGCGTGCGATTCGTAGACCGGGAAGATCTCTATGGTGTCGCCGCGCACCCGGAACGTGCCGCGGGTGAACGCGAGGTCGTTGCGGGTGTACTGGATCTCGACGAACCGCCGCAGCAGCTGGTCGCGGTCGATCTCGTTCCCGACCCGCAGCCGGACCATGCGGTCGACATATTCCTGCGGCGTGCCCAGGCCATAGATGCAAGAGACGCTGGCCACCACGATCACATCGCGCCGGGTCAGCAGGGAGTTGGTCGCCGAGTGGCGCAGCCGCTCGACCTCCTCGTTGACCGAGGAGTCCTTCTCGATGTAGGTGTCGGTCTGCGGGACGTAGGCCTCGGGCTGGTAGTAGTCGTAGTAGGACACGAAGTATTCGACGGCGTTGTTGGGCAGCAACTCGCGGAACTCGTTGGCGAGTTGGGCCGCGAGGGTCTTGTTGGGCGCCATGACGAGGGTCGGCCGCTGGAGCCGCTCGACCAGCCATGCCGTGGTCGCGGACTTCCCCGTGCCGGTGGCGCCGAGGAGCACGACGTCGCGCTCTGCGGCGCGGATGCGGCGCTCGAGGTCGTCGATCGCCTGCGGCTGGTCGCCCGAGGGCTGGAAGTCGCTGACGACGAGGAGCGGCGCCACGCGGCGCTCGATGTCGGTGACTGCTCTCACGCTAGACACGGTACGTCGGCCGGCCGACAGAACCGGACGGCCCTCGCCGATCTTGAGCTTTTCGTCACGATTACCGGCGTGTCGTGACCAAAAGCTCAAGATCGCGACGGGACTTGCCGCGCGATGATTCGGGCCCAGAGCGCCGCGACCTGGCGATCGAGCTGATCCAGGTCTCCCCCGTTGTCGATCACCACGTCGGCGACGGCCTGCCGCTGCTCCCGCGTGGCCTGCGCTGCGATCCGCGCCCTGGCGTCGGCCTCGGACATCTCCCGGCGCCGCCGGAGCCGGTCGATCTGCACGTCCTCGGGCGCGTCGACGACGACGACGAGGTCGAAGCCGGCGGCGAGGCCGTTCTCCACGAGCAACGGGATGTCGTGGACCACGACCGCGTCCCCGGGCAGGCCGGCGACGATCTGCGCGGTGCGTTCGCCGACGAGCGGGTGGACGATCGCGTTCAGCCGCTTCAGGATGCGCTCGTCGGCGAACACCAGCGGCGCGAGGCGCTCACGGTCGAGGCCGCCGTCCGCGCGAAGCACGCCCGGGCCGAACTCGGCGACCAGCGCGGCCAGGCCCGGTGTGCCGGGCTCGACCACCTCCCGGGCGATCAAGTCGGCGTCGACCACGACCGCGCCATAGGCCGCCAGCCGGCGCGACACCTCGCTCTTCCCCGACCCGATGCCGCCGGTCAGCCCCACCGTGATCACACGCCAGAGTATGAGGCGCCAGATTCCGGGAACGGGCCCCGCTTGATGCTGCTGGTCCGTACGATCGCATGGGACACGGAGGGGGAAACCGTGAGAGTTGTCGTGACCGGGGGCGCCGGTTTCATCGGAGGCAATCTCGTGCGGGCGTTGCTCGCCCGCGACGAGGTCGACAGCGTCGTGGCCGTCGATGACCTGTCGACCGGCAGCAAGGACAATCTGCAGGGCGTCGACGTGACGTTCCTGGAGGGGTCCGTCACCGACCCGGACGTCCTCGACGCCGCGCTCACGGGCGCCGACACGGTTGTGCACCTCGCGGCGCTGCCGTCGGTGCCGCGATCGATCGACGATCCGCTGGGCAGCCACCTCGCCAACGCGACCGGCGCCCTTCAGGTGCTGGAGGCCGCCCGGCGCGCTGGGGGACTGCACACCGTCGTGGCGTCGTCGTCGTCGGTCTACGGGGCGAACCCGCAGATGCCCAAGCACGAGGAGCTGCGCGCTGAGCCGCTCAGCCCGTACGCCGTGACCAAGCTGGCCACCGAGGCGTACGCCGCCGCCTACGCACACTGCTATGACCTGCCGGTGCTGCCCTTCCGGTTCTTCAACGTGTTCGGGCCGCTCCAGCCGGCCGATCACGCCTACGCCGCCGTGGTGCCCGCCTTCGTGAGCGCGGCCCTGGCAGAGCAGCCGCTGATCGTGCACGGCGACGGGCAGCAGACCCGTGACTTCACCTACGTCGGCACCGTGTCCTCTGTGCTCGCCGACGCAGTCACCCGACGAGTGACCAGCACCGGGCCGGTCAACCTGGCGTTCGGCAGCCGGGTTTCGCTGCTCGAGCTGATCGTCGAGCTGGAGACCGTGCTTGGTCACCGCGTCGAGGTCCGCCACCTCGACCCGCGACCCGGCGACGTGCGCGCGTCCCAGGCCGACGACAGCCGGTTGCGCGCGCTGTTCCCCGACGTCCGCCCGGTCCCGCTCCGGCAGGGACTCGAGGAGACCGTCGCGTGGTTCCGGGGGATTTAGGACCGGCCACGGAGTGGACGCGCCGGCGACCCGATCACGACGACGCCGGGGGGCACGTCACGGGTGACCACGGCGCCCGCGCCGACGAAGGCTCCCTCCCCCACGACCAGCCCTTGCAGGACGACGGCGTTGCTGCCGACAGTGACGTCGTCGTGCAGGCGCACCGACCCCGACACGTTCGCCCCGGGATAGATGGTGACCCGGGCGCTGAGCACGGCGTCGTGCCCGACCGTGGCGTTGTAGTGGACCTGGCTGTGGGCGCCGACCGTGACGCTGCTCGACACGTGCGCGTTGGCGAGCAGCACGCAGCCGACGGCTACCGTCGTCTCTGGCGCGATGACGGCGCGCGGATGGACAACCGTCGCCGGCTGCAAGCCCCGGCCTTCGAGCAGGTCGACGAGCCGCCGGCGGACGACGGGATCGGCGATTCCGACGGCGTAGGCCGCGCCCGGCGGGGCGTCGTCGGGGCGCAGCACCTCGAGGCCGCGGACCTTCGTCCCGGCCAGGCCGTCGTCGAGGAAGCCGGCCACCTCGACCCCGGCCGCCAGCGCCGCGTCGAGGGTCTCGCGGCCGACGCCGCCGGCGCCGGCGATGTAGAGCCGCTTTCCGTGCATGCGCCCAATCCTGCCGACCCGAGCGGCTCGGCGTCCGGCGGTTGGCTGCTCGACGCGGCCGGTGTCGCACTACTCCTCGTCGCGATCGGCTGGACCTACGTCGCGGCGGCGACCGCCGACGCCGCCGCCCGGCCGGCGCCGGCGGCGCTGCTGCTCGCGGGCGTCGGGGTCGGGTACGCCTTCGGCCGGATGTCCGGCCGCTGGTTCCCGGTCGCCGGCCCAGGCATGCTCGCCGGCGCGGTCGCGGCGATCCTGGTCACCAGCCCGGGCGCGTTCTCGGGCGAGTCGGGCGCGCCCCCGCTCGGCTACGCGAACGCCAACGCGGCGCTGCTGGTCCAGGTCGTGGCCGCAGTCGTCATCGCGGCGCTGTCGACCCGCGGAACCTGGGCCAGAGGCCTGCTGCTCGCGACGGCCGTCGGGCTCGCCGCTGCGGTGCCGCTGCTCCGATCGGCGGCCGGCAGCGCGCTCGCGGCAGCGGTCGTCCTGGTGGGCGTGGCCGGCGCGCGCCTGCGCCGCGCGGGCTGGGTGGTCGCCGCCGCGGCTGCCTGCGCGGCGCTCGCCGTTGCGGCCACGGTCGCCCTCGGGGCGACGGCCGGCGACCCACGGCGGCCCCAGGGCGTTGAGCAGGTCGCGGACGAGCAGCTCACCACCGAGCGGGTCACGCTGTGGAAGGAAGCGCTCGCCCTCGCCCGGGCCGAGCCGCTGACGGGCGTCGGACCCGGCCGGTTCGCGGCGGAGAGCCCGACGGCTCGCGGCGACCGGGACCTGCGCTGGGCGCACACCGCCGTCCTCGAGCGGGCCGCGGAGCAGGGCATCCCCGGAGCGATCCTGCTGACCGCCCTCGCGGCGTGGGGATTCGTGGCGCTGACGGTGTCCCGCCGGCCGGCCCCGGTGGTCGCGGCCGGCGCGGCGGCCTTCGCCGCGCTGGCCTTGCACGGGTCGGTCGACTACGTGCTGCACTTCCCGGCCGTTCCACTGGCCGCCACCGCGCTCCTCGGCGTGGCTTCGGCCCGCCCGCGGCGGCCGAAGACATCGCCGCGATCTTGAGCTTTTTGATTGATGGGAGCGCTCCCACGCGAAAATAGCTCAAGATCGCGGGGAACTGTCCGCTGGGATGGGGAAGCCGGGGTTGATGCCGCCTTCCGCGGTCACCCCGCGCGGCTTGACCAGCGACAGGAGCGTCAGGCCGACGATGCGCAGGTCGAGCCAGACCGAACGGTTCCCGATGTACCAGAGGTCCAGCTCGATCCGCTCCGGCCAGCTCAGTGAGTTGCGCCCGCGTACTTGGGCCCAGCCGGTGATGCCGGGGCGCACGACGAGGCGCCCGCGCTGCCGCGGGCTGTAGTGCACGACCTGCTCGGGAAGGGTCGGCCGGGGACCGATCAGGCTCATGTCGCCGCGCAGGACGTTCCACAGCTGCGGCAGCTCGTCCAGGCTGGTGGCCCTGAGCAGCGCGCCGAACCTCGAGAGTCGGTCGGGATCCGGCTCCCCGGGATAAGCCGGATCCCGCATGGTGCGGAACTTCAGGATCGAGAACTCCCGCCCGTTCAGGCCGCTGCGCGCCTGCCGGAAGAACACCGGACCGCCCAGCCGCCACGTCACGAGCAGCGCCACGAGCAGAATTGCCGGCAGGAGCAGCACTCCTGCGACGAAAACCATGGCGATATCAACTGCACGCCTCACTGTTGGACCCCTCCCCTGGCGCCGACCGGCCCTGGCCGCCGCCGTCCGAACTGCGTCAGATCAGGTCGTCCACCCCAGCCGGCGCCGCCGTGCGACGGCCGCGTAGGTCGAAACGGACAGGTGCGCAATCGCGCGCTGGTCGAAGAGCGCCAAAGCACGCTCGCGGGCGGCCCTCCCAAGCCGCGCCCGCAGGCCCTCGTCAACCAGCAGCCGCGAGATCGCGTCGGCAAGCGCGACGTCGTCTCGCGGCGCAACAAGCAGCAGGTGTTCCTCGTCGGAACCCACTTCCCGGCAGCCCCGGATGTCGGTCAGCACCATCGCCGTGCCGCAGGCCGCAGCCTCCATCGCCGACCGGGAGAAGCCCTCCCGGTACGACGCCAGCACGAAGACGTCCAGCGCCGAGTAGACGGCCGGCATGTCCCGGCGCTCGCCCAGGAACAGGACGCCGCCGAGATCCGCCGACAGATCGTCGGACAGCGCGTCGGCCTTGTCGTCGTCGACCGGCCCGACCCAGGCGAACCGCGCTTTCCCGGCCAGGCGCCGGGCCGCCGCGGCGAACTCCCTGATCCCCTTCTCCGCCACCCGTCGGCCGACGCCGCCGACCAGCAACTCGTCGGGCGCTACACCCAACTCCCGGCGCAGCTCCGCGCCCGCCTCCGGGTCCGGCGCGAACCGCCCGAGGTCGACTCCGTTGCCGACCACCTTCGCCCGCCGGCCCGGGACTGCCCGGCGCAGCGTGCGGCGGTCCTCGGCGTTCTGGTAGAGCTCGGCGTGCGACGCCTGGGCCGCCACCGTCTCCGCAGTGAGCACGAACGCCCGCTTCGCCAGCCCGTCGCCGCGACCGGCCCACAGTCCGTGGCAGGTGTTCACGACGACCGGGACACTGGCCAGCCGGCCCAGCAGCCGGCCCAGCACGCCGGTCTTCGGGTTGTGGGTGTGCAGGACGTCGAGGCGCAGCGCGCGGATGACACCGAGCAGCTCGCGGGCGGCCTGGCCGTCGCGACGCAGGTCCCACGATCGGGTGAGGGACGGCACCGGCACGTGCGTCACACCGAGCGCGATCACCTGGTCCACGTACGGCCCGGCCGCGCTGATGCCGAAGGTCTCGAAGCCGCGCTCGACATCGACGCGCAGTTCGGTGCCGAGCAGCAGGGCGAGGCTCATGTCGACCGTGGTGAGGTGCGCGACCCGCAACGGCCGCCCGCCCGGCCCGGACAACGTCTCAGGCACGTGCCCCCACCTTCTTCGCGACGGCGACGATGCCGGCGTAGGCCCGCTCGGGGCCGAGCGCCCCGACCAGCTTCACGCGGAAGAACTCCACCGGGTCGGTCCGCCGGACCGGCACCCGCCGCAGCCTGAGCAGGTCGACGCCCGGCCGGTTGCGGCCCAGCCGCCCGGTGGCCGCGGTCCGGAACCGCGCGCGCAGCGCGGGCTCCATCTCCGGGACCGGGACGCCCCAGGTGTAGGCGAAGTGCCGGGGCCGGACCCGCACATGGCGCTCAACGTCCTCGGAGCACAGGTCGAGCTCGGTCTCGGTGAGCGCCTCCGGGCGCGCGTGGCTGCGCGTGTGGTTGCCCACCGTGCACAGCCCGGACGCCACCATCTCGCCGAGCTGGTCCCACGTCAGCGCGGGTCCGGCCGCCTTCGCGGTGGAGCCCTCCCAGTGCATCGTGCCGCCGACGTAGCCGCTCGCGAGGTAGATGGTGAATGGCAGCCGCCGCTCGCGCAGGTGCGGCCAGGCGTTGATGTAGACGTCGTCGAAGCCGTCGTCGAACGTCAGGACGACGCTCGGGGAGCCGTCGCCCGACTCGAGCCGGTCGGCGGCGGTGTCGAGCGGCACGACCGTGCCGGGCGGCAACGCGTCGAGTTGCTGGACGAAGTCGGCCGTGGTGACGTCGCGTTCGTCGGGCGAGCCCCCGCCGACCCGGTGGTAGATGAGCAACGTCGCGCCATCGGCGGGCCGGCCGAGCCCCAGGCTGGCGCGCGCGAGCTGGCGCTTGACCGAGCGCCGGCCGCCCTGGGCGGTCACAGCGAGCCCGCCTGGCCGAGCGGAGCCCCAGCCGGCGTCCCCAGCCACGCCGCCGGCCAGGGCAGCAACGGCTCGCGCACCACCGCCGGCCGACCGGTCTCGCTCCCGGTCGCATCGCCGAGCAGCAGAGTCACGGGCTCGCCGAAGGCCGTCGCCACTGCCGCGGCGGCCGACTCGGCGGTCACCACGGGATCCAGCCGCACGACCTCGCGGACGACGCGCTCCGCCCCGTCGCCGACGCGCACCAGTGCGACGGGAGCGTCGCCGAGGCGCCACCAGGAGTCTCCGTCGGACCACTTCTCCGCTGTCGCCTCCGGGCTCGGCTCCCCGGCCACCACGGCGAGGTATCTGCGCAGCGCCGGGTCGTCGACGTCGAGCGGCGCCGCCGGCCAGCCCAGTTGTCCGGCGGCGGCCACGACCCGGCGCACCCGCTCGGGCGCTGTGGCGGGCTTTGCGCGCCGCTCCCGCCAAGAGCGCAGCCGGACCTGGGCGCGCGCCCGCACCGCCGGCGCGGTGCGGCGCGCCTCCTGCCGGAGCGGCAGGCTCACTCCGGCCACGACGCTGCGCCGCACCGCGTCGATCTCCAGCAGCGGCGGCCGGTCCGGGGACAGGCGGTCCTTCTGCGGGCTGCCGCCGGGGAGGAAGTCGAGCAAGGCAGGCGGCTCGGCTGACTCCTGGACGATCCGCTCCTGCGCCCACCACTGCACGATCGTGCCGGGGCTGAGGGCGTTCAGCGTCTGGTCGTGCGCCGTCGACAGCCAGGTCGCAACGGACCCGAGGCGGAACCAGACGTGCGCCGCGACCGGCTCCCCGGCGATCCGCAGCACGAACACCCGGACCCAGCCCAGCTGCTCGGCGCGACGCAGCAACTCGGCGCGGAGGTGGAAGGTGGCGCGGTCGAACGGCCCTTTCCAACTGCGCGCCTGCAGGTCGGCGTACAGCCCGAACCCGTCGGCGACCGGGGCGTCCGGCGTCGTGCCGTAGGTGTCCATCGTCAGGTCCCAGAGCGGAGCGACACGGCCGGAGGACCGCTTGGCGTACTGCGCGAAGCTCTTGAACCGGCGGCGGTGGTCGGTCCAGCCGCCCTCGACCGGCGCCAAGCGGTCGGCCGACCGCTCGCGGGTCGCCACCCGGTAGCCGGCCGAACGCAGCGCCCCGAGCAGCTCGTGGGTCGCCGGGTCGCGGCTGGGCAGCCGGTGCAGCGCCAAGGCGCGCGCGCCGTGGCGCGCGAGGGTCTCCGCGAGGACGCCGAGCGCCTCCGGGTCGGGCTGCTCGGCGCCGACGATGACCCGGCTGCGCGGACGGTAGTCGAGGCCGGCGCTGCGCCAGGCGCCCGATGCGCCCGCGGTGACCGGAAGCAGCGCGACCGGCCGATCGCCGTCGAGCACCGCAGGCACCCGCAGCGATCGGGACCGCCGCGCATCGGCGTGCAGCCAGGCGGCGTGCCAGGCCCAGCTGTCGTAGATGTCAGCCTGCTCCGAGCGCGAAGCGGGAAGCGCGTCCCACTGCGCGCCGAAGCGCTCGTCGATGTCGCCAGCGCGCAGGATCGCGCCGTGGAAAACCATGTCTGACTTCCCCCCCGGAAAGTTCCCGACCCCTGCGTCGCACTGTACTGACCGTCGGCGGGTGGCGTGGGCGATTTGCGAGAAGAGGACGGAGCGAGACGGAGTGTCACGGCGAGTACACGTCACGCACGTGGTATTGCTTCTGCACGTAGAGGTGCGGTTGTCTAGTCGCGCTCGTGGCTCCCCGCGACGCACAGCAGTCAGGTCGGTGTGCGTCGGGCACAGCGGGGTGGGTCGTCGTGGGTGGGGGCGAAGACGCCGGACCGGTCTGCCACCAGACCGGATCCTGCCCATGCGACGCGGACTACCAGGCTCGCTCGGAGGATCGAGTGGCATCTGTGGTGGACGGCCGGCGCATCCGCCGGAAGCTTTGGGTCATCCTGGCGTTGCCGCTTGCCGTGATCGCGGCCATGGCCACGCTTTGGGGGTTGGTCCTCGCGCGTGACTACCAGGCGAGCCGGATGGCAGCCGACCGGGTCGAGCCGGCCATCGTCGCCGACCAGCTGGTCGTCGCGCTGCAGCGGGAACGCGGTCTGACCGTCGGCCTGCTGCGCGGCGAGCAGGCGTTCGGGCCGTTGCTCACGACAGA
>Ga0184623_10000457_pt1 | contig 17112 bp, 6 predicted proteins | sample PLM1_100_b1_FD_133138 | JGI IMG/M metagenome (GOLD analysis project Ga0184623, IMG submission 133138) | Groundwater sediment microbial communities from an aquifer in East River, Colorado, USA - PLM1_100_b1 | ecosystem: Environmental > Terrestrial > Soil > Riparian zone | place: USA: East River...
CCGAAAAGATTTTCGATGCCGGCGCGCTGTGGCAGCTTCACCGCGACGGGGATCAGTGGCTCTTTCGCTTTACCTCGTCTGCATTTGGGCCTGTGCCATTCAAGACTGCGCGCTTCAATCCTGACTTCACCGCCGGCGAGATCTGCCTCCATCGCCCGTATTTCGAGACCCGCGGGCCCGTGTATCCCCTCGAATGCCAGCTTGACGAGCTCGTGTTCTCGAATTTCCTGGCGCGCGGCCGCGGAGTGGAGATCCACGGCTGCGGCGTCATCGATCGATCCGGCGCCGGCTACTTATTCGCCGGCGAGTCGGGCGCCGGGAAGACGACGATGGCGAGGCTGTGGAAGAAGCAAGAGGCGGTGACGATTTTGAGTGATGACCGGATCGTGCTGCGAGAGCTCGGCGGCCAGATTTGGATGTACGGCACGCCGTGGCATGGTGACGAGCCGCTTGCCGCCCCGCGCCGCGTGGCACTGACCCGGATCTTCTTTCTCCGCCACGCCTCTTCTCACCGGCTCGTGCCAGCCAGGGGAGCCGCCGCTGCGGCCCGGCTCTTTGCCTGCTGCTTCCCCCCGTTTCACAACGCTGCTGGTCTCGAGTTCACACTAGGGCTATTGGATGCGGTGACCGGCGCGGTCCCGTGCGACGAGCTTTTATCTGCTCCCGATCCGACAGTCATCGACTTCATACGCGCTGTTAGCCGAAAGCCATCAGCCGTCAGCCTTCAGCCATCAGCATGACGCAGTCCGATCTGTTCCTTCGCCTGACGACAGATCTTCTGAGTCGCGGCTGCCGTCTGCGGTTTCGCGCGAGCGGATCGAGCATGCTTCCCACGATTCGCGAAGGGGAGATCATCACGGTACAGCCGGTGCGCCCATCCGAGGTTCACGTTGGCGATATCGTGCTCTACAGATCGCGCCCCGGCGTTATTGCGCATCGCGTAGTCCGAATCGAGGCCGGCTCTTTCCTCGTCCAAGGCGATGCGTGCGACCGTGCGGATCAACCTGTGCTCGGGGACCAGCTTCTCGGCCGAGTGGTTGCGGTGGATCGGGCTGGGCGGCTCATCAGAGTCGTGGGGCGTCGTGCGAGGGCACGGCGCATGCTGCGCGCCGGCGGTTCGCGCCTCGTTCGGGGTCTGCGATCGCGCGCCTTCGGACGAACAAAGGCGGCCTTAGCGGCGCCTGTATGTAAGACTTAATATGACAATAAAGTATTTATGTGACGATCATTAACGAGACACGAGGCGACAGTACTGTTATTCCGTTCCGCTCTTCGCAGTCCACCTAATCTCGCAACTAATTCTTCAGACACAACTTAGCTTCGTGGATTGCGCCGGGCAGGAATCTTGCTCAAACGGTTCCCGGCCGTCCGTTCGAAATCAGGAGCGGGTGCGGCGACCGTTTCCAGCGAACCAAGAGGCAGAATGCGTCCAACTACACCGGATGAGAATTTCGTTAGCCGCCTGACCAAGGCGATCATTGGGGCCATTGCGCTGGTGGTGTGCTTCTCCCAGTTGGTTAGCGCCCAGCCGACTCACGTGCAGTCCACGAAGAACGGCGGAACCGGTCTCGGCAGCCTTGCCGTATCGTTTGGTACTCTTCCCGCGGTTAACGGACTCATTGTGGTGGCGGCCTCGACTTGGGATCCCACTGCTGGAGAGGGTGATCTCCCCGCGGGGTCAGTCACAGACAACCAAGGCAACAGCTACACGCGAGCCACGATTGCTGTCACCCCAGGCGGCCAGGCCCGAGTCGCCATCTTCTACGCCATCGCCACCACGTCGGGCGGAACCTTCACGGTCACGGCGAATCCTGTCGGCACGGGCGCCGATATGCAAGTGGCGATTCACGAATACAGCGGGAATGTCACCTCGGGCGTGCTGGATGTCGCGGTGAGCACGAACGGCACCAGCGCCGCGCCCAATTCCGGCCCGATCACCACGACCGCACCGCTTACGTTGATTTTCGGAGCGATGACCGAGGACAACGATAACACCATGTCGCCGGGGGCGACCTTCACGCAGCGGCAGGAAGAAGAATCCAACTTCAACATGCAGTGTCTGAACACTGAGGACAAAACCGCGGGAGTCGTGGGGACGTACTCAGCTGACTGGACACTCTCGGCGAGTGGACCCTGGGCCGGAGCGGTGGCGGCTTTCAAATTCCATCCGCCGAACCCAGGGGGCTTCGGCGGACGCAGTTTCGTCAAGAGCACCAGCGTGGGGACCCAGACGGTGGCGCACGGGCTGGGCCAGGTCCCCAAGGCCATCATTTTCTGGGTCAGCTCCGACACGGCAGGCACATTTTTTACCAACTACTACACCTCGATTGGCTTCACCGACGGCACATCGGCCGGCAGCTTCTCCGCAGCGGCGGCCGCATTGAACAACCAGGACCTCTCCAACGCCAGTCGCCGCATGGCGAACAAAGCCATCACGATTGTTCTTTGGGGCGAGACCCTGATAGCGGAGGCAGATTTGGCGTCGTGGGATGCGACCAGCTTCACCCTCAACTGGACGACCAACGATCCCACGCTTGCTCGCATTCACTTTATTGCCATCGGAGGCAGCGGCGTCAGCGCAAAGGTGGTCAACTGGCAGGCGCCGACCTCGGCAGTTTGTCCGCCGACGTGTGACAAGCAAGTTCCCGGCGTCGGCTTCGAACCTGACGTGGTGCTCCACGCCTACAGTGGCAGCGGTTTCACGGCTTCGCCGATTCCGGGGACCAGTCAGGCCAGTGCGCACATCGGGATGGGAGCGATGACCGAGGCCGGCGACCAGTGGGCGAACATGATCCGCACCATCGACAATGTCGACACGACCGAGAGCAACCGGGGGCAGCAGACCGATGCGGCCATCTACATGTTCGGCACCGGCGTGAGCGTCCTCAAGAAAGCTTCGTTCGTGTCGATGGACACCAACGGCTTCACCGTCAACTTCACGACGACTGACGCCGCCGCCAGTCAGATCTTCTCGCTGGCGCTCAAAGGCGTCAGCGCGCGCGGGGGGAACTTCACCAAGGTGACCGCGGGCGTGCCACAGACAGTGGCGGACGTCGGCTTTCGGCCCGAGGTCGTGTTGCTGACGAGCATCCAGGATATCGCCCAGGCTGCCCCGGTGGTACACGCCCGTTACGGCATCGGCGCGTCCGACGGCACGGTCGAGGGCAGCACGGCTGTCCAGGACACCAACGGCCTGGTTGATCCAACCAACAGCAGCAACGATCAGATCGACAAGGGCGACAAGGTCTTCATCAAGGTTGACAACAACACGCCAACGGTGAACGCCGAGGCGGATCTGACCGGCTTTTTCAATGGCGGCTTCAACCTCAACTGGACCACCAACGACGGGGTTCCGACGCAGATTCTCTATCTCGCGCTGGGGCCGAAGGCGGAGGCAAAGGTCCTTTCTGGCTCCTATACGGGGAATGGGACCGCGGGTCGCACGATCAACGTGGGCTTCGTCCCCGATTTCGTGATCGTGAAGGGCAACACCGCGCAGGTAGCCGTGATGCGCACGTCCACGATGGGCGTCAATCAAGCAAAGGAAGCCTTCGGCTCGCTGACACTGCTCCCCGATCGCATCCAGGACTTCGATGGCGTTGGAGGCGGACGCTTCATCGTCGGCTCGAACGCTCAGGTCAACGCCGCTGGAGTGATGTACTACTGGACCGCCTTCCAGGCCGGGCCCGGGAAGATGGTCGTGGGATCGTACACGGGCGATTCGGGCACATCGACGCCGCCGCTCATCACGGGGCCGCCCATCGACGCGCTCGGCTTTTCACCCGAGCTGGTCTTCGTCGTGCCGGCGCCGGCAGTCTCAGGGGCGGGATATGACGCGATCCATCGGTCGTCAGCCCCGAACGCGACGGGGGCGTTCACCTTTCATGACAGTGCCCCCATCACGAGCACGGTCACTCTCGGCGCGGACGGCTTCACCGTCGGCACCGATTCGCATGTGAACACCACCGGCACCGTCTATCACTGGATAGCCTGGAACGAGGTGGCCGGCTACATGGACGTCGGCTACTATCAAGGGAACGCCACCGATCCTCGCATCATCGCGGGCGTCGGCTTCGAGTCCGAGCTCCTTATGCTCAAGAGATTGGAAGCCGGCGGCGTCATGCATCAACGGCCGGCTTCACTCGCTGCGAGCGATCAGGACGCGTCGCTATTCTTCGATACGACCGGAACCCTTGGCTTCAGAATTGAGAAGTTGCTGTCCGATGGGTTTCAGGTCAACAACCAGTGGAACACGAACGCAACCGGAGGCGAGTTCAATTACTACGCCTGGAAGCGGCAGTCGCAGCCGTTCATCATCACCGGCGACTATACCGGCGAGGGCGACGCCGATCAGACTATTGGGCAACTGGGCTTTGATCCCGACGTGGTCATCGTGAAGGGCGCTGGACAAATCGCTGTGATTCGGACCTCCACGATGGCTGATGGGAAGCGGATGACGGGCGCGACCCCACAGCTTGCCAACACGATTACGTCGCTTTCCGCGCCCGGCGGGGGCTTCACCGTCGGAAACAGTGCAACGCTGAACCTGAACGCCCTTGGCGTCCTCTACCACTTGATAGCGTTCAGGGCCGCTCCCGGCACGATGAAGGTGGGCACTTACCAAGGTACGGGGGCCGCCGGAAATGCCATCAGGGACGTGGGGTTCTCTCCCGAGCTGGTCTTCATCATGAGGACTGGGGCGAGCGCAGCCATCCACGGCTCGACCGCATTCATAGCCTCAGGCGGGGAAGAGCACACTTTTACTAACAGCCTTGGGACTGCCGGGTGGATCACGTCGTTCGACGCGGATGGGTTCACGGTCGCGACGGCAAATGGCGAGGTGAACCTGCTTAACGAGACCTATCACTATATTGCTTGGAATGAAGTCCCCGGCGAGATGAAGGTCGGCAGCTACGCCGGCGGCGTCCCCGCGGACGATCACGACATCCCCGGCGTGGGGTTCGAGCCCGAGTACGTGATCGTGAAAGAGATCAACGGCGAGCCTGCAGTTCACCATCCGGCATCGCTGGGCCGAAGCATCGACTCCACGCTCTACTTCACTGCCACAGCCACCGCTGGCGATCTGATCCAGAAGCTCCAGCCGGATGGGTTCGAAGTGGGCGCCAACGCCGACGTGAACGAGGCCGATACGTTCGTGTACTACGCCTGGAAGCGCCCCTCGGTATCGGCATTGACGGCGGTGCGGTTGATTTCGTTTACGGCCGCGCTCCAGCCGAACGGCAACACCCTCTTGCGTTGGCGCACAGGGTGGGAGGTGGACAACCTCGGGTTCCATGTCTATCGGGAGGAAGGCGGGCGCAAGACGCGGTTGACGCGATCGCTGGTCGCTGGCTCAGGCCTCGCGCTGGGGCTGGGCAATGAGTCAACCGCAGAGCGGGCCTACGCGTGGTGGGACGATCGCCCGACTGGTCCCGGGGCCACGTACTGGCTCGAGGATGTCGATCTGAATGGCAAGAGCACCTGGCACGGGCCCGTCGCGCCGGCGGCTGGAGAGGGCCCCGAGGTCAGCGTGAAAAATTCAGGGTCACTGCGGGAGCTGGCGCGCAGCTTAGAGCTGAACACGGGCGGCGGAAGTCGGAACGGGGACGGTGCGGAGGACCGCGAGGGCAGTTCGTCGCGCCGCGGTCGGCGCAAGTCCCGCGCGGTGTTGCCCGAGGCAGACGAAGATGCCGATCGACAGACGCATGATGGCAAGGCGCACCGCCGCAAGCCTCGCTTCGGACCGCCGCGCGGCAGCGCCGCTGCGACCGCCCTGGCACGCCAGCAGGCACTCGCAGCCGGACCGTCGGTGAAGATTGGGGTGCGCGCCCCTGGCTGGTATCGCGTCGGGCAGCCTGAACTGGTGGCTGCCGGCCTCAACCCCGACATCGATCCGCGCACGCTCCAGCTCTATGTTGAAGGTGTTGAGCAAGCGATGATCGTGCGCGGCGAGGCCGATGGCCAGTTCGACGCAGGCGACGCGCTCGAGTTCTATGGAACGGGCGTCGATACACCGTTTACCGACACGCGCGTCTATTGGGTAACGGCTGACGCGCGACGCGGGCAACGAGTGGTCGTGGCCGACCAGCGTACGCGGCGGCCGGCGTGGACCACGGCTGCCGGTCCATTGGCTTTCCCCTTCACGGTCGAACGCAAAGACAAGTTTATCTTTTTGGCCGCGCTCCTGAATGGAGAGAGCGACAACTTCTTTGGCGAGCCTGTCTTTGCGGAAGAGGTCACCCCGCAGACGCTGACGACGCCGCACGTCGATTTCACGGCCGGCACCGATGCCATCCTCGAGGTGACGCTGCAGGGGGTCACCGACACGGCTGACACGCCCGACCACCGCGTGGTTGTCACGCTGAACGACGTGGAACTGGGTGAGGTCGTCTTCGATGGCCGCGAACAAGGCGTCGGAATCTTTACGGTGCCGCATGCCATGCTCGTCGACGGCGAGAACACCGTGACCCTGGTGGCGCGCGGCGGCGAAGCTGATGTGACGCTGGTCGATCATCTGCGCCTGACCTACCAGCATACCCACGACGCCGATGAGGACGCGCTGGCGTTTACCGCCGAAGGGCAACAGGTCGTGACGATCCGCGGGTTCGGTCAGGGACCCGTTCGCGTGTTCGACCTGACTCAGGTTCGCACGCCGCGCGAGCTGATCGGCGAGGTCTCGACCGAGGGTGGCGCGGCGGCCGTGACGATTCGCGTTCCGGGAGCCGGGGTGCGCAGCTTGATGGTCCTGAGCGACTACCGGCTCGAGTCACCGGTGTCGGTCCGCGCGAATCAGCCGTCGGGCTGGCACCGCGCCGGGCAGGCCGGCACGCACGTGATCATCTCGCACGCCGATTTCCTCGACAGCTTGGCGCCACTCAAAGCGTTGCGCGAACGCCAGGGCCATGTGGGGGCGCTGGTAGATGTGGAGGATGTGTACGACGAGTTCAGCTTCGGCGAGAAGACACCCCAGGCGCTCAAGGACTTCCTGATTCGGGCCAAGGCCAGCTGGTCGAAGCCGCCGCAGTTTGTCGTGCTGGCCGGCAACGCGGTGAACGATCCGCGCGATTACTACGGGTTCGGCGAGCCTGACTTCGTGCCGACCAAGACCGTCGCGACGGCGGTCATCGAAGCCGCCTCCGATGACTGGTTCGTCGATTCCGATGGGGACAGCCTGGCGGACCTCGCCGCGATTGGGCGCTTGTCGGTCCGTACCGCCGAAGAAGCCGACACCATCGTGGCGAAGATCATCGACTACGAGCAGAGTGGCGACGCTGATTGGAGCAAGCACGTGCTGCTCCTGGCCGACGAGAACAGCGACCGCGGCTCCGATTTTGATTCCTCGAGTATGCAGCTTCGCGGGCTGCTCCCAGCCGGCTATACCTCGCACCAGATCAACAGCGGATCCGACAGCCGGACATCCGCGCGGACCGAGCTCCTTCACCAGGTCAATCAGGGGCAAGTGCTCGTCAACTACATCGGGCATGGCTCGACGGACGCCTGGGGAACGCATGCGGATCTGCTGACGCCGGAAGACATCACCAGCTTGTGGACAAATCGGTCGCGCCTGCCATTGGTGGTGGCGATGAACTGTCTCAACGGATATTTCAACGGACTGTTTCCCGAAGAGAGCCTGGCCGAGACGCTCTTGCGCGCGCCAAACGGTGGAGCGGTGGCCGTCTGGGCGTCGTCTGCCGTGACCGACTCGACCCGCCAGGCGAAGTTGAACCAGCAGCTGTACACGCTGCTCTTCAGCGGCCGCGCGCGCACGATCGGCGAGGCCGTGATGGGTGCGAAAGCTGTGGTGAGCGACCAGGACATTCGCCGCTCCTGGATTCTGTTCGGCGATCCGGCGATGCGTCTGAAAGGGATGCCGCAAAGCTCTACCGTCACGGAAGCACAAGCGCCAGCCATGGGTGCACCCGCGGACCGACAGGATTCGGTCTCGGCCGGCTCGACTGAGCCACAGGGGGCCGACTCTGACCGCACGTCGCGTTCCGCCACGGAACGAGAAGTGTCATTCTTGCGGTTGGTCGATTACAACGGCGACGGGCGCGACGACATCTTCCTCTACGTCGCCGAGACCGGGAACTGGTCGATTGTGTTTGGCGGGACTACTGGTGTTGCCGCTGCCTCGGGTCATTGGCCGCCTCATATGCAGCTCTTCGCGGCCAGCCTGAACGGCGATCGATTTGCCGATATGTTCCTTCACAGTGCTGAGAGCGGCGAGTGGCTGCCGGCGCTAAACAACGGCGACGGAAGTTTCAAGACCCAGCCGAGCGCCTGGGCGCCCCTCGGGCAGGCGCGCATCGGCGACTTCAATGGCGACCGCCGCGACGATGTGTTCGTTCGCGATTCCGATACGGGCATCTGGTTCCAGTGCCTGACCGGCGTCAAGGAAGGCTTCGCCTGCCGACCCGGCGGCTCGCTACCGCAGAGCAACCTGCTCGTCTCAGACTTCACCGGCGACGCGCTGGCTGATGTGTTCAGCTACGACGCCGCCACCGGCCACTGGTCACTCGGCGTGAACGATGGGGCCGGGGTGTTCGCGCACACTTCAGGAGAATGGTCGCCAGGATGGACCGTTCGGGTCGCGAACCTCAACGGTGACCATCGTCGAGATCTGTTACTCGTCGATCCCGCGTCCGGCGCCTGGATGCAGGCGTTGACCGTTCGGCCGGGAGTGTTCGCTTACCGGCGAGGGCAAGGGCCGGTGGGCGGAGATGTACACGTCCTGGACTTTGACGGCGACGGACGCGACGATCTCCTGCACTACAACATGGTGTCGGGAGAGTGGAGCGTCGGCCTCAATGTCTCACCGGGTGAGCTCACATACTCTGGTGGCCTCTGGCAGCCGGGATTGACCATCGCATGGGGCGACCTGAATGGCGACCAGCGGGCGGATCTCGTGCTGCACGACCCCGCCACGGGCAGGTGGGGACGGCTCACGTCGCGCCGCCCGTCCGGGGCCGCTGCTCAATCGGGAACCTGGTCGATCGAGTGGTCGATCGCGGGGGCGCGAGACTGAAGGACTGTTACCCGAATAGCCTCCAGGACGTCTTGATGTTCGGCTCGCGCCTTTCAAGGAAAGCGACAGGAGGTCCTGAGGGTCAGCGCCCCGCCGCTCGGTGGCATTTGGTCGCTCCTCACGTTCTACCGTGTCCTGATGCTTGCGCTCTTTGTCTGCGTCATGGCGCTTGCACTCAAATTCTCAGTGCACCGCACTCCGTGCTTGCACCTCGTTAGCAGTCTTCTCCTCGAGTCTACTGCCACCTCTTTCTGTGGAACCGACCCGAATGGAGGGTAAAACTCTTTATGAATGAGAGAATTACCGCGTCATCCGACAGCTCCAGTGAGATAAGTTTGACGACGGACGATGCCCCGAGCGTGTAATAGCGCTACCGGCTCTGTATAGATTCCGTAACTTATTGATACATATGCGCTTAGGTGAAGACGTGACGAGAGCGATATTCGATGTTGACATGTAAAGCCTCTTAGTGTTCAATAGTGTCATATTAAATGCACTAAGAGTGCTACTGGGGAACACCCCAACGACCGATAAAAAGAGCAATAGACGATAAAAAGAGCAAGAGATGAAGACCGCAGCTCATCCGGGAACCCAGCAGGCAAGCGCGCAAGCCCCGGGGATTCGTGCGCTCCACGCAGCCGACAACGACATCCATCTCCTCGATCGACTCAACGTTTTTTATAAGTATCGGCACGTGGCGATTAGCATCCTGCTGCTGGTCATCCTGGGATCGCTGCTGCGAACCTACACCACCACGCCGATGTATCGCGCCCAGGCTCGACTGCTCATCGAGATTGAGGATGAGCGCACTGAGGCGGTGAGCATCGGCAACACCAACAACCAATATTGGCAGGATCCGGAACCGTACTATCAGACCCAGTACCGGATCCTGTTGGGACGCGAGCTTGCACGGCGTGCGGTGAATCGACTGAATCTCGCGCAGGTTCCCGAGTTCAACGGCGCGGGTCCGACCCCGACGCGGGTGAGCCAGGTGCTCGCGACGATGCGGGAACAAGTCGAAACGCCGGTTCGTGCGCTGCTTGGCAAGCCAGCTCAACAATCGGTTCCTTCCCCTCAGACCCCCGACGAAGGCGCGTTGACCGACGCATTTCTGTCGCGCGTGTCAGTCGAGCCCGTGAAGGAGAGTCGCCTCGTCGACGTGTCGTTCGTATCGGCCGACCCGCAGTTTGCGGTGCGTGCAATCGATGCGCTCGCTGAGGAGTACGTCCAGCAGAATTTTGAGCTTCGGCGAACGAGCTCAGCAAAGAGTCTCGAGTGGATGGGGCAGGAGCTCACGAAGCAAAAGGGGAAGGTGGAGGACAGCGAGCGGGCCCTCGCACAGTACCGCGAAGATCAGAACGCCCTCTCGTTGGAAGATCGTCAGAACATCGTCGTCGCACGATTGAACCAGCTCAATGATGCCGCGACCCGCGCCAAGATGAACCGCGTTCAGAAGGAGTCGCTCTACAACCAGATTAAGTCGCTCGGGTCGGTTTCGCCGGATACGATTCCCGCCATCCTGCAGAATCCGTACATCCAGTCGATGAAGACGCGACTGTCCGATCTGGAGCGCGAGCGGACGACCCTGATGGAGCGATACGGCGAGAAGTACCCCGATGTCATCAAGGTGAACGCCAATGTTGAAGATGCACGGCGGCAGCTTCAACTGGAAATTTCAAGGGCGGCCGACGCGATCCGCAACGACTATCAGTCGGCACTCTCCGAAGAGCGCACGCTTGCCGGAGCCCTCGAAGAACAGAAGGGCACGGCGATGGACCTCAACCGCAAGAGCGTCAGCTACACGGTGCTCGAGCGTGAGGCACAGAGCAACCGCCAGGTCTATGAGGCGCTGCTGCAGCGTGAAAACGAACTACAGGTCACGGCCAACGGTCGCGGCAACAACGTCAGACTGATGGATCACGCCGAGACTCCTGGGGGACCGTTCACACCGAATCCCCGCCGGGACTTGATGCTCGCGGTCCTCGCCGGTCTGGCTCTGGCCGTTGGACTCGTCCTCGGTATCGACTACCTCGACGACACGGTGAAGACTCCCGAGGATGTCACCCGCAAGCTCAAAATGCCGTTCCTGGGTATGGTGCCCAAGATCAAGGGTGACGATCATCCAGTGCTCTCCTCGCGGGTGCCGCATGAGTTCGGGGAAGCGTTCCGCTCGCTGCGTACGTCGCTCGTGTTCAGCAACGGCACGGATTCGACGCGCGTCGTGATGGTCACGAGCGCCCAGCCGCTCGAGGGCAAGACGACCACGGCATGCAATATGGCTATCGCCCTCGCGTTCGGCGGTGCCCGCGTGCTTCTGATCGATGCCGACATGCGGCGCCCCGGCGTGCACCGCACGCTGGGTCTGCAGAACGGCGTTGGGCTGTCGCATCTGCTGACCGGCCAGGCGACGCCGCGGCAAGCGATTCAGAAGCTCGAAAATCCGAACCTGTGGGTGATGACGGCAGGACTTATTCCGCCCAACCCGTCCGAGCTGCTCGCATCCGAGCGGATGAAGACCCTCGTCAAGAACGCTCAGGGCGGGCCGTTCGACTGGGTCGTCATCGACACGCCGCCGGTGCTGGCCGTCACCGACGCAGTGATCATCTCGCCGCTGGCCTCCGGTGTGGCTTTTGTCGTCGGATCGGAGATGACGCGCCGACGGCTGACCGAACGCGCGCTCGAGACCTTGATGACCAGCAAGCCGCATATTCTGGGCGTGGTGCTCAACCGCGTTGACCTCGCGCGCAACAAGTACTATTACTCTCGCTACTACGGCTACAAGTACAAGAACTACTACGCCACTTCGACCGCGGCCTAACCTGCCGTTCGGAGCTTGGCCGGTCTCGCTCCTCGTCGCGATGATCGCCTGGTCGATCTTCGCGGTGGGCGGCGTCTATGCGTGGGCCAGTGCCCCGCTCATCGCGGCAGCCGCGTTGCTGGCTGCCGGATTCAGGCCTCGCATTGCATCGTCGGGCGAGACCCGACTCCTCGACGTGGCGCTCATTGTGTCGGCGGCAGCGGTGGCGCTCCAACTCATCCCACTACCTTCCTCGTTCCTCAGGGCCATCTCACCCAACTCACAGATGGTCCGTTCAACGCTCTTGCTGAGCCCGAACGAGGACTGGCACCCGGTTTCGCTTTCGCCGGGATCGACCGCCTACGCGCTGGCGCTGCTGCTCAGTGCCATGGTGACGTTCTGGACAGCCCGACAAGCGTGCGCGGGAGGCGCGGCGCGACCTCTGGTTCGGGCCGTTGCTATCATCGGCCTGTTGGCCACCGTCGCGGCCATCATGCAGCAAGCGGGCAATCCCCTGCTCATTTACGGGCGCTGGACGGCACGCGACGAGGGTGCAAGGCCATTCGGTCCATTCATCAACCGCAATCACTTTGCGACATGGGTGCTGATGGGCCTTCCGCTCGCGGTCGGCCACGTGGCCGCTGCAGTCAGCGCCCGTAAACCGACGCGTCGGATAGCCGCGGAAATTGCCGAGCTGCTGCAGGGGTTGGGAACAAGCACGGCGTGGGTTGCGGTGGCAGCGGCCGTCATGACCGTCGGGCTCGTCGCATCCACGTCACGCTCGGCTCTGATCGCTCTGGCAGTCTCGATCGTGGCTGGTGCATGGATTGGCCGGCATCGGATGGACCGCCGAACGCGTCGGTGGGGCCTGGCGGGCGTCATCCTGATCGCCGGCGCCGTCCTCGCGTACGTCAATCTGCAGCCGCTGCTGCTACGGATCGAGGAAACCCTTGCCGTAGGCGCTGGCGGGCGACCGGAGATCTGGCGCGAAACACTCGGAGTCGTTCGTGATTTCTGGATCACGGGAACAGGACTTGCCAGCTACCAAACCGCCATGCTCGTGTACCAACGGATGAATCGCACGGTATTTGTGAACCAGGCACACAATCAGTATCTTCAGTTGCTCGCAGAAGGCGGCGTACTGGTGGCGATTCCGGCTCTCATCGCGGTATTCTCATTCGCTCGACTCTTTCGGGCGCGGCTCATGGCTGATTCTTCACCTTCTGCGTGGCTCCGCATCGGCGCTGTGACGGCCCTCATTGCCGCGGCCGTTCAGAGTTGCTGGGAAACAGGACTGCGTATGCCGGCCAACGGCATTCTGTTCGCGGTGACCGCCGCGATCGCGGTACACCGCCCTGCGCACACGATCCGCCGGGCACAGGAGTAATCTCGTTGCGCATCGGATTCGACATCGACGGCGTCCTGGCGGACTTTCGAGCAGGCTTCGTCGAAGTGGCGGGGCAGGTGCTCAGTCGACTCAAATCGACCCCGCAGAAGGATCTCGATGCGTTCTCAGAAGCCGAGTCACGCAAAGTGTGGCGAGTCATCACCGAGACCCCCAACTGGTGGCTCAGCCTCCACCCGTACGAGCCCCACGAGATCGCCCGGCTGTATCGCCTCACGCGTGAGCACAAGTGGGAAGTCTTTTTCATGACGACGCGTGTCCCCACCGCTGGCGACTCGGTGCAGTTTCAGACGCAGTGGTGGCTGGAGGAACAGGGGTTCTACCTGCCCTCAGTAGTGACGGTGCTCGGCTCCCGCGGCGATCTGGCGAACTCGTTACGTCTGGATCTTCTCGTGGACGATCAGATGTTGAATTGCGGTGACGTCGTCGCTGCCTCGAAGTGCAAAGCGCTGCTGATGCTGAGAACGCCACGTTCCGATCAAGAGGAACAGGCGAAAAGGGCGGGAATCGGGGTCGTCGAGACCCTCACCGAAGCGCTCGAAGTGCTGGAAAGACTGCACGAGTTAGGACCCGATCGACGTCGCTCCCTCACGAAGCTCAGCGAGTGGTTTTCCGGACGAAAGAAACCTGAAGAAACGACGCTCCCGATGAACCCGAGAGATGTACGCCCCTTGTCCGGAAGCGATCGACCGCAGGAGTAGGCGCCTCTTCGGCCAGGTAGTGACCGCAATCAATCGCACGGCCTCGAACATCCGAAGCCCAGTCGCGCCAGATGGCCAGCACGTCATACCAGTCTTCCAATTTACCGCGGTCGTAGCGCTCGAGCTCTTCGTGTGAAGGGACCGAGTGTCGTAGACTACGATTAACCGTGTTTGCATGGCTAGCCCAGGTCTGAGCCCCACGCGCATGAACCCCTGACCCTGGAAAAACCGTGAGTGAGCTGAAACAGGATCTCGCGGCGCTGCGCATCGAGCGCAGACCCGACCGGGCGGGCGCAGGCCGGTGGATCGCGTGGGCGCTATTGCTGCTCGTCGTCGCGGCCGGAGGAACCGGGGCGTGGCTCTGGGTCACGCGCGAGCGCCCGGTCGTCGTGCAGGTCGCGGCGGTCACCGAACGCGCGGCCGGCGCGCAGGCGGCCGTGCTGAACGCCTCCGGCTACGTGACCGCGAGGCGCCGTGCGACCGTCTCGTCGAAGATTACCGGCAAGGTCGTCGAAATGAACGTCGAGGAAGGGATGATCGTCAAACAGGGGCAGGTGCTCGCGCGTCTGGACGACTCGACGGCCCGGGCCGCTCTTGCGCTTGCGGAGGCACAAGCTGAGGCCGGACGACTGGCCGTGGCCGAAAACGCGGTCCGTCTCGCCGAGGCGCGCGTGACCTTCGGCCGGCGAATGCAACTCCTCAAGGACGGCCTCATCACGCAGGCGGAAGTCGATCAAGCCAAGGCCGAGGTCGACTCCATCGATGCGCGGATCACGGCCTTACGCCAGCAGGTTCGTGTGGCCGAGCGCCAGGTCGAGCTGCAGCGCACCGATCTCGACAATACGGTCATCCGCGCGCCGTTCACCGGCGTCGCGATTTCGAAAGACGCGCAGCCGGGCGAGATGGTATCGCCGGTCTCGGCCGGAGGCGGGTTTACGCGTACGGGCATCTGCACGATCGTCGACATGCGGTCGCTCGAGATCGAAGTCGATGTCAACGAGGCGTACATCAACCGCGTGACACCGGGCCAAAGTGTCACAGCCGTGCTCGACGCCTATCCCGACTGGCAGATCCCGGCACACGTCATCACGATGGTCCCGACCGCCGATCGCCAGAAAGCGACTGTACTCGTCCGGATTGGCTTCGCCGCCCTCGACCCGCGGATTCTTCCGGACATGGGCATCAAAGTGACCTTTCTCCGAGGAGGGAACGACGAAACGGCGCCTGCCGCGCAACCCGCCGCCTCCGCCAAGGCTACGGCGAGCCTCGACGTAGCGACGCGAAGTCGGGCGGTGTTGGTCCCGAAAGCGGCCGTCCTCATGGAAGGTGCGCAGAGCTTCGTCTTTGTCGTGCGCGGCGAGGTCGTCGAACGACGCGCCGTAAAGCTGGGCGGCGCGGACGGCGATCGGGTGGAGGTCGTGGCTGGCCTTCAACCAGGCGACCAGGTCGTCGTGTCGCCTCCCGCGGACTTCAAGGACGGCGCCCGCGTCGTCGTGCAATGAGCCATGACACCCTCCAGGCCGCACGATCTAGTCCGTCAAGGAGCGCACGCATGGGCGATGACAGCCCGCTGGTTCGGATCGCGGATGTTCACAAGCACTTCACCCGCGGAAGTGAGCGAATTGACGTGCTCAAGGGCGTCAATCTGGAGATTCCCAACGGCGACTTTCTCGCTCTCATGGGCCCGTCCGGTTCAGGCAAGACAACGTTACTCAACTTGATCGGTGGCCTCGACTCGCCGACTGGCGGCTTTGTTGAAGTCGGCGGCGTACGCATCAGCGAGCTCGGCGGCGGCCGGTTGTCGCGCTGGCGGGCGCAGCACATCGGCTTCGTCTTCCAGCTCTACAACCTGCTCCCGGTGCTCACGGCGGAACGCAATGTCGAACTGCCACTGCTTTTGACGAAGCTTTCGAAGGCCGAACGCCGTACGCATGTCGGCATTGCGCTGAAGGTCGTGGGCCTCTCGGACCGCGCGAAGCACTATCCGCGTCAGTTGTCAGGCGGTCAGGAACAGCGCGTCGGCATCGCCCGGGCCATCGTCACCGACCCAACGCTGCTGCTGTGCGACGAGCCCACCGGTGATCTCGACCGCAAGGCCGGTGATGAGGTTCTCGAACTCCTGCAGACGCTCAATCGCGAGCATGGAAAGACGGTTGTGATGGTGACGCACGATCCCCATGCGGCCGATCGAGCCAGGCGGACGCTGCATCTCGAGAAGGGCACGCTAATGGAGGCGGTCGCATGAAGTTCCTGCCGCTCGTCTGGCGGAACCTGCTGAGACGCAAGGTCCGCACCACGTTTACGCTGCTGTCGATTTTCATCGCGTTTGTGCTGTACGCCTTTCTCATGACCATCCGGACGGCCTTCTCGCTGGGCGTCGAGGTCGCGGGGGTCGATCGGCTGATGATGATGCACAAAGTCAGCCTCATTCAGTTGTTGCCGATCTCGTACCTGAGGCAGATCCAGTCAACACCAGGCGTTACACTTGCGTCTCACAACACGTGGTTCGGCGGCACGTACCAGGACAACGCCAACCAGTTTGCCGTCATTGCCGTCGATCCTGAGCCGCTGTTGAAGCTCTATCCCGAGTTCAAGGTGCCCCCCGATCAGGTGAAAGCCTGGCTCGCCGACCGCCAAGGCGTGCTCGTCGGCAGAGACCTCGCGACGCGTTATGGCTGGAAGCTTGGCGACAGGATTCCCATCAACGCGACGATCTGGGAACCGAAGCAGGGGTCCACGTGGTATTTCAACGTCGACGGCATTTACGACGCCGACCCCACAGTCGACAAGACCAACTTCTTTTTCCGCTACGACTACTTGGATGAGAACCGGCGCGGGGCGTATGGCACAGTGGGGTGGTACATCATCAAGATCGACAACCCCTCACGGGCTGCCGAGATCGCGGCGACGCTGGACGCGCAATTCGCGAACTCGTCGGCTGAAACCAAGACTTCGACCGAGAAGGCCTTCCTTCAGGGCTTCGTGAACCAGATCGGCGACGTGGGCGCCATCATGGTCGCCATCCTCGTGGCGGTGTTGTTCTCGATCCTGCTCGTCGCGGCCAACACCATGGCGCAATCGGTGCGCGAGCGGACGAACGAGCTCGCCGTATTGAAAACATTGGGATTCTCGAATGGCCTCGTGCTCGTGCTGGTGCTGGCCGAGTCGCTCTTCATGGCGGCGC
>Ga0184623_10000458_pt1 | contig 17108 bp, 13 predicted proteins | sample PLM1_100_b1_FD_133138 | JGI IMG/M metagenome (GOLD analysis project Ga0184623, IMG submission 133138) | Groundwater sediment microbial communities from an aquifer in East River, Colorado, USA - PLM1_100_b1 | ecosystem: Environmental > Terrestrial > Soil > Riparian zone | place: USA: East River...
CATCGCCTGGCAGGCGGTCCGAGTGACCGACAGCTCCCCCGGCATCATCAACGGCGGCGGCAACCTGCTCCGGGACCCCAAGCTGGTGAACCTGCCGGGCCACCCGCTGACCCCGACCGACACGACCGCGGCGGCCTACGGCGCGTCCGCCGACCCCACCCGGGCGCTGTAACCGCCCACCCGACCGTCGCTGGCCAGCGGGCCCGCCGTGACCACACGGCGGGCCCGCTGGTGTTTGGAGCGACCGGTCAGCCGCGCCCGGCGAGGACCCGCCGGCCGGCCGGGCGCGCGCCGTCGCCGGTGTGCTCGCCCGGGACCTCGAACCAGTCACTGTCGAGGACGACGACGGCCGCCGGCCGGCGCGGCAGTGCTCCGAGCGCGTCTCCCGTAGCAAGCGCGTCGGCCACGCTGGTCCGCCCGAGGCCTACCACGACGAGGATCTCGCTAGCCCACTCGGCGAGCTCTCCGAAGCCGTGCCCCTCCGTCATGGCCGGCGCGTCAACGATGACCAGCGAGTGCGGCGGCAGGTCGGTCAGGCAATCGGCGAGGGAGCGCTGGGCCCGGCGGGCCCGGTGCTTGCCAGCCGGCACGACCTGCAACTCGCCGGCCACGAACTCCTCGAGCGCCACCCGCGCCTTGTCGGCGCTCTGCTGTCCGGCCATGCACTCGCCCAGCCCCTGCCGGGCCTCCAACCCGACGGCCTTCGACAGCCGGCCGTTGCCCAGGTCCGCGTCGACGAGCACGACGTCGCCGTGCTGTGCTGCCAGCGCGCGGGCGAGCTCCAGCACGAACGCCGTCCGCTCGCTGTCCGTGCTCGGGCCCATCACGAGCAGCCGGCGCGGTTGCTGGGGAAGGCCGGCGAGCGGGCTCCGCACGAGCATGAGCTCGACGGCCGCGCGGGCGTTCAAATGCCGCCGGCCGCGCGTCAACGGCGGCAACGACGCCAGCACCGGAAGCCCGACCGCCGTGCTCGCCTGACCCGCCGTGGTGACCGGCGGCCGGTGTTGGATGCGCAGGATGACGAGCAGCATTCCGACCAGCGCGCCGAGGACGACGCCCAGGACCGCGTTCCGGTACACCGGCGGCGGCACGGACGCGGTGTCGACCGGGCGTTCTCCCCACGTCCGCAGCACGAAGTGCGGCGCTTCCTGGCCGGGCGCCGCCGCCGTCAGCCGCGCCACCTCGGCGGTGAACACCGGCGTTAGCGCGCGCGCCACCTCCCGGCTGCGGTACGCGTCGGTGTCGGAGTAGCTGACGGTCATCGCAGCCCCGCCCGGCGGTCGGGTGACTTCCAGGCCCGCCAGCACCTCTTCCGCGGAAAGGTCAACGCTGGAGCGCTCCGCGATCCCCCCCGCGACCGGCTCGCTCTGCGCGAGGTACTCGAGCGTGCGGACGAGGACTTCCGAGGAGTTGGCCCCGTCGTCGGTCTGGACGACGAACGTGACAGTCGAGACGTGCTGCTCGGGAACCAGCCGCAGCGTGGCGAACACCGCCGCCGCACCGGCCAGCAGCGAGAGAAGAACGACCACGGCGAGCTGGCGTCCGGCCACCAGCCGGGCGCGGTGCAGCCGGTCACCGAGGGGGGATCGGCTGGGAATGCCGTCGAAGGAAGCGTTGCCATTGAGCGTTGCTGTCATCTGAACCTCCATGCTGGCTCGTCGTGGGTAGCGTGGGCGCGGATGGCCGGCGCCGCCCACAGCGCGGCGCACACGCCGACGAGCAGCCACAGCAGCTTGCTGTTGATGATGGATAGGAAGGTCGCTCCGGCGATGTACGCGAGGAGCATCGGCACGAGGGCCGCGAGTTCTGGGCAGGAGGGCGAGGCGCGAGCCGCGCCGCCGAGCCCGACGAGGGTCACCAGCAGCGTGCCGACGAACAGCGCCGCCCCAGGCGGGCCGAGCTCGGACAGCGCCTCGAGGTAGACGTTGTGGACCAGGACGCCCGGGGTGTCGAGCAGATGACTCTGCACCATCTGAACTCCCGGTTCGTGAGAGAGCAGTTCGACGCTCTCCGGTTGGAAGTTCCCCGCGCCGAGCCCGAGCACCGGGTGTTGCTCGTACGCGCGCCAGGCGACGTACCACAAGTCGATCCGCCCACTGCCGCGATCCTCCTCGACTCGGGCCGGATCGAACCGGTCGCTGACGCTGGCGGCGACCCAAACCAACGCCGACACCGCCAGCAGCGCGACGAGCAGGCCGGGCAGCAGCCGCACCCGCAGGCGCCCGCCGCGCATTCCTTCCCGGAGGGCGAGGTAGATCAGCACGACCGCGGTGGCCACGACCGCTCCTCGGGACTGCGTGGCGACGACGCTGACCAGCAACGGCAGCAGGGCCGCGAGCCACCACCTCCGGGTGGCCGGCCCGGCGCCGCGGGCCAGTTCGATCGCGACAGGGATCGCGGCGACCTGGTAGAGCCCGTAGATGTTCGGATCACCCTGAAACCCACCCGCCCGCAACCCGCCGGCCAACTGCACGACGCCGACGACCGACACCGCGAGCGCGGCCAGGGTGTAGGTGCGCAGGAGAGGAGGCACCTGCGCCGGATCTCGCACGAGGAACGCGAAGACCGCGAAGTAGGCGATAGCCAGGCCGAACTGGCCCAGCGCACGCAGCCAGCTCTCCGGGTGCAGCGCCCAGAAACCGCTCGCGAGCGCCCAGGTGGCGAACAGCACCGGCGGCACCCAAACCACCGGCCGCAGCTTGGGCGGCCGCCATCGGGTAACCACGAGTTGCGCCGCCAAAATGACCACGGCGACCAGCGCCAGCAGGCGCCCGGCGGACAGCGGGCCTAGCCTCGCCCCCTCCACGAACGGCACGATCACCAGCACGTGCAAGAGGACGACGGTCGGTTGCCTCCCGGTTTGTCGGGGCACTCCTCGCGCGGAAATGCCTAGCTGGGTCATCAGCCCCCCTTTCAGCGCGCCATTTTAACGTAGCGTTTGTGGACTGTTACACAGGGTCATAGTCTGCGGGCTCACTACCGGTCCCCCCGATCAGTGGCGGACCTCCGCGAACAGCGAAGGGGTGCTTGTGGTCTGCGTGAACTCCCCGGCCGAAAGCCCGGCGGAGCCCACCGCCGCTCTACCTGTCCCGAGCCGGCGCCGGTGAAGCTGCTGGCGGTCTGCGAGAGCCCACCGACCTCCGATCCCGAGCACGGCAACGGCTCCACGCTGATCTCGGCCCGGGTGCTGCCCCTGCTGCCACCGGACATCGAGCTCCACCTCGCGTACTTCGCCGACCGGCCGGCGCCGCCGGACGCTGCCGTCCTCGCTCGCGCCGCTTCCGTGCACCCGCTGCCGCTGGCCAGCAGCACGGTGGGCCTGCTGGCCACGCCGTTCAGCCGGCTCCCGCGAGCGACCCAACTGCGCGCCGACGCGCGTGGGGCGCTCCTCCGGCTCGCTGCCGGCTGCGACGCGGCGTACGTGCACGGGTTGCACGCGTTCGGCGTGGTGCCGCTGGGCCGGCTGCCGGTGGTCGTGCACGAGATCGACCCCTGGTCGGACTACTGGGCCGACCGGGCACGGACCCGGCGCGGCCGGCTCTCCTGGCCCCCATGGAGCTTGCGTGCCTGGTACGACCGGCTGCAGGCGGCGCGGGCACGCCGGCTCGAGGCAGCCACCTCCGCGGCGGCTAGCGCGTACGTCGTAGTGAATCCGCAGGACGCTGCTGCGCTGGCCGAGCGGCTCGGCAGGGACGTGACGGCCGTGCCCAACGGGGTGGGCTTCGCCGGGATGCCGCCACGGGACGGCTCGCTGGTGGAAGAGACGCTCGTCGGGTTCGTCGGCACGCTCGACTACGCGCCGAACGTGGAGGCAGTGACCAGGCTGGCCCGCCGGGTGTTCCCGCTGGTGCGCCGCCAAGTGCCGGGGGCGCGGCTGGCGCTGGCCGGCCGCCGGCCGACGAGCGGCGTGCTCGCCCTGGTCGGCGACGGGGTGACGGTGCTGCCGGACGTGCCCGACGTGCGGGACGTCTTCGCCCGGCTGGCGGTCGCGGCCTACGTCGGGCGGACCGGCCGGGGCACCAAGAACACGCTCGCGGAGGCGCTCGCCCTGGGCTGCCCGGTGGTCTCCTCGCGGGAGTCCGCGCGCGGCGTGGCGCCCGGGCCGCATCTCCTCCAGGCGGCGGACGATGCGGCGCTGGCCGCGCTCATCGTCCGCCTGCTGCTCGACCCGGCCGCCCGCGCAGGCGTCGAGGCGGCCGTGCGCGCGTTCGCCGGGCGGATGCAGACCTGGCCCGAGGTCGCGGGCCGATACGCGGAACTCATCAAGGAGGCGAAAGAGCATCATGGCTAGACAGGTAAGGCGGACGCTCGTTCCAGCGGCAGTGGCGCTCACCTTTCTCACCGGCTGCCTCATTGCGGCGCCGAGCGAGGCCGACGAGCCCTTGTTAGCCGTGGAGCCACCCGGGGCCGGGGAGACCGACGACGTCCAGGACGGCCGGGTGCTGCACGTGTCTCCCGGGGGCGATGACGGGGCGTTCCGGACGCTGGAGCGCGCGTTCGACGAGCTCGGCCCGGGCGACACGCTGATCGTGCACGGAGGGGAGTACCGCGAACATATCCAGCTCGTCGTCCGTCCCGGCCGCCGCGACGCGCCGATCCGGGTGCGGCCCGCGCCCGGAGCGCGGCCGGTCATCCGCGGCCTGCTGTCGCTCCGCGGCCTGTCCTGGTGGCAGATCGAGGGCATCAACGTGACCTGGGACGGCAGCAACCACCGCAGCCAGCACATGGTCAAGCTCATCGACGGCCAGGAGTGGAGCTTCACGAAGGCGGAGCTCTGGGGGGCTCGGTCATACGCCGCGTTGCTGGTCGCCGGTAGCCCGGTCCGGTTCCGGCTCAGCGAGCTTCACGTGCACGACACCCTGGCCAGCAACGGGCTCAACCAGGACCACCTCCTTTATCTCAACTGCGGGGACGGCGGCGGGATCGTCGAGCACAACCTGCTCGTCGGGAGCCGCAACGGCCGCGCGATAAAGATCGGGTCGTATGAACTGGGCGGTCCCCGGGTCTCGAACATCACCGTCCGCTACAACACGATGGTTGACAACACCGGGCCGTCGAACATCCAGTTCAACTACCTGGCTTCCGGCATCCGCGTCTACCGCAACATCATGGTCCGCCCCGAGCAGGACCGGCCGAACGTGACGGCGTTCGAGCTGAGAGGGTCGAACAACGTCATCGAGGACAACATCGGGTTCGGCGGGAGCGGCGTTGTCGAGGCGGGCGTGACCGGGCTGGTCGACGGCGGCGGCAACCGCGAGCTGGATCCACGGCTGTCCGGGCCCGACTCCGCTCAGCCCTACAAGCCGGCCGCAGCCGCAGCCGAGAACTACGGCCGCTGGGCCAACTGACGCCGTCCCACCCAAGCCGCGATCTTGAGCTCTTTGCGAGGCGCGTCGGCGTGTCGTCGAAAAGAGCTCAAGATCGCGCGTGTCTTGGGGGGTCGAGGACGGCGTGGATGTTGTCCGAAACCCATCGGGGGTTGTGCGCCAGCGCCGGCGTCCTGGCGATGTCGCTGGCGAGCTGGCTGGACCACCACGCGGTGCCCAGCGCATCGACCCGGGCGAGGTTGCGGTCGAGGGCGGGCCACCACTGCCCCAGCAGGGCCCGCACCTCTGGGCGCCGCCAAGGCATCTTGGCGTAGACCGCCCCGATCGGCCGGCGGAGGCGCAGCCGCTCCTCCGTGGCGACCAGGTGAACGAGGTCGAGGGCAGGAACGCCGTCCTCGGCCCATGCGTCCCAGTCGACCACGCCGGTGAGCCGCCCGCCTCGAGCGAGCAGGTTGCCGCTCCACAAGTCGCCGTGCCGCACCACGCCGGGCAGGTCCCCCAGCGTGTCGTCGAGCACACGGGCCAGCCGGCTTAGCCCGCCCGCCCGGTCAGGGAACCAGCCGGCCAGCGCACGCGCCCCGGCGCCCGGCCGCGCCGGAGCGCCCGAGGGTGGCAGGTTGGCGCAGAACGCCGCGGCGTCAGCGAGCAGCACCGCGGTGAGCCGGGGCGGGCGCTGGCCGGCCAGCATTTCCTCCACCGTCCACGACAGGCCGTGGGTGACGCCTTCCGCGAGGCTGCGCGGTATGAACGGCGACCGGGCGACCGCGGCGCGGCGCAGCCCCTCCGCGGCGCGCGCCGGGTCGTTGAAGCCGCCGGGCAGGCCCACGCGGAGCAGCCGCCAACGCCCGTCGGCATCCCGCCCGCGAACACTCACCACCCCGCCCCCGCCCGGCCGCGGCACGCCGCAGACGGCAAGGCCGGCGTCGTACGCGAGCCGGTCCAGCAGCCGGCCGCCGGGCGGCGCGACCGGGTAGACAGCGGCGCCGTGCGCGAGCAGCGCCCGGGCGCGGCTGCGCAGCCCGATCCGCAGCAGCTGGACCGGCAACCGGTACACAGATGTAGGCCCCCGACCGGGCAGGGCCGCGCCGAGCAGGGCGGCTTCCCGCACCGCCGCGTGCGCCGCAACCCGGAAGATCCCGGAGCCGGCCGCCAGCGGCGAGCGCAGCCAGAGCGGCTCGCCAGGACCCTCCGGCGGGCCGACCAGCCTGGTCAGGACGGCGACGCCGGGATCGGTCGCGGTCACAGCTCCTCCGACCAGCCGCGGCGGCGCGCCAACGCCGACCACACCACGTCGAGGCAGGCCTGCACCGCGGCCGGCACCGTGTCCTGCGTGCTGACGACGACCGCGCCCCGCACCTGCAGCGCGAGGTACCCGCCGCGCCACCGGTCGAGCACTGCGATGTCGTGCTCGGCCTTTCTGGCGTACAGCACCGGCGCCGGCGCGTCGAGGACCACCATCGCATCCGGCCAGGGCGCCTGCCCGAACAGCACGCGTTCGATCGCCGCCCCGGCTGGGGTCCGCCGGGGACGGACCACGACGACATCGACGGGATGGCGGTCGCACAGCACTACGTGACCGAGCCAGGCGCGCAGGTACGCCACCCCCATCAGCGCCCACAGCCGAACGGCCCTGCGGACCAGCCACGCGGCCTCGAGCCAAGCGGACGGCCGGCGTGGCGCACTGGCGCGACCCGACCCCGGCGCCGGCTTGGCTGACCGCGGGCCACCGAGGTACACCCGGGTCACCGCGACGGGGAGCGCGGCCGTCACGCCGTCGAGCACGGTCCCCTTACCGGCGCCGTCCGGTCCGACCACCGCCACGACGCAGCCCCGCCGGCGCAGCCCGACCGGCAAACACCGGGCCAGGCGCTCACGCCGAGAGGGGCTTTCCCGAAATCCCGCGGCGCGCAGCTCGCGGTGCCTGGCTTCGTCCGCGGGCCCGGCGACCCACAGGCCGTCCACGGAGCGGCGCCGCTGGAGCAGCCCGTCGGCCGGCCAACTGCGCGGGCCGTACCGCAGGCCCGTCATCAGGTCGATCTTCAGCCAATGGGCGCTGCCCCGCCGGACGAAGAAGCGGTGGTCGTGATGGCCGGGCGCGGCCAGCCGCTGCCAGCCGTGCTCCTGGAGCACCCGCCCGGCGCGGCCGGCGTCCCGGCGCGAGACGATGACGTCGAGGTCGTCGCCCGGCTTCGGCCGGTTGCGCACGCAGTAGGTCACGCCGGCGCCCTCCAGCGCGGCGAGCGCGGCTCGCACGAGCGGCTCGTCCAGGGGATCGGTCATCGGGCCGCCGCCAGCCGGTGGGCGAGTAGGCCGCGCACCTCGGCGACGAAGCTCGGGGCAATGAGGCGCACCACCAGCGCCGCGGCCAGTCCCCCGGCCACTGTGGCGACGACGAGGCGGAGCGGCCCGGGCCAGCTGTCGAGCGCTACGATCCCGACCGCGACCAGGCCCGCGGCAGCCCCAGCGGTCAACCCCGGCGCGACGGCACGCAGGAAGGCAGCCCAGCGGATGCCGAGGACGTGCAACGCCAGGCCCTGCATGAGCACCGCCAGCCCGCCCGCCACTGCCGCCTGCGTCCAGGCCACGCCGGTGATCCCCCACCTCGTCGCGACGACCAGCGCCGGCGCGACGAGGACGAGCCGGACGGCGGACATCCACACGGACAGCGCGGGCCGGCCGATGGCCTTGTAGACGTCGTTGGCGCCAGCGGACAGCGAGCGGATGGCCGCGTACACCGACAGCGCGGCCAACGGCGCGACGGCTGGCGCCCAGCCCGCGCCGAGCAGCACCGGCACGACCACGGGCGCGAGCACGGCGAGGCCCGCTCCCGCGGGCAGGCCGTAGAGGCTCTGCACTCGCACGCTGAGCAGGTAGCCGCGGCGCAGCCGCTCCGGGTCGTGGCGGGCCCGGCTGTAGAGGGGAAACGTGACCGACGAGACGACGAAGAAGACGTTGATGATGGCCAGCTCGGGCAGCCGGAAGGCCATCGTGTAGTAGCCCAGCGCCGCCGCCCCCAGCTCGCGGCCCACGATCAGGTAGTCCAGGTCGAAGATCAGCTTGGCCAGCAGCATGCCCCCGGCAGCCGGCAGGCCGAAACGCGTGACCGGCGCGAGTTCGCCCCGCCGCACCCGCCACACTCGGAGGTCGGGCGCGATGCCGGCCAGCGCCCACACCAGCACGCAGTGCACGAGGTTGCCGATGACCAGCCCCCAGGCGAGCGCCCACACGCCGAGACCGGCGCCGGCGAGCGCGACCGACGCTGCGCCGGTGCTGGCGGCCCGCACCAGCGCTGCCGTCCCGAACCGGCGAAATCGCAGGTCGCGGCGGAGCAGGGCCTCGGGCACCGACGCCAGCGCGCCCAGTGGGAGCGCCAGGCACAGGACGCGGCAAAGCGGCGTGACGTCGCCGCGCCCGAAGAAGCCGGCAACCCCGGGAGCGACCGCCCAGCCGACCGCCATGAGCAGCAGGCCGCATGCGAGCGCGACGGCCAGCGCGGCCCGTACGGTGGCCGCGCTGCGGGGCAGGTAGATCAGCGCCTGGGCGACACCGAGATCGGAGACGACGTCGGCGTAGGCGATGAAGACCAGCGCCAGCGCCAGCAGCCCGAAGTCCTCCGGGGCCAGGACCCGGGCCAGGACCGCCGTGACCAGCAGGACGACCAGCTTGCCGAGGATGTACGACAGGCCCTGCCACGCCAGCCCGGCGGCCCCGGAACGGGCCAGACCTCCGGTCATCGCCCGCCCCGCGCCCGGCGGCGGGGTAAGACCGCGGCCGCGGCCGCCTCGAGGAACCCCAGGCCCCAACCGACGTGCATGGCGAGAAACGCCGGGGCGACGTACGGGCGGGCCGGTGGGTCCACGCTGCCCACGGTGCGCGAGCTTGCGACCCCGAGCCCGACGGCGTACGGCAGCACCAGCGCCGCGGCGGCCCCCGGGCGGCGCGGCGCCAGGGCCGCAGCCGCGCCTAACGTTGCGACGAGCGCGGGAGCGGCGAGGTGCCGCGGCCGCAACGACTTCGGGTGCTTGAGCACCACCTTCAGCTTGCCGCGGCCGTACCGGCGGTACTGCCGGAACAGGTCACCGACCGACTGCCGGTTCTCCCAGTGGATCACCAGGTCCGGGTCGAAAAGCAGCTCGTGCCCGGCGCGCCGGACCCGGTAGTCGAACTCGAAGTCCTGGTTGACCCGCAACGACTCGTCCCAGCCGCCCAGCTCGCGGACCAGCACCACCGGGTACGCGCCGAACGGCACGTGCTCGACCGGCTGCGCTCGCCGGCCGTAGTGGTAGGTGGAGTTGCCGACCCCGAAGCGGGAAGCCATGGCCGCGGCCACCGCCCGCCCGGCCGGCCCGCCCCCCATTCCGTCCTTGCGCCCCCCGACGCCGCCCCACTTGATCGCGCGCAGGTGCGTGAGCGCCCGGCTGACGTAGTTGGGCGGGATCCGCGCATGCGCGTCGACCCGGACCAGGTAAGTTCCGCGCGCGGCGGCCAGCGCGATGTTGAGCGCGACCGGGATGATCCGCTGCGGGTTGTGCAGCAGTTCGACGCGCGGGTCCCGCTCGATGTAGTCCCGGACGACGCCGGCGGTGCGGTCGGTCGATGCGCCGTCGACGACAAGCACCTGCAGGTCTCGTTCGTCCTGCGACAGGATGCTGTCAAGGCACGCCGCGATCGACCGCTCCTCGTTCCGGGCCGGCACGACCACGGTCACGGCAGTCATTCAAGTCCTCCCCGTTCCAGAGTCACCGGGCCGGCCCGCTTCGCGCTGAAGCGGGCCGGCCCACGGCTGATCACCCGGCCTGCAGCACCACCGTCTGGCCGATGCTGGTCGACTGCGACGTGTTGGCGCCCGCAGCGAACTGGCTGACCCGGCCCGGCTGCGCGGCAGTCAGGTCGGCCGCCTCGCCCGACACCCGGTAGCGGCCGGCCGTCGTCCCCGACTCGGCCCGTTCCGTCGTACGCGGATCGGGGCTGATGGCGGTGTTCCGCGCGACTCCGAACAACGCCACGACCACGCTGTTGGGCGACGTGGTCGTCACGGCCGGCGCGGTCAGCGTCTGCGTCGCGTTCGTCACGACGATTGCGTCGTGGTTCCCGATGGGGGCGGTCGCCGAGACCCCGTCGTAGCGCAGCATGACGCCGGTCGCCGGCGTGGACCTCGAGAAGGTCCACGTGACGCTGGCCGGGTCGCCCGCCGCGACGATGCGGCGATAGGTGACCTTGCGCATGGTCGTGCCGGCAACGTCGCTGCGGATCAGGGTCCATCCGGTCGGGGTGGTCACGGTCGGGTTGCCACGCAGGTCGAGGGAGGCGAGGATCACGTCACCCGGCTGGCCCGCGCCGGGCACCGGCAGCGTGAGCTGCGTCGCGGTGTCGTTGGTGCCCGCCGTGGTGCCCCGTTCGACAATGCCGGTGCCGCCAGCGCCGTCGGGCACCCACACGGTGGCCGGCCAGGCCGTCGGGGAGCTGTTCCCTGCCGCGTCGCTCGCCCGCACGGTGTAGGTGTGCGTCTCGCCGCCATCAGCGTGGGCGTCGGCGAAGGTCGTCGTGGTCGCATTGCCGATCGCCACGCCGTCGCGCAGCACCGTGTAGCCGGTCACGCCGACGTTGTCGGTCGACGCGAGCCACGACAGGCTCACCGCTCCGGTCGCGGACGCGGTCGCCACGAGCTTGGTCGGCACCGTCGGCTTGACCGTGTCTGGCACGCCGCCGCCACCGCCCAGCGCCAACTCGGTGTGGTAGTAGCGGCGCGCGGCCGTGTCCGTGGCGATGGCCACCAGCCCGGTCTGGCTCGTGACCGGGTCCCTAGTGGTGCTCACGTTGTTGATGACGGCGCCGGACCAGCTCGTGAAGACGCCGCCACGACCAGGCGCGAATTGGATGTTGTTGAGCGGCGCGTACTTGTAGTAGATCTTGCCGCCCGCCTCAGGTGCGGTGGCCAGCATGTACAGCCGGTTGTTCGTGCTGTCGATCGCGATCTGCGGCCGGGTCAGCTCGTCCCCGATCACCCCAGCGACCCGGCTCGTCCAGCCACCCGTGTTTGACCGGATCAGCACGTGGATCAGCGGGAAGGTCACCGGCAGGTCACCGTCGCCCGCCGAGGTCTTCACCGCGACGAACACCCGGCCCTCGCCATCGGTGATGAGGTTCTTCAGGTTGATGTGGTCGTCCGAGCCGCCCTCGTCCTGCATCGCGATCTCGAGCGACCAGGTGGTGTCCGGCGCGCCGTCCTGGTGCACCGCGAAGTAGAACCGGCCGGTGGCCTGGTCGGAGAACATGATCCCGACCTTGCCGGTGAACGCGATCACGCCCGACAGATCGTCCGAGCTGACCGTGTTGTCGCTGACGGGCAGGAGATAGGCCGGCGTCCATGCCGCGCCGACCGTGTTGGAGTGCGCGACCCAGACCCTCGAGCCTTGGGTGAACGTCACCCACAGCGCGCCGGTGCCGTCGATGGCGATCGTCGCCGACTCCGACCCGCCGCCCTTGACCGACACCGGGAAGCCCGCGTCGAGGGCGTACGTCCGGCTCGCACTGAAGTAGGAGAACCGGTAGACCCGGATGTCGCCGGTCCCTGTGCGGCTGACGACGTGCAGGTTGCGTCCGTCCCACAGCGCGTCGCCCGTGCTGTTCGACCGGTCGTCGACCAGCGTCCCGGTGTCCTGCCAGGTGTGGTTCGCCTGGAGCTGGTGGATGTTGACCCTGCCTGCGGAGTTGAGCATCAGCCCCCACCAGGAGCCGTCCTGCTGCCACAGCTTGTTCTGCGGCTTGTCGGCGCTCGGCGGGGTGCCGACCGAGGACGCGTAGGTGAAGTCCTGGTAGGTGACGGGTGTCGCGTCGGCCGCTGTGGCCGGATTTGCCGGGCCGGCAAGCAGCCCACCGACGAGGGCGATAAGGATGAATAAGGTACGTAGGACCGTGGAGCGCACGGTACCCCCTGTTCTCTTGTGGCGGGCTTGGATGGTGCTGGGGCGGTGCCAGGTGGCACTACTGACGGCGGAAGACCGCGGTCACGGTCCGCAGCATGATTCGCACGTCGAGCCAGAACGACCAGCTCTCGGCGTAGGCGTTGTCGAAGTGCATCCGCTCTTCGACGGACGTGTCCCCGCGCAGGCCGTTGACGGCCGCGAGGCCGGTGATGCCGGCCGCCACGCGATGCCGGGCCATGTAGGCCGGGTAGGTCTGCCGGAACCGCTCGACGAAGAACGGGCGCTCCGGCCGGGGGCCCACGAGGCTCATGTCGCCCCGGAGCACGTTCAGCAGTTGCGGCAGCTCGTCCACACCCGTGCGCCGGATGAACCGGCCGACCGGTCCGATGCGCGGGTCGCCGTCTATGGACCACAGCGTCTGGGATTCCTGGTCATCCGACGGGCGGAGCGAGCGGAACTTGAAGACGGTGAAGCACCGCCCCCCGAGCCCCACGCGCTCCTGGCGGAACAACACGCCCGGCCCGGTCTCCAGCCGCACGGCGAGCGCGGTGACGAGCATCGCGGGAGCGAGGACCACCAGCGCGGCGGAGGCGCACACGACGTCGAGCGCGCGCTTGAGCTTCCAGGCCGGCCGCTGCGGGGCGGGCCGCTCCCGCCGGACGAGCGGCATCCCCCACGCCGTCTCCACCCGGCCCGGCGCGTGCAGCTCGGCCAGCCGCGGCGCCATCAGCACCTCGCAGCCGAGCAGCTCGCCGGTGCGGATGGCCTCGACCACGTCGACGTCGTCGCTGTCCGGGAAGGCCACGACGACGACGCTCACGCCGTTCTCGGCGACCGCCCGGCTGAGTGCGCGCAGGTCGCCCAGCACCGGGGCGGGGAGGGGTTGGTCGGGCGGCAGGCCGGCGTCGAGGTAGCCGACCACCCGCAGGCCGTACTCCGGGTGCTCGCCGAAGACCTTGCCGAGCCGGCGCCCGACCTCGGCGGCGCCCAGGACCAACGCCGCACATGCCCCGGGGCGGCGGGCCCGCACCTTGCGGATCGCGTGATAGCCCACCCCGCGAACGACGGCGACGGCCGCCGCCAGCAGGAGCGCCGTGCCGACCAAGCCCCTCGCCAGCTCGGGACGCCCGGCCAGCACGGCCGCGGTCACGGTGACGGAGGTGGCGACGCCGAGGCCGGCGAGGAGGGCCGGCAGGTCGTCGAGCAGCGACAGGGCGAGCCTCGGACGGTAGAGGCGGGCGACCGCGAAGGCCGCTGCCACCGTGGCGAACAGCGCGATCTCCCATGGCAACGGCACCGCGAGAACGCCCAGCCCGGCGGCTAGGAAGGCCACGAGGTCAAGGCCGAACGTGGCGACGACCGCCCCGCGCCCGGCCATGTCGGCGCGCCGCGCCCGGCCGGCCGCCCGCTCGGCTCGCCGCGCCTCGCCGGCCGCTTGGGCGGCCCGTGCGGCCCTGACCGCGACGGCCGATGCCGCCGACGCTGTCCGGGCGGTCGGGTCGACTGCGCTGGTTGCTCCTATCGGGGTCGTTGTCACGAAGGTGCTGCTCGGTGCCGTTGCCCTGGTTCCTCCTGCCGCTCCTGGCCCGGGATGGCTTCTGCGGTCCGCCCGCTGATGCCCCCCCGTGGCCTTCGCCGCTTCCCGGCGGTCGCCCCGCCCGGTCGCTGGCCGAACCCCCACGTGCGTCATCAATCCCCCTGATCCGATTGCTGATGGCCCATGCCAGATCTGGCGTAGCCGCAGTCTGAACGGTTACGCTCGTGGCATCGCTTGATTACGCGCCGTTAGATTGCCGGTTTGCGAACGGAATGGCAACCGCAGCTGAACTTCCTCGGCGCGTCGCCGGGTGGGTCGCCGGAAAAACCCTTCGCGTTCGGGGACAAAGCGGCGGCATCATCGAGCACATGACGGCACTCGGGGTTCGCGGGCTGGTGAAGCGGTTCGGGCCGGTCACCGCGGTCGCCGGTGTCGACCTCGAGGTCCAGCCCGGCGAAGTCGTCGGCCTGCTCGGTCCCAACGGCGCGGGGAAGACGACGACACTGCACGCCGTGCTCGGCCTGGTCACGCCCGATGCCGGCGAGGTGCGGCTGTTCGGCCGCGAAATCTCCCGGCACCGGACCGAACTGCTGAGCCGGGTCAACTTCGCGGCCGGCTACATCAACCTGCCGGGCGCGCTGACCGTCGAGGAGAACCTGCTGACCTTCGCCCGGATGTACGCCCTGCGCAGTGCCCGCGCCCGGGTCGCAGAGGTCATCGAACTCCTCGACCTGGCCGCGATGCGCCACCGCCGGCTGCGGCTGCTCTCGTCGGGCCAGCAGACCAGGGTGCAGCTCGCGAAGGCGCTGCTCAACGAGCCCGACCTGCTGGTCCTCGACGAGCCAACGGCGAGCCTCGACCCCGACATCGGCGACCGGGTGCGCCAACTGCTGCTCAGCTGGGCCCGGGCGGCGGGCAGCGCGATGCTGATCACGTCCCACAACATGCGCGAGATCGAGCGCATGTGCGACCGGATCGCGTTCATGCAGGCCGGCCGCATCGTCGCGACGGGCTCAGCGCGCGAGCTCGCGACGGCCTTCGGAGTCGGCGACCTCGAGGAGGTCTTTCTCAGGGTGGCCCGCGCATGACCGAGGCCGCGGCCGACGGGCCGGCGCCCTGGCTCGACGCCGCGGCCCGCCGGCGGATCTCCGCCGTCGTGCTGCGCGACGTCTACGTGCTGCGCCGCAGCGTCCCCCGGATCCTCGAGATCGTCTACTGGCCGTTGATCGAGTTGGTGATCTGGGGCTACGTCTCGGTGTTCCTCGCCGCGCGCGACGCGCCGATCTACGTCTCGCTGCTCTTGGGCGGCGTCCTGCTGTGGCAGCTGCTGTTCCGCGCCCAGTCCGAGGTCTCCATGTCGTTCCTGGAGGACGTCTGGAGCCGCAACCTGCTCAACGTCTTCGCCTCGCCGCTGCGTGCGGGCGAGTACCTCACCGGCCTGGTGATCTTCGGCGCGCTGAAGCTGCTGGTGGGCACCGCGATCATGGCAGTGCTCGCGTTCGCGCTCTACGGCTTCGGGCTGTTCAGCATCGGGCCGGCGCTGCTGCCGTTCGCCGTCCTGCTCCTGCTGATGGGCTGGGCGCTGGGCATCGCCACTGTGGCGATAGTGATCCGGTTCGGGCAGGCCGCGGAGGTGATCGCGTGGGCGGTGGCGTTCGCGTTTCAGCCGTTCGCCGCGGTGTTCTACCCGGTCGCCGTGCTGCCGCCGCTGATGCAGACGGTCGCCACGATCGTCCCGGCCAGCTACGTCTTCGAGGGCATGCGCGACGTCATGGCCGGCGAGGGCGTCAACTGGGCGGCGATCGGTGTGGCGGCGGTGCTCGACGCCGTCTACCTCGCGGGTGCGCTCTTCATGTTCGCGAGGAGCCTGGCGAAGGCGCGCGCGGCCGGCCGCCTGTCGCGGTTCGGGGAGTGACGCCGGCGCCTGCCGCCTACCTTCGCGATCTTGAGCTATTTTCCATTTGGGAGCGCTCCCACGGGCAAATAGCTCAAGATCGCGAAGGGTCTTGGCCGGGTCGCTAGGCGGGGCGGATGTCGCGGTGGACGACGCCGAACGTCCCGATCACGAGGATCACCAGCGTCACGCCGCCAAGCACGCCCAGCCGCATGCCATCGATGCCGTCGCTCACCGGCTGCTCGCCGATCGCCCACCACCACGGCGAGAGCCGGCGCAGGTCGGCCAGCGACTCGGAGAGCGGGAACAGGAAGTTGATGACGTAGCCGGCCAGCAGCACCAGGATCGAGACGCTCAACGCGACACCACGAGTTCCGCCCAGCCCGCCGACGGCATAGGCGACCGCGCCGTGAAAGGCGCCGAGCAAGGCGCACGCGAGGGTCGCCTCGACCAACCGGGTGGCGGAGACCTCTTCGAGCGAGAACACGCCACGGGTGCCCACGACAGCGGCGATGGCCACCCCGGTGACGACCACCAGCACGATCAGCACGGAGATGAATCGCCACACCCACACAGCCTGCCGGGCGACCGGCAGCGCGTGGATCAGCTCCAGCCGCCCGGCGTCCTCGTCACCGGAGGTGAGCGCGGATGCGGCCGCGATCGCCAGTCCCGACAGCAACAGCGGCAGGAGCAGGGCGTAGAGCTGCCCGTCGAGGTAGCCGGCCGGCGTCGAGAGGTTCTGGGCGCCGAACGCCGCGAGAACGTCGGGCGAGATGGACTTCTCCAGCTCGTCCAGCGCGTTGGATTCCTCGATGCTGGGCCAGAACGCCACCGTCACCAGCGCGAGCGCGACGATGCCCACGGTCCACCACAGCGCGGCTTTCCACTGCGCGTGCACGCCCCGGACGGTCAGCTCGGCGTCGGCTCGGAGGGTCATGACGCGGTCGCCCGTTCGGACGCCGGCGCCTCGGCGGACGTGTAGAGCCGGAGGAACGCCTGCTCGAGATCGGGCTCCGGCATGAGCAAATGCTGGACATCGTGCCGGGCCAGCACCTGAAGAAGGGGGCCGGGCGGCCCGTCGATGAAGCCGGTCACCTCCCGGCCCCGGACGTCCAACTCGTAAACTCCGTTGGCTGCCCGCAACTCGTGGACCGGCGGCTCGCCGGCGAACCACACGGTGAACGGCTGCCGCGCAGCCTGCCGCAGCTCGTCGACCGCGCCGCCGGCCACGACCCGGCCGGCGCGCAGCACGACAACCTCGTCGGCGATGCGCTCGACCTCGCTGAGCACGTGCGAGGAGAGGAAGACAGTGCGGCCGTCGGCGCGCGCCTCGTCGACCATGCGCAGGAACTCCACCTGGACGAGCGGGTCGAGCCCGTTGGTGGGCTCATCGAGGATGAGCAGCTCGGGCCGGGCCATGAACG
>Ga0184623_10000459_pt1 | contig 17108 bp, 20 predicted proteins | sample PLM1_100_b1_FD_133138 | JGI IMG/M metagenome (GOLD analysis project Ga0184623, IMG submission 133138) | Groundwater sediment microbial communities from an aquifer in East River, Colorado, USA - PLM1_100_b1 | ecosystem: Environmental > Terrestrial > Soil > Riparian zone | place: USA: East River...
GCCAGGTTTCCAACCCAAGGCAGTCTGAGGAGATTTCTATGAGCCCAAAGAAGAGCACGCAGAAGTCCGCCAAGAGCACCACCGCGACCGGCAAGACGTCCAAGGTATTCACGGACGAGGAACGAGACGCAATCCAGGAGCGCGCCAAAGAGGTGAAGGCGGAGGCGCGCCGCGGCCCGCGGGCTGGCAAGGCGGACGGGGAAGGCGACGTGCTCGCGAAGATCGCCGAGATGCCGGCATCGGATCGCGTGATGGCCGAGCAGATCCATGCCCTCATCAAGGCCAGCGCCCCAGCCCTCTCGCCGAGAACCTGGTACGGGATGCCCGCGTATGCCAAGGACGGCAAGGTCGTCTGCTTCTTCCAAGCCGCGGACAAGTTCAAGTCGCGGTACGCGACGTTCGGCTTCAACGACGACGCGAACCTCGACGAAGGCGCCATGTGGCCGGTCGCCTTCGCTCTGACGGAGGTGACCGCCGCCGACGAGGCAAGGATCGTCGCGCTCGTGAAGAAAGCGGTGAGCTGAGGACTCGAAATGAACGGACTCCCGGAGAGCGCGCCCAGCAGACGTGCCCCAGCCGTCGCGAGCAACTTCTCTCCGGTAGTCCGTTGGCGACACCGTACGAATCCAACCTTGCGCCGGAACTTGCAGGCGAGCGCGATTCATGCGCGCGCGCTTTCGATGTCGTTGCGGGTGGGCACCGACCGCCGAAGACGGGGGACTGGGGTGTCGTTTCGGCGAAGTCGGGCCTCCGGCGCTCAGCCGTCCCCGGGCGGTGACAGGTGCGCCGGGGGCTTCGCCTTCTCGTGACAGCGAGACAAGCGGCGATGTTGCCCATCGAGCGTCTGATCGGGCACCAGCCGATCAGCGAGCGGGACTGAGCACGGTGGTCGGCGTCAGGACCCGGATCGTGGCGCCACCTCTGGCACGCGGGCCATCGACTTTCCCGAATGGTCGGCCCGGCCCGCGCGTGTAGCGAACATACCAAGCGAGCATCAGGGCGGTCGCCACCAGGTAGAAGGAGTGCAGCGCCCAGATTGGACCGAGCGGGAGGCTGAACACATAGGCCGAATACAGGACATTCCCGAAGTTGGTGAGCACCAGCTGCGTCGGGCTGTAGGAGGAGAGGTCCTTCGTGCGCACAGCCTTCACGAGCATCGGCATGTAGCTGGTCACAAAGATCACCGTCGAGGCAGAGCCGGCGATCAGGGGCAAGTCGTTGATTGTCATCATCGGATTCCTCGGGCTTTGGCATCCGGGCTGGTGCTTTTCTGCCCGGGGTAGAAGCTGAGGAAGATGCTCGACCCGCGCTTCCCGGCCGCCATCGGGCGCGATCCGTACGCGGCTGAGGAACCGCCACTCAATCTGCCGGCACGGTTGGGCCGGGTACCTTATGGCCCGATGCAACAGCCCGAGCCCGGACCTGGCCCCCGGCCTCCGCGGATGGCCGGGGCACGACTGGTATCCGGAGGCGCGTCGGAGGAGGCGCGTTCGTTGGTCGCTCACAGGAAAGCAGACCCAAGGGACTCGTTAACCCTGGGGTCTGCTTGGAGAAAGTGTCCGCGATCGACCTTACGGCTGGAATTGCAGGCGACCGCCCTAGACCCAACCAGACCTCACGTCACCGCACGTTCGTTCGGTCGTGCAGGCGACTGGGACGGCGATGGGGCATGGATCAGACAACCTCCCGCCCGACCTTCAGCCAGAGCGCCTGTCACGGCGCCGATAGGGCCGCAATCCGGGTCCCGGGGTGGCGCGTATCTCCCAATGACGTCGCGCTTCATCGCGTCTATCACGACCTTCCCGGGGTCAGGGGCCCCGCGGCGACCCTCTGCCGCGGGGCCTCGCCTTGTCCGGCGGCCGCTCGCCGCTAGACTCGGCGGGTGACGACGACCGACCGGGGGACACATCTCGACGTCGAGCAGACAGACGGCCTGCTCGACATGGATCCGGAGGCATTCCGAGCGGCGGCCCATGCGGTGGTCGACCTGATGGCCGATTACCTGGCGTCGGTCGAGCGCTTCGCGGTCTTTCCATCTGTGGAACCCGGATCGATCGCGCCCGCATTCCCGACGGCTGCGCCTGAGGCGCCCGAACCGATCGCGGCGATCCTCGACGACTACCGCCGCCTCATTGAACCGAACGCGACGCACTGGCAGCACCCGGGCTTCCTCGCGTATTTCGGGACGACCGCTTCCGGGCCGGGGATTCTCGGCGAGATGCTGACCGCGGCGCTCGGCCAGAACGCGATGCTCTGGCGGACATCGCCGATCGCAACGGAGCTCGAGGGCGTCGTCGTCGGCTGGCTGCGCCAGGCCGTCGGTCTGCCGGATTCGTTCGACGGGCTCATCACGGACACCGCCTCGACGTCGTCGCTCATCGCGCTCGCCGGCGCGCGAGAGGCGGCAAGCGACGACGGCGCCAGGATGCGCGTATACGCATCGGTGGAAGCGCATTCGTCGATCGAGAAGGCGTGCATGACGCTGGGACTGGGCCGCGACGCCCTCGTCCGGATCCAGACGAACGATCGATTCGAGATGAGGGTAGACGAGCTCCGCGAAGCCATCGCTCGTGATCGCAAGGCGGACCTCCGGCCGATCGCCGTGGTCGCGACCGTGGGCACCACGTCGTCGACCTCGGTCGACTCAGTCAAGGAAGCCGCGGCCATCGCCGAGGCCGAGGGGCTGTGGCTCCACGTCGACGCCGCTTATGCCGGCGCCGTCGCGATCGCGCCCGAGCTGCGCGAGCCGTTCCACGGCTGGGAGCGAGCGGATTCGGTTGTCATCAACCCGCACAAATGGCTCTTCACGCCGCTCGATGCCTCGCTGCTCCTGACGCGGCGCATGGAGACACTTCGGGCCGCTTTCAGCCTCGTCCCGGAGTACCTGCGCACGCTGGACCGCCAGGCCCCGGTTCGGGACTATAACGAGTACACGCCGCAGTTGGGGCGCCGGTTCAGGGCGCTGAAGCTGTGGATCCAGCTCCGCTGGTTCGGGCTGGAGGGGCTGCGGCGTCGAATCCGCCACCACCTGGAGCTCGCCGCAGCTTTCGCCAAGTGGATCGACGACGACCCCGATTGGGAGCGGCTCGCTCCCGTTCCGTTCTCGACGGTGTGCTTCCGCTACCGACCCGCGGGCTCCGAGGGCAGCGAAGAGGCGCTCGACGACACGAATGCCCGGATCATGGACGCGGTCAACCGAACCGGCGAGGTGTTCCTGTCCCACACCCGGCTCGCCGGCCGGTTCACGATCCGGCTTGCGGTCGGCAACCTGCGAACGGAGGCGCGTCACGTCGAGCGCGCCTGGGAGGTGCTCCGAGCGGCGGCGGAGGAGGAGGCGGGATGAACGGATCGGTCGCTGTGCTCTATTTCTATCGGACGAAGTGGGGAGCGCACGACGAGTTCGTCGGGCTGTTCCGGAAGAACCACTGGCCGATCCTGCGCGAGGAGCTGGCGGCCGGCCGCTACCTCGACGTCCAGATGGCCACGCCTCGCTTTCATGGCGACGGCCGGGCCGATTGGGACGTCCTCGTCTCGATCACGTATCGCGACTGGGCGGCGATCGCGGAGCACACCGACGCGGAGATCGCCCGCCGCCTCTTCCCGGACCAGGACCGCTACCGAGCCGAGGAGCAGCACCGCTTCGCGCTCCTCGAGGCGCACTGGGACGTCCCGCTGGAGGCTCGCCCGCTCGACCAGACAGGCTGAATTGAAATATCCGATCCATGGCTGGGCCGGGCTGATGAAGAGGCTTTGGATCCTGCTCGCGCTCGTCATCCTGGCCGTTGTCGTCTACTACGTCGTCTTCCTCCAAGGCGGTACCCGGGTTGAGCCCTTGAGGAACCTCGAATCGTCCGGTTCGCCAGCGGCCTGGGTGATATCGGGGAACTCGGTGATTGGCCTCAGGAGCTGATTGGCGAGGCAACGTGGACGATCACAATTCGACGACCCAGGTTGGCTGGCTGCTCGGCCGCTCCTCGAATGCCGTCCGCGAGACGATCCAGGAGAAAGCCGGTCGCAAGCTATCGGACGCCGAACTCGAGCGCCTCGTTGACGAGGTTCTCGCCACGAACGAGGCCAAGGGAACGGAGCCGATCCGCCTCGTCAAGCCACCGCGGAGCCGGAAGCGGGCGAGGCCGCGCTGACGAGTGATAGTTGACGCCGTGCGTGGCGCCTCGAATGGCCTGCTACCGTAGACCGGTGCCCAGTAGCCATCGCAGGTTCCCGCTCCTTGACGTCACTTTCGCCGGTGTCGCCCTGCCCAGCGCGACGATGGACCTCTGGGACGACGACAAAGGCGTGACCCGATGGTCCGCGCGCGCGCTCATGCCGGCGCTCCAGGTCGCCGAGAGCGGCCGGCTGACCGGGCGAACGAAGGACGGTCGGTACTTCTCGGGCGAAGTCGACGTCGCCAACCGACAGATGGGCCCGGGCGGCCCGCGCGGCCAGACACTCGTCGAGCTCCACGGATCGGGGCCGCTCCAGGAGTTGGCCGAACCGCCGCCGACCGAGGAACCTGCGGCTAGCGACGCGAAGTCGAGCAGCTAGGCACTCGGCGTTCCTCCTTGTGTGAACAGGTTTGTGGCCGCGAGGCGCTCTACACCCTGTTAACCACACGGATTTCCTCGCGCATCGAACGTAGCGCCGCAGAATCCCCTCGCCGCACCTGAAATCGGTGGTTTCGAAGACGTAGCGTTCACCACGGGAAGAAATCCGTCGCGCTCAAGCTGCCAGAATGAGCCCTACGACAACGCTCAGGAGGAGCCAGCCCGCCGATGCCGCCGATCATCGAGCTGACCCGCATCGAGCCCGTCCACCTCGGGCGGCTCGAGCGGCAGGGCGTCTTCACGACCGGCCTCCTGATCGAGGTGTCGGAGACGCCGACTCGCCGCCAGACCCTCGCCGATCAGGTCGACGCGACGCCGAACGACGTCCTCGAGTGGCGCGACGAGGCGCTGATGCTCAACCTCGCAAGCTTCGGGCCACAGCAGCACCAGCTCCTGATGCAGGGTGGCATCGAGGGGCTTCGTGACATCCTCAATCTGAGCCTCAACGAGTTCCGTGCGGCCATCATTCAGGCCGCGACGGCGCTGAAGGTGGAGGAACCCTCGGACCTGACGATGATCGGGTGGTGGGAGCAGGCCAAGACGCTCGAGGACGCCTGACCGGCCGTTCCGTCGCGCCGCTACGGCGGCGGCACTACCATGGCAAGCGTGAACGCCACCGTTCCTGAGCGTGTCGCCGGGGTCCTGACGGCAATCGCCACGGCCGTCATCATCACCGCGATCGCGATCGTGCCGTTCCTCTCGCCGGCCTGGGTCTCGTTCGAGCAGGGCCGAACCGGCGCCGAACAGCTGACCGGCTACACGACCGCCGAGCTGCGCACGGCCACGGACGCCATCCTCGCCGACCTCATCCTCGGCCCGCCCGACTTCGACGTGGTGGTCGGTGGTGCGCCCGTCCTCAACCCACGCGAGCAGTCGCACATGCGCGACGTGCGCGGGGTGTTCGCGGGCTTCGGGCTGGTCGCCCTCCTCGCCGCGGCTGGGCTCGTAATCGCAATTGGCCTCGCCCGGCGGATGGGCCATCCGGAGCGGGCCTGGTCGGCGGTCCGCAACGGGGCGCGCGGGCTGGCGATCGGCGTCGTCATCGCCGGGGTCGTCGCGTTCTTCGCGTTCGACGCGGCGTTCGAGGTGTTCCATCGGTTGTTCTTCGCCGGCGGCTCGTACACGTTCGACCCCGGCACGGACCGATTGGTCCAGCTCTTCCCGTTCGCGTTCTGGTCGGAGACGACGATGGCGGTGGGGGCGGTGATCATCGCCATCTCGATCGCGGTGACGTTGATCGCAGGCCGGCGAACGGCCAGGAGCGCCGCGCCTGCCGAGACAACCCCGGGTACCGGTCGGGCCCATCCGGAGGCGGCCCGATGAATGGCGTCCCGGTCGCTCGCCTGTTCGGCATCGAGATCCGGCTCCACCTGTCGTGGATCTTCATCATCGCGATCATTACGGTCACCGTCGGGGGACGGCTCGGCTCGCTCGAGCAGTCTACGGACGGATCGCTCGCGTGGGTGATCGGGGCGGTCGCTGCCCTCGGGTTCCTCGGGACCGTCGTCGCCCATGAGCTGGCCCACGCGCTCGTGAGTCGCCGGGCGGGGATGCCGATCGAGGGGATAACGGTCCATTTCATCGGCTCGCCGGCGACCGTCGACGTCCGCGCCGCAACGCCACGGTCGGAGGCGGCCATCGCCCTGGCAGGGCCGCTGACGAGCCTAGTGCTCGGGGTCGTGCTGATCGCCATCGCCTTCGTCGGCTTCGCTTCTGAGATTGCCGCGCTGCGGATCGTCGGCGACGTGCTCTTCATCATCGGCGCGCTCGACATCGTCCTCGCCGGCGTGAGCATCGTGCCCGCGTTCCCGCTCGACGGCGGCCGGGTGGTTCGAGCGATCGTCTGGGCGCGGACCGGCTCAGAGATCCGTGGCGCCCGATCGGCGGGACGGGTGGGCCGGGTCGTCGGCTGGATCCTCGTCAGCGTCGGCCTTGCGGTCATTCTCGCCGGCGAGACCGTGGACGGCCTCATGATCGGGCTGATCGGCTGGTTCCTCGGCGCGTCCGCGCGATCGGTCGATCGCTGGCTCCTGCTCGATGGCCTCATCAAGGGCGTCCGGGTCGGTGAAGCGATGGAGCCGACGCTCGAGACGATCTCGCCGCAACTCACGCTCGACACGTTCGCCGGCCAGGTCCTCGACGGAACGCTCGGTCCGGCGCTGCCGGTGGTCCGCGACGACATCCTCGTCGGGCTCGTCGGCGCACTTCAGCTCCGAGGCGTGCCCCAGCGCGAATGGCCGTCGACCCGGACCGCGGACGTGATGATCGACGTGGCCGATCTGCCACCGCCGCTCGGGCCGGATGAGTCGCTGTCGGACGGGCTCGAGCGGCTCCGGGCATCGCGTCTGGACGGCCTGCCAGTGCTGGACAATTCGGGGTTGCGCGGCGTGCTGACGCGCCGCTCCATCGCCGTGGCCCTCCGTGCCCGGGCCGACCTGCGAGGCGTGACCCTGTGAACGCGCCTGCATCGCCTGCCTCGTCCACCGCGTCCGCTGCTCCAGCCGGGCTGCTGTCGGTCGAGGAGGCGCGCGCCGCCGTCCTCGCCGCGGTCAGCGGCCCCACCGAGCTCGAAGTCGCTTACCTTTCTGACGCGCTGGGCCGCGTCCTCGCCGAGCCGGTGATCAGCACGACCGACCTGCCGCCGTGGGACAACTCGGCGATGGACGGGTACGCGGTCCGGGCAGCCGATACGGCCGGCGCAACCGACGACGGCCCGATAAGGCTGGAGGTCGTCGGCGAGGTCCGAGCAGGCCAGGCGCCCGATGTCGAAGTGCATCGGGGCGGCGCAGTCCGGATCGCGACCGGCGCCCCCGTCCCACCACGCGCCGATGCCGTCGTTCCGGTCGAGCTGACAACGCCCCTCGACGCGACGGGCGCCGCGGCGGGCCCTCGCGGCCGTGATGCCACCGGCCCCGTCCCGGCGGCGATCCTCGTTCATGCCACAGTCGAAAAAGGGGGGTCCATCCGCCGCGCCGGCAGCGACCTGGCCCGGGGGGCGACGATCCTGGAGGCAGGAACGGTCGTGACAGCGGCCGGGATCGCCCTGGCGGCCGGGGCCGGCGTCCCGCAGCTTTCTGTTCACCGGCGGCCCCAGGTCCATGTTCTAGCGACAGGCGACGAGGTCAAGCCAGCCGGACAGGCCCTCGGTCCGGCGGGCATCCCCGACGCCAACGGCCCCGGCATCTCGGCGCTCGTCGATGCGGCCGGCGGCCAGGCTTATGCCCTCGGGATCGCCAAGGACCGGATCGAGGACGTCGATTCCCGCTTATGTGCCGCCCTCATCGGCGGCGCCGACGCGATCGTCGTGTCGGGCGGTGTTTCGGTCGGGCCGTACGACGTCGTCAAGCTCGCGTTCGAGAAGATCGGCCGGATCGATCTCTGGCGGGTCGCCGTGCAGCCGGGCAAGCCGTTCGCCTTCGGCACCGCGGACCGGCCGCATGGCGGTCGGACGCTCCTGTTCGGGCTGCCCGGCAACCCCGTCTCTAGCTTCGTGACGTTCGAGTTGTTCGTCCGCCCCGCCATTCGCGCACTCGCCGGTCACCGGGCCGATCGCCTCCTGCGCCCGGTCGATCGGGCCGTCCTCGACGAGCCGGTTACGAAGAGTCACAGCCGACGGGCCTTCATCCGGGTGATCGCGAAGCGCGACGCTGCCGGCTCACCGGTCCGTGACGAACGAGGCCGCGTCCGCGTCCGGCTGGCCGGCGGATCGGCGGGGCAGGGGAGCCACGTCATCTCGGCTCTTGCCGCGGCGGACGCACTGGCGGTCGTCCCGGAGGCGCAGGATACGCTCGATGCCGGCTCGGAGGTCGAGCTCTGGTGGCTGGACGCCGGCTGACCTGACGTTCGGAGGATCGATGGCCCAGAAACCGCCCCCGCGTACCGAGCGCCGCCGGCTGACGCACGTCGACCGGAGCGGCCGGCCGCGGATGGTCGACGTCACCGACAAAGCCGTAACCGCGCGCCGAGCCGTCGCCGAGGCCCTCGTGACAGTGTCGCCCGAGACGATGAGCCTCGTGATCGACGGTGGGGGACCGAAGGGCGACGTCCTGGGCGTGGCCGAGCTGGCCGGGGTGATGGCCGGCAAGCGGACCAGCGACCTGATCCCGCTCTGCCATCCGATCGCCCTCACGGACCTGGTCGTCGCCGTGACGCCCGACCGGGCAGCCGGCGTGCTCCGCGTGCGAGCGGAGGCCGCCACCACAGCGCCGACCGGCGTCGAGATGGAGGCCCTCACGGCCGCAACGGTCGCCGCGCTCACGATCTACGACATGGTCAAGGGGGTCGAGCGAGGCGTCGAGGTCCGCGCCGTCCGGCTCATCTCCAAGAGCGGCGGCAAGAGCGGCGAGTGGCACCGGCCGGCGGACCCGGATGGCGACCGGGCGCCGGATCAGCGCAAGCCGGGCGTCCGCGGCGCGGGTCGGATCGGGGGCAAGCGGCGGGGACCGGCGTGAGGGCGAGGTGGGTATTCGTCCTGACGATCAGCGACCGCGGTGCCGCCGGGGAACGGGAGGATGCAAGCGGGGCGGCGGTAGCGGCGCGGCTGATCGGGCTTGGGTTCAAGGTCCGGCGCGATGTGGTGGCCGATGACCAGGCGACGATCGAATCGGTCTTGCGGTCGGCCGCCGCGGACCACTCGCTCGTGGTCACGACCGGCGGCACCGGTTTGACGCCGCGGGATGTGACGCCGCAGGCCACCCTGGCCGTCGTGGACTACGAGGTGCCGGGGCTCGCCGAGGCGATGCGGGCCGACGGCCGCCGCCACACGCCGATGGCGGATCTGAGCCGGGCGGTCGTCGGCGTCCGTGGCCGGACCCTCATCCTCAACCTGCCGGGCAGCCCGAAGGGTGCGATGGAGTCCCTGGAGGCGATCATCCCGGTCCTCGACCACGCCCTCGAGACGCTGGCCGGCCCGTTTGATCACGGGCCGCCGACGGCTGAGCCCGCCGGGGCGGTGAGCGCGGACCCTGTCGATCCACGGGTCGTGGCATCGCCGGACGAGCACGAATGATGTTCCCAGTATTTGCGGACGTCCCGGGCTACCCGCTCGTCTTCGTCCTGTTCTGGGGAGCCGCGGTCGTCTTCCTGCTCGCGATGGCCCGTCATCTCCGCGTCTTTGCCGCGGTTCGGCCCGCGGTGGAGCAGCCGCGCCCGTTCGCCCAGATCGGGGCCCGGCTCGTCGGGCTGATCGAATACGCGATCATCCAGACCAAGATGTTCAAGGACTTCCGGGCCGGCCTGATGCACGCGGGCATCTTCTGGGGGTTCGTCCTCCTCACGATCGGCACGGCCAACATCGTGACCGGCGGGATCATCGAGACGATCCTGTCGATTCCGCTCGACGGCGCGGTCTGGGCGGCGATCTCCGGGATGCAGAACGTCGTCGCGGTGATCGTCATCGTGTCGATCCTGTGGGCGTTCTGGCGCCGGCTCGTGTCGCGCCCGAAGCGCCTCACGTTCAACCGCGATGCGCTCGTCATCCTGTCGATGATCGGCGGGGTCGTGGCGACGGAGCTCCTCGCAGAGGTGCTCGAGTTCGCCCGCCACGGCGACCAGCCGGGGGCGTTCGTATCGGCCGCGCTGGCTGGACCGCTACGTGGGTTGTTGCCCGAAGCGCTCGACGTTGGTTTCGTAGGGCTATGGTGGGCCCACATGGTCCTCGTCGCGGCGTTCCTCGTGTATCTGCCGTTCTCGAAGCACCTCCACATCGCGACCGCCTTCCCGAACATCTGGTTCAGGAAGCTCCGACCGCGTGGCGAGCTCCCGGCGATGGATCTCGAGCGCGAGGACGCCACGTTCGGCCTGAAGTCGCTCCAGGATCTCGGTTGGAAGGACCTCCTGGACGGCTTCACCTGCACCGAGTGTGGCCGCTGCCAGCAGGCCTGTCCCGCTTGGAACACCGGGAAGCCGCTCAACCCGAAGACCTTCATCATGGGGATTCGGGACATGTCGGTGGAGGCGGAGCACGGGCTCGACCTCATCCCGAACTCGCCGATCGTCCGCGAGACGTACGGCCTCCGCGGCGCGACGCCCGCGGCGGATCAGATGGCAGCCCCGATCGTCGACGATGCGATCCCGTACGACGCGGTCTGGGATTGTGTCACCTGCGGCGCGTGCGTCGAGGCGTGCCCGGTCCTCATCGAGCACGTCGACAAGATCGTGGGCCTTCGGCGGAATCTCGTCCTCGAGGAGTCGCGCTTCCCGGCCGAACTGGCGGGTGCCTTCCGGGGCATGGAAGGCCAGGGGAATCCGTGGGGCCAGCCCGCCTCGACGCGCCTCGACTGGACGAAGGGCCTGCCGTTCGATGTCCCGACCGTCGCCTCGATGGCGGCCGATGGGACGCTCGACGAGCTCGAGGTCCTCTACTGGGTCGGCTGCGCCGCCGCCTTCGACGAGCGCAACAAGCGAGTCGCACGTGCCTTCGCGACGTGCCTGTCCGCAGCCGGGATCCGATTCGCGGTCCTCGGCCAGGAGGAGTCGTGCACGGGCGATCCGGCCCGGCGGATGGGCAACGACTACGTCTTCCAGATCCTCGCGTCGGGTAACGTCGAGACCCTCAACCGATACGGGATGGGCGAGCGGACGATCGTGACGGCCTGCCCCCACTGCTTCAACACGATCGGCAACGAGTACGGCCAGCTGGGCGGGTCGTTCAAGATCGTCCATCACTCGGTCTACCTCCAGGGGCTGCTCGCCGACGGTCGGCTGCGGGTCGCCGACGAGGGGCCGACCAGATCCGTGACGTTCCACGACTCGTGCTACCTGGCCCGCTACAACGGCGTCATCGCCGCGCCGCGCGACGTCCTGGGCTCCGTGCCGGGCGTCGAACTGCGAGAGATGGAGAAGTCGGGCAAGAACACGTTCTGCTGCGGCGCCGGAGGCGGCCGGATGTGGATGGAGGAGACACGCGGTACCCGGATCAATGCCGAGCGGACCCGTCAGGCCCTCGAAACGGGCGCCGAAACGGTGGCCACCAGCTGCCCGTTCTGCATGGTGATGATGAAGGACGGCCTGGCTGATGCCGCGTCGTCGGCCGCGGCCGCGTCGTCCGCCCCAGCCGGCCCCGGCGTCGTCAGCGCCCGCGACATTGCGGAGATCCTGGCCGACTCGCTCGCTCCCAGTCAACCGGCCGGCCGCCAGCTGCCGGTGCTGCAGTAAGCCGAACGTTAGTCGCCGATGAGCGGGCGTAAAGCGCGGCAATGTTCACTGGCGAAGCAATGTCGACTGAGTCTGCGTCCGAGCGCATCGCCGCCCAGATTGCGGGGCACTTGGGGGTGGTCGCCCGCGCCGAGCGGCTACGGCGTGGCTGGCCTCTGAGAGAGGTCGCGCGGCGCGCGAACCTGTCTGTCGGCTTCGTTCATGCCGTCGAACATGGTCGGCCGGCTGGGCTCCTCACATACGCTGCGATCGCGGGCGCCCTCGGACTCGAGCCCGCCTTCGAGATGGTCGATCGCCGCCGTCGGACGAACCTCGTTCGGCACGAGGAGGAAGGATCGTTCGCTCCAGGAGGAAAGCGGTGACCTTGCGGTCCGGGCCTAGCTCGTAACGTAGTGGCAAAGGGCCGGCCTACTCAGCCGGGTAGGCGGGCCTTGCAGCTGATGCAGTTGCGGTCGGTCCAGAGGTTGCCCATCCCGCAGTTCGGGCAACGCTTTTCGCCTTCGGTCGACGTCCCGTATGGGCTCTCGCGGGTCGCTGCCTCCCGCTCCAGGCGCTGCCGGCGCTTGATCGTGACGAGCGCCAAGGCCAGGATCCCGACCGAGGCGATGAGCAGGATGATCTGGGTCGTCTGATCCACGAGCTGTCCCTCAACGGCTGGTGCTCGAGCCCCCGGTGACCGAACACGCCGTGCTGCGAACACTAACGTCGCGCGCGACGACCGCGCAATGAAGAGTCGCCCGCCGCGACGCTGCTACGATGCGGGCGGTGACAGAGCCCACGTCCGCCACCCGAGCCCCTGGGACGTACCGCCTGACCGAGGAGCAGCAGATGCTTCGTGATGCGGTCCGGGTGCTGGCCGACGAGCAGATCGCACGCCGAGCGGCGGAGATCGACAAGACCGCCGAATTCCCGTGGGACGTCAAGGAACTGCTCGCGTCCCACGACATCCTTGGGTTGCCGTTTCCGACCCAGTACGGCGGTCTGGGTGGCGAATTGCTCACCATCTGCCTGGCCATCGAGCAGATCAGCCGGGTGTGCGCCACCAGCGGCCTCATCCTCGCGGTCCAGGAGCTCGGTGCGCTGCCGCTGTTGCTGGCCGGCTCCGACGAGCAGAAGGAGCGCTGGCTACCGGATCTCGCGGCGGGCCGGACACTCATCGCGTTCGCCCTGACGGAGGCCGAGGCCGGCAGCGACGCCTCCGCGACGCGAACCAGGGCGCGCCGCGACGGGGACGACTGGGTGATCGATGGGTCGAAGCGCTTCATCAGCCAGGGCAGCGTTGCCGACTTGATCACCGTTTTCGCGGTGACGACCGACGATTCGGACGTTCCGCGCCACAAGCGCCTCACCTGCTTCATCGTCGAAAAGGACACGGCCGGCTTCGGCGTCGAGAGGATCGAGCACAAGATGGGCATCCGCGGATCGCCCACGGCGGAGCTGAGCTTCCGCGGCGCCCGCGTCCCTGACTCGCACCGCGTCGGCGCTGAGGGCGACGGCTTCCGGATCGCGATGCGGACACTCGATCGCAGCCGGCCGGGGATCGCGGCCCAAGCGGTCGGCATCGCCCAGGGCGCCCTCGAGGTCGCCGCGGCCTACGCCAACGAGCGCAAGCAGTTCGGCAAGCCGATCGCCGAGTTCCAGATGATCGCCGCGATGCTGGCCGACATGGACGCCGCCATCGAGGCCGCCCGCCAGCTCCTCTACAAGGCCTGCACCGAGATCGAATCGGGCGCCGCCGATGCCGCGCGCTGGTCGGCCATGTGTAAACTCGTCGCCGGCGACACGGCGATGCGGGTCACGACCGACGCCGTCCAGGTTCTCGGCGGCTACGGCTACATCGACGAATTCCCGGTCGAGCGCATGATGCGCGACGCGAAGATCACCCAGCTCTACGAGGGCACCCAGCAGATCCAGCGGCTGGTGATTGCCCGCGCCCTCGTCCCGAAATAGGGAGATCCACCCGAGTGCAGATCGTCGTCCTCGTCAAGCCGGTGCCCGATCCCGCCGCCGGCGGCGAACGTCTCGGGGCCGACGGACGCCTCGATCGGGCCGCGACGCCGGCAGTCGTCAATGCCAATGACGAGTACGCCCTCGAGGCGGCGCTGAAGCTCGTCGAGGCCCACGGCGGTGAGGTGACGATCGTCTCGATGGCTCCCTCGAACGGGCCCGAGACGATGCGCAAGGCGCTGGCAATGGGCGCCCATCGCGGCATCCACGTCACCGACGACGCACTCGCCGGTTCGGACCATGTCTCGACGGCCCGCGTCCTCGCGGCCGCGCTCAAGGACCTGGAATACGACCTCGTGCTCGCCGGCGCCGACACGTCGGATGGGCTCGCCGGTGTCGTTCCCGCGGGCGTCGCCGCGCTGCTCCGCCTTCCATACCTCTCCTACGCGGCAAAGATCGAGCCGGATACGGACGCCGGCCGTGTCCGCGTCCGCCGGATCAGCCCGACGGGGTACGACGTCCTCGAGGCGCCGATGCCCGCGCTCGTCGTGTGCACCCAGGCCCTCGGCGAGCCGCGCTACCCGTCGCTCAAGGGGATCATGGCCGCCCGCTCCAAGGAGATCGCGGCGAAGGCGCTGTCCGATATCGGCGTTGACGCCGCGAGCGTCGGTGGGGCGGTCGCCACGACGAAGGTGCTCGGCTCGACCGCACCGCCGCCCCGGGCCGCGACACGGGTCGTGCGCGAGCCACCGGACGTGGCCGCGCGCGAGGTGGTCGAATTCCTCGCCCAGCGGAGGATCGTCTGATGGCTGGGCTGTGGGTCATCGGTGAGGTGACCGCGGACGGTGGTCTCGCCCGGATCTCGACGGAGGTGGCCACCCTCGCCCGAACCCTCGCCAAGGCAGCCGACCAGGACGTCACCGGGATCGTCGTCGCCGCAGACCCGAAGGCCGCCGCCGCGGAGCTCGCGACGTACCTGCCGCGGGTCCTCGCCCTCACGGAGCCGGCCGCCGCGGACCACGCCTGGGCGATGATCGCCGCCGACCGGATCGCCGGGGTGCTCGAACCGGACGCCAAGGAATTCATCTTCGTCGGTGCTGGGCCGGACGGTCGGGACGTCGCCGGGGCGCTATCGGCACTCACGGGCTGGGGCATCCTCGCGAACACCACGGCGGCCGCCTGGGCCGATGGCGGCCCGACGATCGACATGAGCGTCTTCGGTGGGAAGCTGACGACGACGAGCGCGTTCACCGACGCCACCGGCATCGTGACGGTCCGACCGAACGTCGTCACCGCCGAGCCCGCGGCATCCGCCGGGTCCGTCGAAGACGTCAAACCCGTCGGTGATCTGAAGCAGCCGGTCGTGAGTGTCGTTGAGCGTGTAGCCGAAGCCACCGCCGCGGCCCCGATCGAAGAGGCGCGCATCATCGTCGCCGGCGGCCGCGGTGTCGGCGGGCCGGATGGCTTCAAGCTCGTCGAGGAGATCGCCGAGGCGCTGGGTGGGGCGGTCGGGGCAACCCGCGCCGCGGTCGATGCCGGCTGGATTCCCTATGCCCAGCAGATCGGCCAGACGGGCAAGATCGTCAAGCCGCAGCTCTATCTCGCGCTCGGGATCAGCGGCGCGATCCAGCACAAGGTCGGCATGCAGACCGCTGAGACGGTCGTGGCGGTCAATCGCGACCCGGACGCGCCAATCGCAGAGTTCGCCGATCTCGTCGTGATCGGGGACCTGTTCGAAGTCGGTCCCGCGCTCCTGACCGAGCTCCGCGCTCGGCCGGGCTCGGGCTGAGCGCGGCGGCCGGGGCGTCGGGGAACACATATGGAATATGCGGTCGTGCTGCCGATCGCCGCGTTCCTTATCCTCGGCGTGCTGTTCCTGCTGTTCCTCCGGCGGGCGGGGCGGCTCGTCGCCGCCACCCGCGATGTCGAGCGGTTCCGGCGCCAGGTCGCTGACCTTGCCGGCCGGGTCGAGACGTCGCTGGGCCAGATGAGCGAGCGGATCGATTCCGTCCGGCGCGGCCAGCTGGCTGCCGCCGCGGTCGCCGACGACCTCGCGGCGTCGCTCGACGCGGTCGATCGCTATACGGACGAAGGTCGTGGGCTGCGCCCGCCGCATGACGGCGAGGCGGTCCGTGACGGACTCGTCGCGGAGCTGGAACGGGCGAGGCGGGCGCTCGAGATGGTCGAGCACGGCTGTGCGATCCAGGCCTCGGCCCGGGCCGGCTCGCGCGAGCTCGAAGCGCAGACCGCGATCAAGCGCGGCTACCTCAACGTCCTCCACGCCCGCGAGGCGATCGGCCGCCATGCCCTGGAGGCCAAGGCACTCGTTCCCCCCGACCCGGCCAACCGCCCACCCGCGCGCAGGACGGTCTGAGCCCTCGACACACTGTATGTAGTGGTATCCTCGCTCTGCACCACAAGCTCTAGTGGTGGTACCGACCAGGAGAAGCGATGCGTTGCCCCCATTGCGGAGAGCGGGAAACCCGGGTGGTCGACTCCCGGGACCTCGACGACGCGGCGACGATCCGGCGTCGGCGCGAGTGCGCTGCATGCACAACCCGTTTCACGACCTACGAGCGGGTCGAGGCCGCGCGGCTGATCGTCGTCAAGAGCGACGGGACGCGCCAGGAGTTCGATCGCGACAAGCTCGCGTCGGGGCTCCGCAAGGCCCTGACACGCCGACCCGTCGCGGACAATGCCGCCGAGCAGGCCGCCGATCGCATCGAGGCGGAGCTCCGTTCCGAGGGCGCGACGGAGGTTCCATCGAAGCGGATCGGGGCCCTGGCGATGGAAGCGCTCGGCGAGCTCGACCAGATCGCGTACATTCGGTTCGCCAGCGTCTACCAGAGCTTCGACGATCTGGAGGCGCTCAAGCGCGAGGTCGACACGCTCTTCAACCAGCGAGGCAACGGCGGGATGGGTAAGTGAGCGTCCTCTCCGATCGGGACATCCGGGCGGCGATCGATGCGGGCGAGGTCGGGATCCGGCCGTACGACCCGGCGGACCTTCAGCCGAGCTCGGTCGACCTCCATCTCGACCGAAGCTTTCGCGTCTTTCGCAACAACCGTTACGCCTTCATCGACGTTCGCGCACCGCAGCCGGACCTGACCGAGCTCCTCACGATCGCCGACGACGAGCCGTTCATCCTCCATCCCGGCGAATTCGTCCTCGGCCAGACACTCGAATGGGTCGAGCTGCCGGTCGATCTCGTCGCGAGATTAGAAGGAAAGGCGCTCGCTCTCGACACGCCTGTCCCGACGCCCAGTGGCTGGCGAACGATGGGTGAGCTCGAGCCGGGCGACGTTGTCTTCGATGAGACGGGCGCGCCAACCACGATCGTTGACGCGACGCCACCGATGGTCGGACGGCCGTGCCGGGAGGTGACTTTCTCGGATGGGACGC
>Ga0184623_10000460_pt1 | contig 17108 bp, 18 predicted proteins | sample PLM1_100_b1_FD_133138 | JGI IMG/M metagenome (GOLD analysis project Ga0184623, IMG submission 133138) | Groundwater sediment microbial communities from an aquifer in East River, Colorado, USA - PLM1_100_b1 | ecosystem: Environmental > Terrestrial > Soil > Riparian zone | place: USA: East River...
CCGGGAGATGGGCTTCGAGGCCATGCATGAGTACACCGAAGCCAAGGCCGTGTGGATCAACGTCGACGCTTAGTTGCCGCCGTTCTACCCGCGGGGCTGACCGTGCGGGTGGAGCGGCGAGGGCAGCAGCAACCCGGGACAAGGCGAGCGCGACCGTGAGCACGGCGGAGATCACCACGCTGGCCGATGCCGTCGCCGGTCTCGTCCACGACGGCGCCACCATCGCCCTCGAGGGGTTCACGCACCTCATCCCCTACGCCGCGGGCCACGAGATCCTCCGGCAGGGGCGCGCCGGGCTCACCCTCGTGCGGATGACCCCGGACGTCATCTACGACCAGATGATCGGCGCCGGGGCCGCCGACCGGATGATCTTCTCCTGGGGCGGCAACCCGGGCGTGGGTTCCCTGCACCGCTTCCGCGACGCCGTCGAGCACGGCTTCCCCAGGCCGCTGGCCCTGGAGGAGCACAGCCACGCCGGCATGGCCACCCGCTACGTCGCGGCGGCGAGCGGGCTGCCGTTCGGCGTGCTCCGCGGCTACCTCGGCACCGACCTGCCGCGTTACAGCCCCGACATCGCGCTGCTCGCGTGCCCCTTCACGGGCGAGACGCTCACCGCGGTGCGCGCCTTGCACCCCGACGTCACGGTCGTGCACGCCCAGCAGGCCGACCGCCGCGGCAATGTCGGGATCTGGGGCATCCCCGGCGTGCAGAAGGAGGCCGTGCTCGCGGCCCGCCGGTCCATCGTCACGGTCGAGGAGGTGGTCGACTCCCTCGACTCCCGCTGCACGGTGGTGCTGCCGTCGTGGGTCGTCACGGCTGTGGCCGCGGTGCCGCACGGCGCCCATCCGTCGTACGCGCACGACTACTACGACCGCGACAACCGCTTCTACGCGGCATGGGACGCCATCAGCCGCGACCGCGACACGTTCGCGGACTGGCTGCGGCGGCACGTCCTCGACACGGACGACTTCGGTGAGCACCTGCAACTGCTCGCGGAGACCACGGCAGGCCGGGCGTGATCCCCAACGGGCAGGTGCGGCCGACCGCCGACGAGGTGATGACCGTCGTCGCGGCCCGCCAGCTCGGCGACGGCGATGTCTGCTTTGTCGGCATCGGGCTGCCCAGCCTCGCCGCGAACCTCGCCCGCTGCCTGCACGCGCCAAACGCCGTGCTGATCTACGAGTCGGGAACGATCGGCGCCAAGCCGTCGCGCCCGCCGCTGTCGATCGGCGACGGCGAGCTGGCCGCGACCGCCGACGCTGTCGTCGGCGTTCCCGAGATCTTCGCGTACTGGCTGCAGGCCGGGCGGATCGACGTCGGTTTTCTGGGCGCGGCGCAGATCGACCGGTTCGGGAACATCAACACCACCGTTGTCGGCGACTACCTGCGCCCGACCGTGCGGCTCCCCGGCGCCGGCGGCGCGCCCGAGATCGCGTCATCGGCCCGGCAGACCATCGTCATCCTGCGGCAGAGCAGGCGGACGTTCGTCGACCGGCTGGACTTCCGGACCAGCGTGGGCCACCTCGACGGTGGCGACTCACGGCAGGCGCTCGGCATGCCGGGCGGTGGGCCCACCCTGGTCATCACCGATCTCGGCGTGCTGCGGCCGGACCCGGTCAGCCGCGAGTTCGTGCTGGTCGCCGTCCATCCGGACGTCGGCCCCGTGCAGGCGGTCGAAGCCACCGGCTGGCCGCTGAAGGTCGCGCCGGACCTGGCCGTGACCGAGTCGCCGACGGTGGCCGAGTTGCGGGAGTTGCGGGAGTTGCGGTCGTTGGGAGCGCTGGCATGAGGGATTTCGTCCACGCCGCCGCTGCCACTCGCGTCGTCTTCGGGGCGGGAGCGCTTACCCGCGTCCCTGCCGAGGCCGATCACCTGGGTGGCGACCGGGTGCTGCTCATCCGCGACGGCGCCGCGAAGGCGTACGCCGACGAGCTCGCCGAGGGCCTCGGCGACCGCCTCGTCGCCCGCATCGACGAGGTCGTGCAACACGTGCCGGTCGAGGTCGCTGCCGCCGCGGCCGCGCAGGCCCGACATGCGAACGTTGACCTGGTCATCTCGCTGGGCGGGGGCTCGGCCACCGGCCTGGCCAAGGCGGTGGCAAAGGAGACGGGGCTGCCGATCCTCGCCGTGCCCACGACCTACGCCGGCAGCGAGATGACGCCGATCTGGGGCCTTACGGAGGGGGCGCGCAAGACGACCGGCCGCGACCCGCGCGTGCTGCCCAGGACGGTCGTCTACGACCCGGTGCTCACCGTCGGCGTGCCCGTCGGCGTATCGGCGGCGAGCGGGATGAACGCCTTGGCGCACTGCGTCGAGGCTCTCTACGCTCCGGCCGCCTCACCGGTCACGTCCGTGCTGGCGGAGGAGGGCATTCGCGCGCTCGCCGACGCCCTGCCGCGCGTGGTCGCGAACCCCGGCGACATCGACGCCCGCGGCGACGCGCTCTATGGCGCCTGGCTGGCCGGGTGGGTCCTCGGCACCGCCGGGATGGGCGTGCACCACAAGGTGTGCCACGTCCTCGGCGGCGCCTACGACCTCCCGCACGGCGAGACCCACTCCGCGGTGTTGCCCTATGCCACCGCGTTCAACGCGCCGTACGCTCCCGAGGCGATGGCGCGGGCCGCCCGCGCGCTCGACGCCGCGGAACCCGCCGGCGCGCTCTGGGACCTCGCCGCCACGATCGGGGCGCCCACATCGCTGGCCGCCGTCGGCTTCCGGCGAGAGGCCGCCGGCGAGGTCGCGGAGATCGTCGCGGCCGCGGCCCCGGAGAACCCCCGACCCATCGACAGGGAGGGGATCCGCGCGTTGCTGCTCGCGGCTTACGACGGGACCAGACCCGCGGAGGCGGTCCCCTAGCCGAAGGGAGTTGCGGCGGGTCAGTCCTGCTTGGGTTCTCCGGGCATCGGGGCGACCGGCGTCTGCGGCGCAGCGTCGCGGCCGGGTTGCTCGTCGACCGCGTCGGCGACCGCCTCATCAGGCGAGGCCCCGGCTGCGTCGGCTGCCGGCGGGGCGGTCGTGCTCGCTGTCAGGTCGCCTCCGGAGGGCGAGGCGCCCATACCGAACTCGTCCTCGAACCGCTTCCGCTGCAACGCGGAGAGGATCGCCGCGGCGACCGCGCCAACGGCCGCGAGGAACAGGAGCCGCATGGGCCAGCGGCGTCGCTTCTTCACCACGACCTCCTGGCCGCGCAGTGCGGCGACGGCCAGCCCGCCGCGGTGCTTGGCTTCTTCGAGGACCGGCTCGCTGGCGGCGGTCGCAGCAGCGAGGGCGGCCGCCACCTTGGGCGCCAGGTCGTCGCGGGTGATGTCGCGGGTGCGTTCGACCGCCGCCTCGACGCGCGGCACGGCCCAGTCCTTGGCTGCTTCGTACTCCTTGGCGGCCCACTCCTTCGCCTCAGCGGCGCGCTGTGCCGCCGACTCCTTGGCGATCTCGACCTTCGGTGAGCGTCTTCCATTAACCGATCCGCGCTTGCTCCGCGCTATGCCGAGGACAGTCACCAGACTCTCCCTTCGTGTTGACGTCTCTGTCAGCTACCTCCCCCGGACCTAGGGTGCGAAAACCGCTCGGTCCAGGGCACCCAGCCCGATGCGCGCCGGGCGCGGGCATCAAGCGCCAACCCGTGCAAGGATGGGTGGTCTGTCCCAGACTATTATTCCTTCCTCCGAGAGGTTCGCTGTGCCTGACGAGCTGTACGCCACCCTCACCACTAATCACGGCGACATCGCGCTGAAGCTACACCCCGACCACGCGCCCAAAACCGTGCGCAACTTCGTCGAGCTCGCCGAGGGCACCAAGGAGTGGACCGACCCGCGCACCGGTCAGCCGACCAGCGAGCGCCTTTACGACGGCACGAGGTTCCACCGGGTGATCCCTGGCTTCATGATCCAAGGCGGCGACCCGCTCGGCACGGGCACCGGCAGCCCTGGCTACAAGTTCGCTGACGAGTTCCACCCCGAGCTCGCCTTCGACCGGCCCTACCTGCTGGCGATGGCCAACGCCGGACCCAACTCCAACGGCTCGCAGTTCTTCATCACCGTCGCCCCCACCAAGTGGCTGACCGGGAAGCACACAATCTTCGGCGAGGTAGCCGACGCGTCGAGCCGCGAGGTCGTCGACCGCATCAGCGCGACCAAAACCGACGCGGGCGACCGGCCGGTCGAGCTGGTGCAGGTCGAGTCGGTGAAGATCGAGCGTCGGTCCGCCTGACGACCGCAAGCACAGCAAGGCAGACCCTGTGACGACTCCCGGATCCCAGGGGCCGCTCACCCCCGACGAGGGGCAGAGCGGCGCCTCGGTTCCTGTCTGCTACCGCCACCCCGACCGCGAGACCTACGTTCGCTGCGCTCGGTGCGATCGCCCGATCTGCCCTGACTGCATGCGCAATGCGTCCGTGGGCTTCCAATGCCCCGAGTGCGTCGCCGAAGGCAATCGGTCTGTGCGGCCGGCGCGGACGATCTACGGCGGCCGGGTCAGCCAGAACACCGGCGCCGTCACGATGACGCTGATCGGCATCTGCGTGGTGGCCTACCTCGCGCAGCTCGCGGTGCCCGGATTCGAGCGGGACTTCTTCAACCTCGGCATCGCGGTCGCCGACGGGGAGTACTACCGGCTGCTCACGGCGGCTTTCCTGCACGGCGGAACCTTGCACCTGCTGTTCAACATGCTGGCGCTGTACCTGCTCGGCCCAGCGCTTGAGGCGGCGCTGGGCCGCGTCCGCTTCCTTGCGCTGTACCTGCTGTCCGCGCTGGGTGGCTCGATCACGTCCTACGCGCTCGCTTCGCCGTTGCAGCCATCCCTGGGCGCCTCGGGAGCGATCTTCGGCCTGTTCGGCGCGATGCTGATCGTCTCCCGCCGGCTGCGCGCCGATGTCGCGGGGATCGCCGTAGTCCTCGGGATCAACCTGGTGTTGAGCTTCACGATCCCGAACATCGACTGGCGAGCGCACATCGGCGGGCTCGTTGTGGGCGCGATCATCGCGGCGGGCTTCGCATACGCCCCGCGGGCGCGCCGCGATCTCTTCGCCTATGGGGTCTGCGGGCTCGTCGTGGTGACGGAGATCGTCACGGCCCTGTGGCGCACTTCTGACATCTCCAGCATCGGCTTCCCCTGATCGCCCCTCGTCCCCAATGTGGATGACTGCTGTGGAGAATTACCGCGGTGTAATCCCGACGGTGTAGGACGACTGTGGATAACTGGGCCAAAAACTGTGGACTAGCGGCGCTTCCACAGGTGGATCACTTGCGTGAGCTGTGGATAACGTCAACCGGTAGCCGTGGCGCTACCTGGACGCAGCTAGCAGGCCCGCCACTAGCGCCATTGCGTGGAGAGGATGAACCCGCCCCCGATGAACGCGAAGCCCACCAGCAGGTTCCAGTTGCCCAGGGCGCTCATCCCCGGCACGTCGTTGCCGGCCAGGTAGAAGACCACGATCCAGATCAGACCGATGAGGAACAGAGCGACCATGGCCGGCGCCACCCATGCCCGGCTGTGCAGCTTGGCGGGCGACCGGGTCTGCGGCGGGGTGAAATCGGCTTTGCGGCGGATCCGAGACCTGGGCACGTCAAGCTCTCCTCGTTGGTGACGCGGCACTGGCAACTCTCGCGCCTGCTGGGACGTCCAATAGCGTAGTCCGTGTAGCACTCGACGAGGGGACGCCCAGGCATGTGGTTGCGCCGGCTCAGGGGGCGTATCGCCACGCCGCTGGTGTTCGTCCTCGCCGGGCTGCTGTTCGCCGCTGGCGCCGTCGCCTCTCGGGGCGGCGACCTGCGCGGCGGTGAGCGCACCGAACTCGCCGACCTGATCAGGGCGCAGAACCGCGAGGTCGAACAACTCGCCGGCCAGGTCAACGAGCTGCGCAACGAGGTCGACGGCATCTCCATGGCCGAGGCGGCCGGCAATGCCAACATCGCCGATGCCCAGGATCGCTCCAACGCCGTCGCCGACTCGGCCGGCCTGGTCCCGATGCGGGGCCCCGCGCTGGAGGTTACCCTCGATGACGCGCCCCGCGCTGACGACGGCAGCCTGCCGCCCGACGCCAATCCCGACGATCTCGTCGTCCACCAGCAGGACGTCCAGGCCGTCGTCAACGCCCTATGGGCAGGCGGGGCCGAGGCCATGAAGCTGATGGACCAGCGCGTCATCTCGACGAGCGCGGTGCGCTGCGTCGGCAACACCCTCATCCTGCAGGGCCGGGTCTACTCCCCGCCCTACGTCGTGACCGCGATCGGCGACGTGGCGGGCATGCGGTCCGCACTCGACGCGTCGCCCGAGGTGGACATCTACCGCGATTACGTCGCCGCGTTCGGACTGGTCTATGAAGTGCGCGAGCTGCGCAACCCGCTGATCCCGGCGTACGAAGGCGGGCTCGATCTCCGCCACGCGCGGGTTTTCGACGAGACGGCCGGCGAATGAGGCAGGTGTCAGCGGCCGAGGAGACGCCGATACCGCACCGCACCGCGCCCCGCCGCGCAGAGCTGCGCAAGGCGCGCCGCGCCCGGCGGATGATCAGCAACGTCGGCGAGGTGCTGATCACGCTGGGCTGCGTGCTCCTCCTCTACAGCATCTACCAGTTGCTCTGGACCAACATCGAGACCGGGTTCGCGCAGGACTCCCTGCGAGATGATCTGGTGCAGGCCTGGCGCGACCCGCCGCGGGAGCCCAGGGCGACGAAGGGGCAGCCGCAGCAGCCGCCGCCACCCCTCGGCGAGGCAGCGGCAATCATCCATATCCCCCGGCTCGGCGCGAACTTCTCGAGGGTGGTCGTCGAGGGCGTGCGGGTCGAGGACCTCGCCCGCGGGCCCGGGCACTACCCGGGAACGGCCATGCCGGGTCAGGTCGGCAACTTCGCGGTCGCCGGCCATCGAGCGACCAACGGCGAGCCGTTCCGCAAGCTCGACCGCTTGGACAAGGGTGACGCCGTGGTGCTGGAGACGCGCGAGGCCTATTACACCTACGTCATCGACAGCAGTGAGATCGTCGATCCCGAGAAGGTCAGCGCGATCCTGCCGGTGCCCCACCGGCCGGGCGCGCGGCCGGAGCGTCCGCTGATCACCTTGACGACCTGCCATCCGCGGTGGGCGTCCACGCACCGCTTGATCGTCTACGGCCATCTCGGGGCGAAGCAGCCGAAAAGGGATGGACCGCCCCCGGCACTCACGGACGGCGACTCGGGCAACGGTGGCAACACAGGAGGCAGCGGCTGATGTACGGCTGGATCTGGCAGCGTCTTCCGGGCAATACCGCCGTCAAGACGATGTGCGCGGCGGTGCTCGCGCTCCTGGTGGTCCTGCTGCTCTTCCTCGTGGTGTTCCCGTGGATCGAGCCGCGGCTCCCATTCGGAGACGTCACCGTCGATGGGTGAGAGGGGTGAGAATCGACCCGTGACCCTTTCGCAACCGGTCGGTCCGGCCGATCGTCCCCGGCGCATCCTCGTGATCGACAACTACGACAGCTTCGTGTTCAACCTGGTCCAGTACCTCGGCCAGCTCGGCGCCGACTGCGACGTGCGCCGCAACGACGAGGTGCGGCCGGAGCGGGCGGAGTCCTATGACGGCGTCCTGCTCAGTCCGGGCCCGGGCACCCCCGAGCAGGCCGGCGTGTGCGTCGAGTTGATCCAGCGCGTCGCCGGGCGGGTCCCGGTGCTCGGGGTCTGCCTCGGCCACCAGGCGATCGGTGTTGCCTACGGCGCGACCGTGGGCCGGGCGCCTGAGCTGCTGCACGGCAAGACCAGCGATGTCCACCATCAGGCCGTCGGCGTGCTCGCCGGGCTTCCGTCGCCTTTCACGGCGACTCGCTACCACTCGCTGGCCGTCGATCCGGCGACGTTGCCCCCCGAGCTCGAGGTAACGGGCCGCACCGAGAGCGGCGTGATCATGGCGCTGCGGCACCGCGAGCTGCCGGTCGAGGGCGTGCAGTTCCACCCCGAGTCAGTGCTCACCGAGGGCGGCCATCGCCTGCTCGCCAACTGGCTCACGGTGTGCGGCGACCCGGGTGCCGTCGAGCGGTCGGTCGGTCTCTCGCCAGTCGTCAGCGCCGCCCACTGAGACCAAATCCCCGCGATCTTGCGGTTTTTGCACCCGTATCGGCGTGTCGTCACCAAGAGCCCAAGATCGAGACGCAGGAGCGGAGAACAGGGACTAGCCCGTCGGAGGCGAGCCGGGGGTTGTGGGCGGGGTGGTCGGCTGCTGATCGGCCGGGCCTTTGCTCACGAAGATCGTGACTTCGCTCCCGCGCGGTAGACGCTCTCCGGGCGCCGGATCCTGGCGGAAGACGGTGTCCTCCGGGTTGTCGGAAGGCTCGCGTTCGCGTTTGACGTCGAAGCCGAGATCCTCGAGGATCCGGGTCGCGTCGTCCTCCTTCTGGTCGACCACGTTCGGCACCTCGACGGTGCCGCTGTCCTCGCTGGCGACCGTCAAGGTGACCGTGGCGCCCGGCGCAACCTCCTCGCCCGGCTTCGGGTCGCTGTCGATCACCGTGCCCGGCTCGGCGTCGGGGTCTGTTCGGTCTTTGACGTCGGATTCCAGTCCGGCCTCCCGGAGCAACCGCTCGGCGTCGTCCTGGCTCTTGCCGACCACGGCCGGCACCTTCACCTTCTGGGGTGGCGCCACTTTTGCGACAGCTTTTGCGACAACGATGTCGACCCGGGAGCCCGCTTCTATTCGGGTGCGGAACGCCGGATTCTGGTCAAGAATGCGGCCAGGGGGCACGTTGGCGTCCTCCCGCTGGGTCTCGTTCCCCAACGTCAGCTTGAGGTCGGTCAGCCGAGCCACGGCCTCGGCCTTGGTCAACCCGCGCAGGTCGGGCGTCGCCACGGTCTGCGTGTCGTTGCCCGCGAACAGCGCCCGGCCGAGCAGCACCGATCCGGCGAACACGCCGATGATGGCCAGCCCGAGCAGCACGTAGCCGGGCCAGCGGCGGCGCGGCGGCTCGCCCTCGTCGTACATCGGGAGGGCGGACGTCGGATCGACCCGATCGAAGCGCTGGGTCGCGCCGGCCAGCGGCGCCATGCCCAGCACGGGCGTCGCTTCAACCGGCATGCCGGCCAGCGCGCGCTCGATGTCGGCGCGCATCTCGGCTGCGCTCTGGTAGCGGTTGTCGGGGTGCTTGGCCAGCGCCTTGAGGACGATCGCGTCGACCTCCGGCGGGATCTCGGGGTCGAACTGCGACGGCGGCAGCGGGTCCTCGCGAACGTGCTGATAGGCCACTGCCACCGGCGAGTCGCCGACGAACGGCGGCCGCCCGGTGAGCAGCTCGTAGAGCAGGCAGCCGGCGGAGTAGAGGTCGCTGCGCGCGTCGACGCGTTCACCCCGGGCCTGCTCCGGCGAGAGGTACTGCGCGGTGCCGATGACCGCCGCGGTCGCCGTCATCGTCGCAGCTGTGTCGGCAATCGCCCGCGCGATGCCGAAGTCCATGACCTTGATGTCGCCGTCGCGGGTCAGCATCACGTTGGCCGGCTTGATGTCGCGGTGGATGATGCCTTGCCGGTGGCTGTAGTCGAGGGCCTGCAGGACGCTGGCGGTGATCTCGAGTGCGCGATCGGGCAGCAGCCGGCGGTCGGACTGCAGCAGCTCGCGCAAGGTGTAGCCGTCGACGTACTCCATCACGATGTACGGGATCGGCAGGTCCAGGCCGTAGTCCTCGCCGGTGTCGTAGACCGCGACGACCGCAGGGTGGTTCAACGACGCGGCCGATTGCGCCTCGCGGCTGAAGCGGGCCTGGAACGTGGGGTCGCGGGCGAGGTCGGAGCGCAGCGTCTTGATCGCGACCGTCCGACCGAGCCGGACGTCCTGCCCGCGGTGCACCTCTGCCATGCCGCCGCGGCCGAGCAGCTCCCCGAGCTCGTACCGTCCGCCGAGCCGCTTCGGCTCAGTCGTGGTCATCCTTAACTGCCCTTCTTCCTGCCCGGCCCGCTCTCGCGCTGCTTCCACCGCTCGATAACGGACACCTCGATGGTCGAGCCGACCGCAACCGGTCCGTCAGGGGCGATACCCGTCACCGTACCGGGCACGCCCCTCGCGTCCGAATCCGTGCGTGGCACCACCCTCAAACCGAGCGCGAGAAGTTGCTCGCGAACCGTAACGAAGCGCTGCCCAGCGAAGTCGGACCCCTTGATCACCATGGTGCGCACGGCCGGCGGTGTCGTCACCCGGGCCGCCGGGCTGGTCGGCGGTGCGGTCGCCGTGCCTGCGGCCCCCGGGCCAGGCGCCTCGGTTTGCTGTTGCTCCGGCCCGGTGCCGAACGCGGCGGTTACCGCGATCCCGCATATCACGGCGATGGCCGTGATCATCGAGACGACCAAGAGTCCCGGCCGGCGGCGGGACGCCGCGACCACGTCGATCGCCGGCAGCGTCTCGGTCGGCGCCATCAGCGTCGGGCCCGCCGGGCGGCGGTGCCCGGGCGGTGCGGCGGCGCCCGTCGTGGTGCGCCGGGGCTGGGCTCCGGCCCCGCTCGCGTAGCCCGACCGCAGCGCCGCTGCCGCGAGCGCCACCTCGCCCGCGCTTCCCGGCCGGGACGCCGGCTCTTTGGCCAGCATCCGGGCCACGAGGGCGCGCACCGGTTCGGGAACTTCAGCCGGCAGGGGCGACGGCTCGTCGCGGACCTGGGCAAGCGCGACCAGCGTCGGGTTGTCGCCAATGAACGGGCGCCGGCCGGCAAGGCATTCGTAGGCCACGACCCCAAGCGCGTAGATGTCGCTAGCTGGGCCCACGCGCCGGCCGCGCGCTTGCTCCGGCGAGAGGTAGTAGGCCGTGCCGAGGACCTGACCGGCCGCAGTGAGCCGGGTCGCGTCACCCGTGGCACGGGCGATGCCGAAGTCGGTGATCTTGACCTGGTCATCGGGCGTGACGAGCAGGTTCCCCGGCTTGACGTCGCGATGCACCACGCCCGCGTCGTGCGCCGCCTGGAGAGCCGCGGCCGCCTGGGCGACGAATCCGAGCGCGCGGTCGACCGGCAACCGGCCCACACGTTTGAGCAGCGCCGACAGCGACTCGCCGGGCACCAGCTCCAGGACGAGGTAGGCCAGGCCCGGCCCCTCGCCGTAGTCGAAGACCTGCGCAATGCCCGGGTACGTCAGCCGGGCGGCGTGCCGAGCCTCTGCGCGGAAGCGCGCCTGGAACGTCGGGTCGTCGACGAAGGCCGTGCGCAGCACCTTGACCGCAACGGTGCGCTGCAGCACGAGGTCGTGCGCCTGCCAGACCTCGCCCATGCCGCCTCGGGCGATGAGCTCGCCGAGTTGATACCTGTCATCGAGGCGCGCGTCCGTTGTTGGAGTCATCGGTTGAGCACCGCCTCCATCACTTGCCTAGCGATCGGCGCGGCCAACTTGTTACCGCTCACTTCGGCCTGCTCCGCGCCGTTCTCCACGACGACCGCGACCGCGACCTGCGGATCGTCGGCCGGCGCGAAGGACACGAACCACGCGTGCGGGCTCTTGCCGCCGCCGATCTGGGCCGTGCCCGTCTTTCCGGCGACTTGGACGCCGCTGATCTTGGCATTGGTTCCGGTGCCCTTCTCCACGACCTCCACCATCATCTGGGTGACCTGCGCGGCGGTCTGCGCACTGACGGCCCGGCTGAGCTCGTCCGGCCGGGTGCTCTCCAGGACGCTTAGGTCCGGCGCTCGGATGTCCTCGACGAGGTACGGCTTCATGACCGAGCCCTGGTTGGCAATCCCGGCGACGACCATGGCCATCTGCAGCGGCGTCGCCCGGACGTCGAACTGGCCGATCGCCGACTGAGCCGTCTGCGGCGGGTTGATGTCGGCAGGGAAAACGCTGGTCGCGGCCGTCATCGGCACCTGAATGTCGTCGCGGTTGAACCCGAACTTCTCGGCCTGGTCGCGGAGCGCGTCGGGGCCGAGTTGCAGCCCGATCGCGCCGAAACTGGTGTTGCACGAGCGGCGCAGGGCGTTCGCGAGGGTTGTGGTGTCGCTGCCCGGGCTGCACTGCTGCCCGTCGAAGTTGGGGAGGTTCGACCGGGTCTGCGGCAGGTCGAGCTGGGCCGGGCCGGGCACCGGGCTGCCCGGCGTGAACTGGCCGCTCTCGATGGCCGCCGCGGAAGTGACGATCTTGAACGTCGAGCCCGGCGGGTAGGTTTCGGAGATCGCCCGGTTGAGCATCGGCTTGCTCGGATCGGAGTTCAGCTTGTCGAACGCCTCGCGGATGGCGGTGCCGTCGTGAGAGGAGAGTCGATTCGGGTCGTACGACGGCCGGCTGACCATCGCGAGGATGGCGCCGGTCTTCGGCGCTATCGCGACGACCGCGCCCCTTGCGTCGCCGCTGAGCCGGTCGAGTCCGCGGTCGGCGGCCCGCTGCGCTGCCGGGTTCAGCGTGAGCGTCACGTTGCCGCCCTTGGGCGTCTCGCCGGTCAGCAACCCTGCGACCCGGTCGACGAACAGCTTGCTGTCGGTGCCGGCCAGGATCTCGTTTTCCGCGCGCTCAATGCCGGTGGCGCCGTAGACGAACGAGTAGTAGCCGGTCGCTGGGGCGTAAAGCGGGCCGTTGGAGTAGCGGCGGAGGAACTTTAGCTCGTCGTTCGTCTCCCGGGAGGACGCGATCGCCCGCTCCCCGACCAGGATCGCCCCGCGCTCGCGGGAGTACTCCTGGATGATCACCCGTGCGTTGCCCGGCCGATTGCGCAGGGAGTCGGCTTCGACGGCCTGGATCCAGTTCGCGGCGACCAGTAAGGCGAGGAGCATCAGCGAGCAGGCGACAGCTACTCTTCGTAATGGGGCGTTCACGTCTTCACCACCTGGGTGACGGCTTCATCCGGCGGGGGCGTGACCGGCGCGGGCCGGCGCGCGGCGTCGCTGATCCTGAGCAGCAGGGCGATCAGCGCCCAGTTGGCGACCAGGGAGGACCCGCCGTACGACACGAACGGCGTGGTGAGGCCGGTCAGCGGGATCACCCGTAGCACGCCGCCGGCGATGATGAAGACCTGGAGCCCGAGCGTGAACGCCAGACCGGCGGCGAGCAGCTTGCCGAACGGGTCGCGTGACGCGACCGCGGTGCGGAAGCCGCGCTCGACCAGGATCGCGTAACAAAGGAGCACGGCCATCAGCCCGGTCAGGCCGAGCTCCTCGCCGATCGTGGCGAGGATGAAGTCGGTCTTGGCGAACGGCACGTCGGTCGGGCGGCCCTGCCCGAGGCCGGTGCCGACGACACCGCCGTTGGCCAGCCCGTACAGCGCCTGCACGAGCTGGAAGCCGGAGTCGGTCTCGTCCTTGAACGGGTCGAGCCAGATGTCGATGCGCTGCCTGACGTGCCCGAACAGCCAGTAGGCGACGTAGCCGCCCAGCACGAACATGCCCAGGCCGAGGACCAGCCAGGACCGCCGCTCGGTGGCGATGTAGAGCATGGCGACGAACAGCCCGAAGAACAGCAGCGCTGTCCCCAGGTCGCGTTGGAACACCAGCACGAACATGCTCACCAGCCACGCCACCAGGATCGGTCCCATGTCCCGGCCGCGAGGCAGGTCGAAGCCCAGGATCCGGCGGCTGGCCAGCGCGAGCACGTCGCGCTTGGCGACCAGGTAGCCGGCGAAGAACCCGATGAGCGCGAGCTTGGCCACTTCGGCAGGTTGGAAAGAGAGCCCGGCGAAGCGGATCCAGATACGCGCGCCGTTGATCTCCCTGCCGATGATCGGCGTGAGCGGCAGCAGCAGGAGGAGCAGCCCGACGAGCAGCCCGACATAGGTGTACCGCTGGAGCAGCCGGTGGTCGCGAACCACCACGAGGACGGCGACGAACAGCCCGATGCCGACAGCCGTCCACAAGAGTTGGGCCGCGGCGTCGCCGGTGCCCTGCTCCCTCGCGAGGTCCAGCCGATGGATGAGCACCAGGCCGAGCCCGTTGAGGAACGCCGCGGTCGGCAGCATGATCGGGTCGGCGTAGGCCGCGAACCGGCGGACGGCGACATGCGCGGCGAGGAACAGCACGGCCAGGCCGGCGCCGTAGCTCACCATGTCTGCGGGCAGCTTGCCGTCGATCGCCAGCCCGACGTTCGCGTAGGCCGCGACCACGATCATGAGCGCAAGGATGAGGAGGAAGAGCTCGGTGTTGCGCCGGGTGCGGATGGTCTGTGGTGGGCCGGTGATCGCACCCGCGGCGGTCACGACGGGCTCACCTCCTCGCAGTCCGCGGGCCGGGTGGGCGTCGGTGTCGGTGTCGCCCTCGGCGCGGGTTTGGCGGCCGGCTTGCTGGGCGCGGGCGAGGCGTTGGGTCGGGTCGGCGCGGGTGCGGCGGCGGACGCCCCGGGCGCGGGTGTCGCCGCCGGTGTCCGGGGCGCGCAGCGGGCGGCCTGCTCGCGGAGACGCTCGACAATCATCTGCGCGTCATCGAGGCTCTGCGCCGAGATCGTCTGCTCGACGCGTTCGCGCTGGAACGCCGGAAGGTTGCTGAGCCGGATGTCGGTGGACTGGTAGACCCTCGAGAGCTCGCGCCCCGCCAGGCTTTGATCGACGCCTTTGTAGATCGCCACGGTCTCGGCTGCCGGAGCGACGTAGTACTGCTGCTGGCTCCACTGGTAAGCGAGGTAGCCGCCGCCACCGACCACGCCGAGGAAGAGCAGGAAGAGGAAGCCGGGGAAGATCCAGCGGCGGCGGCGCGGCGCAGGCGAGTCGTCGTCATCGTCGTCTGGCCGCTTGCGCTCGACCAGCTCCGCAGCGCGGCTGGCCGCGGAGGAGCGGCCGGAGTTGCGCCGCTGGCCGCCGCCCCGGCCGGCCGCGCCGACGACCACCGGGACCGTCGACGGCTGGTCCTCGATCTCGACGACGTCGGCCACGATGCTGGTGATGTTGTCGGGCCCGCCGCCGCGCAGCGCGAACTCGACGAGCTGCTCGGCGGCGTCCTCAGGGGTGCCCTTGGCCAGCGTCTCCCGGATCGTGTCCTCGCTGACGACGCCCGAGAGGCCGTCGGAGCAGATCAGGTAGCGGTCGCCGGCGCGAACCTCGCGCACCGAAAGGTCCGGGTCGGCCTCGCCCCGGCCGTCGAGCGCCCGTAGCAGGATCGAGCGCTGCGGGTGGTGCTCGGCCTCCTCGCGGGACAGTCGGCCCTCGTCGACGAGTTTCTGCACGAACGTGTGGTCGTGAGTGATCTGCTGGAGCTGGCCCTCGCGCAGCAGGTAGGCCCGGGAGTCGCCGATGTGGGCCAGGCCCACGCGAGATCCGCCCCATAGCAGGGCGGTCAGCGTGGTGCCCATCCCCTCGAGCTCCTCGTCCGCCGCCACCATGTCGCGCAGGTGGTCGTTCGCGGTTTGGATGGCGGCCGAGAGCGCGTCGAGGAGATCCGGGCCGGGGACGTCCTCGTCGAGGACCGACAACGTCGCGACCGCGACCGAGCTGGCGACTTCGCCGGCGGCGTGACCGCCCATGCCGTCGGCGACTGCGAGCAGGCGCGGCCCGGCGTAGCCGGAATCCTCGTTGCCGTCGCGGATCAGCCCCACGTCGGAATGGGCAGCAAAGCGAAGGGAGAGTGTCATCGAGCTCCTCGCCTACTTCCGGAGCTCAAGGACGGTCTTGCCGATCCGGATGGGAACGCCCATCGGCACCTGAGTCGGGCCGGTCACCTTGGACCGGTCGAGGTAGGTGCCGTTGGTTGATCCCAGATCCTCCACATACCAGTCGCCCTCCTGCGGGAAGACCCTGGCATGTCGGGTCGAGGCGTAGTCGTCAGTGAGCACGAGCGTCGAGTCGGGCGCGCGGCCGATGAGGACCGGCGCGCCTGACAGGCTAACCGTCGTGCCGGCCAAGGCGCCCTGCGTGACGACCAGCTTGCCTGGCACGCCGCGCTTCGGCTTGGCCGGGCGCTGCTGCCTGGGCTGCTTCGGGGCCTTGGCCGCGGCGGTCCGGCCACCACGGTTCGTCACCCGCGTGCCGGCGAAGATGTCGCTGCGCATCACCGAGAGCGCGGTGATCACGAAGAGCCAGAGCACCGCGAGGAAACCTATCTTGATCACCGCGAGGGTCAGCTCGGACATGCCTTCCGATCACCCATCTCCTCGTCGGAAGACCAGCGTGGTGTTCCCGAGCCGGATAGTAGAGCCATCGGCAAGAGCGGCGCTGCGCACCCTTCGGCCGTCGACGATGGTGCCGTTCGTCGAATCGAGGTCCATGATCTCAGCTGCGACGTTGCTCACCCGGATCTGGGCGTGTTGCCGCGAGACGCCGGGGTCGTCGACCCGGAGGTCCGCCTCGCTGCCCCGGCCGACAGTGGTGACCGGGCGGGTCAGGTGGTGCCGGCTGCCAGCCACCTCCAGATAGGCCGTCGAGCCCACCCGCTGCGCGGCCTGGGTGTCGGCGGCGTACCGCGGCACCACGCCGGCCTTGGCCTCGCTCCTGACCCGGAACATGCCGGTTGCCAGGTCGTCGTGGCACTCGAACGTGACGGTCACTGGCCCCACGAACGAGTAGCGCTGCTCCTCGGCGTGCTCGCGGACCATGTCGGCGAGTTCCTTGCTGAGCGTGTCGGCGTAGACCGCGAGGCGGTCATGGTCGTGCTCGCCGAGTTCCACGACGAACTCGTTGGGCACCAGGGTGCGCTCGCGGCCCACGATCGCGGCCCGGTCGTCGCAAGCGCGCTGCAGCGCCGCCGCGATCTCGACCGGCTGCACTTCGGACTTGAACGCGCGCGCGAAGGCTCCATCGACGAGCCCCTGCAGCCGCCGCTCAAAGCGGTCGAGGACCCCCATGGTCACCTCCGTCTCCACACGCTCTTCGTTCTCCTTGCCGCACCGGACGGGACTAATCGAGGCCCGTTCCCCGCCCGGGCTGCTACCGGTGACGATCGTATCTGCGTGGCGGTGGTTAGGGTCGCCCGTGCTAGCCTCAGACGGCTCGCGCGAGTGGCGGAATAGGCAGACGCGCAGGATTCAGGTTCCTGTGCCCGCAAGGGCGTGGGGGTTCAACTCCCCCCTCGCGCACGCGCTAGACGATGCTGCTCGCCGCTTTTGGCGGCCTCGCCGTGGCCGTCATCCCGCCTGGGGGGGCGACCCCCCAGGCCCCCCGAATAAGCCCCCTCCGCACCCTGTCCGTGGCTCTGCGCCCGCCGCTTTTGGCGGCCTCGCCGTGGCCGTCATCCCGCCTGGGGGGGCGACCCCCCAGGCCCCCCGAATAAGC
>Ga0184623_10000461_pt1 | contig 17098 bp, 19 predicted proteins | sample PLM1_100_b1_FD_133138 | JGI IMG/M metagenome (GOLD analysis project Ga0184623, IMG submission 133138) | Groundwater sediment microbial communities from an aquifer in East River, Colorado, USA - PLM1_100_b1 | ecosystem: Environmental > Terrestrial > Soil > Riparian zone | place: USA: East River...
GGCAGATACGCTGAGCGCGTCCGTCGGTCGGGAGGGGGTGGCCGGTGTACCCGGTGCTGTTCGAGTTCGGCGCTGTCCAGATCGGCACCCATGATTTCTTCGTCGGACTCGGCGTTCTCGCTGCCGCACTCGTGTTCGGCCTGGAGACGCGCCGCCGCCGGATGACCGACGACCGGCTCTGGGCCGTCGTGGCCGGCGCGCTCGTCGGCGGAGCGCTACTGGCCCGGCTCGGCACCTGGGCGGAGCACCTCGACCTGCGGCACAACGCCTCGTTCGTCGAGGCCTGGCTCTACGGCAACCGCAGCATCCTCAGTGGCCTGCTCGGCGCGTACGTGGGCGCGGTGGTGGCGAAACGGCTGGTCGGGTACCGCGCCCGTACCGGAGACCTGTTCGCTCCGGCGGTCGCAATCGGGATGGCCGTCGGCCGGATCGGCTGCTTCCTCACCGAACAGCCCGGCGCGGCCACCGGCCTGCCGTGGGGGATCCACGCGCCGGCTAGCATCCCCGGCTGCCCGCCGTGCGTGGCCGGCGCGGCGATGCACCCGTCGTTCCTGTACGAGATCGCGTTCCACCTGGCCGCGCTCGCCGCCCTGCTCGCGCTGCGTGACCGCATCCGCGAGCCCGGCGAACTGCTCAAGATCTACCTGCTCGGGTATGCCACCTTCCGGTTCGCCGTGGAGTTCGTCCGGGGCAACGAGGCGGTGTGGCTGGGCCTGTCGCGATCGCAGTGGTTCCTGGTCGCGGTCGCGCCGCTACTCGTGATCCACTGCGTGCGGCAGTACCGGCGGGGCGTGTACGCGGGCGTGTTCGTGCGTGCCGGGCGGCCGGCGACGGTACCGGCGTGACGGGGCGAGGGGGAGCCATGACTGAGCCGAAGCCGCCCGCATGGTGGCAACCGCCACCGCAGCAGCTGCCCGCACCGCGGCCACCGGAGCGCCCGGCCCGCCCGTACTTCCGCGAGCGCCGCCCGGTCCACTGGTGGACCGTCCTGCTCGGCGTCGTGGCCTCGGTGATCTGGTACGTGTTGATCGGCGCGGCGGCGTGGAGCGGCACCTCGCTGATCGTGGGCATGCTCGTCGGGATGGCGCTGGCCGGCGCGGCCACGTGGGTGCTGGTGTGGAAGGGCGACCCCGGGCTCGGGATCGGCCTCGGCATGATGATCGGCTTCGCGATTTCCTTCATGGTGCTCGTGGCGGGCTTCCACCTGCTCTTCGACTCGGCCGGCCTGGGCTGATGGGCGGACCGGCCTGGAACCCGCCGCCGTACGGCTATGGACCGCCACCGGCGCCTAGACGGCCGATCCGCTGGTGGACGGTGATCCTCGGCGCCCTCACGCCGATCGTGGTGTTCGGCGCAGTCAACCTGTTCGCGGGGCTGTTCGCGGCCGATCGCGAAGACGACGTCGGCCCGAACGTCATCTTCATCTACCTGCCGATCGCGCTCGCGATGTTGTCGCTGCTCACGCTGGTCGCGGGCATCCTCTTCATCGTCAAGGGCGATCGGGGGTACGGCATCGGGCTGCTGTCCGGCTGGGCGCTCGGCCTGATCGTGGGCGCCGGCGTCTGCTTCACCGCGCTCACCGCCGCGAGCGGCCAAACTTAAGCCGGTGCCAGCCCTTCGACGATCGTCGCGTTCACCTCGGCCCGCCGTACCGTCAGCTCGCGCTTCTCCGCGTCGATGGCGTCGGCCGCGTCCTCGTCCGCCCGCATGAGGTCTTCGAGGTTGATCCCGGCCATGTCGAGGACGCCGATTTTCTCGTACGCGTCGCGCACCTTCGGCCCCCACAGCCCGATGTCCTTGACGCACGGCACGATCCGGCTGAACAGCAGCGACTGGTACGCCTGCATGAACGGGGACGCCGCCACCGCCTCCATGCACGACGCCGTGTCGTAGCCGAGAAGGTCGAAGATCTCCTGGCCCCGGAACCGGTCGCGCATGAGGTAGCAGCCCTCGACCACGAACTCCTCGCGCTCGGCGAGTTCGGCACTGGTCAGCTCGGCGTAGTAGTCGCGTAGCGCGAGCCGGCCGAACGCCACATGCCGGGCCTCGTCCTGCATGACGTACGCGAGGATCTGCTTCGGCAGCGGCACGGTGGTCATGTCGCGCAGCACACCGAATGCGGCCAGCGCCAGGCCCTCGATCAGCACCTGCATGCCCAGGTACGGGAAGTCCCAGCGGGAGTCCGAGAGGGTGTCGTCCAGCAACGACTTGAGGTACGGGTTGATCGGGTAGAAGAAGCCGATCTTCTCGTCCAGGAAGCGCGCGTACGTCTCCGCGTGCCGGGCCTCGTCCATGGTCTGGGTGGAGGCGTAGAACTTCGAGTCCAGGTCGGGGACGGACTCGACGATGCGCGCAGAGCAGATCATCGCGCCCTGCTCGCCGTGGAGGAACTGGCTGAACTGCCAGGCCACCATGTGCAGGCGCAGTTCGGCCTTGGCCCGCTCGTCGTTCTTGATCCGGTCCCACTCGTGCGAGCCGAAGATCGGGATGGTCTCGGCCGGCATCCCGAGGGGGTTGTCCGGATCGATGTCGAGGCTCCAGTCGATGCGCTGCCTGGAGTCCCACTGCTTGTCCTTGCCCTTCTGGTACAGAGCGAGTAAGCGGTCCCGGCCGTCGTCGTACGTCCAGGTGAAGCGGGCGGCGCCAGCGGCCTCGATGTCCCAGGTCCGCATCTCGGTGGGGATCGTGTAGCGCATGCCTAACCTCCGTCGATCGGGGTTTCAGGCCCAGCGGCCGGGAGCGGCAGTTCAGGCCCAGCGGCCGGGAGCGGCAGTTCGGGCCCAGCGTCCGGGAGCGGCAGTTCGGGCCCAGCGTCCGGGAGCGGCAGTTCGGGCCTAGCGTCCGGGAGCGGCAGGAGGAAGCGGGTGACCAGCCGGCCGAGGCGCGCCGCGACGACCTCCGGGGGATCGGTGGGAAGAACCAGGTGCGAGATAACCAGCCGGAACGCCACCTCGGAGGCGGCAATGACGTCGGCGGGATCGAGTGCCGGCCAGTGCCGGTTCATGTGCTCGGCGAGTACCGCGCGGCTGGTGAGTAGGAGCGGTTCGGAGCGGGTGGTGATCAGCGGGAGCAGATCGGCGTGGAGGCCGTCCTCGTCCGTCTCGGTGAGCACGGCCTTGAGCAGCGGGTTGTCGCTGACCTGGGTGAACGTGAAGAGGGCGGCGGCCTCTACGGCGGTTTGGAGCTCGTCATGCCGGTCGAGTTCGCTGGTGATCCCGGTGAGGAAACGGTAGGTCTCGCGCATGGCAACGGCTGCGGCGAGGCCGTCCTTGTTGCCGAACTCGTTGTAGAGGGTCTGCCGGCTCAGCCCCACGGCGGCGGCGATGTCGCTCATCCGCGCCGCGCTCCAGCCGCGCGCCACGACGAGGTCGTACGCGGCGTCGAGGATCGACTCGCGCATCTGCGCCTTCGCGGTCTGCGTGTAGCTGGGGCGGGCTTCCATGCTGGCGATCATTTGACACGAGACGGCTATATGTCAATAGCCTGGACACAGAGATCGCGGGTGTCTAGACATTTCGGCGCACTCTGCAATGGACAGACCACGCTCGGTATCAGGCGTCCGGGGTACAACGTCAGTTGATTCAGACAAGTAGCCTGAACGCAATGCCGTCGAGGAACGAGGTTCACTTCGCATGGGGAGAGACGCGTCGCTAGCCGAGCTGACGCCGCCGAGGCCCGGTACTCGCGATGAGCTCGCGACCCCGGTTCCACCAGCCAAGAAGGGCCGTCGGGCGCCCCTGTGGGCGAAGGCGTTCATCGCTATGGGCGCGGTCCTGGTCGTCGGCTCGACCGGCACGGTCGCCGCTGGCAAGCTCATTGCCAAGCGTTACGAGGGCAGCGTCCAGCGTGACGATTTGCTCGGCGCAGCGGCGCCAGCCGCGAAGGAGCCGGCCAAGGTCAACGGGCCACTGACGTTCCTGGTCATGGGCTCCGACAGCCGCGCGGGTGACAACTTCAACCCCGAGACCCCCGATGGCAGCTCCGCTGCGGTCGGCGGCGCCCCGCGCAGCGACACGATCATCATGATGCACGTCCCGAAGACGATGGACCGCGCATACGTGGTCTCGATCCCGCGCGACACCTACATCTCGATCGCGGACAAGAACGGCGACCCGGCAGGCAAGAACAAGATCAATGCCGCATTCGCCTTCGGCGGCGCCCCCCGCCTGGTGCAGACCCTCAACAACTTCACCGGCAGCAAGATCGACTACCCGGTGATCGTCGACTTCTCCGCGGTCCGCAAGATCACCGACCTGGTCGGCGGTGTGGACGTGGTCGTCGACACCCAGAGCTACGACGAGTACCGCTTCATGCCGAAGAACACGACGTACCCGACCACCCCGTGCATCGACACGCACGGTCGCAAGCAGCGGTGCCTCACGTTCAAGAAAGGCCCGCTGCACCTCGACGGTCAGCTCGCCGAGTACTACGTGCGGCAGCGCACCGGCCTCCAGAACGGCGACCTCGACCGCGCCAAGCGCCAGCAGCAGTTCCTCCGCGCGCTGATGTCGAAGGCCGCCTCGGGCGACATGCTCACCGACCCGGTGAAGTTCGACAAGTTCGTTCGTACGGTCGGCGGCGCCATCACGGTCGACAAGCGGATGCCGGTCAACGGGCTGGCGTTCTCGCTCAAGAAGCTCCGCCCGGCGGACCTGGTGTTCATGACACTCCCCACCGCAGGGTTCGCCGACGTGCCCGGCGTCGGCAACGTCGTGCGGCCGAACGTGGCGCAGTCGAAGGAACTGTTCGCCGCGATCGACAACGGCACGATGGACCAGTACCTGCTCAAGTACCCGACGGCGTCGAACGACGTCTCGCACGGGTCTTAAGGTTCCCGCCCGCGGGCGCCGCGTATGCGAGGCTCGCGGGCGTGACCGAGCCCTCTGACGGTGCCTCGCTGCGGGGTGACCGCATTCACCGGTACGTCGTCGCCTTCTGCCCGCGATGCCACGACGAGCGGCCGGACCGTCCGCTGGCGGAGGTACGGCGCCTCTCCGGCTGGCTCGCCGAGCGGGACGGCCGGATCTGGCTGGAGCGTGGCTGCCCCGATCATGGGCTGGTCCGCACGCTCTACGACGAGTTCCCGGAGATCCTCGGGTACCTGGAGGAATGGACCGCGCCGACGAAGGCGCACACGCCCGACATGGCCGGCAACTACGCGCCGGTCCCGCAGGTCTACCTGGACGGCCTGGGCGAGATGCAGACCCAGCACACCTGCATCCTGCTGGCCGACATCGTCGAGGCATGCAACCTGCGATGCCCGACCTGCTTCACCGACTCCTCGCCGGATCTGCGTGGCGTCGTGCCGCTCGTCGACGTCCTCGCCAACCTGGACCAGCGACTCGCACGGGAGAACGGGCGCATCGACGTCCTGATGCTCTCCGGCGGCGAGCCCACGCTCTATCCGGACTTGCCCGAGCTGCTCGCCGAGGTGGCTCAGCGCAACGTGGTTCGCGTGCTGATCAACACCAACGGCGTGCGGATCGTCCGGGACGACGCCCTGCTCGATCTGCTGACCCGGCACCGTGAGCGGGTCGAGGTGTACCTCCAGTTCGACGGCTCATCGGCCGAATCGAGCCGGCACCATCGCGGCGCCGACCTACGCCGGATCAAGGACGCGGCGCTGGAGCGGCTCTCGTCCCTGGAGATCTTCACGACGCTGACGATGACCGCTGCCCTGGGCGTCAACGACGGTGAGATCGGCGACGTGCTGCGGTGCGCGCTCGACACCCCGTACGTCGGCGGCGTGAGCATCCAGCCGCAGTTTTCCTCCGGCCGCTCGGGCGCGATCGATCCGCTCGACCGGCTCACGCACACCGGCGTGCTCGCCCGGCTCGGACCGCAGACCTCGGACCTGGTGACCTGGCGGGATCTCACCGCGTTGCCATGCAGCCACCCGCACTGCTGTTCGGTCGGGTACCTGCTCCGGGACGACGCGGGGGACTGGCGGTCACTGGTGGCGCTCATCGGCCCGGACCGGCTGAAGGACAACCTCGGGCTGGTCAGCAACCGGATCGCCGACCGCGCCATCCCTGCCGAGCTGCGCGCCGCGGTCAAGGAGTCGCTGCTCGGGCTGCTCTCGGAGCAATCCTCACTGTCGCATCCCCGGATCGGCGAGCTGTGGCGGAACATCTGCGAGAACTGCGACCTGGGCGTGGCGACGCTGCTCGCGCTCGCGGCGTCGGCGCTGCCGGGGCGCCGGGCAAAGTTGCGGCGGCTCCTCGGCGAGCGGGTCGTGCGCATCACCGTGAAGCCGTTCATGGACATGAGCACGATGATCGAGGAGCGGCTCACCCAGTGCTGCGTCCACGTCGGCACGCGGAGCGAGCGGCAGGACCAGTGCGCGCCGTTCTGCGCGGTCCAGGCGTGGCCGGCGCTGGGGGCGCAGCGGCTGTCCGTGGCGGCCGGCACGCGGATGCTGGCGCCTTGGACGTGCTGTGAGCGCGCCGTACGACCCGCTGCGGCTCTGCGTCTACGCGACGGTGGCACTGGTCGCGTGGCTGCTCGGGCCAGTGGCGGTGGTCGGGTTCGCAATGCTCGGGTTCGCCGGCTACTGGCGGGCGCGCCGGGCGGGGCTGACGACGAGCAAATGCGTGCTGCGGGATACCCGGCTGGTGCTGGCGTACCTCGGGATGCTGGCGCTGGCTGGCGTCGCTGGCATCGCCTGGCAGGTCGCGGGCTGGCTTGCCTGACGGGTTCTGCCCGTCGACGGTTCCGGCGCTTCTGGCCGTCGAGCGGCGGCGCGAGATCGGGGTGCCCTCTTGACCGGCGGCGCGGGAATGGGCAAGGTCCGTTCATGGTGGCGCTCAGGCTCGAGAGGCTGGATCCAGAACGTCGGCGTCGGCGGATCCGGCTGTTGGCCGAGCTAGCGGAGGCTCAGGCGCTGCGCGATCGGGTCGCTCCGCGCCGTGCACGGATGGAGCGGCTGCGGGAGCTGATCACCAGCCGTCAGCGGATGAGCTGAGATTTTTCTGGTTTGTACGGCGACAGGGTGGAGACCCGCCGGATTCTGATCAATGCTGATCGTGGGCTCCCTGGCCGCGTCCACGCATACTTATCAGGAGACGCGACCGGGAGTGGCTGCGTTCAAACTTGATCAGGAGGACCGTGTCGTACTTCGCCGCCGCCCTCGCCCGCGTGAGCGAGGACTGGACCGCTGCTGAACTCGACCTCGACGGCACCGACGACGTCGAGGCGGTGGGAGATCTGCTTCGTGACGTCCAGCAGGACGCCGAGCTCTCGCTGCTGTTCGTGGAGTCCGACGACGAGTTCCTCGTCGTGCTCCGCCTGGACGAGGGTGAGGACCTGCGAGTCTTCTGCTCCGATGTGGCCTTCGGTGACGCCTCCAAGATCGGTGCGGTGCTCCTCGCCGAACTGGAGGAGTCCGAGGTGCCGGTCGACCTCGACGCCGATGATGACGCCGGCACCAGCTCCGACGACGACGAGGAGGAGGAGGAGACCGTCGAGCCGGTCGGGCACCCTGTCGGCGACGCCGATCTGCTTACCGACATCGGAATCTCCGCCCGCGATCTGCTCGCACTCTGCTCCCACGAGGGCATGCTCCCTGCGGACGTGATGACCGAGATCTGCCGCAAGGTCGGCTGCGCGGACGAGCTGCAGGATCTGCGCGGGGAGTGACCGCCCGTTCCCGGTACGCCGGCTGGATGCGTTCGGCCCTCGACGCGGCTTTGCCGGCGTTGCGCACCGGCGACGTGCCGATCGGGGCCGTTCTTCTCGACGCCGACGGCGTGGAGCTGGCGCGCGCCTGTAACGAGCGGGAGCTGACCGGGGATCCGACGGCGCACGCCGAAGTGTTGGCGCTGCGCCGCGCTGCCGCCGGTCGCGGATCGTGGCGGCTCGACGGTTGCACGCTGGTCGTGACGCTGGAGCCGTGCACGATGTGCGCCGGAGCGCTGGTGCTGGCGCGGGTTGGGCGGCTCGTCTTTGGCGCCTGGGATCCCAAGGCGGGCGCCGTCGGATCGCTGTGGGACGTCGTACGCGACCGCCGGCTGAATCACCGGCCCGAGGTGGTCGGCGGGATCCTGGAGGATGAGTGCGGCGCTCTGCTCCGGGACTTCTTCACCGACCACCGTTGAGCGTTGCATCTCGGTTTCGGGTGGGATCAGCGAGCCTGACTGCCTGATCCCACCCGAAACCGGCGCCGCCACCAACCGTTTCGCATTCGCGCCGCCGCATCCGGTACCCTCGTCGGCGGTGGCGTGTCCGAGCGGCCGAAGGAGCACGCCTCGAAAGCGTGTGAGGGGGCAACTCCTCCGTGGGTTCAAATCCCACCGCCACCGCCATATGCAGCACGAACGCCGGGTCAGTCCTCACGGACAGACCCGGCGTTCTGCGTCCGGTTGCAGTTGTGGTGGCATTAGCCGTTTCTAGCCGGCCGGATCCGCCGTCCGAGGTTGTCCGTCTCCGTCTCCGTCCCCGGTCTCTCCAGGCTTCCAGAGAAGCTTGCCGACCTTGGTTGCAACGTCACGGCGGATCGCGGCCACGATGTGCTGGTAGCGAGCCGCCATGGCGCTGTTCGACCAGCCCATGAGCCCCATGACCGTTCGATCGGGCACGCCGAGCAGCAGCAGGACAGTGGCGGCGGTATGCCGGGCGTCATGCAGTCGGCGCTCCGGCACCTTGGCGCGGTCCAGGAGGCGCTTCCACTCGGTGTAGTCGGTGCGTGGGTTGAGTGGCTCGCCGGTGGGCGTGGTGAAGACGTAGCCGGTATCCCGCCAGAGTTGGCCAGCGTTCGAGCGCTCACGCTGCTGCGACAGGTAGTGCTCTCGGAGAAGTATCGCGAGTTCGTCCGGCAGCCCGATGCCACGCCGCCCCGCTCGCGACTTGGTGCCGGCGGTTTCATCTCGCAGCGGGATTCGATCGGGGCAGTGGCCACCAAACTTGCGCTCGCACGGAGTAGAGCATCCGTGCTTCCACCGCGGCCTTAGTCGACTGCGGCGGACGATGATGCCTGGCGCGTACTCGGCGATGCACGCGTCGCAGAACCGCTCGCGGTGATGCGTACAAGCGTGGTCCCACCCGCCCCAGTTCACGTCCGGCCACATCAGGCCAAGCGCTTCCACTTGCCGGAGGCCAATAGCGAGCGCGATTGCCCATCGAGCGCTATTTCGATGCAACTGCGCAGCTTTGAGAAGCCGCAGGACTTCGTCAACCGAGCAGGGTTCCACGTCTTCCTCCTCCAGTTTCGGTGCTCTGGCCAATACGGCGGGATTCTGTGTGATGTGCCGCCGTTTTTGCGCTTCGTTGAGCGCCGCACGAATCGTCCGGTGCACTTGGTGTGCGCGGCCAGGCTTCGCGCCGCCTTTAACCATCTTGCGATACAGCCGCTCCAGGTGCTCTGGCTCCAGCCTGTCTATCCGGTGGGCGCCAACTCCAGGAATCAGGTGTACGCGGACTGCGACCTCGTATGCGCTGAATGCGTTCTCCGTGATGGTTGGCGGAGCAATGATGGTGTCAAGCCAGTGTGTGAGCCATTGCGCGACGGTCCAGCGCTGCCCGGGCTTGGGCGTCTTCCCTTCATCACGTTGCCGTTCGAGCTTGCGCACCTTCTCTGTCACGGCCGTCTGAGTCTGGCCGCGAACGTGTCGCCGGTCTTTCCGGCCGTTGTCTTTCACGCCAACTGTGACCCAGCCATGCCACGATTTGTCAGCCTCGCTGTAGTAGATGCTCGATCTTCCGTTGGCGTTGCGTGTTGATTTCTGGCGTGCCAATTATTCTCCTAAGCGGCAGCGCGGTCACGCGAATGCGTAAGCCGTTCGGCGTATTCATTCAGTGCGTCAACGTGGATTCGTCGAAGCCGACCGATTTGCACTGACGGAATTTCGCCGGATCTAATGAGCGCGTAGACCTTGGTGCGCCCGACTCGAAGACGCTCCGCTGCCTCCTCGACTGTCAGCAGCACCTTCGCTGAATTACTCGGCTCGTCTTCCGGTGGATCGTCGGCGCGCGTTCGTTCAACGAGCAGCTTGGCCAGCCTGCCGAGTACTGATTCCAGCTCTTCCTGCCAGATTTCGTTATTCACGCTCATGCTCCCGTCACGAAAGAGCCCGGCCTATCGAGTGACGGGCCGGGCTGTGGGTTGGCGTCTATGTAGATGCGTTGGAATTGTGAGGGTGGTCGGTCGGGGTAGGGGCGGCTTACGGTCTGGATTTCGAGGACGGTGGCGAGCGCGGTGAGTGCCTCGCGGTTCTCTGTGGGTGTGCCGTGCAGTCTGATTCGCATGCTGTGTTCCTTTCTGCGGCCGGGTGGCGTCGGCCCGGCCGGTCGGCCGACGGGCGCGCCGTGGTGGCGCTCTGGCGACGCGTTGAGAGCGCCGGACGGCGCCTGTTCGGGTCGGCCGGGTGGGTCGGGTAGGGCGGGTTCGACCGGAGCGTTCTGAGCGGCCCGGGTTCGCGGTCATGCGGCGGTGTCTGGCGGTTGTGGGGGGCCGGGACGCATTGACGAAATTGACAAAATCCGGCTGGTGCGGTGGGTGGCGGGGTTGACCTCGTAGCGTTCGCTGCGGGCGCGGCCGGCGCCGCGGCGTTCGGGTTCGGGCTGGCTGTGGAGCCTGATCCAGCCGAGGTCTTCGAGTTCGTCGAGGACGTCGCGGACGGCGTCGACGCTGGTTGCCCAGTTCTGGCCGCCGAGGTCGCGGCGGGCCTGGCGGACGGTGAACTCGGTGATGTTCTTGCGCCGAAGCCACGCGAGTACCGCGCGGGGCCGGGCGGCGCGGGCGTGTCGGCCGTTGATGGCGTCGAACGCGGCGAGCGCCTGGCCGGTGAGGTAGGGGGCGAGGTCGAGTGCGCCGCGCATCGGCACGTCGCTGATGGTGGTCACGTTGGGGTTGTCGAAGAGGGTGAGTAGGGCGGCGATGCGGACGAGTTGGCCGGGGAGTTTGCTGCCCCAGTCGGCGATCTCGGACAGTGCCCCGCCGGCGGGGTCGAGGGTGGGTTCGTGGTCGGCGCGGAACGCTTGGAACGCGTCCCGCGCGGCCGGGGTGAGGCCCAGGTTGGTGATGTGCCGGCGGGCGAGCGCGGCGCGGGCGAGCGCGTCCACGCGGCCCCCGTAGTCGGCGGCGACGTTGGGCGGTACGGGCTCGGGGTCGAGGTTGCGGTGTCCCATCAGGGTGGTGGGGAGGGCGAAGAAGAATCGGGCGAGTAGGCCGGTGCCGCGGAACTGGCGGGTTTCGGCGAGTCCCTCGATGATGTCGGGCTGGACGGTGACCCCAATGGAGAGGAACGGTTCGTCCAGCATGAGCGGGTCGCGGCTGAGCCGGTCGACGCGGACCGGGTCGCCGGACCACGACTTGAGGACGAGATCGAGGTTGGGTGTGCCGTTGGAGTAGCGGCCGGCGAGGATCGCGAACAGGCCACCTTCGGGGGAGATGACGCCCATCCGGCCGCCCTGCTCGCCCATGAGCACCCCGAGGGTTTCCGGGGTCACATCATCGGCCAGCAACTGCGGCACGGCCGGCACGGTGATCGCGTCCACGGCCCGCACGGCGTCCAGCAGCGCCGCCTCGGCGACATCGCCGCGGCCGGCCTTGCGTTTGATCCGTTCGACCTCGGCCAGCCGCAGATCCCGCAACGCGGCGGCCTCGCTGATCCGCGGTTTCGCGGCGTCCATGAGTTCGCGCTGCAACTCGTACAGGGGTGCGGCGACGGCCTTCACGGTCGGGGACTTGAGCGAGCCTGACGGCATCGACACCACGGTCATCAGCGCGAGGGTTTCGGTCCAGTCCGGGCCGATCACTGCACGCCAGCGACCCCCGGATGACGTTGACAAAATTGACAGAATCAGCAGGAACACCATGTCCCGTGGCACCTGCCGGGACTCCGCCACGGCGTCCACGAACGTCCACAGCGGCGCCGGGAACCGGCCGGGCGAGGGCGGGAGCGGGATTCTGTCAATTTCGTCAATGGGTTGCGGCTCTCCCCAACCGCCATCAACGGCCCGGCCGGGGATTGTGTCAATTTTGTCAATGCCCCGGCCCCCTGTACGGGCGTCATGCTGTGGAGCGCTTCGGTGCGGCGCGCTCATGCGCTCAACTCCCCTCGGGCAGTGTCGAAACTCGGATCAGTGCTAGTCACGTCGGCGGCGAGCGCCTGTTCGGCGCACACCTTGTGCGCGGGCCGGCCCTGTTCGTCGCGGCAAAACGCGGGGCGACCGCAGTGCCGGTACGGCAGCCGCCGCCCGCCGCCCCAGTGGGCGCGGTCACGCCAGTCCAGCCCAGCCGTCGAGCCGGACACCGACCCGGCCGCGGCCCCCTCCGGTCCGATCGGTGTCCGGCGGGCGGTTATGCGGCGGTGAGTCCTTCGTCGCGGAAGCCACCCGCGATGGCGTTGCGGATCTCCCGTTCGGTCTGCTCCGCCTCGCGGCCGGCCTCGGTCAGCGCAGCGACGCCGGCTGCGTAGTCAAGGGCGCCCGCGGCGATCATGCGCGCGACTCCGCGGGCGGCGCCGTAGAGGGTGGTGCGCCGCTTGCCCTCCGGGGCGCGGGTGACCGTGTCGAGGTGTGCGGCGAGTAGCCGGTCGGGGAAGGGGATGCCCCCCGCGCCTCGTAGCGGGGCTGTCGCCGGCTCGCCCCGATGGGTGGTTGGCGGAACCAGTGGCGGCGTGGAGGGCGCGTGGCAGGCGTCGGTGAGCGCGGGGGGCATCTCCTCCACGTCGCGCCCGTTCGCGGCCCACCGGTAGGCCCGGCCGGTGCGCGGGTGCACCGCCGGGGGCAGTACGACGTAGCCACCATCGGCCTTGACGTCGATCCCCGGATATCCGGGCATCGGCCGGGACGGCACCCGCTCGCCGGGGTGCCGGTAGTACAGGTGCAGGCCACCGGAGCCGGTGAGCACGTGCGCGGTCGGCGGCACCAACCCGGCCGCCATGAGCCGGTCCAGGCTGGGTGTGCCGCCGTGGTCGGGGTCGACGTCGATCACCACGAGCCCGGACGCGGCCCCGGTCCGCACCGCGAGTTGCCCGCTGCCGACGGCGGTGATCATGCGGGCGATCCGCTCCGGGTCGGTGCTGGCGGCGTAGAAGCCGTGACAGGTCAGGCACGTGCACGCGGCCGGGTCATGCGCGCCCGGCTGGCACGCGGAGCAGTTCGCCACCGGTCGTTTGGTGCGCCCGAGCAGGAACACCGGCCAGCCACGCTCGGCAGCGGCCCGCGCAGCGGCCAACAGGCCGGAAGGTGGATCGGTGGGCGAGTTCATGCGGCACCTCCAAGAGTCGGGAAAAGGGTGAGTTGGGTGCCTGCCGTGCCGCTGTGTGCGGCGGCGCGGATCACCTCGGCGCGCCAGCGGTAGGCGTAGCGGGGGCAGTTGGCGCAGTTGCGGTGCGCCGTGCAGCCGGGCAGCGGCGCGGAGCGACGCGCGGCGACGCTCCACGCCATCGAGTCGGCGGAGGTGAGGAGGTGGCCGTAGCGGCGCAGCCCGAGGACTTTGATGCCGAAGCCGTGCAGGCTCCTCACGCCGACCTAGTGCAGGGCGGTGATGATCGCTTCGGCCTCGTCGGTGGCCTGCCGCCGGCACACCGAACCGAGCCCCACGAGCGGGGAGGCGGTGAGGTCCACACCGGCCGCCGCGTAGCGGTCGACGCAGCGCAGGTAGTCGGTTACGGTCCAGCCCTGCACCACGGGCACGATCGGCAGATCCGGCGCAAGGTCACGCAACTGCGTGAAGTTGTCGATGGTGCGGTGTTGGTGCTCGGCGACGGACAGCCCGGTCTTGGCGGTGATCCACGGTTCACACATCCAGTCCTGCGGGGCCGCCCACAGCAGGCCGCCGATCTCGGCGGCGTAGCGGCGGATCCACGCGACGTACTCGGAAGGTGTCGGCCCGTGCTCCCAACTGCCGTGGGCGGCGAGTTCGGTGAACCCGCCCGAGTCCAGCGCCCACCCGCCCGCGGCGACGGGCAGGCGCCGGTAGGTCCGTAGCCGGCGGTCGGAGATGAACAGTGGTTCGGGCCGGCGGGCGAGCCAGCCTGGTTGGTGGGTGCCGAGGAAGAACCGCGGCCCGTCGCTCGTGGTGCTGGCGTCGCTCATGTGGTTCGTCCTCCGGGGCTAGGTGAAGCAGGCGCCGTTGTCGCACCACCCGCCGCCGTCGGTCTCGGCGCCGGTTTCGAGGCCGGGCAGGGTGTCTTGGGCGGCGGTGATGGCGTGCGCGAGCGGGGCGCCGAAGCGGGTGAGGTACACCGGGTCACGCCCGAGCGAGGCGCGACGCACGTTGAGGAGGTCTTCGAGTGCGCAGCTGCGGGCGAACAGATCGGGTTCGTCCCGGGCCATCTCCCGCCAGATGCTCGGGCGGTGGAACGGGCAGAAGAAGCACGCCGATTTGGGCGGCACCGGTAGGCCGGCGGCGCGGATGATTCGCGCGCAGTCGATCCGGCGTAGCGGCGGCGCGTGATCGAGCAGCGGATAGGTCGGGTGCTCGTAAGGCTGGGCACGCCGCTTGTTGACCCGTTCGATCTCGTCCAGGCTGATCCCGATGCCGACCTCCGCCGGCATAGCCGGGGTGGCGCCGTGGAGTTTGAGCCAGCGCCCGATGACGCGGATCTTGAAGTCGGCGGTGCAGGAGCGGGTGCCGGGCGCGCCGTTGGACATGCGCACCGGGATCGGCAGTGACCGCGACCCTTCGCGGGTCAACCGGCCCCACAGGGTCTCCGTGGTGCCGTCGCGGCGGATGCGGTGCAACTCGTGCAGGGCGATGCCGTGCGTTGCCGCGAACGGGGCGGCGTGCTCGCGGATGTAGGAGAGGGTGGCGGGGTGTTCGGAGTCGGCGCCGACGTTGGCGAACAAGAACACCCGGTGCGGGATCACGCCTTGTGCGGCCAGCACTAGTAGGGCGGTGGACTGGACACCGCCGCCGTAGGAGATGACCCGCAGCGGCTCCACGATGCCGGCTGCGGCTGGCGTGGCGATGGCGGTGGCGGTGGCGGTGGCGGGAATTCTGACGGTCATGTGCTGGCACTCCTTCCGGGGCGAACGCAAACCGGCCCGCCCCGGTGAATGCGGGCGGGCCGGTTTGCGTGAAGCGGGGACGGGTCAGAACGGCGGCTCATCTGATGCTGCTCCCGCGCCGACGCTGGCCGGGGCCGTGGTGCTGGCGCTCGTCCACGGGTCATCCGGCGCCGGGGTGCCGTTGCTGGCGCGGGTGGCCTTGTGGACCTTGGCGGTGGCGAACCGCAGCGAGGGGCCGACCTCGTCCACGTCCAGACCGAACATGGACCGCTTCTCCCCCTCGGGGTTTTCCCAGTGCCGCTGCTTGAGCCGGCCGGTGACGATCACCCGCGCACCCTTGGTCAGGGACTCGGCGGCGTTCTCGGCGAGCTGACGCCAGGCGGTGCAGGTGAGGAACATCGCCTCCGCGTCCACCCACTGGTTGGTGTCCTTGTTGAAGGTACGCGGGGTCGACGCGACGGTGAATCGGGCGAGCGCGGCCCCGGATTCGAGGAACCGGAGCTCGGGCGCGTCGGTGAGGTTGCCGGTGATGGTGATGACGGTTTCGTTGGCCATGGCGGTGCGGGTCCTTTCCGGACAGCGAAGGGGTTGAGGTGGTGCGGTCAGGCGAGGCGGATGTCGGCGGTCAGCCGTCCGCGGTGGTGGATGTCGTCGTGGATGCCGGCGAGCTGGTTGGCGGCGGACTGGACGGGTGTGCCGAACAGTTCGCAGGCGTGGCAGTCGACGGCGTAGCCGGCAGTGGCCGGCGTCTCGGGCATGGCGGTGGCCTCCGATCGGTGGGTTAGGTGTGGGGGTCGCGGGCGAACGGGCGGAGTTCGCGGCCGGTGCCGCCGCAGCGGCGGCAGTGCCGGAACGAGCGGGCGAACACGGCGCCGCGGTGCTTGCCAGACTCGCCGCAGTCCCGGCAGCGCCGGTAGGGGTGCAGGCGGATCGAGATCGAGTAGCCGATCCCGTAGAGGACGGCGCCGAGGAACAGCGCCGCCCATACCCGCCCGGTACCGGGGTCCGGTGTGGACGCGGCAAGCACGACCGCGTAGTGCAGCGCGGGGTACACGGGTTCGATCGGTCCTTTCCCGGGCACGGCAGAGCCCCGGCCGCACGTGTGGTCGGCCGGGGCTCGGGCGCCCGCTCGGGGGTTGCTGTCAGTGACGGTCGAACTGGGCCACGGCAACTGGGTCAACCGGGTCACGCAGCCCTCTATAGGGGGGCCGCCTGACCCGGTTCCTGACCCAGTTGCCGGCCAGCCGACCACTGTGGAATTTCACGGTGTGTAGTGGGCGGTCAGTCGGTGTCGTCGTCCTCGCCGGTGTCGTCGTCGCCGTCCTCGGCGTGCTCGGCGAGCAGGTACCGGGCGGCCTTGCCGTTGCCGCGGGCGACGACGACGCCCTGATCACGCAGGCCGCGCAGGCACCGCTTGACGGTGCTCTCGGACTTGCCGGCGGCAGTCACCAGTTCATCCCGGCGGGCGCCGTCGGCGCCGCGCGCGGTCAGCAGCCGCACGACCGGGCCGGTGACCTCGGCGTCCAGTGCGGTCCGCGCCGCGATCAACTCGCCGAGCGGCGTGGCCGTGGCGGGCGCGGCCGGCATCCCGGCCAGGCGTTGTTCGACCTCGTGCACCAAGCCGTTGGCGAGACGGGTGATGGCCCGGTCGTCGTCGGGTGCGACGCCCCAGCCCGGCTGGCTGCCGGGTTTGGCGATGGTGGAGTCAGTGCGTTGGGTGGGGATGAGCCCGGCCGCCGGGTGCGGTGCGGTCGCCTGATGGCGGCTGTTGTAGCCGTCCAGCGCGGCGGCGATCTCTGGCTCCAGCGTCGCCGTCGGGCGTCCGCGCCGGGTGGCAAGCGCGGCGTAGTCGTCCAGGTCGTCGGCGTGGAACACCCGGCCGGCGCGCCAGGTGTTGTCGTCGCCCACGACCAGGGCGACGCCCTTGACGCCTTGGGCGTAGGTGGCCATGTCGGGCATGCCGAGGACCATCCAGTCGGGGACGGCGCTGTTCATCTCCGCGGACCGGTTGACCCGCAGCACGATGACGTTGCCGGCGTTGGCGTGGACCTCCTTGGTTCCGGTGTTCTGCACGGTGCCGCGTTGCCCGGCGGTGGCGATCATGACCCCGGCGGAGCGGCCCCGCTTGTGGATCTCGGTGACC
>Ga0184623_10000462_pt1 | contig 17094 bp, 12 predicted proteins | sample PLM1_100_b1_FD_133138 | JGI IMG/M metagenome (GOLD analysis project Ga0184623, IMG submission 133138) | Groundwater sediment microbial communities from an aquifer in East River, Colorado, USA - PLM1_100_b1 | ecosystem: Environmental > Terrestrial > Soil > Riparian zone | place: USA: East River...
GAGCTCACCCGCCTCATCGAGCCCGACGGCGCCGATCCGTTCGTGCTGCACCCTGGCGAGTTCGTGCTGGCGTCGACCTACGAAACGGTTGCTCTCCCGGACGACGTGGCGATGCGGCTGGAGGGCAAGAGTTCGCTCGGCCGGCTCGGGCTGCTGACCCACTCGACGGCCGGCTTCATCGACCCCGGCTTCAGGGGTCACGTGACGTTGGAACTGTCCAATGTCGCGACACTGCCCATCAAGCTCTGGCCCGGAATGAAGATCGGCCAGCTCTGCCTGTTCCGGCTCAGTTCCCCGTCTGAGCATCCATACGGCTCCGCGGTGTCGGGGTCGCGCTACCAGGATCAGCGCGGTCCCACGGCCTCGCGTTCATGGCAAGGGTTCCACCGCACGCGGGTGTGACCCACGTTCGCTTCGATGGCGGCGCGCCAGGCTGGCGTGCGGCGTCAGACCTTCGGTGGGTCGGGGCCGTCGTTCTCCGCAAGCTGGGTGTTGTCGGCCCCCGCGGTCTCATCGGGGCTGGAGAGGGCGGGACGGGCTCCGGCCTCAGTCGTCGGATCGGCCTCGGGCACCTCCTCGGGCCCGGCTTCGGTGGCGGGCCCGCCCCCGACCGTCGCCGGCTGGCGCACCGCGCGCAGCAGGAGTTGTGCCACGTCGACCACCTCAACCGACTCGCGGGCCTGGCCGGCCTGCTTCTTCGCGGTGATGGCGTCGGACAGCATCACCATGCAGAACGGGCACGCCGTCGAGACCGTGTCGGGATTGAGGGTGAGCGCCTCATCGACGCGCTCTTCGTTGACGCGCTTGCCGATCCGCTCCTCCATCCACATGCGCGCGCCCCCTGCGCCGCAGCAGAAGCCGCGTTCCTTGCAGCGGTGCATCTCCTGGGACCGCAGGCCAGGGACGGTGGCCAGCACCTCCCGCGGCGGCGTGTAGACCTTGTTGTGCCGCCCGAGGTAGCACGGGTCGTGGTAGGTGACCAGCTCGTCGACGCTGGTCACGGCGGTCAGGCGGCCCTCGGCGACGAGGCGGGCCAGCAACTGCGTGTGATGGATGACGTCATAGTTGCCGTCGAGCTGGGGGTACTCGCGGGACAGCGTGTTGAAGCAGTGTGGGCAGCTGGCGACGATCGCGCGCGCCCCGATCGTGTTGAGCGTCTCGATGTTCTGGGCGGCAAGCATCTGAAAGAGGAACTCGTTTCCGAGCCGGCGGGCTGGGTCGCCGGTGCAGGCCTCTCCGTCTCCGAGCACCATGAACGACACCCCGGCCGTGTGGAGCAGCTCGGCAATGGCCTTCGTGGTCTTCTTGGCCCGGTCTTCCAGGGCGCCGGCGCAGCCGACCCAGAACAGGTACTCGACATCAGGCGGGATGGTCTCCTCGCCGTCGGCGCCGAAGACCCGGATCGGGAAGTCGACATCCTCGATCCAGGCGTTGCGCGCGGATGCGTTCATCCCCCACGGATTGCCTTTGTTTTCGAGGTTGCGCAGCATCACGCCCGCCTCTGACGGGAAGGCAGACTCGATGAGCACCTGGTAGCGCCGCATGTCGATGATGTGGTCGATGTGCTCGATATCGACCGGGCACTGCTCGACGCAGGCGCCGCAGGTTGTGCAGGACCAGAGGACGTCGGGGTGGATGACACCGTTGACCGACTCGTCACCCACAAGCGGCCGCTCAGCCTCGGCGCGCGCGGTCGCCGGGACCTTTTCGAGCCTGTCTTCCGGCGCGGTCGCTCCGCCGGCGAGGATGTAGGGAGCCTTCGCGAACAGATGATCGCGAAGGTCGGTGATCACCAACTTCGGCGACAACGGCTTGCCGGTGTTCCACGCCGGGCACTGCGACTGGCAGCGTCCGCACTCGGTGCACGTGGCGAAGTCGAGGATGCCAGGCCAAGTGAAGTCCTCGACCTTTCCCCGGCCGAAGACATCGTCTTCACCGGGGTCCTCGAAGTCGATGTCCTTGCCGCCGGAGCGGACCGGCAGCAGCGGGCCCAGCGCGTCGGGCCGACGGCTGAACAGCACGTTTGCGGGTGCGAGGAAAATGTGCAGGTGCTTTGAGTAGACCACCAGCACGAGGAACCCGAGGACCACGCCGATCTGGAGCAGGATGCCCACTGTCTCGAGGACCTCGTTGGTGCTCTCGCCCAGCGGCTCGAGCAGCCGGGCCACCGCCTCGGAGGCGAACGCCCCCGACTCGAACGGGAACACGCCGGCATTGACCTGCGCTCCGCGGTAGAGCAGCAGTGTCCAGACCACATTGAAGATCATGAACAGGACGAGCCAGGCGGCGCCGGTGTGCGACCCGAAGAAACGGGAGCGCCGCCCTTCGCGGCGCGGATCGTGCCGGAGCCGGATGATCGCGAAAGTCAACACCGCCGCGAGGACCGCGACGGCGAACAGGTCTTCGAGGAACCCGAGCCACGTCATCCGCCCGATAACGGGGATGTGGAAGTGTCGATCGAACAGCGCGCCGTAGGCCTCGAGGATCGTCGCGGCCAGGATCAGAAATCCCCAAAACGTTAGGAAGTGGGCGATGCCCGGCACGGTCCACTTCAGCAGCTTGCGCTGCCCGAACACCTCCGTCACCTCGGCAACGAGCCGCGCTCGTAGGTCGTCGCGGGGTTCGGGCCCGGCGGGTTGGCCCGCCGTCCCCAGGCGATAGAGCCACCACAGGCGCCGGCCCGCGATGGCGAACGCCGCCGCCGTCATCGCGAGGCCGAGCACGAGCCGGACAATCACCGAGTCCTCCTATGGATGGGCTTGGTCAGGGTACGACTGGGTCGGGGCGGGGGGTGGGGGTGAATCCACAGGGGAGTGTACTTGCGGGTAACTTCCGGTGGAGAGAGGGGTATCAGGCTGTTGATAGCACGGCTTGGCCTGTTGATGCGGCAGCTGCCCGGGGCGACGCGCCGGTAACGGGCGTCGGAAGGGTGGGGACTCCCGTTGCCAACAGTCCCGCAGGTCGGGAACATCAGCGTGCGCCAGCTCGTTGCCACCACTGAAACGGGTTGAGCCGGAGAGACTCAAGGCTGTTGATGCCAGAGTTGACAGAACGGCCCGTGATCCAGAAACTTGAGCCCGAACGACTCAACCCAGGGCCCTTGCCCAACCGTATACGAAGACGAAGACGCAGCAGACCCTGCTAGATCCCTTACCGGAGGAACGTCCCATGGCCCGTGCGGTCGGCATCGATCTCGGCACGACCAACTCGGTCGTCGCCGTGCTAGAGGGTGGCGAAGCCACTGTCATCACCAACGCCGAGGGTTCCCGGACCACGCCGTCCGTCGTCGCCTTCGCCAAGAACGGCGAAGTGCTCGTCGGCGAGGTCGCGAAGCGCCAGGCGGTCACCAACGTCGAGCGGACGATCCGGTCGGTCAAGCGCCACATGGGCACCGACTGGAAGGTCGACATCGACGGGAAGAAGTACACCGCGCAGGAGATCAGCGCGCGCGTCCTGCAGAAGCTGAAGCGAGACGCCGAGTCCTACCTTGGTGAGAAGATCACCGACGCGGTCATCACCACGCCCGCCTACTTCAACGACGCCCAGCGGCAGGCGACCAAGGAGGCCGGCGAGATCGCGGGGCTCAACGTCCTGCGGATCATCAACGAGCCGACGGCGGCGGCTCTCGCCTACGGCCTTGACAAGGGCGAAGACGAGATGATCCTCGTGTTCGACCTTGGCGGCGGCACGTTCGACGTGTCGCTGCTGGAGATCGGTGAGGGCATCGTCGAGGTCAAGGCCACCAGCGGCGACAACCACCTGGGGGGCGACGACTGGGACCAGCGGATCGTCGACCACCTGGTCAAGCAGTTCAAGAACGCCCACGGGGTCGACCTGTCCAAGGACAAGATGGCTCTGCAGCGCCTCCGCGAGGCTGCCGAGAAGGCCAAGATCGAGCTGTCCAGCTCGATGGAGACGTCGATCAACCTGCCTTACATCACGGCGTCGTCCGAGGGCCCGCTGCACCTCGACGAGAAGCTCACCCGGTCGCAGTTCCAGGCGATGACCTCCGACCTGCTCGACCGCTGCCGGTCGCCGTTCCACAACGTCATCAAGGACGCCGGCATCAAGGTCGCCGACATCAAGCACGTCGTGCTCGTCGGCGGATCCACCCGCATGCCCGCGGTGAGCAACCTCGTCAAGGAGCTGACCGGCGGCAAGGAGCCCAACAAGGGCGTCAACCCGGACGAGGTCGTCGCGGTCGGCGCCTCGTTGCAGGCCGGCGTGCTGAAGGGCGAGGTCAAGGACGTCCTGCTGCTCGACGTCACCCCGCTGTCGCTCGGCATCGAGACGAAGGGCGGCGTGATGACGAAGCTGATCGAGCGCAACACGACCATCCCCACGAAGCGGTCCGAGATCTTCACGACCGCTGACGACAACCAGCCCTCGGTGCAGATCCAGGTGTTCCAGGGAGAGCGTGAGATCGCGGCCTACAACAAGAAGCTCGGCATGTTCGAGCTGACCGGCCTACCGCCGGCGCCGCGCGGGATGCCGCAGATCGAGGTCACCTTCGACATCGACGCCAACGGCATCATGCACGTCTCGGCCAAGGACCTCGGCACCGGCAAAGAGCAGTCGATGACTGTCACCGGCGGCTCGGCGCTGGGGAAGGACGAGATCGAGCGGATGATGCGCGACGCCGAGGCGCACGCCGACGAAGACCGCCGGCGTCGCGAAGAGGTCGAGGTGCGCAACCAGGGCGAGAGCCTGCTCTACCAGACCGAGAAGGTCCTCAAGGAGAACGACGAGAAGATCCCGGGCGACGTGAAGTCCGAGGTCGAGTCTGCGCTCGGCGAGCTGCGCACCTCACTTGAGGGCACCGACATCGAGGCTGTCAAGAGCGCGACCGAGAAGCTTGCCACGACCAGCCAGAAGGTCGGCGCGGCGATCTACGCCAACGCCCAGCAGGCCGGTCCCGGGGCCGGCGCCACGCCTGGGGCGACGCCGGGCGCGACGGCCAGCAGCGGCGGGGCTCAGGACGAGGACGTCGTCGAAGCCGAGATCGTCGACGAGGACCGTGAGGGCGGCAACAAGTGACGGAGCGGCACAATCCGCGCACAGCTGAGGGGAAGATCGCCCCAGAGGAGCACAGGGAGGAGCCGGTGGTCCGCGACAAGCGGCGCATCGACCCCTCCACCGGGGCGGTCCGACCCGAAGCGGTGAAGTCAGCGCAAGGAAGCCGGCCAGAAGGACCGTTGGGCGCTCGGCCGGCCGCCCCGCCAGCCGGCCAGCCGGCCGACGCCAAAGCCGAGGCGGGCGCAGCCGAGGACCGAGTTGCCACGTTGGAGAGGCAGGTCGCCGAGCGCACCGCCGACCTCCAGCGGCTGCAGGCCGACTACATCAACTACCGGCGGCGAGTCGAACGCGACCGCGAGGCCGTTCGCGAGACGGCGGTCGTCAACGTGCTCGCCAACCTGCTGCCGGTGCTCGACGACATCGGCCGGGCGCGCGATCATGGCGAGCTCGAGGGTGGCTTCAGGTCGGTCGGGGAGGCACTGGAGGCGACCGTCGAGAAGCTGGGCCTGCAGCGGTTCGGCGCGGCCGGCGAGCCATTCGACCCGACCGTTCACGAAGCGCTCATGCATTCCTACTCCGCTGACGTGACCGAGCCGACCGCCGTCCAGGTGCTGCAGCCCGGGTACCGGTTCGGCGACCGGGTCGTGCGGCCCGCGCGGGTCGCAGTGGCGGAGCCGGAGGCTGCTCCGGCCGAGGCCGATGACACCGGCCCGGACGATGCCAGCGACGACGGTTCGGCCCCCACCGACGAATAGCGAGGAGGGAGGGCGCCGTGAGCACGAGGGACTACCTCGAAAAGGACTACTACAAGGTCATCGGCGTCTCCAAGGACGCCTCGACGACCGACATCAAGAAGGCCTACCGCAAGCTCGCGCGGACCTACCATCCCGACGCGAACAAGGGCGACGCAGCGTCGGAGGAACGGTTCAAGGAGATCTCCGAGGCTTACGACGTCCTGTCCGATGACAAGCGGCGCAAGGAGTACGACGAGGCGCGGGCGCTGTTCGGCAGCGGCGGTTTCCGCGTGCCCGGTGGCGCCCGCGGCGGCCCCGGCGGGGGCGGTTTCAATTTCGACCTTGGCGACATCTTCACGGGCGGCGGGGGCGCCGGCGGCGGCCTCGGTGACGTGCTCGGCGGGCTGTTCGGCCAACGCCGCGCTGGTCCGATCGGCCAGCAGCCGCGGAGGGGCGCCGACGTCGAGACAGAGGCGACGATGTCGTTCAGCGACGCCATCGAAGGCGTGACGGTGACGCTGCCGCTCACCACGGCCGAGGCATGCCCTGACTGCGCGGGCACCGGCGCCAGGAAGGGCACGACCCCCCGGGTCTGCCCTGACTGCGCCGGCACCGGCCAGACCAGCCGCAACGCGGGCGGCTTCGCCATCTCCGAGCCATGCCGCACCTGCCGCGGTCGCGGCCTGATCGTCGACGATCCTTGCCCCAAGTGCGGCGGCAGCGGGCGCGCCAAGAGCACCCGGACGATCCAGGCGCGCATCCCGGCCGGCGTGCGAGACGGGCAGCGGATCCGGCTCAAGGGCAAGGGCGCGCCGGGGGAACGCGGCGGACCCAACGGTGACCTGTATGTCCTCGTCCACGTCCGGCCGCATCCGGTGTTCGGCCGCCGCGACGAACACCTGACCCTCACCGTGCCGGTGACGTTCCCAGAAGCGGCGCTCGGCGCTGAGGTCAAGGTGCCGACGCTTGGCGGCGCTCCGGTCACCCTGCGCATCCCCCCAGGCACTGCCAACGGCCGGATTTTCCGGGTGCGCGGCCGGGGCACCCGCCGCAAGGACGGCACCACGGGCGACCTGCTTGTCAGCGTCAACGTCGAGGTGCCGCAGCGCGTCGACGGCGCGGCCCGGGAGGCGCTGGAGAAGTTCCGTCAGGCGACGGTCGGCGAAGATCCCCGATCGGCGCTCCTCGAATTGGCGAAGGCCGACTGACGGGGAGGTGATGGTCGCATGGAGGGCATCGGGCGGGTGCGGTTCGAGCTCACCGACGACACGCCGGTCTTCGTGATCTCCGTCGCCGCCCAGCTGGCCGGGCTGCACGCCCAGACGCTGCGGCAGTACGACCGCCTCGGGCTGGTCTCGCCCGGCCGCACCCCGAGCGGCGGCCGGCGTTACTCCGCCCGCGACATCGAGCAGATCCGCCAGGTCCAACGGCTTTCCCAGGAGGAAGGCATCAACCTCGCCGGCGTCAAGCGGATCCTCGAGCTCGAGAACATGGTGGCCGCGCTCCGGCATCAGCTTCAAGAGTTGCGGCGGGAGCTCGACGACCGCGCTGCGATGGCCGAGCAGCGGGCGGCCGAAGCGGCGCGCCCGGCGTTCCGTCGCGATCTCGTCCCCATGAGCGAGCACGCTCGCCAGACCGCGCTGGCCGTCTGGCGGCCGCGACGCTGGCGAGCCGACCGCGCCGGGTTGGTCGAACGCGTCGACTACTCCGAATGAGCTGAAGCAACAACCCGCGAGTTGAAGCAACAAGGAGAACCACAGCAGTGATTGACGGCTTCAAGCTGACCACCAAGAGCAAGGAGGCAGTGTCCGAGGTGGTGCGCCGCGCTGTGACCGGGGGTCACCCGCAGGTCGAGCCGGTCCATCTGTTGCTCGCCCTCCTCGGCCAGGCCGACGGCACTGCCGGACCGCTTCTCGACGCGGTGGGCGCAGACCGGGTCGCGGTGCGGGCGCGCGCCGACGAACTGCTGCGCCGGCTGCCGAGCGCAACCGGCTCGACCGTTGCCGCGCCAGCGCTGTCCCGCGCCTGCCACCGCGCCCTGGCCACCGCGAGCGACCAGGCACGCGACCGCGGCGACGAGTACATCTCGACCGAGCACCTGTTGGTCGGGCTGGCCCAGGACGGCGCCGACGTTGCCGAGGTGCTGCGGTCCGTGGGCGCGACGCCGGAGGCGCTGCTCGACGCGTTCACGAAGGTCCGCGGATCGGCGAGGGTCACCAGCCCCGATCCGGAAGGCACCTACAAAGCGCTGGAGAAGTACGGCGTCGACCTCACCCAGCGGGCACTCGAGGGCCAGCTCGACCCCGTCATCGGGCGCGACACCGAGATCCGCCGGGTCGTGCAGGTGCTGTCCCGACGCACGAAGAACAACCCGGTCCTCATCGGCGAGCCAGGGGTGGGCAAGACCGCGGTCGTCGAAGGGCTGGCCCAGCGCATCGTCGCCGGCGACGTGCCCGAGTCCCTGAAGAACAAACGGCTGGTCGCGCTCGACCTCGGCGCGATGGTGGCGGGCGCGAAGTACCGCGGCGAGTTCGAGGAGCGGCTCAAGGCCGTCCTCGGCGAGATCAAGGACAGCGACGGCCAGATCGTCACGTTCATCGACGAGATGCACACCGTCGTCGGCGCCGGGGCCGCTGAGGGATCCATGGACGCCGGCAACATGCTCAAGCCCATGCTCGCCCGAGGTGAGCTGCGCATGGTCGGCGCGACGACGTTGGACGAATACCGCGAGCGCATCGAAAAGGACTCCGCGCTCGAACGGCGGTTCCAGCCGGTGCTGGTCGGCGAGCCTTCGGTCGAGGACACGATCGGCATCCTGCGCGGGCTCAAGGGGCGCTACGAGGCGCACCACCAGGTGCAGATCAGCGACGCCGCCCTGGTCGCGGCCGCCACGCTGTCCGACCGCTACATCACCGCCCGCTTCCTCCCGGACAAGGCGATCGACCTGATCGACGAGGCGGCCTCCCGGCTGCGCATGGAGATCGACTCTCGACCGGTCGAGATCGACGAGCTGCAGCGCGCGGTCGACCGGCTGCGTATGGAGGAGCTCGCGCTGGCGAAGGAAGACGATCATGCGTCGCGCGACCGGCTGGAGCGGCTGCGGCGCGACCTGGCCGACAAACAGGAGCAACTGGCCGTCCTCACCGCGCGCTGGGAGCGCGAGAAGGCCGGGCTGAACCGCGTGGGCGAGCTGAAGAAGGAGCTCGACGATCTGCGCGGGCAAGCCGAGCGGGCGCAGCGCGACGGTGACTGGGAGACCGCTTCCCGGTTGCTGTACGGGCGCATCCCCGAGCTGGAGCGCGAACTCGCCGCGGCCGCCGCAGCGGCAGAGTCCACCGACCCCGCCGATGCGTCCACCGCGATGGTCAAGGAGGAGGTCGGCCCCGACGACGTGGCCGAGGTGGTCGCGTTGTGGACCGGCATCCCGGCCGGGCGGCTCCTCGAGGGCGAAACCGCCAAGCTGCTCCGGATGGAGGACGAGATCGGCCGCCGGCTGGTCGGCCAGGAAGCCGCGGTGCGGGCCGTCGCTGACGCCGTGCGCCGCGCCCGCGCCGGCATCTCCGATCCGGACCGCCCGACCGGGTCGTTCCTCTTCCTCGGCCCGACCGGGGTCGGCAAGACCGAGTTGGCCCGCGCTCTGGCCGAGTTCCTGTTCGACGACGAGCGGGCGATGGTCCGGATCGACATGAGCGAGTACGGCGAGAAGCACTCGGTCGCCCGCCTCATCGGTGCGCCGCCCGGCTACGTCGGCTACGAGGAAGGCGGCCAGCTCACCGAGGCGATCCGGCGCCGGCCCTACTCCGTCGTGCTCCTCGACGAGGTCGAGAAGGCCCACCCCGAGGTCTTCGACGTGCTGCTTCAGGTGCTCGACGACGGACGGCTCACCGACGGGCAGGGCCGCACGGTCGACTTCCGCAACACCATCCTCATCCTCACCTCCAACCTAGGCTCGGCCTTCCTGGTCGACCCGAACCTCGACAGCAGCGAACAGCGGCGCGACGCTGTGCTCAGCGTCGTCCGCGCGACGTTCAAGCCCGAGTTCCTGAACCGGCTCGACGACATCGTGGTGTTCGAAGCGCTGGGCTTTGCCGAGCTGACCAAGATCGTCGATCTGCAGGTCGAGCGGTTGCAGCGGCGGCTGGCCGATCGGCGGCTCGTCCTCGAGGTCAACGAGGCCGCCCGCGAATGGCTGGCTCTCACCGGCTATGACCCCATCTATGGGGCACGGCCACTGCGCCGGTTGGTGCAGACTGCCATCGGCGACCAACTGGCTCGAGGGCTGCTCGCGGGCGAGATCCGCGACCGCGACTGCGTGTCGGTCGACGTCAGCCCTGACAAAGCCGGATTGGTGGTGCACACCGCAGGTGCAATCGACTGACCAATGAGCGACCATAGTGGTCTTGACCTGTTCTCCACCGGCAGGTTTGCGACTATCTGACTATGGTCATGGAACATCTGACGCTGTTTGGAAACGTTGTGTCTATGAGTGAGCACTTGATTGCTGAGCTGACCGAGCCGGGACCGGTGCCCGGTCATCGCTATGCCATTTTTGTCGATGTCGGCTACCTCTACGCCTCCGCGGGCGAGCTCCTCATGGGAACTCCACGGCGGAAGGCGTTCCGGGTCAACGGGCCCGAGCTGGTCCACGCGCTCATCGAGCGCGCGGCCGGCCGAATGTCCGGCGAGCTGCTGCGGCTCTACTGGTTCGACGCCGCCCGCGACCGCGTGCCGAGCGTCGACCAGCGGCAGATCGCCGGGTTGTCGCACGTCAAGGTGCGCCTCGGCAACGTCAACCGGGCCGGCCAGCAGAAGGGTGTCGACGCCCTGATCCGCGGCGACCTCGAGGCGCTCGCCGCGCACCAGGCCATCAGCGACGCGATCCTGGTTGGCGGCGACGAGGACATGATCCCTGCCGTCGAGGCGGCGCAGATGCGCGGCGTGCGGGTGCACCTCTGGGGGGTCGAGCCTCCCTACGGCAGCAACCAGTCCGAGCGGCTCATGTGGGAAGCCGACAGCGTTCAGCAACTTGACGCTGACTTCTGCCGCCCGTTCTTCGCGAAGGTGGAGGAGCACGCGACCTACGTCGCAGAAAGCGCAGCCGCCGCTGCGGCCGGCGTCGCGCCGGGCGGCGTTGGCGTGGGGCCCGGCGCCTCTGGCGGGCTGAGCCCGGCCGGCGTCTCCACCGTGGCCGCTGGCGCAGCCGGACCGAGCGAGCGCGCGCGTGAGGCCGGCGACGGGCAGTCCGCTCCGATCGCCGCGGCCGGTGCTGAGGCCCACCACCTCCACGGCCCGGGCGGCGACCCTGGGGCCCACCCACCCACTCCGAGCGACCTGTTCCGGTCCCTCGCCCGGCCAGAAGTGTCCCGGTCGGCGCAGTCAGTCGGCGGCCGACTCGGGCCCGCGCGGGAGCGGATGGAGGCGATCGGGGAGCACATCGCCCAGACGTGGCTGCTCACCCGCGGCAAGGAGAACCTCGCCGACCTGCTGCCCGGCCCCCTCCTGCCGCAGGTCATCGACCACGAGCTGCTCGTCGCCGCCGAGAGCGAGCTCGGCCACTCGCTGCGACCGTACGAAGAGGGCCGCCGCTCGCTCAGGGAAGGTTTCTGGGCCCGGCTCTACCGCGAGTTCGGCATCTCCGTCGGCAGCTCGGCGCCGTAGGCTCGAGCTATGCCGACCGCGCTGATCACCGGGGCGACGGCCGGCATCGGCGCTGTCTTCGCCGACCGCCTCGCCCGCGACGGCCAGGATCTCGTGCTCGTCGCCCGTGACGAGGCCCGGCTCGCGGCGGTCGCCGGCCGGCTGCGCTTCTACGCCGTCGATGTCGAGGTGCTCGCCGCCGACCTCGCCGATGACGCCGGCTGCGCCAAGGTCGAGCAGCGGCTGGCCGATCGCGCCCGGCCGGTCGACCTCCTCGTCAACAACGCCGGCCTGACCGTCGGCACCACGTTCCTCAAGAGCGACATCGACGACGAGGAGCGCATGCTCCGGGTGCTCGTCCGCGCGGTCCTGCGGCTGACCCACGCCGCTCTCCCGGGGATGGTCGAGCGCGGGCGCGGCGCCGTGATCAACGTCAGCTCGGTCGCCGGCTGGTGGCCCAGCGGGACGTACGCCGCCGCGAAGGCCTGGGCGACGTCCTTCACCGAGGGGCTGGTCCGGCAACTGGCGGGCACGGGCGTCCGCGTCATGGCGCTATGCCCCGGTTACACCCACACGGAGTTCCAGCAGCGGGCCGGCCTGCGCAAGCGGGGCCCGGAGTGGATGTGGCTCACCGCCGACCAGGTCGTCGACGAGGGCCTGCGCGACCTCAGACGAGGCGTAGTCGTGAGCGTGCCCAGCGCGCGGTACAAGCTCGTCGCGTTTCTGGCCAGGCACGCCCCGAGAGCACTGCTGCGCAGAAGCTCCTAGCGCCCGCGCGCTGGCGGGATTAGCGTGTCGAGCAACGACAACGCCGTCGCTGGTAGGGAGCGCGCATGGCAGGTGCGACGTACCTGCGACTACCGCTTGCCGATCCCTGAGCCGGCGCCCGTCCCGGGGTGTGCGGCGAGCGCCGGGCACCCCTCGCGGCCCTCCAAGCAGACGAGGAGTGTCCATGGTGAGGATTCGAACGACCGTCGACGGCGTAGTCCGCGAGGACGACGTCGAGCCCCGCCTCCTTCTGGTCCACTACCTCCGCGACCGGCTGGGCAAGGTCGGCACGCCGGTCGGGTGCGACACCTCGAACTGCGGCGCGTGCACGGTGCTGCTGGACGGCATGAGCGTCAAGAGCTGCTCCGTGCTCGCCGCGCAGGCCGACGGCTGCGCTGTCATGACGATTGAGGGACTGTCCGGCGGCTCGGGTGACGGGGAGTGGCATCCCGTGCAGCGGGCCTTCCACGAGCAGCACGCCCTGCAGTGCGGCTTCTGCACGCCCGGCATGATCATGGCGTCCGTCGACCTGCTCGGCAACAACCCCGACCCGACCGAGCAGGAGGTCCGCGACGGCCTGGAGGGCAACCTCTGCCGGTGCACCGGCTACCAGAACATCGTGCGGGCCGTGCAGTCTGCCGCCGCCGAGATGCGTGGCGAGCGCGCCCGGCCTGAGGCCGAGGCCGAGGCCGATGCCGAAGCCGAGCCGCAGGGGGTGACGGCATGACCGAGACGATGCAGCCCGCCGAGGCTGCCGAACGCAACGTCGGCGCCCGGCGGCTCCGCAAGGAGGACCCCCGCCTCGTCACGGGGCAGACGCTGTGGACCGACAACATCCAGTTGCCCGGGATGTTGCACGTCGCGGTGCTGCGCAGCCCGCACGCGCATGCGCGGATCACCGGGATCGACGTGTCACCCGCGCGGCAACGGGACGGCGTCATCGCGGCATTCAGCGGCGCCGACCTCGCCGACCAGTGGGGAAGCCTGCCGACCGCCTGGACGGTGAGCGAAGACCTGGTCACCCCCGACCATCTGCCGCTGGCGACCGACGAGGTCCGCTATGTCGGCGACGGGGTCGCGGTCGTGGTCGCGGAAGAGCGCTACCAGGCCGCCGACGCGCTCGAAGCCATCGAGATCGACTACGAGCCCCTGCCCGTGGTGCTCGACATGCCGGCCGCGCTCGCCGACGGCGCGCCGCTCGTGCATGCCGACAAGGGCACCAATCGCTGCTTCACCTACAGCCTCACCAGCGGCGACTACGAGGCCGCAAAGGCCCGCGCCGACGTTGTGATCAAGCGGAGCTACATCAACCAGCGGCTGATCCCCAATGCCATGGAGCCCCGGGCCGTGGTGGCCGCCGCGCAACCGGCCACGGGCGAGGTGACGGTCTGGTCGGCAACTCAGGTGCCGCACTTCGTCCGCGTCTTCCTGGCGCTGGTCGCCGGCATCCCCGAACAGAAGATCCGCGTGATCGCGCCCGATGTCGGCGGCGGCTTCGGCTCGAAGCTGGATGTCTACGCAGAGGAGATCATCCTCCCGGTGCTCGCCCGCAAGCTCGGCCGCCCGGTGAAGTGGAACGAGACGCGCAGCGAGAACTACCAGGCGACGATCCACGGCCGCGACCTCATCCAGGACGTCGAGATCGCCGCGACCCGCGACGGCAAGGCGCTCGGCCTCGCCGTCGACCTCACCGCCGACATGGGGGCCTACCTCCAGCTCCTGACACCGAGCATCCCGCTCCTCGGCCGCTACATGTACCCCGGCATCTACAAGTTCGAGGCGCACACGTTCAACTGCACCGGCGTCTTCACGAACAAGACGCCCACCGACGCCTACCGCGGCGCCGGCCGGCCCGAGGCGACCTTCGTCATCGAGCGGATCATGGACGAGCTCGCCGCCGAGCTGGACATGGACCCGATCGAGCTGCGCCGGCGCAACTGGATCCAGCACGCCGCGCTCCCCTACACCACCGTCGCCGGCCTGCGCTCCGGCTCCGGCAACTACGAGGCCGCCACCGAGCGGGCGCTGCAGTTGCTGGGCTACGACGAGCTGCGGGCCGAGCAGCGGGAGCGCAGGGAGCGCAACGACACGGTCCAGATCGGCATCGGCACCTCGACGTACACCGAGATGTGCGGGCTCGCGCCATCGCGGTGGCTCGGGGAGGTCGGCTACGTCGCCGGCGGCTGGGAGGCAGCGGCCGTGCGGATGCTGCCGACCGGCCGCGTCGAAGTCGTCACCGGCACGTCGCCGCACGGCCAGGGCCACGTGACGACGTTCGCCCAGATCGCCGCCGACGCGCTGGGCGTGCCGTTCGAGGACATCGACGTCATCCACGGCGACACCGCGACCGCGCCGGCCGGGCTGGACACGTACGGCTCCCGGTCGCTGGCCGTCGGTGGCATCGCCGTGCTGCGGGCGGCCGAGAAGGTCGTCGACAAGGCGCGGCTGCTCGCCGGCCACTTGATGGAGGCCGACCCGGCCGACATCGAGTTCGCCGGGGGCAGTTTCCGGGTACGCGGCACGCCCGGCGCCGAGAAGTCGATCCAGGAGCTGGCGTTCGCTGCCTTCACAGCGCACAACCTGCCGGTCGGATTCGAGCCCCTGCTCGCGGGTGACTCGGTCGTCGATCCCGACACGTTCTCGTTCCCGCACGGCACGCACTTGTGCGCGGTCGAGGTCGACACGGAGACCGGCCAGACGAAGATCCGGACCTACGTGGCTGTCGATGACGTGGGCAAGGTCGTCAACCCGCTCATCGTCGAAGGCCAGGTGCACGGCGGGGTCGCGCAGGGCATCGCGCAGGCGCTCTTCGAAGAAGCGGTCTACGACGCCGCGGGCAACCTGGTGACGGGCTCGATGGTCGACTATCTCGTGCCGGCGCCGCCGGACCTGCCGACCCTCGTCACCGACCGCACCGAGACGCCGGCGACGACGAACCCACTCGGCGTCAAGGGCGTCGGGGAGGCCGGTACGATCGCGTCGACGCCGGCGGTGGTCAACGCGGTCGTCGACGCGCTGCGGCCGTTCGGAGTCACCGACGTCCGGATGCCCTGCACTCCTGAGCGGGTGTGGCGGGCCATCCGCGCGGGAGGCTCCGGCGGCGATCGTGCGCCGGGCGGCACGGTGGCCTACGGCGGGCCGCAGACCTCGACGACGGCAGGAGGTGCGCAATGATCCCCGCGGCGTTTGACTACGTGCGCGCCACGTCGGTCGACGAGGCCGTCGCCGCGCTCCGCGACCGCGGCGACGAGGCAAAGGTCCTGGCGGGCGGGCAGAGCCTGCTCCCGCTGCTGCGGCTGCGGCTGTCCTACCCGGAGGCGCTGATCGACGTCGGTCGCGTCGACGAGCTGCGCGGTGTCAGCGACGAGGGCGAGGTCCTGCGCATCGGCGCGATGACCACGCACCACGAGGTGCTGCACAACCCGCTCGTGCGGGAGCACGTCCCGCTACTTGCGGAGGCGACGGAGACCGTTGCCGACCCGGCGGTGCGGCACCGCGGCACGTTCGGCGGTTCGCTGGCGCACGCCGACCCCGCGGGCGACCTCCCGGCGGTGGCGCTCGCGCTCGACGCGTCGATGGAGGTGGCCGGCGCCGGCGGCCGGCGGTTCATACCCGCCGGCGAGTTCTTCGTCGACTATCTCCAGACCGCGCTCGCGGCCGACGACCTGCTCGTCGCCGTGCGCGTGCCCAAGCTGGGCGCGGCGTGGGGGCATCACTACGAGAAGTTCCACCGGGTCGCGCAGGCCTGGGCGATCGTGGGCGTGGCGGCGTTGGTCCGCCGCGACAACGGCAGCATCGCCGAGGCCCGGATCGGGCTGACCAACATGGGCTCGACGCCGCTGCGCGCCAGGGGCGTCGAAGCGGCGCTCGCGGGCACGGCGGCCGCGGCCGACGCGATTTCGGCGGCGGCCGAGCGGGCGGCCGAGGGCACGAGTCCGACGAATGACCTGAACGCACAAGCCGACTACCGTGAGCACCTCGCGCGGGTGCTCACCCGACGAGCCGTGATAGCGGCTTCGGGGGTGTGATGGAGCTCGAGCACGAGTTCACCGTTCCCGTTCCGGCCGAAGAGGCCTGGCGGGTCCTCCTCGACATCGAGCGGGTGGCGCCCTGCATGCCGGGCGCCACCCTGGAAGCGGTCGAGGGCGAGGAGTTCCGCGGCCGGGTGAAGGTCAAGGTCGGGCCTATCCAGGTCACCTATACCGGCACCGCCCGCTTCATCGAGAAGGACGACACCAAGCATCGGGCGGTCATCGAGGCGCGCGGAAAGGAGGCGCGCGGCAGCGGCACGGCGACGATGACGGTCACTGCCCAGCTCCATGCGCAGAACGGCTCGACCAGGGTCATGGCGGTCACCGACCTCGCCATCACCGGCCGGCCGGCGCAGTTCGGCAGGGGGGTGCTGGCCGAGGTGGGCGGGAAGATCATCGGCCAGTTCGCCGACTGCCTGGCGACGCAACTCGGCAGCGGTCCGGCTGCGGCGGAAGCTGAGGCGGGGGCGGCAACGTCGACCGCGACTCCGGCCGCTGCAGCGGTGCCCGAGGCGACCGAGTCGACGGCCGACGCTCCGGCGCCGGCCGAGACGGTCGCGGAGGAGACGCCGCCGCCCCGGCTGACACCGCAGCGGCCGACGTCGGACACGATCGACCTGTTCGACACGGCCGGTATGCCGATCCTGAAGCGCCTGGCGCCCGTGCTGGCCGCGATCGCCGCTCTCACCGTGATCCTGGTCGGCTGGCGCCGGGCACGGCGGCGCCGCTAGCCCTCAGACTGCGGCGATCTAGGGTGGACCGTGGGCGGCATGCGCGTACTCGTTCTCGGGGGCACCGCGTTCGTCGGTCGGCACGTCGTCGATGAGGCGTTGCGGCGCGGCCACACGGTCACGACGTTCAACCGCGGGAAGACGGCGGCCGACCGGCCGGAGGTCGAGGCGATCCAC
>Ga0184623_10000463_pt1 | contig 17090 bp, 18 predicted proteins | sample PLM1_100_b1_FD_133138 | JGI IMG/M metagenome (GOLD analysis project Ga0184623, IMG submission 133138) | Groundwater sediment microbial communities from an aquifer in East River, Colorado, USA - PLM1_100_b1 | ecosystem: Environmental > Terrestrial > Soil > Riparian zone | place: USA: East River...
AAGTGCCGAGACACCGAACACCTCTTCGAGAGCCTGACGTTGAGCCTCCCGCGGCCACAGGATCTGTCCCGACAGCAGGTAGTACACCCAACGCTCAGTCGCCTCGCCAGGTTCGCCCGTGTTTTCCTCGATCCTGTCGTTGACTAGGTCGGCGAGGCCCGCGCGGGTGAGCCCGTACTCCGCCATGGACGCAGCCAAGACCGCGTTGCGGTATCGGCTCACCCCGTTGCTCACCGCGCCACCTCCTCAGTGCGCCCGACCGTAGCCATCTGGTGACGCCGGTCACACCCCTGTCGGTAAAAGCCCAGGTCGCTCTTTCAGGGTCCGCGCGAGTAAGCACGGGCGGTGATTCATGGCGCGCCCACCGTCACCACGGTGTGCTTGGTATCGCCTCCCGCTGGCGACGTCGGTGTGCTCCCCGTGCGACGGCACTGTTGGCCGGGGGGCCAGCCGAGCCGGACGGGGGAAGGAGGGCTGTCGTGCTCAGCATGTCGACCGGCGAGAGCGCAGCAGTCCCTGCGCAGGCCGCGGCTGATCCGGCGTTGACCGGCGAGCCCCGGATGACTCCGGAGCTGGTCGCCACGGCCCGGCGGTTGCTGGCGCTGCATGAGCATCTTCAGGGCTCCTACCCGCCGGTGTGTCTGATCTGTCTGAGGGGCTGGCCGTGCCCGGATCGGCGGTGGGCGCAGCGGCAGCTGCGCCGCGCTGGTCTTGATCCCCGCGACTCCCCGGTGTCGTCAGACGAGGTCGGCGGCAGCGGGTGATATCGCCGGGTGGGCACGCACCGGCCCCGATTCCCCGTTCGGAAACGCCCGTGCCCACCCGGCCACCCGGCCTTGCTCTGCCCCTGACTACCCGGCCGCGTTCACGACGGCCCACCACAACCGCTACCAGGCCTATTACTGGGAGAACCCCGCCATGTCTGACATCCGCACATTCGCTGAGCCGGAGCCGGCGTGCTTGCTCCGGCTCGTCTCCGAGCAGCTGCACAAGCATCAGCCGGCCCAGGAGGCAGCGCCCAGCGAGCGTCAGTGCCGATGCTGCGGTGACCGGTGGCCGTGCACGGCCCGCGCCGTTGCGCAGAGCATCGACCTGGCCGCGGTTCCCACGATGGGGCCGCCCGCCACAGAGCCGCCGCCGAAAGAGGCGCCGGCCGATGCTGGGCGGCCTGAGACGTGTCCGGCCGATTTCTGGTGGTCGGCTGGCGCCGCGGTCGGTGTCGCGTCGGTGCCTTCGCCGGTGAGTGTCGCCTGGCAGCACGGCGTCAGTGGCGATGGCGCCGCCGACGTCTACACCGCGACTCCGACGTGGGCTGGCCGGTCGTGAGCGTCCGGCAGCTGGCCAGCGTCGGCGGTAGTGGCGGCCTGGACGGGGTGAACCCTGCTCGGGCGCGGGAGGCGGTGCGGGAGCTGTACGCCAGGCCGGGTCTGGTGGCACGGGATCTGACCGCGCCGCTGCTGGTTCATCCGGTCGGCCAGCACACCGGTGACCTACCTGGGTCGGTGGGGATCGGCGACGTTGCCGGCACGATCCGCCGGTGGGCCCGGCTCGGTATCCGCGGGGTGAAGCTGTTCGTCTACGGCGACCCCCGCGACGGGTCCGCGTCCGGCGCCACCGCTGCGGGGAGCCTGATGCCGGCCGCGGTGCAGGAGGTCAAAGCGGCCTCGGCACAGGTGGTGGTGACTACCGAGGTCTGCGGTTGCTCGTGGACCGACCACGGCGAATGCACCATCCTCGACGGCGCCGGCCGCATCGACCGGGCCGCCACGTACGCGCTGATGGCCGAGATGGCGGTCCTGCACGCCCAGGCCGGGGCGGACGTGGTGTCCCCGACCGCGATGCTCGACGGGTCGGTCCGCGCGGTCCGCCACGCCCTCGACGACGCCGGGCTGCCGGATGTCGGGGTGTGCCCGAACATTGCCCTGCACACCGGCCTCTACGGGCCGTTCAAGTCGTTGATGGGCACCAACCCCGCTCGCGGGCACCGCCGTGGCCTCCAGTTGGAGCCCGGCCGCGCCGGCCGCGACGCGCTTACCCAGGCCGACACGTGGCTCGCCGAAGGCGCGGACTCGCTAACGGTGCAGCCGGTCCTGACCGCCGTAGATGTGCTGGTCGCGTTGCGGGCTCACACCCGGGTACCGCTGATCGCCTACTCGACCTCTGGGGAGTACGCCGCGGTGACCGCGCTCGGTGTGGCCGGGCTGGTCGAGTACCACGCCGCGCTCAAAAGGGCTGGTGCAGACCTGATCCTGAGCTTCGCGGCCGAACAGGTCGCGCGCGATCTGGCCTAGGGCCCCCGTTCCACCACCAGCTCGCCCTCTTCCGAAGGAGCACCCCCTGTGGACGACACCCCTTTCCGGCGACCGGTAGCCCTAGGCAGCATCCTGGCGGAGGCCGAACGTCTTGGCTTCGCGATGTCGTGCGAGGACCGCACCGGATCGCTGTTGGCGACGCTGGCCACGTCGAAACCCGGCGGCCGGATGCTCGAGCTCGGCACCGGCGTGGGCGCCAGCGCGGCGTGGCTCCTCGACGGCATGGACCCTGGCGCCCGGCTCGTCAGTGTGGAGGCCAACTCCGCGGTGCAGGCCATCGCGTCCGACCACCTTGGCGTCGATCCGCGGGTCAGCTTCGAGGTCGGCGACGCCGGCACCTGGTTGTCTGCCTACGGCGGCCCGCCGTTCGACCTGGCGTTCGTCGACTGCCGACCCGGGAAGTTCCAGCAGCTGAGCGAACTGCTGGGCCTGTTGCAACCCGGCGCCCTCTACATCGGGGATGACCTGCTGCCTCAGGCCACCTGGCCCGCCGACCACCAGGCGCGGGTCGACCAGCTCCTCGCCGAACTCCCCGACGTGCAGAACTTCCGGTACACCACCCTGGCCTGGGCCTCGGGGTTGGTGGTCGGCGCGGTCGCCTGGTCCACGCCCTAACCTCATGCCCATGTCTGGTTCTCCGCTGCGGATCGGTACCCGCTCGTCCCCGATGGCTCTTGCCCAGGTCGAGCGGGTCCGCGCCGAACTCGGCCAGCTCTTCCCGGACCTAGTGACCGTGGTCGTGCCGATGACCACCAGCGGCGACCGGTGGGCCGGGCCGCTATCCGCGCTCGGAGGCAAAGGCGCGTTCACCAAGGAGGTCGACGCGGCCCTGGTCGCCGGTGGCGTTGACCTAGCGGTGCATTGCATGAAGGACGTGCCTGGGGACCGGCCGGTGCCGACCGGCACCGTGTTCACTGCCTACCTGGCCCGCGACGACATCCACGACACCCTGGTCCACCCCGGAGGGATTGCCCTCGACGAGCTGCCCGCCGGCACCCGGATCGGCACCTCCGCCGTGCGTCGCATAGCCCAACTCGGCCGCCACTACCCGCACCTGGCCACGGTGCCTATCCGGGGCAACGCCAACACCCGCCTGGCCAAGCTCGACGCCGGCGAGGCAGACGCGTTGCTGCTGGCCGTGTCCGGCCTGGAGCGCATCGGCCAGGCGGACAGGATCACCCAGGTCCTGCCAGTCGAGGTGATGTGCCCGCCGATCGGCGCCGGCGTGCTCGGGCTGCAATGCCGCGAGGACGACACCGCCACCATCGAGACCGTGACCCGTCTTGGCAACACCGAGGCGTGGCGGCAAACGACCGCTGAGCGGATGCTGCTGCACGTCCTACAAGGACACTGCAACAGCCCGGTCGCCGGCTACGCCCACACCGAACCCGACGGCCGGCTCTCACTCCGCGCGATGGTGTTCTCGCCAGACGGCAAAACCGTCATCGACGCCCACGAGTGGGGCGACCCGACCGACCCCACCACCCTCGGCACCTCGGTCGCCCTCACCCTGCTCCGCCAAGGCGCCCGCGACCTCATCGACGCCATCCCGCACTGATCTATTGCCGGCAAGCAGTCAACCCACGCAGAGGCGGGTCGATCGGCTCCGGATCCCGCTGGTCACGGCGCTGTGGCGGCACCGCGAACAGTTTCTTACCGGCACCCCAAGTACCTCGGGCTGCTGCTCGACGTCGCTCGAACCGGCGCCGCCGCGAGCGAGCTGTGCCGGCGGGCCGCCGGCGAGTTGGTAAACGGCAGGGCCGCTGACATAGCTGTCAGCGACCCTGCAGCGAACATCAGTGCTATGCGGCGCGGCGCTCCTCCTCCTCCTCCTTCTTCTCGTCCTCTTCGTCGTCGTCCGGGTCGACCGGCTCCGGATGCCGCGGGTCAGGGTGTCGCGGCGGCGACGCGAACAACCTGTAGATGGTGCCGATGATCACTGCGGCGGCGGTGAGTACGCCGGCGATACCGGCGACGTCAAGCCCCAGCAACGCCATCGTGGCGATCGAGCCGATCACGATGCACAGCCCGATGCTGACCGCCCAGATCGACAGGCGGTTTCCCCCTCGGTTCTTGCTCACGGGTTTCCTACTCCCTAGTAACAATGGACTTGATGGTTCGGGCGACTTCCCCTTATGTGCACCGACCGATAAAGCAAAGGGGACGCGCAGCGCGAACTGCCGTCCCAGGTCAGCAAACAAATGGAACTACAACGCCACCGTCAATGGCAACTGTCGGCAATTCTCCGATTCATACTGGTTGAATCTGGCCATCCCAAAATGCGAATCGACGATTCATATTCTTTGTCTCCGCAGGTCGGGGCGGGCGGGACCCCGCGACTGCTCCAGCCAGTTCGCCCGGCCGAACTGCAGCGCGCGACCGCGCTGAACAGCTAAGACGAGGCCAGCCTCAGCCAACCGGTAAATCCAGCCGTTGCCCGTTGGTTGCCTAAAATTGGCCCCATTGGTTGACCAGATGCGGCCCCGGTGTCCCCACGCAGGTGCAATACTGCCGACATCGCAAGAAGTGCGGGGATGATTACTCTCCGCACGCTCTCGCGACCAGAGTGCTCCGGGTCCCCTGATTGATGGTTCGGGCGGATGCGGGCGAGGCCCCTCCGCGCGAACGGAGGGGCCTCATCTCTATCCGGCTAACGCCCGAAGGCGAACTGGGCTAGACCGCGACGCGCGGCGAATTCGGCGGGCGACGTTGCGCGAACCGTGCGGCCTCTTGGTTTATCGTTACTGGTCCACGGCTTGACGCACTCATAAGGCGCGCGAGGCGTATCGCGCGGATTTGGCGACCCCACATCCCCGATGTGTCCCTTTGTATTCGTGCAAATACTTAAAGTAAGTGGATAGGTGTGTGAGCGCTCAACCGTGCCCACGTCCGCCCTGCCCCTGCCTCGGGCCGGACGGACCTCCGAAGAAGCCCAGGTGTCAAGGGTCCAAAGGCAAGAAGCTGCCCGAGGACGCCCCTGATGCCCTCAAGATCCTGCGGGAGCACCTCGACTGGCTCATCTGGAGGACGCCAGGGACCAGAGGCTCACGCGCGGGGTTCCGTAAGCGCGCGCTGAAGCAGCCTGGGGTCAGTGACGGTGACCTGCCGACTGAGAACGAGATCTCCCAGCAGCTCAGCGGCCGCGAAAAGTACAGCGACTTCACGACGTACCCGGAAGTCAAAATCATCACCTTTTTCGCCGAATTCTGTGATGCCGAGGATTCCGACCTCGTACTCGGCCATCTCGCGGAGTTGCTGGACGACCTACGGAAAGTCGCCAAGCCCACGCGGGATGCTGCGCCGCAGGAGGTCGCCGAGAGTGCGTCGGCCGTCCACCCTGACTCTGCTGTGAAGCACCTGGTCCTCGAGACCGGCGCCGGCAAGCAGCAGAAACAGCTCCTGTTCGCGGCGCTACGCGGCGCCCGCTCAGTGATTGAGAACCTGGAGCGGCAGCTCACGGCCCGGAACGTGAACCTGTACGTGGCCTACCAGCGGATCCAGGAACTGACGAACCAGCTCGCCGCTCGCCAGGACGAGATCGACGTGCGTGACGCCGAGAACAGCGTCCTCAACGGCCGTCTCGCGTACGCAGAGGGCAAGGTCATGCACGCCGATCGGAAGCTCGAAGAGCTCGACCGCCTGGAACGGGGGAACAAGGCGCTCCGGACGCGGATCCTGCAACTGCTCCGGGTACCCGTCGTTGCCGAGCTGCCCCAGAACGCCAGCGCTGACGATGGCGTCGTCGCCATCGGCACGCCGGACGAGCCCGGCCTGGTCGACACCCAGTTCGAGCAGATCGTGAACCTCTACAACCTCATCGAAGACAAAGAATACAAACGCCCTGACCAGGAGAAACCGCCGGACGAGGGACCGGCCAGCCCTGCCGCGAAAAGGCCGATCACGTTCAACCGCGACGGATTCCTCGGCGAAACGCTCCTGGCCATGTTCATCGTGACCGTCGCCGCGGCCTTCCTAGGCATCGGCATCGCGGCCGCGCTCGAGCTCATGATCTAGGCGTGGTCGGCGCCTCTGCCGGCGACGGACCTCACCGGATGTTTACATTCGTATACGCTGGTGGGGTGCCGGACGAGGTCTATGTGTTCACCGAGCAGACGTACGACAACCTGGCGAAGGCCGGGGTGAGCCCGTTGGCGGTCACCGACGTGCTGTACGCCGGACGGGTGGTGCGTCGTCACATCGGGGCCAGCCTGCAGATCGCGGGACGGGACCGCGACGGCGGGTGGCTGGCTGTCGCCCTGGTCGAGGACGACGACGACCGGTACACCGTCACCGGTGCCCGCTACCTCGACGACGACGAGGTCGCCGCCATCACCCGGATGAGGGGAGAGCAGTCATGAGCAAGTTCGACGACGCCAACGCCGCCCTGCAGAACCGGGACTGGTCGAACGCGCAGGTCGAGGAGAAGCCGCGCACAGTCACCGTGGTGCAGTCGGTGCGGATGCCGCGCGCGCTGAACGAGCGGTTGCTGGCCGAGGCGCAGCGCCGCGGCGTCACCCCCAGCGAGGTCATCCGCGACCTGGTCGAGGCCGGGCTGACCGCGACGGACGAGTCCGCGACCGTGCGCCTCGCCGACGTACGCCGCGTGATCGAGGCCCTCGCCCACCAAGTCGCCTGATCGGATCTACAGCGGCGCCCCGACGCGGACGTGGAACGGAACCGGGTCCGTGCTGTTCCCGCGGTCCGCGGATCCGCCGCTTGGTACGCGCACATGGGTCTCGTAGTGCAGGTGCGGGCCGGAGGAGTTGCCGGAGCTGCCGACGTAGCCGATGACGGACCCGGCCGCCACGGTCTGGCCCTCGGTGACGAGGGGCCGGCTGCCCATGTGGCAGTACCGGGTGACGATGTCGCCGGCGTGGCGCAGGTCGACGTACCAGCCGCATCCGCTGACGCCGACACCGCCGTCGCGGTCGCAGGTTCCGCTGCTGCTGTCGCAGGTGACGACGATGGCGATGCCGGTGGAGGCGGCGCGGATGGGTTGGCCGCGTACGCCGGGAAAGCCGAGGTCAACGCCGGCGTGGAGCTTTCCGCCGCGCATGCCGTAGGGGCTGACGATCGGGGCTTTGAGGGGTTGGACCCAGCCGCCGGGGCCGACGATAACGGGGCCGAGGTCGTCCGGCCCGCAGGGCGCGGCGGGGTCGCCGGCGCCGATGTCGTCGACGTTGGGGATGCCGAGGACGTGCGCGACGACCTGCTTCGCGTCGTCTTCCCACTTTTGGTAGGCGTCGGGCAGGCCGCTGCGTTGGACGGCCTGGGCGGCGTCGGTGAGCCGCATCGTTTCCCAGCCGGCGATGTCGAGCAGCCCGTTCTGGCCGCCGTGGCCGCCGGTGTAGAACATGGCGGCGGCCTTGGCCGGGTTGAGCCGATCCGCGAGGGGGCCCCAGCCGGCGCGTTGCTGGAACAGGCCGCGGCTGTCGGGCCCGGCCTGGTCGCCGTGCTCGACGTTGCGCAGCGTGCTTTCCTGCATGGCGGTCGCCACGGCGATGACCCAGCCGCGGGGCGGCACGTTCAGCCGCTTGCCGGTGACGACGATGATCGCGGCGTTGGCGACCTGCTCGGAGTCCCACTTGCCGTGGCCGGGGATCGGGCCGTTGCTCGAGGGCAGGGTGACCGGCGGGGGTGGGCCGCCGGGGATGCAGGCGGCGGCCGCGGACTGACCGGCGTAGAGGACGGGCAGGCCGATGATGGATCCGCACAGCAGCACGATGACGGCGGCGATCGCGGCAATGGTGCTGGTGGTGCGGTTCACCGGCCGGCCCGGCGGAAGTCGTTGTTGGTGACGAGCCATGTCCCGCCGAGAGCGGCGACGGTGACGGTGAGGAGGCCAGCCTCGGTCGGCACGGTGTAGGTGATCAGGCCGGGTTTCGTGATGGCCGGGCGCGGCGGGCCGGTGACGCGCCGGGCGGGAATGTTGGCCGGGTCGACGCTGCGGAGCAGGTCGGCGAACCGCGGTTCGCACCACGGCGCGATCTCGGTCCACCAGCGATCGGCCGGCAGAGCGGGCCGGGCCCATGCCGCGGCGAACCGGGTGGCGACCTGAGCGGCCCGGGTGGTTGGGGGAGGAGCGGGCGCGGTGTCGGGCACGGCGTGGTCGGTGCCGGCCGGCTCGCTGCTGGCGCGGGGCAGCCCGGGCGTCGCCGGATCGCTCGACTGGGGTGACCCCTGCGGAGACGCGGCCGCCGCGGAGGGGGTGGGCGCGGAGCGTGGCTCCTCGCGCGGCGTGTCGTTGCCGCCGCATCCGGTCAGCAACGCGGCGGCGATGAGCAGCGCCGCGCCGGCGCCCAGTGACCGGTCAGACGGTCGCGGTAATGCCGCGAGTCTGCTGCGTCGAACCCCCGTTGCCCCCGTCAACCTCGATGCTCCCCTCGAAGATGGACCGCACCACGGCGGGCCAGAAGTAGCGCCATTCCTGTCCGACCTTGGTGGCCGGGATCCGGCCTGCGGCGGCCAGGCCCCGCACGGTGACCGGGCTGAGCTGCAACCGGTCGGCCACCTGTTCGGTCCGCAGCACGTCGGCGGGGACGCCGGCGAACAGGTCGAAATGGTGGCCGCCACCCTGCGAATTCACCGGTACACCCACCGAGCCACATCGGCCACGGCAACACCCTTTGCGCTCTTTACCTAGCTGCTAGTCGTTATCACGATAGTTGTTTGTCACAGCCTGATGCTACGTTCAACGTGCGATGGCGAGTGTTGCGACGGGGAGGCCGCAGGTCAGTGCGTGTTTGGCTTAGGTCACCAATGTTTTGGGTGTGCTGGCCGTGAAATGGCGTCGTAACGATCGACTACCGAAGTTGCCGGAACGTCCCGCTGGGCAGCCACCCGCGCTCTATGTCTCGCGGTACCCGATGGGTCCGTCCTCGGATGCGCAGCCGTTGTGGTGGGTCGGCTGCCACGGCGGTGCCGGGGCCTCGACGCTGGCGGCCGTCACCGGGCTCGGCGCGGACGCGATGCGTACCTGGCCGAACCCGGTGCCGGGCTACGAGGTGCCGGTCGTGCTGGTCTGTCGCGCCTCGGCGGCGGGCACGTGGGCGGCGACCGGCGCGGTCGAGCAGTGGTACCGCCGCTACGTCCCGCCCGGGATCCGGCTGCTCGGTTTGGTGGCGGTCGCCGCGTCGGCGAAACGGGCGCCGAACCTGGCGAACGAGCGGCTGGAGCTGATCGCCGGTTGGCTGCCGAAGATCTGGCGCGTCGGCTGGGTCGAGACCTTCCTGGCCACCGACAAGCCCGCTGAGGTCGGCATGCCGCCCGACGTCGCGACGCTACGGCACGACCTGGACCTGGCACTACAGAAGACCCGGGAGGGAACAGCAGATGCTACTGGAGCACGTCGACCACTTGTACGCCCAACTGCAGGACCTGGTCTCCACCCTTCCCCAGGCGGAGACGCCCCCCGCGGTGCCGAACCCGGGCTCAGGGGAGGCCCCACCCGGAGTCGGTGACAAGGTGCTGAAGCTGCTCAAGTGGGTGGCCTATCTCGCCTCGGCCGCGTGCGTGGCCGGGCTGATCGTCACCGCGGCGCGGATGGCGATCGCGCACCGCCGCGGTGACGACACCAACGTGTCCCAGCTCGGCTGGGTTCTCGGCGCGTGCGTGCTCATCGGCTCGGCCTCCGGCATCGTGGGGGCGCTGTTGTGACCGAATCCGATGCCACACCGAGCAAGCCGCCCTGGGCCAAACGTGGGTTCATCGCCGCCGCGGTGATCGTCGGCCTGATCGTGATCGCCGGCGTCCTGGTCACGGTCATGCCCTCGCCTGATTCAGACGAGGGTCAGCAGCCGCCCGTGACCCCCACGGTGTCGGCGCCCGGTTCGACGTCGCCTGCGCCGCTGCCGACCGAGCTGCCCACGGCGGCGCCGAGCGACGTGACGTGGACGCTGGTCAGCTCGTTGGCTTTGCCCGTGTCAGCGTCGGCGGGACCGGCCAAGGTGACGACGACGGCCTCGGGCTACGCCCACACCCCGACCGGTGCGCTTATCGCCGGGGCGCAGTTGTCCATACGCAGCGGGATCACTTCACCCGTGGAGATCGCCGAACACACCATCACACAGCAGTTCGTGGCCGGCCCGGACCGGGACCGTCTCCTGGAGAACGTCCGGTTGTACGCCGGAACCAAGATCGAGCCTGGCGCAGCCGGCACGATCACCGGATTCGCGTTCAACTCCTACACGCCCGACACCGCCGTGGTGTCACTGCTTATCCGCGGCCCAGGCAACACCAGCAATCCCACCTACCAGGTGAACACCACGTCGCTGCAATGGCGAGATGGCGACTGGCGGATGGTGCCGCCGCCTGGAGGGGTCTGGAAATCGGTGTCCCGGCCCACGACCGACCTGACCGGCTTCGTGGAGTGGGGACCACGCTGATGGCTCTTCCCTGCCCGCCTATCCAGCCGATCTGCGTTGACGACGTCACCAAGAACCTCGCGAAGGATTTCCTGGAGAACCTCACCGAAGCGGTGATCGAGGCCAACGTCAGCATGGTCAAGCTGATCGCCACGGGCTGGTTGTACGTCCCCACGGCCAAGGTCGGAGACGCCGAGACCGGCAGGGCGTTCGGCACCGTCGCGGAGATCCGTGGGAGCACCGCGTGGCTGGTCGCCGCGATCGCCGTGGCCGCGCTGCTGGTCTCGGCCGGCAAGCTCGCGCTGAACCGCGACGCTCGGGAAGCCGCCGCGGTGGGAAAGAACCTGGGATGGCTGGTGGTGCTCACCGGCGGCGGGATCCCGTTCATCGTGCTGCTGGTCGAGATCGGCGACGAGTACTCCAAGTGGATCGTGAACCGATCCACCGGCGGGAACTTCGGCGCCCGGGTGACCGTGATCGCGAACCTGACCAACCTCACCGGGATCGGCGTGTTCCTGACCCTGGGGATGGCGCTGCTGATGTTCGCCGCGACCTTCGCGCAGATCCTGATGATGATCGGCCGAGGCGTCGGCCTGATCATGCTGACCGGGTTGTTGCCGGTCGCCGCGGCCGCCGGGATCAGCGGCGGTGGCCGGCAGATGCGCGAGCGATACCTGTCCTGGCTGCTCGCATTCGTGCTGTACAAACCAGCGGCGGCGACGGTGTACGCGACGGGGTTCTTCATCATCGGCACCGCCAAGGACTTCTTCGCGGTGCTCACCGGCATGGTCGCGTTCTGCATGGCGGTGGTCGCGCTGCCCGCGCTGATGCGCCTGATCGCCCCGGCGGTCTCGGCGGTCTCCTCCGGCGGCGGCGGCGCGGGCGCGGCGGCCGTGAGCGCCGGTGCCCAGGTGGCCAGCGGCGCGATGCAGCTCAGCCAGGCCAAGACCAGCGGCGGCGGTGGTGACGGCGGCGAATCTGGCGGCGGTGCGCCGACCGGGTCGGGCTCCGCGCCCGTACCGGCGACACCCGCGCCCGGCGCGGGCGGGGGAGGGGCGCCATCCGGCGGCGCGGCGGGCGGTGGCGCCACACCAGCGGGTTCGACTGGCGCGGGCACGGCGGGCGCCGGAACGGGCGGCGGGGCTGCGGGCGGTGTCGCAGGTGGCGTGTCCGGCGCCGGGTCGACCGCTGCAGGGGCTGGCGCGTCGGGTGCCGCGGCGGGCGCGGGCCCGGCCGCTGCTGGGGTGATGGTGGCGAAGGGCGCGATGGACGCCGGTAAGGGCGCGGTGACGCAGGCGGGTGGCGCGGGCGCGACCGGCGCCACCGGCGACGGCCAGTAGATGACAAGGGATGGGACGGGGACGAGCTGGTGACGGCGACGACCAGCAAGGAGCCGGAGGAGCGCACCTACGGGCATTGGCGCCTCGGCCGCCGTCCCGGTTTGTGGGGCCTGGACCCGGTCGGCACCGCGTTGGCGTTCGGTTTCATGGTGCTGGCCGCCTCGATGCTGGCGGTGTCGACGGTGGTCGCGTTGTGGGTGGCGATCACCGGCCTGGTGGTGTTGGCGCCATTGATGGTGCGGATAGCCGGGCGGACCGGGCTGCAGGTGCTCTCGGCCCGGCTGGCCTGGTGGTGGGGCACGTCGCGGCGGCGCCACATCTACGTCTCGGGGATCGCCTCGCGGGTGAGTGAGGCGCACCGGCTGCCGGGGATCCTGGCCCGGTCGCTGCTGTATGAGGTGGAGACCGGCCGGCACGGGCCGATCGCCGTGGTGGTGGTGCCGCAGTCGCGGCACTACACGATGACGCTGCGGTGCGAGACCGATGGCATGGACCTGGTCGACCGGGCGGTGATCGACGCCCGGGTCGCCCGGCTCGCGGCCTGGTTGTCGGCGCTGTGTCGGGAGCCGATGCTGGCCCAGGCGCAGATCACGATCGAGACCACCCCGGATCCGGGCACCCGTTTGGCGGAGGAGGTCGCGTCCACAACTCGCCCGGACGCGCCCGCGCTGGCCCGCCAAGTCCTCGACGAGGTGGTGTACCGCTACCCGGCCGGCTCCGCGCAGGTGGACACCCGGGTGTCGTTGACGTTCACCCCGCCGCCCGGGCAGGCGTGGAAGCCGGAGGTGATGTGCCGGGAGGTCGCCGCCCGCCTGCCGCACCTCTACGCCGGGCTGACCGGCACCGGCGTGTCCGGGATCCGGCCGATGACCGCCGCCGACCTCGCCGCGACGATGCGGGCCTGCTACGACCCGGGCGCCGCCCTGGAGTTGGCGCGCGACCACGACACCGTGATCGCGTGGGAGCAGGCCGGGCCGGTCGCGGCGAAGGAAACCTGGGACTCCTACCGGCACGACACGGGCGTCTCCCGCACCTGGGGCATGGTCGAGGCCCCGCGCGGCACCATGTTCGCCTCCACCTACTCCCGGCTCACCGAGCCCGACCCGGAACTGCTCCGCAAACGCGTCTCCCTGATCTACCGCCCGTACGCGCCGGGGGAGGCCGCCCGCCTGGTTGAGCGGGACAAGCGCGACGCCTACTTCACCGCCGGGAAGAAACACCGCGCGACCGCCCGGGACTCCGTCGACGTCGCCGCGGCCGAGCAGACCGCCGCCGAGGAGGCCCGCGGCGCCGGCGTTGTGCGGTTCACCGTGCTCGTGACGGCCACCGTCGCCGACGAGGCCCAGCTGGGCGAGGCCGAGCGGATCATCAAGGCCCGCGCCGGCGAGGCCCGCCTGCACCTGCGCAGCATGAACGGCAGCCAGGCCGCCGCGTTCACCGCCGGCCTGCCCGCCGGCGTCGTCCTGCCGGTCCACGCCTCCATCCCGTTCTAGGAGCCCGGCCTATGCCAACGACCCAGCCGAAGAAGCGACCGCAGCGCACGGCCACCCGATACGGCTACGCCGGCCCCGGCGGCGGCAAGGTGTCGTGGGTGGAGGCCCCGGTGGAGTACCGGGGCACCACGGTGCAGGTGTGCGGACTGTGGCCGTTCGGCACCGGCTCGGCCACCCCGATGGTCGGGGTGCCGATGGGCCGCCATCTCTACACCGGCGCCACCGTGTGTTTCGACCCGATCTCCTGGTTCACCCGCACCAACCTGATCAACACCCCGAGCGTGTTCATCGCCGGCGAGCCCGGCATGGGCAAGTCCACGTCGGTGCGGCGCATGGTCCTCGGGCTGGCCGCCCAGGGCGTCACCCCGCTGATCCTGGGCGACTTGAAACCGGACTACGCGCAGCTAGTCGACGCGCTCGGCGGGCAGGTGCTGCGCGTCGGGCCCGGTTTGGACCGGATCAACCCGCTGGATGCCGGGCCGTGGCGCCAGGTGCTGGCCCGCGTCGACGACAAGACCGCCGCCCGGGTGCGGGCCGGCGTCATCGACCGGCGGCTGCACATGGTCGTCGCCCTGGCGACGCTGGTGCGCCGCGGCCCGGTCAGCAGCGACGAGATCACCGTCCTCACCGCGGCGCTGCGCTACCTCGCCGAACGGGAGACCGACACCCAGCCGGTGCTCTCCGACGTGCTCCGCGTGATCGCCGACGGCCCGGCGCCGGTCCGGGCGGTCACCCTGTGGCAGGGCGACAAGCACCTCGACCGGTACCAGCAGGAGACCGAAGGGCTGCGGCGGGCGTTGATGGCGATGCTGCACGGCCCGCTGGGCAACACGTTCGAGGGCCAGACCACCACCGCGATCGACCTGGACACCCCGGCGGTGTGCGTCGACATCTCTGGCATCGACGAGAACGACGAGCTGCGCACCGCCGCCACCCTGCTCTCCACCTGGTCCTACGGCTTCGGCCAGGTCGAGGCCGCGCACCTGATGGCCGACCTTGGCCTCGCCCCGCCCCGCACGTTCTTCACCGTGCTGGATGAGATGTGGCGCGCTTTGCGGGTCGGGCACGGCCTGGTCGACCGCGCCGACGCGTTGACCAGGTTGAACCGGCAGAAGGGCACCGGCATCGCGTTCATCACCCACTCCTTGGCCGACCTGGAAGCCCTGCCCACGCAGGAGGACCGGGCGAAGGCCCGCGGCTTCGCCGAACGCAGCGCGGTGTTGATGATCGGCCCCTGCTCCGACCAGGAACTCGACGCGATGAGCAAGGTCCGGCCACTGTCGGCCGCCGAACGGCGCGAGGTGCTGTCGTGGTCCTCGCCGCCGTCGTGGTCGGGCAGCGAGGTCGGCGCCGTCGCGGTCGGGCTCGGCAACTTTCTGGTCAAGGTGGGCAGCAGGCCCGGGATCCCGGTGCATCTGGAGCCGACCGACATCGAGAAGCAGCTGGGCAACACCAACTTCCGCTGGACCATGGCGCGTGAGCAGTGAGCCGCCGCACCCCGGGCCCGGGCGGCTCCCACGACGACCTTGGGCTGATCGTCGGCGCGATCGCGCTGCTGGCGTTGGCCGCCGCCAGCGTCGTCTGGCTCCCCGTCGCGTTCGTCTCCCCGCCCGGCTACACCGGCGGCGGCCCGTTCACCGTCGCCCGCAGCCTCGTCGACGGGACGATCCGCTGGACCGCCGCCTGCACCGCGGCGGCCGCTGGCGAAGTCGCCGCCCTGGCGCTGCTGGGCGCGATCGCCGCGGTGGGGTGGCGACGCTGGCGGCGCGGCCGCACCCGGGTCGACGGCGCGGCGCGGAAGATGGCCAGCCGGCGCGACCTGAAGCACCTCGGCCCTGACGGCGTGGCCGAGTCCGCCCGGCGCCTGCGGCCCAGCCTCGGCAACGGCCGAATCGACGCGGATGACACCGGGGTGCTGATCGGGCACACCGTCGCCGGCGGCATGCCGCTGCGCCAGTCCTGGGAGGACGTCGCCATCGACATCTGGGGACCGCGGACCGGCAAGACCACCGCCCGGGCGATCCCCGCCGTTGTCGCCGCGCCTGGCCCCACCCTGGTCACCTCCACCAAGGGCGACATCGTCGACGCCACCCGCGACCTGCGCTCCGAAGCGGGCAGCGTGTGGGTGTTCGACCCGCAGTCGGTGATCGGCAGCGGCGAGCCGAGCTGGTGGTGGAACCCGCTCACCGGCATCGACTCCCCGTCCACCGCGCGGCGCCTCGCCGAACACTTCGCCGCCGCCGACCAGGGCCCCGGCGTCACCCGCGACGCCTACTTCGACCCCGAGGGCGAGGACCTGGTCGCGAACCTGTTCCTCGCCGCCGCCCTCGGCGGGCGCACCATCCTGGATGCCTACCGGTGGTCCACCGCCCCACGGGACGAGGAACCCGCCGAGCTGCTCATCACCCACGGCTTCCCGGACTCGGCGAAGGCCGTCCACGCCGTCCTCAACGCCCCCGACAAGCAACGCGCCGGCGTCTACGGCACCGCGAAGAAGCTGCTGCGGTTCCTCGACGAGCCGGCGATCACCCGCTGGGTCACCCCGCCCGCTGGGCGAGGGCTGCCGCAGCTGGACCCGGCCACGTTCGTGCGTACGACCGACACGCTGTACCTGCTGTCGCAGGGCGGGCCTGGCTCACCCGCGCCGCTGGTCGCCGCGCTCACGGACGCGGTGCTCCGCGCCGGCGAGGCCGCCGCCCGGACCTCGCCCGGGCGTCGGCTCGACCCGCCGCTGCTGTCCATCCTGGACGAGGCCGCGAACATCTGCCGGATCCGCCAGCTGCCCAACCTGTACAGCTTCTACGGCTCCCACGGCCTGCCGATCATCACCATCCTTCAGTCCTACGCCCAGGGCATGGACGTGTGGGGGAGAGACGGCATGCGCAAACTGTGGTCCGCGGCGAACGTCCGCACCTACGGCGGGGGCGTCGCCGACCCCGACTTCCTCGACGAACTGTCCAAGTTGATCGGCGAACACGACGTCATCACCCGCTCCACCAGCAGCACTGGGCACGGCTGGGGCGACCGATCGGTGTCCCGGTCACCGCGGCGGCAGCGGATCCTCGACATCGCCGACCTCGGCGCCCTCCCACGCGGCCGCATGGTCGTGTACGCCTCCGGTTCCCGCCCGGCACTGGTGAAGACCGCGCCCTGGCAGGCCGGGCCACACGCCGAGCAGATCCGCGCCTCCCTCAACCGGTGGGACCCGGCCGGCGACTTCGACCCCACCCTCGACCCCGAGCCCAACCCCGGCCCAAATCCGGAGTCGCGCCGATGACCGACACCCCCGCGGCCGAGCTCTCCGAACTCCTCGAGCAGCTCGTCACCAACCCGACCGCTGACCAGCCCGCCACTCCGCCGCCCGGTGATTCCGCGGCATCGGCCGAGCCGCTGTTCGGCAACGTCGACCACTTCGTCCGCGACTACCTCGTCCACGTCGTCGAACGCCGGATCTCCGAGGGCGCCGTCTCCGGCGTCAACTGGTGCGCGAAGTGGTGGGCGCACCCCGAGGCCCTGTCCCGGATCTACGCGATCTGGCGCGCCTGGGAAGCCCTCCGCGTCAGCGATCCCGCGACCGGCATG
>Ga0184623_10000464_pt1 | contig 17087 bp, 18 predicted proteins | sample PLM1_100_b1_FD_133138 | JGI IMG/M metagenome (GOLD analysis project Ga0184623, IMG submission 133138) | Groundwater sediment microbial communities from an aquifer in East River, Colorado, USA - PLM1_100_b1 | ecosystem: Environmental > Terrestrial > Soil > Riparian zone | place: USA: East River...
GCGGGGTCGCGCCGTCGATCCTGCTCGACCGAGGGCTCGTGCCGGCGCTGGCATCGATCGCCGGACGTGGATCCGTGCCAACGGCCCTCGTCAGCGACCTCGCCCCGGGCGAGCGCCTCCCGCCCGCCACGGAGCGAACGGCCTACTTCGTCGTCACCGAGGCCCTGGCCAATGTCGCCAAACACAGCGGCGCCCAGCATTGCGAGGTGCGCTGCAGACGGGACGGGTCGCGGCTGGTCATCGAGGTCTGGGATGACGGCGCCGGTGGCGCTCGCCTGGAACCGGGAGGCGGTCTGGCGGGCCTCGCAAGCCGGATCGCCGGCGTGGACGGCACGTTCTCCGTCTCGAGTCCCGAGGGCGGCCCGACGCTCGTACGGGCCGAGATCCCTCTCGCCGCCAGCGAAGCCCCCGCCCCGAGGACCTGGCGCGGCCCCGGAGCCTAGGAGCCGAGGTAGGTCAGGACGGCGAGCACGCGGCGGTGGTCGTTCTGCGAGTCGGGGAGCTCGAGCTTGCCGAAGATGTTGCTGATGTGCTTCTCGGTCGCGCCTTCGGTGATGCTCAGGAGCTTGGCGATCCCGACATTCGTGCGACCCTCCGCCATGGCCGCGAGCACCTCCCGTTCGCGCGGCGTCAGGGCGGACAGCGGGTCGTCGGTGCTGTTGCGAACCATGAGCTGGGCGACCACTTCGGCATCCAGGGCCGTGCCGCCGCGCGCGACGCGACGCAACGCGTCCATGAACTCGGGGATGTCGCCGACGCGATCCTTCAGCAGGTAGCCGACGCCGCCGGCGCCGTCCGCCAGGAGCTCGGTCGCGTACTGGCGCTCGACGTACTGGCTGAGGACCAGGATCGGCGTACCGGGCACGCGGCGCCGCGCCTCGATCGCGGCCCGGAGGCCCTCGTCGCGCTGGCTCGGCGGCATCCGGACATCCACGACGGACACGTCCGGCTGGTGCTCTGCGACCGCCTCCACGAACGCGTCACCGTCGCCCACCTTCGCCACCACAGTGCCACCCGACTCCTCGATGAGCCGGGCGATCCCCTCGCGAATCAGCACGGAATCCTCGGCGATGACGACGCGGAGCGGGGCGGCGGTCGTCGTCACGAGTCCGGTTTGACGATGACCTTGCCCCTCGCATGGCCGTCGTCGACCCAGCGGAGGGCATCGACGATCTGGCTCAAGGGGAATCGCCGGTCGATGACCGGCTTGAGCTTGCCGGCAGCGATCAATTCCTTCAGGGTCGCCACGTCATCCGGATGGAACGGCTTCCACCAGAGCATGAGGCCCGTCCACTTGTCGCTGGCGAGTGAGACGAGTGGACCGACGGTCATCCCCGCCAGGATCGGGAGCGTCGAGCCACCGAGGGCGACGTAGACGCCCTTCGGCCGGAGAGCACGCCGGACCTGGAGGATCGGGTTGTGGGAGTCGGTGTCGAGGATCCAGTCGTAGCGCTCACCGGTCTTCGTGTAGTCGACCTTCTTGTAGTCGATGACGTGGTCGGCTCCGAGCGATTGGACGAGATCCACCTTTTCGGTGCTCGAGATGCCGGTCACTTCCGCACCGATCGACTTGGCGATCTGGACGGCAAACGGGCCTACGTTGCCCGAGGCCCCCACGACGAGCACCTTGTCGCCCGGCTGGATCGTTCGGCTGCTTCGAAGGCGAAGCCCCTGCAGCGCGAGGATCGCCGAGTGGGGCAGGGTCGCCGCTTCCTCGAATGTCATGCCGGCCGGCATCGATGCGAAGGCCTTCTCCGGCGCGCAGACGTACTCGGCGAAGGCGCCCTGCCCGGTCCCGAACAGGTCCGCGAAGACCTCGTCGCCCGGCTTGAAGCGTGTCACATTCGGCCCGACCTCTTCGACGAGGCCCGCGACATCGATTCCAGTGCGATTGTTCCGTGGCGCGCGGAGGCCTACGAAGAGCCGGGCGAAGCCTGGCCGCGGGCCGAGGCCGTCGAGGTCGGCCCGGTTGACGGAGGCAGCTCGGACGCGGACAAGCACCTGGTCGGCCGTCGGCACCGGACGATCGACATCCGCGAGGTGAATGACGTCGAGCGTTCCGTACCGGTCCTGGAGTGCTGCCTTCATCGCTCCCTCTCGACCGACCAGCCCCAGACGCGCCGCCCGCGGGCTTCGTGAGGATGCGGCGGCAGTCGCGAGCACGTCAAGGAAGAGACATAGCCTCGGGCGTACGCTTCCGGTGTCGTTGAAGCCCGAGGGAGAAGATGATCGGCCAGACCTTCGATTGCATCCACGCGACGCTGGAAGCGGCCGGTTGACTGCCGGAGCGGACGCACCCCGTCCTCTGTGGACGTGCCCACGCTGCGAGCACCAGTTCGTCACGGCCAACATCTGGCACTCGTGCAGCCGTCACTCACTTGATGAGGCGTTCGAGCGCTCAACGCAAGAGGCGCGCGCGGCATTCGAGCGTTACGTCGAGATCGTGGCACGCTGCGGGCCGATCGAAGTGATCGCCCAGAAGACGAGGATCGTGATCATGGGCCGGGTCCGCTTCGCCGGTGCGACCGTCCTGCGTGATCGAGTCCGGCTGAACATCGCGCTCACCCGTCGCGTCGACGCGCCGTGGGTCGAACGGATCGAGACGTACGGGGCGCGCTGGAATGCCCATCGATTCGTCGCCCGCAGCCCGGCGGACGTGGACGCCATTGCGGGGTTGCCGGCGCTCGTGTGTGAGGGCTACCAGGACCTCGGCATGCAGGGATCGCTGCGGACACCGAGCTCCCGATGACCTTTCGATCGTCAGCCTCGACGCGACGACCGGGCGGTTTGGCCTTCACGGCCTGAGTCGTCGGGCTTCACCCAGACGGAGACGTGCTGCCGGCTGTCGCTGGTGAACGGCTCGCGCTTCCAGCCCGCCCAGCGCTCGTGCAGTGTCATCCCGGCGAGGTCCGCCATGAGGTCCAGCTCGGCCGGCCAGACGTACCGGAACGGCCCCGATGACTTCTCGATCGCAGCGCCGCGGATCTCGAAATGGTGCGAGATCAGCCCCTGGTTCGCGACGTCGTACTCGTCGACGCCCCAGTGGGTTTCGCTCGCGTCAAACACGACAAACCGCTCGCCGGGCGGTAGGCGCTGCAGATCAGGCACGCCGACCTCGATGACGAAGCAGCCGCCCGGCTCGAGATGCCGGACGACGTTCCTGAAGCACGCGATCTGGGCGGCCTGGGTCGTCAGGTTCATGATCGTGTTGTAGACGAGATAGGCGAGGCGGAACGTCCCGTCGACCTTGGCGGTCGAGAAGTCGCCGATCGTGATCTCGATCCCCTCGCCTCCCGGCTTGGCCCGCAGTCGGTCGGTCATCGCCCTCGAGAGGTCGATGCCGTGGACCTCGACGCCTCGGCCGGCCAGCGGGAGGGCGATCCGGCCGGTTCCGATCCCGAGCTCGAGAGCCCGGCCATCGCCGGCGAGCTCGGCCAGGAAGTCGATGGTCGGCCCGATGACGGCCGGATCGAACATCCTGTCGGAGGTCTCGTCGTAAGTCGCCGCGACCCGTTCGCCGAAGTGGCCATCCTCGTCGTGCATCGGCTCAATCTAGCGAACGGGACGCTCCGATGAGTTTCCGGGCGCGGCGGAGTCCAAACTGACGATGGTCATGAAACGGGATCTCCAGCTCCGCGACGAGCGGCGGCTCGTGGTCCATGCCGCGGACGGGTCAGGCGCTTCCGACGAGTTCACTGTCATCTGGCACCACGGCTCACCGCAGACGGGTGCGCTTTTGGAACCGCTCCTCGCCGCAGCGGCCGCGCGTAACATCCGACTCGTCTCGTACGCGCGTCCCAGCTACGGCGGTTCCAGCCCGAATCGGGGCCGCGACGTCGCATCTGCGGCCACCGATGTCGCGGCGGTCGCCGACTCACTCGAGGTGGACCGCTTCGCCGTGATGGGCGCCTCGGGGGGCGGCCCCCACGTGCTCGCCTGTTCGGCGCTCCTGTCGGATCGGGTGATCGGGGCCGTCTGTCTGGCGAGTCCGGCGCCTCTCACGGACAGCTTCGATTGGTACGCCGGGATGGCTTCGCCCGGTGCCTTGCGAGCAGCCGCCGCCGGGCGGGAGGATCGCGAGGGCTTCGCGACGGCCGACGAGTTCGACCCGAACAGCTTCACGCCGGCCGATTGGGCGGCCCTGGCGGGCACGTGGGCGTCGCTCGGTCGGGATGCCGAGCAGGCCGGCAATGAAGGACCCGAAGGCCTGATCGACGACGACCTTGCCTTTGTGTCGCCGTGGGGCTTCGAACTCAATGAGATCGGCGTGCCGGTCCTCCTCGTCCAGGGCGGAGAGGACCGTGTCGTTCCGCCGAGTCACGCCAATGCGCTGCTGCGGGCGATCCCTACCTCCGAGTTCTGGCTGCGTCCGCGCGACGGCCACGTCTCGGTCCTCGACGCGTGCCCCGTCGGGATGGACTGGCTACGCGATCTCCCCGGAACGTGAGGAGGAAACACAGATGGCCCGAGTCGTGGTGAACAACAGCCTGACCCTCGACGGGGTGATGCAGGCTCCCGGCCGGCCAGACGAGGACCGGCGCGGCGGCTTCCAACACGGTGGCTGGGCGCAGCCCTACTTCGATCCCGTCATGGCCGAGGCGGCCGGCGAAGGCATGGCCGGTGGCGCTGCGATGCTGTTCGGGCGGCGGACATACGACGACTTCGCCAAGGTCTGGCCCAACATGCCTGACGACAACCCGTTCACCGCCGTGCTCAACAACTCGACCAAGTACGTGGCGTCGACGATCCTCAAGGAGCCCCTGTCGTGGAACAACTCCAGGCTTCTTGTCGGCGACGCGGGGGACGCCGTCGCCGAGCTCAAGGAGGAGCATGGCAAGGACATCGTTATCCTTGGAAGCGGCGAGCTGATCCAGTCGCTCATGCGGCGAAATCTGATCGACGAGTACCGTCTCCTGATCCATCCGCTCATCCTGGGATCCGGCCGACGCCTCTTCGTCGATGGCGGTTTGGTGGCCAGGCTTCGGCTCGTCGACACGAAGACCACGACGACCGGGGTCGTGATCGCGACCTACCAGCCCGCCTGAACCGTTCGCCGGGGAACTGACGGCTACGCCGGAACACCCTCGTACGCTTCGCGCAGCTTCGCGACGTCGATTTTGGACATCTTCAGCATCGCCTCCATCGCTCGCTTGGCACCTTGGCGGTCCGGTCCCTCGAGCAGTTCCGGCAACTGCCTGGGAACGACCTGCCACGAGACGCCGAACCGGTCCTTCAGCCAGCCGCACTGGCTCGGCTCGCCGCCGCCGTCGATCAGCGCGTCCCAGTACCGATCGACCTCCGCCTGGTCCGCGCAATCGATCGTGAAGGACACCGCTTCCGTGAACTCGAATTCGGGACCGCCGTTCAAGCCGATGAACTTCTGGCCCGAGAGCGTGAAGTCGACTGTCAGCACTGCCCCCTCGGGCGTGCTGGGGTTGTCGGCCGGCGAGCGATTGACCTTGTCGATCCGGCTGTCGGGGAAGAGCGAGGTGTAGAGCGCCGCCGCCTCCTCCGCTTGGCCGTCGAACCACAGACAGGGTGCGATCTTGGACCTCGTTATTCCGTCCCTTCCGCGCTGTTCGTCCGATGACCGCCAAGCCTACCGATGCGAGCGGGATTGCGTTGGGACGGGTGAGGGAGCACGCGCGGCAGAGGGCTGAGCGGCGTCCCTCGGCGAGGACGGGGGTGGCCAGTCGCGGGGGGACGCGACCGACCACCGTTAACCGTCCCGATGAGGTCCGAGGCGCGTGCCTCGCTCGAGACGATCTCACGAACCGCCGCACGGCAGCGAGGAAAAAGTTCCGCTACGCCGGACGCCGTCCCACGAAGACGACGGCGCTGTCGACGGGAGTCGCCGGGCGGCCCGTGTAGCGCCCTTCGATCGTCACGTCGCCGAAGCCCGCGTCCTCGAGCATCAGCAGGAGCTCTTGAGCGAAGTAAAGATTCTCGTGGAGGAGGCCCGTTTCCTCGTCGACCACCTGGCCGTCGCGGCGGAGGATCGCCCTCATCTCGAGCGTTTGGTGCTGCCGGAACGGGTCGAGGTCGACGGCCCGGCTGATCAATTCGATCTCGTCGCCGTTCGCGGCCACGCGGCGTTCGCCCGCTGGCGGCCACGGCCGCGGGTAGTCGGCTCGATTCTCCGGCAGCCAGCGGGCCCAGGCCGCGGCATCCATGTCGTCGTACGGGTAGTAGTGGTTGAACACGATGCCGCCGCCGGGCTCCAGGTGTTCGAAGACGCGTTGGAGAGCCAGCCGATCGTGTTCACGGTGCCCACCGATTCCGAACGAATCGCAGCAGTAGATCGTGCGGTATCGCCGCGGCAGGTCGAGTTCGTGCATGGCGGTGGCGTGAAGGACCGGCGAGAGGTCCAGCGCGGCCGCCGCCTCGCCGGCCCGAGCGAGCATGTCGGGCGAGAGATCGGCGCCCTCGACATCGAGTCCGGCCGCGAGCAACGGAATCAGCAGTCGACCGGTCCCGCAGGCGATGTCCAGCGCCGGCTCGCCGAACCGCTCTATGGCCCCCCGGAAGTAGGCGAGCTCCTGGTCATCGGCCGAGTCGAACTCGGCCCACCAGCGTGCGACCAGACCGTAGTGCCAGGTCTGCGGACCCTCCGCCTCACTTGTCACAGCAATGTCGCGGTCATACTGACATCGTCTCACGAGGGGCGCGCCTGCTAGCCGTGACAACATTCACTCATGCCACTGACCGGAGAGTACGAACCGTCGACCGCTGGCTGGGCCCGGAAGCAGGCCGAGCGCTACGAGGCCTCCAACGGCACCCTGGCTGCTGACCTTCGAGGCCGGCCGATCATCGTGCTGACCTCGGTCGGCGCGAAGACCGGCAAGCTCCGGAAGACGGCCCTCATGCGAGTCGAGCACGATGGCGTCTATGCGGTTGTCGCCTCGCTCGGCGGCGCCCCCAAGAATCCCGTCTGGTACCACAACCTCAAGGCCAATCCCCACGTCGAGCTCCAGGACCGCGCGACGAAACGCGACTACATGGCGCGGGAGGTCACGGGCGACGAGAAGGCTGCTTGGTGGGAGCGAGCGGTCCAGGTGTGGCCGGACTACGCGAACTACCAGACCAGGACGAAACGGCAGATCCCGGTGTTCGTGCTCGATCCGATCGACGGAGGATGACCGATGGCACGAACGCGCATGACCTTCCTCAAGCCGTTCACCACGCGCCTCTTCAACCCGATCTCGCGCCACGTCGCCGGCCGGCTGCCCCTCTTTGGCATCCTCTCCTACGTCGGCCGGAAGAGCGCTCGGCTGTACCACACGCCCCTCAACGTCTTCAAGCGCGGCGACGGGTACGTCTTCGCGCTGACGTACGGCTCCGAGGTCGACTGGGTCAAGAACGTTCTCGCTGCCGGCGAGGCCGACCTGCGGACGCGCGGGCGCGACGTCCACCTCGTCGAGCCCGAACTATTCGTTGACCCGACGCGGCGGCTGATGCCACTGCCCGTCCGGCTCGTCCTGCGCCTGAACAACGTCAATGAATTCCTGCGCATGCGCCAATCCCCGCCAGAGCGCTAGCTTGCGGGCTCAATCGGCTCGGTGAGGAAGTCGATGATGAGGCGGTTGCACAGGTCGGGCTTCTCGGCGAGCACCCCGTGGCCTGTGCCCGGCACGATGGCAAGCTGGGCGTTCGGCAGCCCGTCGTGCAGCGCGAGGGTGTGCTCGATCGGGATCTCGGCATCCCCGTCGCCGACCATGACGAGCGTCGGACCCGGGTAGCCGGCGAGATCCTCGACGCGAAGGGTCGGCTCTTCCGAGTGCATCCGGTGGAGTTTCTCGGCGAAGAGCGGGAACTGCTCTGGGCCGTCCGGCGAGACGGCGCCGTGATAGTCGATGAAGAAGGCGGTCGTCTCCTCGTCCAGGTCGATCGCGCCGGGGGCCCAGCCCGAGTGGTGGAAGACGCCTGACGCGAAGACCAGCCGGGAGACAAGGTCCGGGCGCAACAGCGCAGCAAGGAGCGCCACGGGCGCGCCATCACTGTGGCCGACCAGGTGTGCGGGCCCACCGACGACCTGCTCGATGAACGCGATGGTGTCCCGGGCCATCAGCTCATACGTGATCGGACCGGGGACATCGGGCGTGCGGCCGTGGCCGCGGCGGTCTGGGCGGAATACGCGGAAGCGTTCGGCAAGGCCGGGCACGTTTCCCTCCCAGGCGCGGGAGTCGGCCATTCCCGGATGCAGGAGGACGAGCGACTCCCCTGCTCCATCCACCTCGTAATACGTGCGGACGTCACCTAGCTGGATGTAGTCGGACATGTCCAGCCCATCTCAATGGATGCACGACAGGCGTTCGTCCAAGTGCTTCACGAGCGGCCAGGCTCCGGACGAGGTGTTCGAGATGACGGTATACATGAGGCCCGATGGCCGATCGTAGGCGGTCCGACACGAGACGCCGGCGTCCATGCCCTCGAGCATGACGGAGTCGCGATCGGGTCGGAGCCAGAAGCCGAGTCCGTAGCGACTGCGCCCGTCCGCGGTCGTGCTGCGCGGCTCGACTAGCCGGTCGACTGTCTTGATCGGCAGGATCCGGCCTGCGAACAGCGCCTTCCACATCAGTTCGAGGTCGTGGACCGTCGAGTACGCGCCGCCGTCGCCCGCCCCACGCACCGGTAGGTGCAGGACGTTCGTGCGCCCGTCCGCCAGGTAGCCGATCGCCGCTCCGCCCGGGAGTCTATCTGACCGCTCGAAGGCCGTATCGACCGTGGCGGCGGGATCAAGCACGCGTTCCTGAACGAGGTCGTAGAAGCTCCGGCCGGCCGCGATCTCGACGGCGATCGAGAGCATCACGTAGCCGCCGTTGTTGTAGGCAAACTGGCTGCCCGGCGGTGTCTTCTGCGGATGCCCGTCGAGGAGTGGAAGGTAGTCGGCGGGCGCGGCGAGGCGGTGCACCGGGAGGCCCATCACGTAGTCGTCGATGTCGCCGAGTTGATCCTCGTCGAGGTAATCGCCCACGCCCGACGTGTGACCGAGCAGGTGCTCGATCGTGACGGCCTCGTCGACCATCCGCAGGGCGTCGGGCAGCAGGCTCCGCAAGGTGGTATCGCCGCGGAGCTCGCCCGATTCGATCAGCGAGGCGGCGGCGAGCGCCGTCAGGCCCTTGGTTGCGATCGCGATGCCGAACCTCGTGTCCAGCCTGTTCGGCCGCCCGTTCGCCCGATCGGCGAAGCCGCGTGCCAGTTCGACGATGCGCTCATCGTGCCTGGACACGGCGACGACGCCCGAGAAATCATTGCTGTCAGCCAGCGCCTCGAGATCGGTCTGAAGGCTCACGGCCGAATGATGAACGCGTTGGCGTGGCGAGGCCTTGCCGACATGCCTCAGGCGGCGACTCGGGCGTTCCGCCGCAGGTACTCGCCAGTCAACGACTGCTCGGCGCCCAGGAGCTCGGCCGGCGTTCCCGTGAAGACGAGCTGCCCGCCCCTTGTGCCGCCCTCTGGCCCGAGATCGATGATCCAGTCGGCGTTCCGGATCACATCGAGGTTGTGCTCGATGACTATGACGGAGTTGCCGGCGTCCACGAGCCGATCGAGCATCGCGAGGAGGTGACCGATGTCCGACATGTGGAGGCCCGTCGTCGGCTCGTCGAGGACATAGATGTTGCCCTTGCGGTGGAGCTCGCTGGCGAGCTTGATCCGCTGGCATTCGCCGCCCGACAGCGTGCTTAACGGCTGGCCCAGCGTCAGGTAGTCCAGCCCGACGTCGCTCATCGCCTGCAGCTTGCGCACAATCTCCCGCTGGGTGAAGGAGGAGAGCGCCTGGGCGACGGTCAGGCCGAGAACCTCGCTCACGTTCCGCCCGTCGAGCGTGTACTCGAGGACCTCGTCCTTGAAGCGCCGCCCCTCGCAGATTTCGCACGGCGTCTTGATGCCGTCGAGGAACGCGAGGTCCGTGTAAATCACGCCGGAACCCTTGCAGTTCTCGCAGGCGCCCTTCGAATTGAAGCTGAAGAGGCCTGCATCCACCTTGTTGGCGGCTGCGAACGCCTTTCGGACGTCGTCCATCACGCCCGTGTATGTCGCCGGGTTCGAGCGGGAGGTCGTACCGACCGCCGACTGGTCGATAACGATCGCGTCTGGATGCTTCGGCAGGAACACGCCGTCGATGAGCGAACTCTTGCCCGAACCGGCGACGCCCGTGACGACACTCAGAACCCCGGTCGGAATGTCGACGTCGACGCCTTTGAGGTTGTTCTCGCGCGCGTCCCGGATCGGCAGCCAGCCGGCCGGTGTTCGCACCTCCTGCTTGATCGGCCGCGTCCGGTCCAGGTGCCGGCCGGTCAGCGTGTCGGACCGGTGCGGTTCGTCGTAGCTGCCCTCGAACACGATCTCGCCGCCGGCGCTGCCCGCCGCCGGGCCCATGTCGATGACGTGGTCGGCGACCTTCATCACGTCGGGGTCGTGCTCGACGACGATCACCGTGTTGCCCTTGTCGCGGAGCTTCTGGAGCAGTTCCGTGAGCCGATGGACATCGCGCGGGTGGAGGCCGATGCTCGGCTCGTCGAGGATGTACATGACGTCGACCAGGCTGCTGCCGAGATGCTTCACCATCTTGATCCGCTGCGACTCGCCTCCGGAGAGTGTGTCGGTCTCACGGTCGAGGCTGAGGTACTCCAGCCCGATGTCGACCATGTGTTGAAGCCGTTCGACGAGGGTCGCCACCATCGGGGCGGCGACCGGACCCTCGACTTCACGCAGGATCGGGACGAGGTCGCCGACTTCCATTGCTGACAGCTCGGCGATTGTGTGCCCATCGATCCGGGATCCGAGGGCTGCCTGGCTCAGGCGAGCGCCTTTGCACAACAGGCACGTCCTCAGCCGGAGGTACGGCTCGACCGCCCGCTGCGTCCGCTCGGGCCGGGTTTTCAGGTCGCGACGCACGTAGGCCTGCTCGAACTTCTCGATGACGCCGAGGTACGTGGCATTCATCGTCTTGTCGCCGATCGGGAGCTTGTACTTGCGGTCCTTGCCGTACAGGAGAAGGTCCATCTCCTCCGGCGAGTAGTCGGCCAGCTTCTTGTCGTTATCGAAGAACCCAGAGGCCGCGTACACCCCGATCTCCCAACTGCCCCACACGGGAACCTGCACTGCGCCCTCGTTGAGGGACTTCGACAGGTCGAGGAAGTCGTCCGAGACGACGCCGATCTTCATCCCGAGGCCGTTGCACTCGGGGCACATGCCCTGCGGGTCGTTGAACGAGAACGCGTTGGCGTATCCCACGTGCGGCTCCCCGAGCCTCGAGAAGAGGAGCCGCAGGACGGTATAGATGTCGGTGATCGTGCCAACGGTGGAATGCGAGCCGCCGCCCAGTCGCTTCTGGTCGACGATCACCGCCATGCTCAGGTTCTCGATCGAGTCCGCCTGCGGCTGCGGGTAACTCGGCAGGAAATTCCGGACGAAGAAGCTGAAGTTCGCGTACAACTGCCGCTGCGCCTCGGTCGCGATCGTGTCGAACACGACCGAAGACTTCCCGGAGCCGGAGACGCCGGTGAAAATCGTGATCTGGCGCTTCGGGATGCGGAGCGAGATGTCCTTGAGGTTGTTCTCGCGGGCGCCCCGAATCTCGATGAACTCGGTCACAGGTCCCTCCCTTGGTCAGCCAATTATCTCTGACTTATGACTCGGGGCGGGCGTGGAAGTCATCGGTCCGCCCGGTCGGTTCGCGAAATAACCGGACGGCGCCGCGAGAACGCAGACGATGAGCGCCTATCATCGGCTGAGCCGCTGACGAAGCCGACTGGGCAGGCCATCGCTCAACGCCGGCGCGCGGCCTCAGCGGCGCGAGGCGAATCGGTCGGTCGCCTCGAGGAGCAGGCGGTCCATCTCCGCGTCGCCGGTGTGGCCGCCGGGCACGAAGTGCAGCTCGGCGCCGGGCCAGGCTCGGGCCAGCTGCCATGCGACGTCCGGCGGACCGGCGAGGTCCAGGCGACCGTGCAGCAAGACGCCGGGGATTCCTGCCAGCCTGGACGCGTTTCGAAGAAGTTCGTCCTCTTCGAGCCACGCCGCGTGCGAGAAGTAGTGCGTGACGAGGCGGGCGAAGGCGATCGTGTACGGCTCGTCGGCCCAGCGCGGGTGCGGTGTGATGTAGCCCTCCTCGAGCGACAGCAACGCGTCCTCCCACGTCACCCAGTCGCGGGCTGCCTGCCGGCGGATGGCGGGATCGGACTGGCCATTCAATAGTCGGTCGTAGGCCGCCACGAGATCGCCGTCGCGTTCGGCCTCGGGGACACCAGCCCGGAAGCGGGCCCATTCCTGGGGAAAGAAGCGGCCCGCCTCGTGGGCGAGCCAGTGGACGTCAGCGCGACGAGTCATCGTGATCGACACGAGGACCATTTCGGAGACACGCTCCGGGTGCCGTTCGGCGTAAGCGAGGGCAAGCGTGACGCCCCAGGACGCCCCCCAGACCAGCCAACGTTCGATGGCCAGGTGCTCCCGAAGCCGCTCGATGTCGGCGATCAGGTGGTGGGTCGTGTTCGCGGACAGGTCGGTCGAGAGATCGCCGGCGTGCGGCGTGCTCAACCCGCAGCCACGCTGGTCGAACTGGACGAGCCGGTAGCGATCTGGATCGAACCAGCGCCGCCGGCCGGGACTGCTGCCTCCGCCGGGCCCGCCATGAAGCGCGATGGCCGCCTTGCCGTCGGGGTTCCCGGCGACTTCCCAGTAGACCGATTGGCCGTCACCGACGTCGAGGATGCCGGTCTCGTACGGCTCGATCGGCGGGTACGAGCTTGTTTCGGTCACCGCCTGATCGTACCCGCGGCACGTCCGCGCGATACGGCGAGGCGTTATCTTGGCGGTCTCGCAACGGCCTGTCTGGAGGGAGTCATGCGTCCGATCGCGCGCACCTTTCACCTCTTTGTGTCCTGGCTGTTCGTCGCCGGTCTCGTAGCTCAAGTCTTCCTGGCAGGCCTCGGGGTCTTCAGCAGCGCAGCGTCGTTCGCTACCCATCGCGACGTCGGCTATTCGCTGTCCCTGCTCCCGATCGTCCTCCTCGTCGCTGGCTTGCTGGGCGGCCTCGGTCGTCGGCTGGCCCTGCTCGCCGTGCTTGAGTTCGTCCTCTTCATCCTGCAATCGGTGTTCGTCGCCATGCGCACGTCGGCTCCGGCAGTGGCGGCGCTCCACCCCCTGAATGGCTTCCTGATCCTCCTGCTGGCCATCCTCATCGCCCGCGAGTCCTGGCTGGCCCGGACGGCCGCGACTGCTGCTCCGACGCGCGAGGCGTGACGTGGACCGGCAGGCGTGGCTGACCGAACGCCGGGCGGCCGTGAAAGCCCAATACGACGACGAAGCGCCGACCTACGACAACGAGGAGTCCGCGTACCCGATCCCCCTTCACGCGGCGTTCGTCGAGCGGCTGCTGGCGACCTGTCCAGCCGGCGGGCGCGTGCTCGACGCGCCGTGCGGCACCGGCAAGTACTTTGCCCAGATTGCCGCCTCGGGCCGGCGCGTGGTCGGGGTCGACCAGTCGGCCGGAATGCTCGCCCAGGCTCGGGCCAAGGGGATCGCGGAATCCCTAGTCGAGGTCGGCCTCCAGGAGCAGCCCTTCAACGCCGAGTTCGACGGGGCGATGACGATCGACGGCCTGGAGAACGTGCCGCCGGAGGATTGGCCGCTCGTTCTCGCGAATCTGCGGCGCGCGCTCCGACCGGGGGCGCACCTCTACCTGACCGTCGAGGAGACCGGCGACGACGAGGTCGCCGAAGCGTTCGAGAAGCAATCGGCCCACGGGCTACCGGTCGTGGGCGGCGAGGTGATCGAGGGCGACACCGCCGGCTATCACTACTATCCGGGACGCGAACGAGTCCTGGCGTGGCTGGCCGACGCCGGGTTGACCGTCGTCGAGGAGGACTTCGACCAGCAGGAAGGCCGGGGTTACCGGCACCTGCTGACACGGGCCGGATAGCCCGTCAGGTCAGGCCCAATCGGTCGGCAAGCGGGGCCAGGGTTCGCAGCCATAACGCCAGGGTCAGACCACATGCCGCGATGGCGAGGCTGATCGCCAGCACACCCTCCACGCGAAGGCGCATCTGCCGACGGCGTGCGCCGCGGCCCTCGAACGGGTCGCGCGGGCTTCCAATTCGTCCCAGCATGGGGTCCTCCAGCATCGTGGCGGTCGGTCGCGACCTCGGGCGCTATCGTGCTCCTCAGCGGGTCCCGTTGACCAGCCGGACGATAGGGCCAATCCAGAAAGACCACTTCATGGCCGCCGTCCCGCCCTGAGGCGGACGAGGATCGTGGGATAGCCGGCCGCTATGTGACGCGACCGTTACTGAGAGGCGATGGTGAGGTTGCTTGGACTATCGACTCTTCGGCCTACGGCGGCCGAGGCGCCGCCCAGTCCGAGCGAGGCCTAAGCCATGAACGCCATCCGATCAGCACGACTCATCGCGGGACCAGCCCTCTTCGCCGCTCTTCTCACGGCCTGCACGACCGGCCCCGGTGTGTCCGTCGCGCCAACCGGCTCTCCCGCGATGTCGGAAAGCAGGTCACCGGCGTTCCATCCAACCCCATCGCCCAGTGCGGAGCCGACCGAGGCGGCAATTGCGCTCAAGGTCTACTTCTTGATGAACGACCCGAGGGCGATCCAGTCCCTCGTGCCGGTCCAGCGTTCCGTCCCTCCAACTGAGGATTTGGCCGCCGCCACAATCCGCGAACTGTTGGCTGGCCCGACTGCGGACGAGCGATCGGGCAGGTACCCCGAGCGGCACGGGCAGCTCCCTACCTTCTCGACGGCCGTCCCGCCCGACACGAAGCTGCTGGGGATCGACATCCAGGATGGCATCGCCACGGTGGATCTCTCGGCCGACTTCGGGTCGGGAGACGAGACCACAGTCCTTCGACAGGCCCAGGTTGTGTACACGCTCACCCAGTTTTCGACGGTGGATGGCGTGAAGTTCCGTGTCGATGGTGCGCCGATGGACGCCATCGAGGGCCACGAGGGCACCGTGTCAGCGGGACCGGCTACGCGCAACCTCTACTTCGACCAGCGTCGCTCGGTCTTCGTCGACGAGCCGGCATGGGTTGCTAACGTCGCCGATGCCGTACTGGTCAGGGGCGAGACGACTAGCGATGCCGATATCCGCATCGCCCTCATCGACGGGGCCACCGACGCCATTCTCGCCGAGCAGGCTGTCCACGCTTCTTGCCCGTGCATGGCGCCGGCACCTTGGGGCCAGTTCGAAGCCCGCTTGCCGATGCCGGCGGGGCCCCGACCATCGGACCTTCGCCTCCGGATCTGGGAGCCACCCTTTAGCGAGGGCGGGCCGGCCACGGTCGTCGATTACGCGATCGGTTCCGAAATCGCGGCGACGGCGTCGCCTGGCTCGCCGGCGCCGGAGCCAACGGCCGACCTTACGCCATTCAACTGCAACCTCCCGGCATCACTGCCGGCGACGGTTGACCGCGCCCAGATCTTGGACGTGCGAGTCGGCAGCCATGGCGCTGGGCCATCGGGTTACGACCGAATGGTCTTCGAGTTCAAGGGACCTGGAATCCCTAAAGTCACGCTGCGGGCCGGCACGCCGCCGTTCACGCAGGATCCGAGCGGGCTTCCCTTGCCGGTTCGGGGCTCGTCGTTCCTGGTCCTCGTCCTCCATGGCGCCACAGGGATCACTCCAGAGGGAACGATCACCTACACCGGTCCAACTGACTTCACTCCGGGCCTCCCGGCCCTGACGGAGTTCAGGCAGGCCGGCGACTTCGAGGCGGTTAGCGAGTGGGTGGCCGGACTTGCCGGCCCCAGCTGCCATCGACTGTTCGTCCTGCAGAACCCCACCCGGCTCGTGATCGACGTGCAGCATCCGCAGGGCTGACTTCATGCCAGGCCGCGCCGTCCCCCCGCGCGGCTTGGTCATTCGCGCCGGATTCTCTCCCTGCCATGAAAGCTGCCAAACACCGCGGTCGCCGGGACCTACTTGCGCTCGGTGTGATGATGCGCTCATGGCCGAGTACGGAAACGGCGTCAGCCAATCGACGGGCGGCGGCGGCTCGCAGGGTGGGGGGACGGTCGATGCGGGCGCCGCGATCGGCCAGATGATCACGGACGCGGTCAACACGGTAACTGCGTTGCCGCCGACGACGCTCTTACTAGGGTTCGCTGTCCTGGTTATCGGATTCCTGATCCTGAAGCGCGCCTTCTGATCTACACAGCGAGCGAGTCGAGGTAGCGGAAAGCCCGGGCGATGTCCTGGAGTGGGTCGCGAGGCTCGTCCTGTTCGGCGATGTACCACTCAACACCGGCGGAGCGAGCCGCCTCGACTATCGCCGGGAACGGCAGGATGCCCTCCCCGGCCGGCTCGTCATGTGGCTCCGGGCCGGGCGCCAGGTCCTTCATGTGGAGGAGCCGGACCCGTCCGGCCGCAGCGTCGATTTCCGCCACCGGGTCGCGGCCGCCGACGGCGACCCAGTAGACGTCCATCTCGAGGTCAACTTCGGGCGGCAGCTCGGCGAGCAGGATGTCCCAGATCGTCGTTGCGCCGAGGGGCGCGAACTCGAAGTTATGGTTGTGGTACCCGAGGCGAATGTCGCGGTCGGCAAGTCGGCGAGCGAATCCGCCAAGCGCTGCGGCGAAGCGACGGACGTCGTCGACCGTCTGCCGGTCGGCTTCGGGCATCCACGGCACGATCACCCTTGGGCATCCGACCTCGGTCAATCGATCGGCAACCGCGCTCGCATCATCGCGCAGGACATCGATGCCCTCGTGCGCGGCCGCGACCCGCAGCCCCGCCTCGTCAAGCAGTCGCGGCAGCTCGCCTGGGCCCGTCGCTGGCAATCCGGCGAGCTCGACCGCCTGGTAGCCGGCCGCAGCGACCGCGCGCAGCGTTCCCGCCAGGTCGTCCGCCGCAAGCCGGCGGACGGTGTAGAGCTGGAGAGCGATCTGGTCGTGTTGCATCCGGTGACGATAGGTCATCTGACCGGCGGCGATGTCGTAGCCTCCAGCCATGACACCATTTGGCATCGGAATCGTCGGAACCGGCAACATCGCCGGGGGATATGCGCGGGACGCCCTCACCCACCCTGAGATCCGTCTCGTCGGCGCCACGGACCTCGATCCGGTCAGAGCCGCGGCC